>Ga0316209_1001319_pt1 | contig 27054 bp, 21 predicted proteins | sample 6monopyrite_MG_FD_204945 | JGI IMG/M metagenome (GOLD analysis project Ga0316209, IMG submission 204945) | Microbial mat bacterial communities from mineral coupon in-situ incubated in ocean water Damariscotta River, Maine, United States -... | ecosystem: Environmental > Aquatic > Marine >...
CAGCATCTTTGGTGTCTTGCGCATCATCGGTCTGCGCTCGAGTCTGTCCATAGTAAACAACAATGGACGAGCGTTCGCCCTTCCGGATCTTGGCCCCTAGCGTGTTCGCTTGCGGCACGGTCATCCAGAAAGGCGACGTATATCCTGCCATCACCGTACGCATGGTAAGCAGGAAATTGTTCACGCCCTGATAGGGCTCGCTGTTGTGGCGCAATGGACGCGCGCAACCGCCAGCAGTCCATGGTTTGCGCCAAGGGAGAACCCCGCGTTCGATGATGCGGATGAGTTCATTGGTGATGGCTTCGGATGCGTCGAATTTGGACGTGCGGGAACGGGCCATGGCTGGCCTCCTTTCGATGTTGAACTTGATTGGGGGAGTTAGGTTAGGTCGCGCGACCTGCGCGCGGGTCGTTGACGATACGAGCGCCAAGGCGTTCGACAAGATCGAGATATGTCAAAAGCGGTATCCGGCTGGAGGACGTCCAAGGTTCCGGATCAATCTCACCGTCCATTGTGACCTTGGGCAGGTTTGCGAAAGCGATGATGTCTCGGACGGGGCGGCAGTCGATCAGAGGCGTTCCAAGCCGGACAGCTAAGCTGGCGAGCGGGAACCGCTCAACGGAGGCATAGAGCGAGACTGTTGTCAGCTCGAGGTGAAGAATGGTCCCTCCCCCACCGCAACTGACATAGGCATTGGGGTTGTTGAGGGCCGCACGGAGATATCCAATATCGCGGCTGATTGTTTGGCATTCCAGCCGATGCGCCGCATCAAGGTCACCAGTTCTTCTTAGCTCTCGATGTCGCCACCACGACCGTGCTTCTGCGCGCAGGACGCGCAATACTTCTGTTTGCATGGGAAGGCCCTGTTTGAGAAAGACAGACCGGAAACCGGTCCAGACCCATCAGGGAAACCCCACAAGGTCCCCGTCAGTCAGTCCCAAAACAAGAAGAAGACTTTTACTTTTCTACAGGTCAGAAACTTGTTCTCAGAACGACCTTAGGAAACTCAACATGAGAAAATTTCGGATCGGCAAAGCATATCGGCAAAAATCTACTCTTTAGTTCGAAATATGGTTATTTTTCAATAACTTTGGTAAATCTGAGGATCGGCAACTAGAGGCCCCTGACTTTGTTAATGGCCTGATCCAGGGGCATTGCACGGAGGCCCCCTTGCCCCGGCACATCGCGATCCCCCGCATAGACCAACAGCCGTTCCGCGACGTCCAACTCTTCGGCTGCGATGTGGAACCCACGGGTGACTTTGGGACTGGTGGTGCGTTTGATCTCGATCGCCCATAGCGCCTGGTCTGGCAGTTTGAGAACCAAGTCGATTTCGGCCCCAGCAGATGAGCGATAAAAGCTCGCTTCCGTGCCCCGAGGCGCTGCCGCGATCAGGTTCTCGATGCAGAACCCTTCCCAGGATCCGCCAACGACAGGATGGCCAAGAAGGGCTTCCGTCGTCTCCAGACCCAAAAGCGCATGGGTGAGACCGGCATCGCGGATATAGACCTTGGGAGATTTGACCAGCCGCTTGCCTGCGTTGGCATGCCAGGGCTGCAGGCGCCGTACCAGCATCAGATCAGCCAGCAAGTCGAGGTATCGCGCCACGCTTTGGCCGGAGACACCCAAGCCCGCAGCGATCTTGGCTGCATTGAGCAACCCACCCTGTTCGTGGGCCAGCATCGTCCAAAAGCGGCGCAGCGTTTCCGCCGGAATACGCAACCCAAAGGACGGGATATCCCGCTCAAGATAGGTGCGAATGAAATCCTCGCGCCACGTCAGACTTTCGCGATCCGACCCGGCTAGAAAGCTGTCCGGAAACCCACCGCGCAACCAAAGCTGCGGCAAAGCCCCCTGCCCCACCTCATCAAGTGTGAACGGTGTCAGTTCATGATAGCTTACGCGCCCGGCAAGAGATTCAGCGCTTTGCTGCAACAACGTATTGGACGCTGACCCCAGAAGCAGAAACTGGCCGGTCCGGTGCCCTGCCCTACGGCGGCGATCAATCTGACCGCGCAACGCCCCAAATAGGCCCGGCATCAACTGCACCTCATCGATGACAACCAACCCGCCCACCTGCTCATCGAGATAAAGATCCGGCTCTTCCAGGATTTGGCGATCCGCCAAACGTTCCTTATCGAGATAGACCGCATCACGCGCCTCTGCGATATCCTGCGCCAAGGTTGTCTTGCCCACCTGACGCGGTCCAAGCAAAACAACCCCAGCCTGGTTGTCCAAGGCTTGCTCAATGCGTTTGAGATAATTGCGGGCGATCATACCTTGCATTTATGCCATCACGTGGAAGAATTGCAAGGTTTTAGAGATGAGCCCACCGATCCTCATGCTGCAACCCCGCTCAACCGACCGAAGAAGCTGCGTTCGAGATGCAGCTCCCCTGCCCCGGCCTTTTCGACCATCCCGCGCAGATATCCACCAGGAGACACGACCTCGCCCGCAGAATGCTTCTCGAACACAAGCACCAGCGCCGCTGTGGCCACCTGCGTGCCGAGTTGTTCCTGTGCCACGTTCCACGCATGCTCCGAAATGCCGATCATCGGCCTTAGCTGCCCGGCAACGCGGTGCAGATCACCCCAATCCTTGAGATATCCGCCCATATTGCGCGCCCAGGAGGCGAATTCAGGACAGGCCTGCATCACAACCGGCAAATCAAGCGCTGCACGTTTCTTTCGCACACCAGCAACCCAATCTTCCAGCCCCCTATCAACCTGCTCTTCCGGTGGCGCATTTGGCACCACGCCCGCCGCGTCCTCTTTTTCAGAGGAATTACAGGTTACAGGAATAAGTTGATTTGTAATTAGTATATGAGGGTCGGAAATGGCCCCGCTGGGGTCCATATCTTGAGTCTTGTTGGATACTTGTTCACTCGATTCAGGGGTGTTTTCCACAACCTCAGCTGGCTGAGTTGCCTTGAGATAAGCCGCCTCAACGCGCTCCTGAAGCTCTTTGAACCAGGTCAACAGCCCCATAAGACGCTCAGAGGCCTCGTTGCGGCGTGGCAAACGGCCCAGAAGATCCTCGAACACGCCAGTGAATTGCGCCCAGGGGCCTCTCAGCGCGCCGCTGGTGGCCGCCTCGATGCGTGCGCGGATCATGCGCCGCGCCACGGTGATCTGGCGTTTCAGGCGCTGACAGAGCGCGCGCTCGGCCTGCAACTCAGCGTGCAGCTGCTCAAATTCCTCCACACGGGCCGACAAAGGCGACAGATCAAAGCCGTATGCCTCGATAATGACGCCGTCCGCGTTCCGCCTGCCCCACCGCTTACCATTGGGGCTATCCTGGAAGGCAATGGCCCCTGCCTCCGCCAAACGCCGCGCATGGCGCTTTAGGGCAGACAGCGAGAATCCCGTCTGTTCCATCAGATAGGCGTTCGACGCCCACACGATCGGCCGCCTGCCCTCTTCCCAGTCCTGGGCCCGCGTAAAGGCCCCGAGCGTGTCGAGAAGCATCATGTCGCCCGCCTTCAGGCCGATATGAGCGCCCACGCGTTTAACCGCCACGAATGCCCTTGTTTTGGGTACAGCTACCCGTTCACCGGCTTGGGCAAGTTGCTCTGCTGTGGCCAGTCCAGCCGAAGCTTTCCGCCAACCTGACGGTTTGTTGATATTGGACATACCTCCACCGTTCTGAGGCATGCCTGTCTCAGTCGCTCCATATGGAGCATCACTAGATTTTTCCATTGTTTTGCCAGCAGACAAAGGTTTCCCGGACGCTCAAGAGCGTTTTTCCTTGTAAGGTGATTCGGTGGCTGCTAGAATCTAGGTGTCAAATCTAAGATATGCGCTCTGCGCAGCAGCCCTCGGAACCTTGGTTTCGGGGGTTTTCTTTGTTCGCCTTCCTCCTTTCTACTCGTTCCTCAGGTTTCATCCTCAGGGTTTACAGCTGTAAACTCCTGGTAGGATTTCTTGATAATCGCTTCGAGGTGCCCGTCGAGCCATGCCCCGAAGTCGCCATCCTTGCCGGTCTTTTTGACCGCGAGGGTGACGGAAGACTTGCTAGATTTAATCGTTACTCCGGGAGCAGGCGTAACCGCCCTGCCCTCTTTCGGGCGCGCGCCGCGTCGCGCGATCTCGGCCAGGAGCCTATCAAGACGGTCATCCGACGAAAGGTCAGGTTCTAGCTTTGAGAGGATCGCAAATGCAGCGCTTGCAGAAACCTTCTTTGTTATGAAGGCGTCTGCGAGCGCCGTCCACTTCGGGCGGCCCGACTTTTGGGCAGCGCCGATTGCGACACCCACATCATCTGGCACATTCTCGGTGACTTTAGTGAGATGGGACAATCCGGGAGCCGAGAGGCTCAGCACTTGGCGAACAGTCTTGGTGTCATGTCCTGCAACTTGGATAACGGCTGCGAAGCGCGCTTTTTCATAAAATGAAAGATTGCGTCGTGCTGCATTCTCAAGGCCTTTGGCAAGCAAGGCTGAGGCGTCATCAAGGTCTTCGACGTTGGCACGGACCTTCAGCCCCAGCTCACGGCAAGCTTTGAGGCGGCGTCGACCATAAATAACCTCGTAGCGCCCGTCAATGTTTGACCGGCGCACAAGGATAGGCACCTGTTGGCCATCTTCCTTGATACTGGTCATCAGGGTATCGAAACCATCTCCCTCTTCATCCGAGTTTACAGCTGTAAACCCGTCAAGGCGGTCTTTCGGGCCCCACTCGTCAATAAGCTTCGGATCAATTTCCCGGATTGCGGAGAGCGAGCCCTGAAGTGCACCAAGCGCAGGAGCGCTAGTATTTGGTTTACGATCAGCGGTGCGCGGACCGGAGTCGGCAATCGTTTTGGCAATGCCAGAAAGGCCTTGTAGGGATTTACGGGCCATCAGCTACGCCCCCATGATTGGTGGATCATTTCTTCAACCTCTTTGCCGATCGCATCCATTGAGTTCTTCGCACGATCATAAGTCGCGCGAGTCATTTCTGACCTCACAACCTCGTAGATGGATTGTTTGAGCATGGTCGCATCGCTGATTGCGGTGCTTTTGAGGGCGGTTGCTCCCATGACGCGGTCCTGAAAAAGCGCGCGCATAAACGAAGTCAATTGTTGCGACGGGATGTCTGTCGGTTCATCACGCGTTATCAAGAATTTGAAGTGATCGTATTGCAGCTCTGCGCCGGCCTCTTCGATGACACCCATATAGGCACCTGCTAGCTCCAAGAACTGCGCTGTTGATGAAACGTCGAGCATGGAAGGCGTGAGGGGCACTATCAAAGAAGTCGCGGCCGCCATGCCAGAAATAGTCAGGAAACCAAGCTGTGGGGGGCTATCCATCAAGACGATATCATACTTGTCTTCGACTTGGGCGAGAGCACTTCGGATCCGCGTGAAGAACGGCTGATCAGGACTCGAGTTCACAGCAGACTCTGTTTCAAACTCTGACAGGAGCAGGCGGGATGGGGCGAGAGAAAGCCCTGGGAAATATGTTTCCACGATTGTTTCAGCGAAAGGCACCGGATCGTCGTACCTAATGGCGTCATATACAGTTAGCCCATCAAACTCGATCTCTGGGCTGATCCCGCACATGGACGTCAGCGAGCCTTGGGGATCAAGGTCCACAGCCAAGACCCTGTATCCTTGCAGGGCCAGAAAATGCGCCAAGTGGATCGTCGTTGTGCTCTTACTTGAACCGCCCTTGAAGTTCATCAACTGCCAAACTTGCAGCTTGTCCCCATCTTTCCGGCCTGGAAGGTAGCGCCCCTTTTTACGGGAAGTTTGCTCGAGGATCTGACGGGCACCCCAGATGTCCCGTGCAGTGTAGTAACGACGCCCCGCACGGATCTCTTGTGGTTCGGGCAGGGTGCCTTCACCGTGGACTTTGCGCATGAATTGGCCAGATACCCCCAAGAGCTCAGCGGCTTCAGGTGCACTAAATAGGCGTAGAGATTTTGTATTGTCGGGAGCGAAGGCCGACAGCAAATGCTCTCGGATCGCGGTTGTAAGGCGTTCGGAAATATCGGTTGCCAGCTCCGATGGTCGGTTGGTAACTATTGGTGTCACGGGAATCATGTGGTTGCCCCAATTTGCTCAATATGGCTTTTTTCGCGCCACTTGGGGTTAAAAGCAGCGATTCACGAGCTTAAGTCAATGATTTTTTGCCTATTTAGTGTCTAACAAACCGTGATCCGCTACATCATGCAAAATGGCGGATGAGTTTACAGCTGTAAACTCTGGGCTGTTGTGGGTCGAATTGCGGCCCACAACGCGCTGCTCAGGCGGCGTCTTTTGGCCCCCAAGGGGATCACTGCTTGAGTCGCAGCATCATCCTGGTTCGCGGCTTTGCCGAGATTGGCATTGAAGCCGTAGTCACGGATCGACAACGTGAAGTAGTCAGCGCCGGTGTCGCGATTCTGCTTCTTCCAGATGCCGCCGCTTTCGACCAAGCGGCCACGAGGCGAACGGCCAAGCACGCGATGTGAAAGTGCCATGGGATTATCGCTGGCGATCGGTTCGACGGTGAGGTCGATGTCGAAGGTCAGGGTGGAAATCGAACCGACGCCTTTGGAGGCCTTAATGTCGGCGCTTTCGAATTTGATGCAGTTAGTAGTCATTGCTTTGCTCCATCATTTGATGTTGCAATGATGGTCAAAGGGCAGGGGCCTAAGACCTGAACACACCGAAGGCGCAGCGAAGCGAAGAAGGGCAGGGGGCCAGAATTTTGGTCCGCGAGGAATGACCCGCTGGTCAGGGGACAGTTCTGGCGGACGCCCTTTGTGTTCGGGGCAGCCCCTGCGACCAGCATGTCATGCAACTTCATTTGAAGGTTGCTGGCCACTACGCAGCCGCAAAGTCGAAGGCGGCAGTCGAGAGACCGTACATGGTCTCCGGCTTGAACGCCCTTCCCTGAAGCCGACATTGACGGAATGATGCTGCACGACAGCCAAGCGGACTTTTCCGACATTCGTTTTGTCCGCTTCGCCCATGCAGCATTGTCGCGCCCACACAGCACAGCCATCTCTGCAACGCAGCGAATTTCTCCATTACGGTCATTCAAGTTTGGTTTTCGGTCGGAATTCAACCCGTCCATTCGCAGCAGTCAGATTCGACAATCGAGACGCAAATTATGCGGACTTGTGCATCTGCGGCTCTTGGCTATTGCTCGGGCAGCATTTGTGCGCACCTGCGGCAGGCTTTGTGCTGCGATAGAACATGAATTGCCAAAGCCGTCACTAGATCCGTCGAGAGAAACGGTTTCCACCCCTTTTTCAGAGTGTAGAGCGCGCTATACAAATTGAGTATTTGGTTGGGTGATAATCGAACTGTTATCCTTGCGCATAAATCGATTACTGGAGATCTGCGTCGTTTCTAGGTTTCCAACAAAATTCAAATCTATACAATTCGCGCTAACAACGACGGCGTGATTATTTGCCCGGAAGATCGACATCAATTCGTTGCTTTGTGCAATCGGAGTGCCAAAACCAGCATCGGCTATGGGTCACGGGGCGTTGATGTCCAACATGAACGAGGAACGAGAATGTCCTGCTGCACGCCGCCAAGGGATGGGTCCCCTCAACCTGTTCAGTTTAACGCAAAGAGCTCCAAGGATCACGACGATATCGAAGCGATCAAAGTCGCTGGCGGATCGGCTATCGTCGGCACAAATGCTCCGCAAATTCCAGATGATGGGGAAGGACCGCGCCGCGCTGTCAAGATCAAGCCCTTTCGCATGTCCGTCACGAGCGTTACCAACGAAGCGTTTCGGATTTTTGTAAATGCGACTGGATATTTGACGGAGGCTGAACGCTTTGGCTGGTCCTTTGTTTTTTGGAGTCAGGTTCCCCAAAGCGTCGGCCCCACGCAGGCGGTCAACGAAGTTGAATGGTGGCGCCTGGTCGACGGAGCCTGCTGGTTTGCCCCAAATGGTCCCAACACGGAAGATGCTTGTAAGCCCGAGCATCCCGTCGTTCATATCTCATGGAATGACGCTCGGGCGTATGCCAATTGGGTCGGCGGGCGGCTTCCGACCGAGGCCGAATGGGAACACGCCGCGCGTGCTGGCCAGGGCGATGTTAGGTTTCCATGGGGCAATGCTGAACCAAACGATACGGGCTTCACTCCCTGCAATATATGGCAAGGTCATTTTCCGAAGAAAAACACTGCAGTCGATGGCTTCGTTACGACCGCCCCTGCCAAGTCGTATGAGCCAAACCCTTGGGGCTTTTACAATCTTGCCGGCAATGTCTGGGAGTGGACTGCTGACCCATATTCTGTGCGATCATTGAAACGCGCTGTTAAACAGCGGCTTTCAGGCATGAGGGGCTACAAATTGTCCAAAGGCGGATCGTTTCTTTGCCATCGTAGCTATTGTTATCGGTACCGCATCGCTGCCCGGACGGGTTCATCACCGGATAGTTCTACGACGCATCAGGGGTTTCGGGTGGTGTGGTCAGATTAAACGGCTAACTCATTTCTGCGTAAAGTGTTTTGAAGTGCACCAGATCTTCAGGGATGTCTGTGATGCCCAGACCCGGACCATCGCCGCAGGCCCACATGCCATCAGCTACTGGTTCTCGCCCTTCGAAGAACGATGATCTCAACGGGTTGTCGTTCACATCAACCTCCAAAAGCCCGTCACCGCCCGCGCCAGCCAACAACTCTGCTGACGCAGCCATACCGATGCCAGCCCCTAGGAAGTGCGGAAAATAGCGTCGGCCGTTGGCAAGCGCGTTACGGGCCACGGCAAGGCATGCAGTAACGCCGCCCCATTTCGCGACATCCGGTTGGATAACCGAGAGAGCCCCTGCATTGATAGCGTGATCGAATTCAGCTTCGCCTATGATGTTTTCACCCCCGGCCAAGGGGATAGGCGAGTTTTGGGCCAGGGTCTGCCACTCAGCTGTATCAGCGAAGACCGGCAGCGGTTCTTCCAGCCAATGCAGTGGGACGCCCGAGACACCGGCGATGAATTCCTGCGCCTGCTCCAATGACCAGCCTTGATTGGCGTCGCAGGCGATCAGTTCATTGTCGGCCAATCCGGCATAAATGTCTTGGACAGCCGCGATGTCAGTGTTCATGTTAAAGCCCACTTTTAGCTTGAACCGCTGGTGTCCTTGGGCATGTGCACGGGGCATAAGATCGCCAGCAGCGCTGATCTGAATCCCACTTGCATAGGCCGGTACGCGGTCGGGCGCATCATCACGGATAAAACGGCGCAGCGGTGTGCCCGCGCGCCGTGCAGTCATGTCCCAGACAGCAATATCCAAGCCTGCGATCACCTGCGCAAAGGGTCCCTCTTCGCCGCATTGCACCGCACGTATTCGGGTCTGCGCGTCCAGTTTGTGGAAGAACTCGGTTGGTGTTTTTGCAGTTGTCCCGAGAACCAGATGTGCGACGTCCATTTCCAGAAGGCGTACACGATGTTCCGCGCCTGCGGCGGGCCAGTTGGCCCAAATCTCGCCCCAGCCAAAGGCACCGTCCCGATCTTCAACCCGCACCAGCACTGCGGGGCGGTCGTGCATCACGCCAAACGATGTTGCGACTGGCTTTTTTGTTGGGGATCGGAATGCCCAGGCTTGAATGCGGGTGATGTTGATCATGCAAGAAGGTCCATTTCAAGGCGGACAAAGTCACTTCGATAGGTGACATCCGCAAGATAAATAACGCGATCCTGATCGTCACAAATGACGCGCCGGACTTCGACCACAGGGTCGCCGACAGCAAGATGCAGCAATCCGGCAGTGTCATAGTCACACTTGCCGATCGTCAGGGATTGTTGTGCCCGGGTAACTTCGATGTCGGAGGAGTCGACAAGTATCGGCAAGGCAAGCTGCGTTCGGAACTCATCCTCGTGTCGGGCGAATACGCCTTTCTCAAAATAGATTGAGATAACGCAATAGGTTTCACCGTCCCGTGTGTGGGTGCGTCGCAAAAGGCGATATCCGTCTTCGGAAAGCACACCAATTTTTGGCGTGCCCGGGACGTCGGCGTCGCGGTCTTCCAACAGATTAAGGGCAGGTTTGTCACCGCGATAATGATCGGCCAGTGTTGACAAGCGGGTGTCAAGACGCAGACGGTCCCGCACTGGTGGCGGCGGTAAGACAGTGGTTCCGCGCCCGCGCCGTGATTCCAGCAGACCTTCTTGCTCAAGGATTTTCAAGGCTTGCCGCACTGTAATCTTGGCAACGGAATATTCTGCCGAAAGCTCTGAAATAGTTGGTAAAAGCTCCCCGGTTTTCCAGACGCCACGATCAAGATCCTGACGCAGGATCTCGGTGATCTGAAGATAAAGCGGGGAGCGGCTTTGCTGCAGCGTTTTTGCCATTGGGTGTGCCAACCTATATAAGTTCTAAAAACCTATATATAGAATCTTTGTTGCAATGCCAGCACAATTCGATTAGTCCTATTGTTAGAACTTTTAAGGATGCAAAGCGTGCCGGGATTTGACTACATCATTATCGGATCAGGAACTGCGGGTGCTACGTTGGCCGCGCGTCTGTCAGAAGATGAGGCAGCGCGTGTCCTCGTTCTGGAAGCCGGCGGGGCCGATAAGGGGTTCTGGCTAAAATTGCCGGTTGGGTATTTCAAATCGATCTATGACAGCCGCGTTTCGCACCTTTACCGGGGGGAACAAGACCCCGGCATTGCTGGGCGGCAGATGGATTGCCCGCGGGGGCGGGTGGTTGGCGGATCAAGCTCAATAAACGGGCTGATCTATATCCGGGGTCAACAGGAGGACTTCGACGATTGGGCAAATCTTGGCGCGGATGGATGGTCGTTCAACGATGTGTTGCCCCATTTCAGATCCTGCGAAACATATTCTGGGCCACCCTCGCAGCTTCGCGGTGGTCATGGACCGCTGCAAATCTCGGAGCTGCGAAATGATAATCCGGCCTGCAATGACTGGCTGCAGGCAGCAATGGCGCATGGATTGCCGCGCAACGACGATTTCAACGGTGAATCAGCCCACGGCGTTGGTGCATACCAACTGACCTTGCGCGGCCGGTGGCGCGATAGCGCGGCCACGGCATTTCTACATCCAGCCTTGCAACGGCCCAATCTGACGCTTGAAACAAACGCCTATGCGACATCCATCATTTTTGACGGCCATCGCGCAACGGGTGTGCGCTACGTTCAAGATGGCAATACGCATGACGCTTACGCCGATTGCGAAGTGATCCTGTGTGGCGGTTCAGTCCAAACGCCACAGCTTTTGCAATTGTCCGGGATCGGGCCTGCCAAGCTGCTTGGTGAGCATGGTCTGTCAGTTCGACATGACGCGCCCGAAGTTGGTGAAAACTTGCAAGACCACTTGCAAATGCGCACGATTGTCGAGTTGGACGAACGCGGCGCGTCATTGAATGACCACATCCGCAACCCGTTCAGTCTGGCAAAAATGGGGCTGGAGTGGCTTGTGCAGTCGCGTGGCCCGCTGACAGTCGGCGCAGGTCAGGTGGGTGGCGCGGCCTGCACTAAGTATGCCGAAGGCGGGCGACCAGATTTACAGTTGTTTGTCATGCCGCTTTCCGTCGATAAACCCGGAACGCCCTTGCACCGATATTCCGGGTTCACCACCTCATTCTGGCAATGTCATCCCGAAAGCCGTGGTTCGGTTCGGATTGCTGGGACTGATCCGTTTGCGGATCCTCTTATCCGCACCAACTACCTTGCAACCCAGAAGGACCAACAGGTCATCGTCGAGGGCGTTCGCCTTGTACGCGCGCTTTATGATCGACCCGAGTTTCGTCATCGCTGGCGGCGTGAAGTCGTTCCCGGTGCCGGACATCAAAGCGATGCAGAGATTTTGGCGGCGGTGCGCCAGATGGCAAGCACGGTTTATCACCTGGTCGGTACCTGCCGTATGGGCAGCGACGCGGGCGCGGTGGTGGACCCAAAGCTGCGCGTGAACGGTGTAGAAGGGCTGCGCGTCGTCGATGCGTCGGTGATGCCAAAAATCACATCCGCCAACACCAACGCGCCTACATTCATGATTGCGGAAAAAGCGGCGGCGATGATCCGCGCGGACGCCTAAACGACCTAACTGCTGACACAAATGGAAAATCCATATGCCGATTGAAATTCAAAACCCTGCTGCCCCGGATGAAATCGTGGCGACCTATGAGGAAACGCCGGCCGATGCGCTGGATGAAATGGTGGCGCGCGCAGGGCGTGCGCAGCTTGCCTGGGCCGCAACGCCACAACCCGGCCGGGGCGTGATGGTTGCGAAATTTATCGATGCACTTGAGGCCCGGACGGACAGAATTGCATTGTCGATCACCAAGGAAATGGGCAAGCCCTTGGCAGAAGCGCGCGGCGAGGTCGCGAAAGCGGTAGGCGAGGCACGCGCGTGTGTGGCCCGTGCAAGCGCACCAATTGGCGAAATCTTCCCGTCGCAAATCCCAGGAACAACCGCGTATTCGACACGGCGTCCGCGTGGCGTGATCCTTGGCATCAACCCGTGGAATTTTCCATTCAGCACACCAATGCGCAAGGCCATTCCGGCGCTGGTTTATGGCAATGTGATCATCCTCAAGTCCGCCTCTCTGACGCCCGGCGCTATTGCTCTGATGGCCGAGATTGCGGCCGAGACCTTGCCAGATGATCTGGTACAGGCAGCCATTGGTGGCGGTGCTTTGGGGCAGGCCTTGTCGGACCACGCAGGCGTTGATGCTATCAGCTTCACCGGCTCTGTTGGTATCGGCAAGCGGGTCGCCATCGCGGCGGCCGGTCATTTGGCCGAAGTGTCGTTGGAACTTGGCGGTAAAAACCCAGCAATCCTGAACGATGCCAGCGATTTGGACAAAGTGTTGGACCAGATCATGGCCTCCGCTTTCGCGGTTTGCGGTCAACGCTGCACGGCGGTCAGCCGTGTCATTGTCCATCGCGACCTAGAGGCCGCTGTTATCGCCGGGCTTGCTGCGCGCGCCAAGGACATGAAACCGACGGATGGTGCAACAGAAGGCGCAATAATTGGCCCTCTTGCCAGCGCGCAACAGCTTGAAGATGTCGCGGGGTTCGTTTCGCGGGCCACAGCTGAAGGTGCAATTGTTGAAGCGGGGGGCAAGAGGCTCGCGTCTGATAGCGGCGGATACTTCTATGCGCCAACGGTTCTCTCGGGCGTCACGCGGAAAATGGAGATCGCGCGCGATGAGGTTTTTGGCCCGGTGCTTTCAGTGATTGCCTATGAAAGCGTGGATGAGGCAATGAGCATCGCCAACGACGTCGATTTTGGCCTGTCGTCGTGCCTCTATTCTGAACGCACTGACGTCGTTGAACGGTTTGTCGCAGAAAGCGAAAGCGGCATGATTCATGTGAATTCGGGCAGCTTTCCCGAAAACCACCTGCCTTTTGTCGGCGTCAAGGACAGCGCCTTGGGTGTTGGCGGATCGAACGGACCTTCGACCATCCAGTTTTATACCACTGAACATACTGTGTATCGCAAGGCGGAGGTCTGAAGCATGGCTGACAAACCCAATATTCTCATCATTATGGCGGACCAACTGGCACCGCAGGCGCTGTCCTTTTATGGCAACCCGGTTTGCAAGACACCCAATCTGGATCGGTTGGCAAAAGACAGCGTGGTCTTTGATAACGCCTATAGCAACTACCCGCTTTGTGTGCCGTCACGCGCCTCGATGATGTCGGGACGGCTGACGCCTGCGATCGAGGTTTGGGACAATGCCTGTGAGCTTGCGACCAGCCAGCCGACCATGGCGCATCACATGCGCCACCTCGGATATCACACGGTCTTGTCAGGCAAGATGCATTTCATTGGCCCTGACCAAATGCATGGATTCGATGAACGCACCGTGACGGATGTGTATCCGTCGGGGATTGATTGGGTGGCGGATTGGGAGGCGGGCCCAGCCTTTGTTCCTTCAGCAACGGGCCTCAATGGGGTTGTTGATGCAGGGCCAGCGGCGCGGACATTGCAAGAAGATTTTGACGAGGAAGTTGCTCATGCCGCAGTGCAGTCGATCTATGATCTTGCACGCCGCGGAGATGATGCGGGGCCATGGTTTCAGCTTGCCTCTTTCACCAGCCCGCACACACCGTTTGTTGCTGATCAAAAATACTGGGATCGCTATGATCCGAGCGACATCGACGTGCCCTCCGTTGGCACATTGCCCTTTGACGAACTGGATTATGCGTCACGTGCCCTGTTCTTTGCCCATGGTCGACACCGCCACCGCGTGACGGAGGATGATTTGCGTCGGGCGCGCCATGGCTATTATGCCATGATCTCGTTTCTGGACGACAAGGTTGGAGAAATCATGGCGGCGCTGGACGCCAGCGGTCAGGCCGACAACACCATTGTCCTGTTTTGCGCGGATCACGGCGAGATGCTGGGCGAGCGTGGCATGTGGTTCAAACAGAGCTTCCATGAATGGTCGGCGCGGGTTCCACTGATGGTCTCGGCCCCGGAAAAATTCACGCCGCAGCGGGTCAAGGACTGCGTGTCGTTGGTTGATCTGTTGCCAACGCTGGTAGGACTCGGCGGGGGCGACGTGAAATTGCGCTGCGATGGCGAAAGCCTTGTGCCCGCGCTGACCGGAGGATCGACCCGCGATCTGGCGATCTCGGACTACTACGGGATTGGCCCTTGCGTCCCTTACCGCATGGTTCGGCAAAGCCAGTTCAAATTGATCTATACGCATGGTCATCCCGACCTTTTGTACGATTTGGAAACCGATCCGAATGAGTTGCAAGATCTTGCGAGCGATCCCGCATTTGCCGAAACGCTTTCACGTCTGAAAGCGATACTGCTCAATGACTGGGACCCCGAGGAAGTTGCCCAAAGGGTGCGCACCAGTCAGGCAGAGCGCCTGTTTCTAAAGAAGACGCCCGGAACGCCAGAAGATTGGGACTATGTTGCCCGCAAGGGTGACGAAAAACGCTACGTCCGGCGTGGTACGGGCGGTGTGGACGGCACCAAGGCAAACCGCCGTTTGCCCAAAGTTGAGCCGATCTCGCCGCATTTTCCTGAACTTTCACAAGAGGACGTGGCTCGGATCATTGATGGCCAAATGCCGCTTCCTAGTGAACTCTCAGAGGGGAGCACATAATGACGATGTGCCTTCACATGGGCCAACCGCGATCTTTGGGTCCTATCAGCCCCGCAGAACGTCGCTTTGGCAAAGGGTCCAATCATGCATAGCACCGCTCTAGACAAAGCCCTCGCGGGGGTCATCGCCATTCTGTCAATTCTGCTTGTAGGCCTAACGTTGTACACCGCGTATTTCGGCGTCTTCCCGGACGGCCTCCAACGTAACGGTCACCTGTTCCTCGTCATCGCGCTGGTTTATGTCGCCGCCCTGCGCACTGCTTTGGACCCGGATCAACCCGCTGGCATCGGGCGCCTCTTGCGGCGGACATGGGTGTTGGCTGCGCTGACTGCGGGCGTCATCGCCACAGGGCATCAGATCGTGAACTTCGATGCGATCAATGATCGATGGGGGCAGATCACCGACTATGAAATTGTTTTCTCGATCATTCTGGTGATCGCCCTGTTTGATGCGTGCCGCCGCTCGATTGGATGGCCCATCGTGATCCTGGCCTCCATATTCATCGCCTATGGCCTGCTGGGGGCCTATCTGCCCGGTGGCCTTGCCCATCGGGGCTATTCGCTGGAGCGAGTTGCTGCGCAATTGTACCTAGGCGGCGGCGGCATCTTCGGCACGCCTCTGGGCGTCAGCGCCACCTTCGTGACCGGCGTTGTGGTTCTTGGCACTCTGCTGGAAAAAACCGGCGCAGGTCAGGTATTGATGGACTTCGCGACGGGCGTGACGGGCCGGATGCGTGGCGGGCCTGCGAAGGCAGCTGTGGTGGGCTCAAGCCTGATGGGTATGATCTCTGGGACCGCCGTGGCCAATGTGCTGACCACTGGGCCTATCTCGATCCCGCTGATGCGCAAAAGCGGCTACCGCAAGGAAGCGGCTGGCGCGATTGAAGCTGTCGCCTCGACCGGTGGGCAGTTGATGCCACCGGTCATGGGGGCAGCAGCGTTCATCATGGCTGAGTTGACGGCGACATCTTACCTAACCATTGCCAAGGCGGCCTTTTTGCCTGCGGTGATCTTCTATGCCGTCCTTTTGGCCATGGTGCATTTTGAAGCGGTCAAACGGAACATTCCGCTGCTGCGCGATGCAGAATCGGTTGTAGATTGGGGCTCCATCCTCAAGCGTTCCTACCTTTTGGCACCGCTGCCCGTCTTCGTTGGTATGTTGTTGAACGGATACTCGATCATGTTGTCTTCATTCTGGGCGGTCGCGGCCTCGGTTATCGTCAGTTTCTTTGCCCGAGCCTCCGCACAAACGCCACGCCGGATGATCGAGACTGCCGTTGCTGCCGCCAATGCCGTGATCCCCGTGGCACTGGCCTGCGCGGCGGCCGGTTGCATCATCGGGATCATCACGCTGACAGGCATCGGCCTGAAATTCTCTAGCCTGGTGGTGCTGCTATCCGGCGGCCAGCTTCCTATCGCACTGGTGCTGACAATGTTGACCTGCGTGGTCCTTGGGATGGGTTTGCCCACGGCGGCCGCCTACATTCTGGTCGCCACGCTGGTAGCGCCAGCGCTTGTCGATCTTGGAGTCGGCCTTCTGGCAGCACATCTCTTCGTGCTTTATTCCGCGATGTTGTCATCGATTACACCCCCTGTGGCACTGGCGGCCTATGCAGCGGCGTCGATCAGCCAAGGCAACCCACTGAAAATCGCGGTTCTAGCCTGCCAGTTTGGCATGGGCGCTTTCGCGGTCCCTTACTTCTTTATCTACGATCCGGCGTTACTCGGGATCGACGTCACCTGGGTGCAGGTTGTCATATCTTTCATCACCGCCATCGCGGGCGGAGTTGCGGCAAGCGTGGCGATGATGGGCTTCTTCGCTCACCGCCTAACCCTGATCGAACGTCTCGGCTTTGCACTCTCCGCTGTTCTATTTCTTAGCTCAGATTGGCGGTTTGACGCCATTGCGGTGCTGATCTCAGCAGCTCTGATCTTCTGGAACCTGCGCAAGGGCACACCTCACGAAACTACTACACCAGCGGTCGGGACAGACTCGATCACACCATCACCAAAGGGAGAAGATCAATGAAAACTATACTCACAACCACATTGTTTGCGGCGGCAACACTTGTCGCCCCGGCAACAGCCCAAGCTGATGAATTCCTGTCGATCGGATCCTGCCCGGTTGGCTGCACGGCCTATACATGGTCTGCAGGCATCGCCGATGTGATCAACCGCAACCTTGATGGCATCGAAGCAACAGCAGAAGAAACTCGAGGCTATGTCGCCAATATCAGCCTGATGCAAAACGGCGAGTTGGAAGCCTCCATGGCGACGTCGCTTTCGTCCTATGAAGCCTGGGCCGCAACCGGCCCCTATGAAGGCAGCGAGCCTGGGCAAATCCTGTCTTGGATGTCCATTGCGCCGGTCGGCATGCACATTATCACGTTAGAGGGCAGCGGAGTAGAATCCGTCGAAGATCTCGCTGGCCGCCGTATTGGCATGGGCCAGCCGGGCGGTGTGTCGATGCTAGATGCCGATGCACTTATGGGCATGGTCGCAGGTGAGGACTTTGAACCGTTCCGGGTTCGCCTTGGCGATATGGTCGACATGTTGAGCGATGGCAACATCGACGCCGCGCTGTGGAATGGATCGTTTCCACTTCCGCCGGTCATCAGGCTCGTGGCTCAGCGGGATGTCAGACTAATCCCGATTTCAGACGAGACATTCACAGAACTCAGCGCTCAATATCCCCCGTACTTCCGCCTCACTATCCCAGGCGGCACCTATGAGGACGTTGCGGAAGACACAGTGACCTATGGCCTTGCCAACGGCTTGGTGATCTCGGCCGACGTCTCAGAGGAGCGCGTCTATGAAATGACCCGCGCGATCTTCGAGAATCTTGACTCGCTGTCGGGCGTTCATCCGGCCTTCGGCAATGTCTCTGCCGATACTGTGCTGAACGGCTTCGGCGCGCCGCTGCATCCCGGCGCCCTTCGGTACTACCGTGAGATTGGCGTTCCGGGCATCGAGGAATTCGTGACCCGCACTGGCGGATAAACTGCCCCTCCCAAACCCGTCCTGGCAGATGTCCGGGCGGGCACCTTTACGCAAGGAAGCATCATGACCCGTCCCAATATTCTCGTGATCCAAGCCGACCAGATGACCGCGCTTTGCCTTTCGGCCTACGGCAAGCCTTATGCCATCACGCCCAACATCGACACAATGGCCGAGAATGGAACAACCTTCGCCAACTCTTATTGCAACAACCCGGTCTGTGGCCCCTCGCGCGCCTCAATGATGACGGGGCGTTTGCCCTCTGATGTTGGTGTGTTCGACAACGGGGCAGAGTTCTTGCCGTCCGAGCCCACCTATGCCCACTACCTGCGGAGCTTGGGATACAAAACCACGCTCTCGGGCAAAATGCATTTCGTCGGACCGGACCAAATGCACGGGTTCGAGGAGCGGTTGACCACCGATATCTACCCTTCTGATTTCGCCTGGACCATGGACTGGGACAAGACCGATGAGGCCTATGCGCCCTCGGTCATGAGCCTGCTGAGCGTCGTGGAATCTGGGCATTGCGAACGCAACCTGCAGCTCGACTACGACGAAGAGGTTTTCATCGCAGCGCGCAAAGAACTTTATGACCACGCGCGCTCGACCGATGATCGCCCGTTCATGTTGCACGTGTCGTTCACCCAGCCGCACAACCCCTTTGTTGCTGGCCGCAAGTATTGGGACATGTACGAAGGCCGCGACATCCCCGAACCCGACGTTCCCTTTATCCCATTCGAGGAACGTGATCCCTGGTCACAACGCTATTTCATGACCATCCGGCAGGATGAATTCGAGATCACGCCCGAGCAACTGCATTCCTCCCGCCGCGCCTATTTCGCCATGGTTTCCCATATCGACGAACTGGTTGGTGGCCTGATCGAGACATTGGAAAGCATTGGGCAGCTGGACAACACCTATGTCTTCCTGATCTCGGATCACGGCGAAATGCTGGGCGAACGCGGCATGTGGTTCAAATTCAACCCATATGAGGCCTCATTGCGCGTGCCGATGATCATGCAGGGCCCCGGCGTGGCGGCAGGAAAGCGCGAAGAAGCCTTGGCCTCGCTCGTTGATCTGATGCCAACCTTCACCGATATCGCCAGTGGCGGCAGTTTCGACGGTTATGCAGCGCCCCATGATGGCCGCAGCCTGTTGGACCTGCCCGAAAGGAATAGCCCACAAGATCACATCTTTATCGAGTCGATGGGCGAAAGCCTCTATGGTCCCGGGTTAGTCATGATCGAAGGATCAAAAAAGCTGATCTATACCCGGTCCGATCCAAAGATGTTCTTTGACACCGATGCAGACCCGCTAGAGCTGACCAACTTGGCGGACGCGCCCGAGCATCAGGCCCAGATCGAACGTATGTTCGCCGCCATGATGGAACGCTGGGACGAAGAAGGGCTTGAGACCCGCATCCGTGCCTCGCAGAAAAAGCGGATGTTTGTACACGGTGCGATGAAACACGGTCGCTTCCCAACCTGGGATTTTGGGCCTGACTATGACCCCGGCAAAGTCTACGTCCGTGGCGGCACTGACCCCAACACAACGGCCACCAAGCAACGCGGACGGTATCCATACGTACCTGTGACACCGCCACAGTTTCCGCGTGATACCAAGAAGTGAGCCCGTTTTGGAGAAGAGATCACCGAAGGTCCGGATGGGCAGGACAATGAATGCTGTGTCGAAACCCCGCTTAGATTCAACCCAATAGAATGGCTCAATTGCACTTTTTTCCGGCCGCCGACTGGTTACGCCGAACGACCCCGGTGTCGCTTAAAGCCGATATTCTTGCGGGCCTGACCAATGCGGCAATTGTGTTACCGCAGGGGGTGGCTTTTGCCACTATCGCCGGGCTCCCACCAGAATACGGACTTTATACGGCCATGATAACAGCCATCGTTGCCGCATTATTTGGGTCATCTATGGTAATGGTATCCGGTCCGACAACCGCGATTTCGGCTCTGCTTTTTGCCACCCTTGAAAGCATGGCAGCACCAGGAACGGCGCGCTACATTGAACTGGCAATACTGCTAACATTTCTGGTCGGCCTTTTCCAAATAATTGCTGGTCTGGCTCGATTGGGTGGGCTGGTGCCCTTCGTATCTCACTCGGTGATCGTTGCCTTTACTGCCGCTGCGGCTTTGCTTATCGGCGTCAGCCAATTGGCGGGTGCTATTGGTGTCAGAATCGAAGGCGGTGGCAATGTTGTCGAACGGTTGCTAAGCGTTGTCGATGCTTTCCCAAGCGTTAATGGCCTTGCTGTCTTGATTGCGGGGATGACATTGTTGACCGTTGCAGTGATCCAGGCGTACGCTCCGCGTCTTCCCAGCTTCCTGATCGCACTTGGTATTGGAGCTTTGATTGCCGCCCTAACTGATGCCGCCAATAATGGGGTCGAAATGCTGGGAACGATCCCGGCAGCACTCCCAAACTTCCACGCTCCTACAATCAATTTGTCCGATATTGCTTTGCTTGCTTCTGGTGCTGCGGCGGTCGCATTTGTGGGATTGCTCGAAGCAATCTCGATCGGTCGCACTTTCGCCTTGCGGCGCCATGAGCCCTTTGCCCCCAATCAAGAAATCGTTGCGCAAGGCTTGTCAAATAGCATCGGCAGCTTTTTCCAATGCTACGCCGGATCCGGGTCATTCACACGCTCAGGCGTTAACGCCGAGGCAGGGGCCACTTCCCCGCTCTCCGCCATCTCAGCAAGCCTGTTCCTTGCAGGCATTCTTCTGGTTTTTGGACGCTATATCACGGTTATTCCAAAACCTGCTATGGCAGGTCTGATCCTGTATGTGGCGTGGCGTTTGATCGACCGCATTGAAATCAAGCACATTGTCACGACCTCGCGGCCCGAAACGCTTATTCTGTTGCTCACGCTTGGCGCAGGTCTGTTTCTGGAGTTGGATTTCGCAATCTACGTTGGTGTGATCGCGTCGCTCACGGTTTTTATCTACGACAGCGCTCATCCATCACTAGTAGTCAGCGCCCCGGTCGTCGCAGCAAGCGGCAGGCGAAAGTTTCGCAATGCAGACCTGCATGGCGTTCCTGAATGCCCACAAGTGATAGTCATTCGGTTAGACGGGCCGATCTACTTTGGTTCAGTCGAACATATTGAAGCCGAATGGAAAGCGCTGCGTTTGAAGCATAAAGATCAAAGGAACGTCATATTCTACCTCAACGGTATGGGGAAGATCGACCTGTCCGGAGCAGATTTTCTGATCCATGCGATCCGCGAAATCAGGGCGGGAGGCGGTAAATTCCACATCGTCGCATTGTTTCCGCCGCTTCTGGATTGCTTGCGCAAGTTTCATGTCATCGAGGAAATCGGTGAAGACCATCTGCATATTTCAAAGGGTGATGCGCTTGTCTCCACCATAAATGACATCGACTTGTCAATTTGTGCCATCTGCACGAAACGCGTGTTTACTGAGTGCACCGATTTGCCCTCACCCACAAAGGCCACTGACGCCGATACGTTTTCCGAGATGGGCGTTTTGCGCTAGTTCAGTATGCAAGCTGAGCCCTACATTTCATAACAATTAATGCGATAAGCCAGACAGGATTTGTACGAAGGTCATACTCACACCCTAAGAACTAGTTGAAGAACGCGAAGCCAGCCGCCGGACCCTCCATGTAATCATGCTCCGGGCCGTAGAACCTCTCTATATGTGCGCTACTTCCATGGTAGGTCGTTTCTTGATCAGTTTCATCTCCTTTGAATAACGCTGCTTGGTATTACTTCCAAACTCCGCATCTTCCTCCGACCCGAAAATTCAACATGACGGTCTCGCTGCGGGACAGATAAAGGACTGGTTTTTCCGCCGCGTCGCGGCACCCTGTGCAATGCGTCATCAGCGTTTTTCAAGCTGCGAGCGCACGCAGCATGAAACTAACACTTCCGCTGCGGGCTCTTAACCGCTATTAGCTGCGTCTTGTGCGGAGGTCTGCTTTCGCCAATACCCAGATATCCTACGACACAACGCACCCCTTTGAAGTGCTCCTGCGCGCATAGCGCCGGTCCGGCGACGGGGAAAGTTGGACCGCCCCACGAAGTAGCCGCAAAGTGCAATCGGGCAACCGGTTTCGAGCGCAGCCATAGGCCTGGTCCGCGCCAGAGCGTTAGCATGCCAAACTAACCATCCGACATATGTTCAATGCGTAGCTTACCACTTTACGGTGCCAAAGAATCTAAAGTCCAGCGGCCTTCGTCAGGTTCACGCGGAACCTGTCTCTGCGCCGTTGGTATCTACGGGTCATCTCAGCAGAGGCATGGCCGAGGTGTTTCTGGACGTAACGCTCGTCGACCTCAGCGCTAGAGGCAAGACCAGCGCGCAGCGAATGGCCAGAGAACAGGGCAAGGCGTTCCTTTTCTGGCAGGTCTGATCGGATGCCAGCATCCAGTACCGTCTGTTTGATAAGGCGGGCAACATGCTTGTCGGACAGGCGCGATTCCAAGGCGCGCTTTCCATCACGAGAGGTCCGCACGAACACCGGCCCAAAATCGATCCTGGCGAAATGCAGCCACTGTTCCAGCGCATGCACAGGGCAGGTTTGATCAGATGAGCCCCGGCCAATTTCCACTTCGCGCCAGCCGGTTTTGGCGTTGAGCGTCAGAAGCGCGCCATCGTCCATGAACTCGATCCAGCCACCGCTGTCAGGGGTGTCGTCTTTGTGGACGTCGAGGCTGACAATTTCAGAACGCCTGAGGCCGCCGGCATACCCCAACAGAAGGATCGCCCGGTCGCGCAACCCGCGCAGATCGAAGGGCAGGCAAGCGACCATGGCCAGAATGTCATCGCGCTGGATGGCTTCTTTCTGCACCGGCGGGCGAGCGTGTTTGCGTTTGATCCCGGCCAGAACCGTGGCGATGTGACGGTTCTTGCGATCAAGCGCGAAGCCGCGTTGCTGGTAGTGCCAGGCAAGACCGGAGAGGCGCCGTTCGATGGTCGTGACCGTGATTGCTGGAGTCTTACCAACTGGAGCAGCAAGATCCGCGAGATACAGTCCGATCATCTCTGGAGACGGGGGCAGGGGGTCCGTGCCCCTGATCCGACACCAGCGCCCAAAGTGTTTCCAGTCGGCCGCGTAGGCCTTGTTGGTGTTTTCGGCTGTGGAGGCTTTGGCGTAGTCTCGCGCGGTATCAACAAGGCGATCAAGGGCACCCGAACCTGCGACATGAGAGGGCAGGGCGATGCCATCACTTTTTTCTTGATCTCTCTCGTCGTCCTGAGCATCATGAGGCGCATCAGAGTGCGATGATCTCGGTTTCTCGTCCTCTGAGGTCATTTTCCAGTGAATCCAGCAATGAATTTGAACTGCCTCGCAGCATATCTTTTTATGTCCGATAAGGCAAACTTATTGGACATAGAAAAGACCCGCAGGGTGGGGCGGTTTAAGTACTATTTTCTGGAAATAAGCGCCGTGCTGAAATAGGGTTGCGGTATGGCAATTACCCAATCAGACCTTGATGACACTTCAGATACGCTACCCCGGATGCCGCCGTGGGTCACCTCTGCGCGCGCGGAAACCCTTGAAGATGTGGCGTTTTTGTCAGGGGCGGCACTGGCCACGCTGCATCTTGTGGTGGGGCGCGCGGATGTCCCCCACGCCTTGTTGCGGGACAGGCTGAGCCTGACCGCGTCAGAGGCCTGTATGCGTCTGTTGGGTCGACCTGAAAGGGCAGAGGACATTCGGGACGCAGTGCATCTGCTTAGGCCGGGCGATCAGCCAGGGCCGGCAGGCGCGATCTATCTGCAATGGCAGCGGGCGACCGCACGTCCGATCTCGGTTGCGACCTTACAGAAGGCCTTGCCCGCGGCCACCGCTGAACAGATTGCCACGTGGTTGGATACGGGGCGGGGTGGGCCGATCATGCGTGCCGCGACTGTTCTGGAAACGGTTTTGGCCGCGCATCCGCGTGAAGAGGTCATGGCGCTGATCCTGGCGGATGCCGTCTTGGCGCAGTCTTTGGGATGGACGCACGTTCTGCCGCTTCTGGCGACCGGGTTGAAATCGCGCGATCTGCGGATGCAGGGTCAGGAGCTGCAGCTGGTGTGTCATAAAGCGCTGGTCTCGTCGATCGGTCGGGCGCTTCCAATCGCATCTGACTTGACCCGCCGTGCAGCTTGCCTGCGGTCTGTTGTCCCAAAACTGCGGGCGAAGGGGGCAGGGGACGCGGTGGCGCTATTCCTGTCGAAAGATGCGCTGTCGCCGGCGATCGCTTTGACTGGTCGCACTGGCATGAGTGACCGCGCCGCGCGCCGGTTCTGTGATCGGTTGGTGGATCTGGGCGTGGTGCGCGAATTGACCGGGCGGGACACGTTCCGGCTGTACGGGGTCTGAGATGGCAAAGGACCGGCCTGACGCAGATATCGACCGCGAGCTGGAAGACCTGCCGCATGAACTGCGTTGGCGGGAATGGATGCGCCGGATCGAGGCGGTTCTGATTGCAAGTGCTTCGCCGGTCCCGCGCGAAGACTTGGCCCGTGTCGTGGGGCGGGGGGCTTCAGTTGATCTGTTGATTGAAGATCTCATCGCGGATGTGGCCGACCGACCCTATGAGGTTGCGGCCGTTGCTGGGGGGTGGATGCTGCGGACGCGCCCGGCCTATGCCGCTGTGATCCGCGCTGCGGCGGATGTGGGCGGACAGGATTTGGATTTACGCGAGTTCGATGTCGCCGTTCTGGCGGCCGTGGCCTACAACCAGCCGATTACCCGCGATGGGCTGAAGGACATTTTTGGTAAAGAGATCAGCCGTGACTTGATAGGGCGGCTGCATGCGCGGGATCTCATTGCCACCGGGCCGCGCAGTCCCCGCAGAGGTGCGCCTTACACCTTCGTGACGACGGAGAAATTCCTCGTGGCGTTTGATCTCGAAAGCTTGCGAGATCTGCCAGATCGGGAGCAGTTGGACGATGCCGGAGTGGGCGTCATTGATGAATAATGCCTGCTGGGTCACAAGGCACGCGATCTGATAGGATCTTAGGTGAAGCAGGGTAAGCGCGGTAATGATCGACAGAGATTACGTGTGTTTGCACAGCGCAGAAAACGTATATCTGTACATCAATGATGACATTTAAGGTGCCGTTTTTTTCTTGATGGGGTTTAATATCCTAAAGATTGCACAACTCAAAAACCTAAAAAGTGATCGACATGAAAACCTAAACATAATACAGCTTCAAACCCTAACGACCGAACAGTTGGAAGGTTTGTGAGATGGCAAGTGCAGCGGAGAAACTGGCGGAGTCCTTGGAGGTTATCAGCGACCTTCAGTCAAAGGGTGTCATCGCTGTTAGGTCTACCAATTTGACCAGAACCCATCGGGAACGATTGCTGAAAGCTGGATTTATAAAAGAAGTGATCAAAGGCTGGTACATCATGTCCCGGCCTGACGAACGCGTCGGTGAAAGCACCGCTTGGTACACCTCCTTCTGGGGGTTCTGTGCCCAATACCTCTCGGATCGATTTGGTGAGGATTGGTCGTTGTCACCCGAGCAGTCCCTGAAGTTGCATGCAGGCGATAGGGCAGTCCCGGTGCAGCTGCTCGTCCGAGCGCCGAAGGCGGGCAACATGAAAACTGACTTCCCACACAAGACCTCCATCTTCGAGACCCGTGCGACGTTTGCGCGGGGAGACGCGCTTGTTGTCAAAGATGGGTTACGCCTGTTCTCAATAGAAGAGGCATTGATCCTCGTTCCTGAAAATTTCTTCAAACAGAACGCGACAGATGCGCGGACGATCCTAGCGATTATACCAGATGCTTCTGCCCTCTTGGCTCGACTTTTGGAGGGTGGGCACACCAGTGCAGCAGGGCGATTGGCGGGGGCGTTTCGAAGTATTGGCAAGACAAGAATTGCCGACGAAATCGTCTCAACTATGAAAGCGGCGTCACATGATGTGCGGATGAGCGATCCGTTTGCGGAAAGCGTGACTGTCCTCAATGCCGGGCGGGAAACGTCACCGCATGTGCACCGCATCCGGTTAAAGTGGGAAGCCATGCGCGAAGCAGTGATCGCGCATTTTCCTGCCGCTCAGCCGGTCACAAATGATGCCGAAGCCTATCTGACCGCGATGGATGAAATCTATGTGACCGATGCCTATCATTCGCTGTCCATCGAGGGCTATCGGGTCTCACCCGAACTGATTGAGAAAGTGCGCTCAGGAGGTTGGAACCCGGATGGGGACAAAGAAGATCTTGCGATGAAAGATGCACTTGCGGCACGCGGCTATTGGGAGGCGTTTCAAAGCGTACGTGAAAGCGTGCGCGCCGTTCTTGAAGGTGAAGATGTTGGAGAAGTCGCAGAGCGTGATCTGACAGCATGGTACCGGGCGTTATTCACGCCATCTGTGGGGGCGGGCATACTGAAGGCGTCGCAGCTTGCGGGCTATCGAAACGCGCCAGTCTACATCCGCAGCTCTCAGCATGTGCCGATGAGTGTCGAAGCCGTCCGTGAATGTATGCCTGTGTTTTTCGAACTTCTACGGGCGGAGACCAATCCTGCGGTTCGTGTAGTACTCGGTCATTTTATCTTTGTATTCATACACCCGTTTTTAGATGGGAACGGCCGTACGGCTCGGTTCTTGATGAATGTGATGTTGGCTGCAGCAGGACAACCATGGACGGTGATAAAAGTCGAAAACCGTGCCGCATACATGGTCGCGCTGGAAGCCGCGAGCGTCCGAGAAGATATCGCGCCATTCGCTAAGTTTCTGGCAGATACGCTTAAGGATCAAGAAACAGCAGCGATAGGATAACAAGGGCAAAGTAGTCGGTCCAAACCTCCAATTCCCAGAACTTGGGGCTCGTATGCTATAGGCGCAAACCGAACGAGCGAGCTGTCGCAAAAATCATGATATTTGCAACGGTCGGCACTGGCCATAGTAACAAGGCCCATAGATTGGTGCATAAATCCGGTGCGCAATGTTTTTGAATGATCTAAGATGTTCTCATGCTTATTGGTTACGCTAGAGTGTCCAGCCAGGGACAATCCCTTGATCGCCAGATTGGTGCTTTGAACACAGCCAAGGCGGAC
>Ga0316209_1001321_pt1 | contig 26952 bp, 25 predicted proteins | sample 6monopyrite_MG_FD_204945 | JGI IMG/M metagenome (GOLD analysis project Ga0316209, IMG submission 204945) | Microbial mat bacterial communities from mineral coupon in-situ incubated in ocean water Damariscotta River, Maine, United States -... | ecosystem: Environmental > Aquatic > Marine >...
CAACGTCAATCGCCAAGCCTTCCCGATTAAAATCATCAATGACATTAAACAGACGAAAGCACCGGCCATCGGTGAGCTGGTCATGCATGAAATCCATCGACCACACCTCATTAGGCGCCTGTGGCACTCTCGCTGATCGCCATGGAGAGCGAAGCGAGGGCGATTAGTCCCCGATAGGCCACGCCGTCTGCCCTTTCGTAGTTGAGAGCGATAGCGAACGACGAAGAAATGCAGGAGCGGCTTTAGTGGCCGTAGAGTCATTGAGGTATTCATGTCGTAGTGTAACGAGTTCATTTATGAACTAGGTTATATGTAGGTCAAGTAATTTTGGCCACAGTTTTGTATTCAACCCAGTAATTCATCTCGGCTATATTTGGTGCTAAACCCCCATTGTGACGATGAGGCCTAACTGGAGACGTGACGGACGCAGGACAGTCGGGGCAAAAGGAATCAGTTGTCGCGTAAGTGAGTGAATTATCGGCATGGACGCCGAATAATTTTTAGCGAAGTAGCGACACAATCGCGTAGTTGATTTTTTATTTCTTATCGTTAAATGATGTAATCTGAATGAGAGTTAAAAAGCAGTAGTACTAAAGCCGTATGGGTATTCCAGTAATTGTTTGAGTCATAAAAGTATTCTATTTAAATGACAATAATTATATGTATGACTTGATGAGTAGTACCGTTTGATGCGATGAAATATATGGTAATGTACGGGGGGATTTTGATTATATAGTAAAGTTTATTTATGGCTATTGCGTTCACGTAGGCTACAAACTCAGTGGCTGTAGAGTGCTTTTTTAAAACGATTGATTAAAAGTTTATGTGGTCGAATAAAGGGTGTATTGAATGACAGTTGGTAAGCATTATTTGTTAAGAATACTTTCGGTGATATTGCTGAGTAGTTCAATAATAGGGTGTGCAATGCAGAGCCCGGCGAAAATCTCGGTAGATGCAGTATCTCCACCAATGATTGCAGAAGATTCATTATCAATATCATTAGAAGATCAACAGAAAGTGATCGCTCATTTGCTACAGGTATTGTCCGAAAAAGAGGCTGAAATTAATCAATTAAAGGAAAATCAAAAAAGCCAGGTAATAGAGTTACAGGAGACAACAAGCGAAGCCGTGTTGGCTGAAACAAAATTACGACGATTTGCTACTGAGGCCGATGTCGCATCGTTACTGGCAGAAGTGGAAATCTCAATGAATGAGTTAGAGGCAACATTTGGCCCCAATTATCAGTTGTCACTACAGCAGCTATCACAGCGATTGATCGATATTGCGTCATCTTCATTTAAGCAGGCTGAATATAGTGTGGCGGCCGACCAGGTAGAGCAAGCCAAACAGTTTATTCATATGTTGATGGATAATCACAAGAAGCCGAAAACCCATGCGATATCAGAGACGTCATTTAAAGTCGCAATTCCATTGATCATAAAAGCAGAAAGCCAATTACGGCAGCGGCCTGATGGAGGTAGTGGTATGATTAATCTGTTAAAAAAAGCTACGCCGGTAGTCGCTCGTGGTTATAAAGGCACCTGGCTACAGGTGCAGACAGCGGCCGGTGACTCTGGCTGGATAATGGCTGATTTAGTAGAAGTGCCTTAAGGAACCTCTGATTAATTCATGAACGCATGCTATGAGCCCAAAATATCCAACTGCTTTGTTGCAAATCTTGGCAATAGTCCCGCTATTCTCTGCGATTTGCGCCTCGCATTTGGATATTTTGACCTTCATATCACATCGCCCAGAATTAATCAGAGGTTCCTTAAAAGACAGTTACAGTTGAGATTAGTTAATCTGAAAAAAGCACTTGATTACGCCCTGCGCTTTTAGCTTTATATAGCATTTTGTCTGCACGAGAGAGCACTGCTTCTGGTGTTTTATCATCTTTGCGACTAATCGTTACTCCGATACTTAATGTTACGGCAATGGATTGGTCGTTGAACTGATAAGCCGCGCCGCGAACTTGTATCAATATACGTTCTGCCATATCACGTGCGGCAGAAAGGCTCGTTTCTGGGAGCACGATAGCAAACTCTTCACCGCCATAGCGAGCTGCAAAATCAATATTTCGGATTGACCGATTAAATGTCCTTGCGACACCTTCAAGTACCTGATCCCCGGCAAGATGACCGTATGTATCATTAAGCGCTTTGAAATGATCTATGTCGAGCATCAGTACCGCAAAGGGTCGTTGGTTACGTTTAAAACGTTCAAGTTGATCATCCAGAATATCGTCGAGTTTCTTACGGTTATAAAGACCGGTGAGGCTATCAGTGACAGAGAGCGTTTCAAGTAACTTATTCTGCTTTTTCAAAGTGAGGCTGGCTGATTCAAACTCCTTGTGGCTACGTTGTAGCTTCTCTGCCATCTGATTGAAGACTTCGGTTAAGTGACCCAGTTCATCGCGGCGTGCAACCGGAAGACGGATGGTCAGGTCGCCAGTGGCGATATGGTCTGCAGCCGTTGTCAGGCGCTCCAGTGGTGTCACAATAGAACGGCCTAGACGCCATGCGAAGGCACTTACAATAAGTGTTAGCAGGCCCATTAAGCCGAGAAAAAGATTGCGAGAGACTAACCATGCTTCGTAGATTTCATCTCGATCACGTTCAACTAATACCATCAGTGGTAGCTTTTGTGGCACTACGGCAAGGCCCAGTACGGTCTTTTGTAAATGTCCTTCAAAGGTAATTGGCATGGAGTTATCAGCGCGTAAGCGCTGTAATACTTGTCTTGCTATCGGCATAAATGACGTGTCTTGATTACGGTGGGTGGCTAATAACGGATTGCCATCCATGTCGAGTAGTAGTATCGCGCCTGGTGATAATTGGGCTGAATACTTGAGAGAGGGCAGTACAGTGTTCAAATCGATTACAGCGACCAGCGCCCCGCGGATTTCATTCTCCATTGAGAGTACAGGCACGGCGAGCGTAAGCGTGGTGGCGTTGTGGGTTTGATTCCGATGAGGTGCTTCAATAATAACACCGTGGGTGAGTGCTGATTGGGGCCACGGGTTTGGTAAAAGAATGGGCGCGGGAGAAGGGCCGCTACTGGCGATTAGCTTTCCATTAGCATTATAAATGGCTAGTTGTAGTAATGAGTTGAGCTTTTCCTGAACCAGTTGTAGATAGCGTGGCAATGATGGTGGTGATTGCGCAGACAGGCCATTGATCACTGTATTTGAGGTCGATAAGGTTCGCACTTCGACCGTCCTCTCTTCAAGCCACAGTTCTAGTTCGCGACTGGCATCGAGGGCTAACGTGCGAAGTTGATGGGTGACATTGTCCGCCACCATCTGTTCATTTTTCCAAAAGAAGAGCAGTCCTAATCCTGTGGAGGGAATGATGGTGGCAAGGATTGCGAAAATCAGGATTTTATTTTTGATGCTGGTAATCAAGATCACAACGCTATTGCTTCACTACAAAGAGGTATAAAAGTGATCATACAAGGAAAATAGAGGCTATCCCAGTATTATAATAGAGTAAAAAGAATATAGTTTTATTAAAGAAGATGTATAAAAAAGTATCAATATTAATCCACTGCATTAAGGCAAAACATAGATTTGTAATCATCAAATTTAAAAAGTGCTAAAGCTTAAAGGGAGGAGGGTGCAATGGCTATTTCATTACCGTTGGTAGATGGCTATGTGCTTTTCGTTATGCGAATAAGGGCGTTGTGCTGCCCCTCTTTCAGAGGGGCAGATGTAATAGATATATGCGTTAAGCAGCGATGATGCCGCTGTGACGTAGTAATGCATCGATCTGCGGTTCACGCCCACGGAAATTGATGAAGAGTTCCATTGGGTCACTTGCCCCACCTTGCTCAAGGATCATTGAAAGAAAGTTCAATCCAGTTTCTCGATCAAAAATGCCCTTCTCTTCAAAAAGTGAAAAGGCATCACTTGAAAGAACTTCAGCCCATTTATAACTGTAATAGCCTGCCGAATAGCCACCGGAAAAAATATGCGAGAAACTATGCGGAAAGCGATTAAACGAAGGAGGTTTGATTACGGAGACTTGCTGACGAACATCATCCAGTATTTCATGAATACGTGCACCTTTGGCGGGATCAAACTCGAGATGGATGCGGAAGTCAAAGATCGAAAACTCTATCTGCCGTACCATCTGCATACCGGACTGAAAGTTTTTTGCAGCGATCATTTTATGGAACATTTCGTCGGGTAACGTTTCTCCGCTTTGATAGTGGCCGGAGATGAGTGTCAGCGGGTCCCGTTCCCAGCACCAGTTTTCCATAAACTGACTGGGAAGCTCGACCGCATCCCATGCAACACCATTAATGCCCGAGACGCTAGGGTAGTCGATCTTAGTTAGCATGTGATGCAGGCCGTGACCAAACTCATGAAATAAGGTCAGTACTTCATCGTGGGTGAAGAGCGCGGGATCATCGCCAATGGGTGATGAAAAGTTACAGGTGAGATAAGCAACGGGTGTTTGAACGCTGCCATCTGCGGTTGTTTTACGCACGATGCATTCATCCATCCATGCACCGCCACGTTTGAACTGACGCGCATAGAGGTCAAGATAGAACTGACCGCGCAGTTCACCGTGCTGATCAAAAATCTCAAAGAAGCGAACATCTTTATGCCATGTTTCAACGCGACGAGATTCAGTGATTTTCAGGCCATAGAGCTTTTCGACAACAGCGAACATACCCGAAATCACGCGGTGCTCGGGGAAGTAAGGTTTAATCGCTTCCTGTGAGATAGAATATTTGTGCTGACGAAGCTTTTCACTATAGTAGACCACATCCCAAGCTTCGAGCGTTGTGATGCCGTGTTGCTGATCAGCAAATAGACGTAGTTCCTCTAGGTCTGATTTTGCGATCGGTAGAGAGCGTTTTGCCAGGTCGGTTAGAAATTCTATGACCTGTGATGTCGAAGCGGCCATCTTGGTGGCAATGGAACGTTCGGCATAATTATCAAAACCGATTAGCTGTGCGGTCTCATGACGTAGCGCGAGAATCTCCTCCATCAGTGGCGAGTTGTCCCATTGGCCGGCATGAGGGCCCTCATCGGAGGCGCGGGTGACAAAGGCGGTGTACATCTCTTTTCTGAATGCGCGATCATTGGCGTAGGTCATCACCGCAAGGTATGAGGGGAACTCTAGGGTGAAGAGCCAACCTTGCTGCTCACGCTGTGCAGCGCTCTGTTGCGCCATCGCTTTGGCCGAGTCGGGGAGCCCTGCGAGTGCGGCTTCATTGTTGATTACTTTTGTCCACGCACGTGTGGCATCGAGGATGTGTTCTTCGAATTTACTGGTCAGCGCAGAGAGCGACTCCATCAGTGTTTTATAACGTTCTTTTTGTGCGTCATCAAGGTCGATGCCCGAAAGGCGAAAATCACGAATAGTATTGTCGATGATCTTTTTTTGCGCACGGTCGAGTTGATGATATTGCTCTCCCTCGGCGATTGATTGATAGGCCTTAAAGAGCGCCGTATTTTGTCCCATCTCGGTGGCATAATTGCTGAGTTTACCGAGGCAGGCATTATAGGCCGCGCGTAACTCATCGCTATTGACGACGGAGTTCATGTGGCTGACGGGCGACCACACCCGTGACAGGCGCTCATCCATATCCTCTAGCGGCTGGACAAAATTATTCCAGTGGTGTCCTCTGTTGGTAATCAGGAGTTGCTGAACCAGCGCGCGGTTATCAGCCAGCACCTGGTCAATGGCAGGCTCGACATGCGCCGCTTTAATGAGTGTAAAGCGAGGCAGTCCACTAAGGTCGAGTAATGGGTTTTTCATAACGTTGAAGGCACCTTTATAATTGATCATTCACGCGTAAACAGCTTCTAATGTACCATGTTAAAAAAGCGTTCGCACCGATGAGACGACGAGATTTACGAACAGATAATTAAGGGGGGCAGATGTCACACCATTTTGATTTGATCGCCATTGGCGGCGGTAGTGGCGGCATTGCAGTGGCGCGCCGGGCGGCTGAGTATGGCATGAAGTGCGCCGTGATTGAGGCGAGCCGGCTGGGTGGCACCTGTGTAAACGTCGGCTGCGTGCCCAAGAAGGTGATGTGGCACGCAGCACAATTGAGCCATACGCTGCACGATGTGCCCGATTATGGCTTTGATGCCGCGCTCACATTGATCGACTGGCCGCAGCTCAAGGCGGGACGCGATGCCTATGTCGAACGGCTGAATACGATCTATGCGCGTAATCTGGAAAACTCTGATGTGAGGATGATCGCAGGCCATGCCGAATTTTCCTCTAAAAATAGTGTCACGGTGGCGGGTGAAACATACAGTGCCGATCACATTGTAGTCGCGTGTGGCGGGCGCCCCTCGATTCCTGATATTGCGGGTGCAGCGCATGGCATCACCTCGGACGGTTTTTTTGAGCTGGAATCGCTGCCGCGCCGGGTGGCGATCGTCGGCTCCGGTTATATCGCCGTTGAGCTGGCCGGCGTATTGAATGCGCTTGGCAGCGAAGTGACGCTGTTGCTACGGCGACAACATGTGCTCGGTCGATTTGATGTGATGTTACGTGAGACACTGCTGGAACAGATGCAGGATGATGGCATTAATATCGTTACCGGGGTCGATCTTTCAATGATTGAGCGTGACAGTGATGATACATTGATACTGAATGCGGATGATGGCGAGACGTTTTACGGTTATGACACCTTAATCTGGGCGATTGGGCGTGAGAGTCGCATTGATGGCCTGAATCTTCCGGTTGCGGGTTTAGTCGCAGGCAACAGCGGTTTTATTCAAGTCGATGCATTTCAGAACAGCGATGTCCCCGGTGTCTATGCGATTGGTGATGTCACCGAGCAGGTGGCATTGACCCCGGTGGCCATTGCCGCAGGGCGCAGCCTTGCTGATCGTCTTTTTGGTGGTAAACAAGACGCACGGTTGGATTACACCAATATTCCATCGGTGGTCTTCAGCCATCCGCCGATCGGTACGATTGGTCTGAGTGAAGATGAAGCGCGCGAACTTTATGGCGATGACGTAAAGATCTATCAGACACGTTTTGTTCCGATGTACTACGCACTTACATCACGCAAACAGCGCAGCATGATGAAGCTGATTACGGTCGGTGCAACAGAGAAAGTAGTGGGTTGCCACATTATCGGCGATGGTGCCGACGAGATGCTGCAAGGTTTTGCAGTGGCGATCAAGATGGGCGCGACCAAAGCAGACTTTGATAATACAGTCGCGATTCATCCCACGAGTGCCGAAGAACTGGTGACGATGCGTTAAATGAATCTATGTGAGGAAAGACGAAAATGACGATCAGAAATTATTTAGATATCACCCCGGCGATCGCAGCCAATGCATTCATCGACGAAGCAGCGCTGGTGATTGGTGATGTGACCATCGGTGAGGATGCCTCGCTGTGGCCAATGGTGGTCGCGCGCGGTGATGTTAACTCAATTACTATCGGTGCGCGCACCAATATACAGGATGGCTCTGTGTTACATGTGACCGCCGATAATGAATTCAATCCGGGTGGCAGTCCATTGTTCATCGGCGAAGATGTCACAGTGGGCCATGCCGCTATTCTGCACGCCTGCACGATTGGGAATTTTAGCCTGATAGGAATGGGCGCTACCGTACTGGATGGCGCGAACATAGAAGATCACGTGATGGTCGGTGCGGGTAGTTTAGTCGCGCCCGGAAAAACATTAGCAAGCGGTTATCTCTATGTTGGGTGTCCTGCGCGACAGGTGCGGCCACTTAAAGAGAAAGAGCTGGCGTGGTTATCATATTCTTCAGCTCACTATGTAGCGTTAAAAAATAATCATATGAAGCATGTCTGAGCACGACTACATACCGTGTTGTAAGTAATACTGATGTGCGTGATGATGGTTGCTTGTTCCACTTTTTCAGTTGGCGTAAACAGTTGATGGATATTATCCTGCGGACGCATTTAGTTGAGAATAATTTCCTGTAGCGCAGTCACTAGCGCAGTGCATTCTGCATCGTTACCAATCGTAATCCGCAAGTACTGATCGATACGGGGTTTGTTGAAATAGCGAATAATAATATTTTTCGCGCGCAGTTGGGCGGCGAGTTGCGCGGCATCGTGCTGCGGGTGGGTGACAAACAGAAAGTTCGCCTGCGATGGAATGACATTAAAGCCGAGTGTTTCGAGTTCGGTCGCGAGTTGATTGCGCGATGCGATAATGCGATTGCGTGTGTATTCAAGATGGGTGCTGTCTTCGATCGCCGCACAGCCACCGCTGATGGCCATGCTATCGAGTGGGTATGAATTAAAACTATCTTTTACGCGCACTAGCCCCGCTATTAATTCCGCATTGCCCATCGCGAAGCCAACGCGCAAGCCAGCCAGTGAGCGAGATTTTGAAAGTGTCTGGATCACTAAAAGATTCGGGTGCTGGTCGATCAGAGTCACCGCCGAGTCGCCACCAAAGTCGATATAGGCCTCGTCGATTACGACAACAGAGCCTCGATTTTTCTTAAGTAACACCTCAATCGCATCGAGACCAATGCCGTGGCCCGTAGGCGCATTGGGGTTGGGAAAGATGATGCCGCCGTTGGCATCGGTGTAGTCGTTGACATCGATCTCGAGATTGTCGTTGAGTGGAATCGTCTTGGCAGTGATGCCATACAGCTTGCAGTAGACGGGATAGAAACTATACGTAATGTCTGGAAAGAGTAGTGGATTACCGTGCTGAAAAAGCGCCTGAAAGGTGTGCGCGAGCACTTCATCCGAGCCGTTACCGACAAACACCTGCTCGGGTTTTAGCTGGTGGTAACGCGCAATCGTATCGACCAGCCGTTTTGACTGTGGGTCGGGGTAGAGTCGCAGCGAATTACCGGTTTCGATCTCAATCGCAGTGAGCACCCTGGGCGATGGCCCATACGGATTTTCGTTGGTATTTAGCTTGATCAGATTATTGATCTTCGGCTGTTCACCCGGTACGTATGGGGTCAGCTGCTGAACAATGGGGCTCCAGAATTTACTCATAGCGATGTTAGTCTTCAACTGTAAAGGGGTGATAAACTGACGTAAGTTTAGCAGATGTGAGAGCGACTGTTACCACAGATCAGCGGTGTAATATGGCAAAGTGGTGCGCGGAGGCACACCACTTTGCTGAAATTTAAATGCTTCAACAGGGGCTATTACTGTTGAAGCCGATGCCTATTGGGGCTGTGCCAGAAACGTGGTTTATTTAGCCCCTGCGCGGTCGAGTATCGACATGTCATATGAGATACGTTGCTGAGCGGTGAGGGCATCGCGCATCTCTGTGAGGTGGTCGTAGCGATGCTTCATAATCTCTGCCTTAATCGCCATCAGTTTATCAATCTTCGCATCGATCGCTTTTTTGTCGGCACCGTCTCTGGCCGTCATCACATTGAGCTCTTTTTGCAGCACCGCCGCCTTAGCCTTTAGTACTACGTGCACGCTGCTGAGCTTGAGATGCATTCTGTCGATGGCAACACGCTGCTCATCATCCAGGGTGCTGGCCCAGTGAGGCGACATATGGTGGCCCTTCTGTTTTTTATGACCATCGCCATGTTTATTTTTGGCGTGCTTTCCTTTTGGCATTTTGTCATGATGGCCTTTGGAGGCCTCTTTGGCGTGGTGGTCACTGCCCATTTCATGGTGTTTATCTTCAGCAGCAAAGGCAGGATTGGCAACTAAAAAGATTGAGGTAACGAGTAATGAGCCGAGTAGTCTGGAATTCATAAGGTCTCTCCTTTGGTATAGTGAATTGGACGATAGCCTATATGCAGTAGAATTTATACAATACAGATCATAGAAATCAATTAATAATTTAAGGTGTATTAGCTGTATGGAAAAATTTGACCTGGAAGGGCGTGAGTATGTTGCGCTGTGTGACCTGATGAAGCTTGCAGGCCTGAGCCACAGCGGCGGCATGGCCAAGACCTTGATTGCTGAAGGAAATGTGACCGTTGATGGTGAAGTAGAGTTGCGTAAGCGCTGTAAGATTCGCCCCGGACAAATCGTGGAATTTGCAGGGCAGTCACTTGTGGTAGAGTAAGCGGCAACTCAAAACACACATGAGCGATTAATTTTTTATGATAGGGAGAGCGTACGATGAAATTTTTTAAGATAGCGGTGATCTGTTTTTCGGGGCTGATAGCGTTTAATGTACTGGCGTCAGAGGGCGGCACACCCTCGGCAAAAGGGGCTGCGGTTTATATAGTGTCACCGGCGAATGGTGAGACGGTGAAATCGCCCGTAAAAGTGGTGTTTGGGCTGAGTGGCATGGGTGTCGCACCCGCCGGCACTGATAAAGAGCACACTGGCCATCATCACCTGCTGGTCGATGGTAAAAAATTGCCTGCAATGAATATGCGCATGGGAAAAGAGGTGAAGCATTTCGGCGGTGGCCAAACCGAGACAATGCTTGAGCTGACCCCCGGCAAACACACACTGCAACTGATCCTCGGTGACAAGGGGCATGTGCCGCATCAGCCAGCATTGGTCTCCGAAACGATCACCATTATAGTAAAATAATCTTTAACCGTTTCGATGGCCGGACAGCCAACAGGTTGTCCGGCCTTTTTATTGTTGAGAGTAGCGTTTATGAGTGAAGAGATTGAAACATTACGTGCCAAGTTGATCAGTGAAACTGGCAAGCTGGAGTGGCCAGAGCTGGAGCGTCACTTTGCGCGTGGCGCGGTAGTGGCGGTTAATCCCGGCATCGACCTGATTGATGTTGCGCTCTGCATTGCGAATGATGATAAGGCGCTGATGGAACAGTGGTTCGAAGCAGGCACCGTGCGCCGCGCAGAGAGCGCCGATGCCGCAGCGTGGGTCAGAACCCAGCCGCTCTTTTGGGCGGTAGTGATTGCGCCGTGGGTGGTGATTCAGGAGGTTGATGAGTCTGCTGAGGGGCCGGGGGAGTTGCACTGATATTCTTTCAATTGCTTGTTATTAATAACGCGTAGTCTGGATGCAGCGAAGCGAAACCCGGGGTTGTCGTGGCACAAGCTTTCCCGGATTACACGTTGTTGTTTCATTCGGGCTATTAGCTGCCAGTTTACGTTAAAGAGGTTGAATTAATGATTGTAATGATCGCATGGCTAAGCTTGCCCCTTGTTTTTTTATTGCGCTTATATTTCGGTCAAACAAAAAATCTAATAAAGCTGATCAACGGCCAGTAATTTACGCGCTGACGGTTTACCTTCTGTTTGTCACCATTGGTGCAACTCATTTATTGATAATGCGAAGTTCAACAGCAGCTATTGGTCTTTTTTATCTGCCACTCTATGCGCTGGTACCAAGTGCTATCGCGTATGTTTTCGGAACTTTTCATGATAATTATAAGCGACAAAAGGCTAAAAGTAATACAGCTCCTCAAGATGTTGGGGGAATGATTTTGTGTGTCCTTTTGCTAGTGGGTGCCTTTGGTTGGCAGTTCACTGAATTGCAAGAAACAATAGTGAAAAATAGTGAGCGTGATTTTAAACAGTCACAACGTAACTCAGCAATAAAAGAAAATAAAAGAGATATCGATAGGGTGCTTGCTTATCAGAAGGGGAATGAGGGCGAAAAGCTTACAGAGATTGCTAACGGAACAACAGATAACACTATGTTAATTCCTGTTGCAAGTAATAGATATGCTTCAGCAGAGTTACTCGATCGGCTTAGCCGTATTAATAACACCGGTATACGAATAGCGGTTAGCCGTAATCAAAATACCACCTCCAGTACGCTGGAATGGATTTTTAATAACAGTCAGTACTCAAACTATTATTATTCTGATTTGGCGCGAAATAAAAATACACCAGAACTTATATTGAGAACGCTCTATGAAAAACGCCATTTAAATGGAGGAATACCATGGTCATTGGCCGGTAATGAATCTACGCCAATAGATATTCTCAAAAAATTGGTTAATGAAAAAGATGAAAATGTCATTCGGCATTTAAAGAATAACAAGGCATATAGCGAGTAGCCCGAAAGCATAGGCTTAACCCGGGCTACATTGGTTTTTTACAAGATGTTAAAGAATTAATTGGGGAGGTGTTAATCCCACACTAACGGTGGTTCATCCATCAGCGCGGCCTGCTCTCGTAGCGCGAGGATATGATCATCCCAGAAACGCCCGCTATTGAACCACGGGAAGGCCTGTGGAAAAGCGGGGTCTTGCCAGCGGCGTGCGATCCACGCGGCGTAGTGCATCATGCGCAGGGTGCGCAGGGCTTCGAGAAGGTGCAGCTCTTTGGGATCGAATTCACGGAATTCAATATAACCGTTTAGAAAATCGGCGAGGCGCGCCGTCATGTACTGGCGATCACCGGAGAGGAACATCCAGATATCCTGTATTGCGGGCCCCATGCGGGCGTCATCGAAGTCGACGATGTGGGGCCCTTTGTCTGTCCATAAAACATTGCCGGGATGCATGTCGCCGTGCAGGCGGAGGTTCTGTACTTTGCCTGCGGCGGCATAGCAGCTGCGTACACGTATGATTAGGTCTTCGACCAGCGTACGATAAGCAAGCTCCAGTCCTTGCGGAACAAAGCCGTGTGCTAAAAGATACTGATATGAATCGACACCGAAGCTTTCGATGTTGAGTGTGGGGCGGTGGGTGAAGGGGCGCGTTTCACCAAGGTTATGAATACGCGCAATAAAGCGTCCCATCTGTTCCAGATGTTCTGGATCATCGAGTTCCGGCGCGCGCCCACCGCGGCGTAGATAGAGTGCAAAGCGGTAGTCATTGTGGCGATGGAGTGTCTTGCCGTTGTCGTCTGCCAGCGGTGCGATCACCGGGATTTCAAGATCACTCAACGCCTGGGTGTATTGATGTTCTTCGATGATCGCCTCATCGCTCCAGCGTCCCGGACGGTAAAACTTGGCGATGAGCGGTTGACCTTCATCGATGCCCACCTGATAGACGCGGTTTTCATAACTGTTCAGTGCAAGGAAATGGCCGTCGCACAGATAGCCGAGACTCTCGACTGCATCAAGGATCGCATCTGGGCCGAGGGCCGCGTAGGATTCATTGATCAGCTCATCGGCCATGGCGATTACTGCGCCGCTTCGAGCGCTTCCCAGCGCTGGTAGACTGTCGAAAGTTCTGTTTCTAATTGAGCCAGTCGATCATTGGCCTTTGCCACTTTATCCCCCTGTTGCTGATAAAAGTCAGGGTCGCCAAGTTTGGTCATCAGCTCGCGCTGCTCATTCTCCAGTGCTTCAATTTTTTTTGGCAGTGCGTCGAGCTCACGTTGATCTTTATAACTGAGTTTTTTTTTGCCCGATGTGGGATTGCTGCTGGTTTGTGGTTTATTTTTTTTTGTCGCGACGACAGGTTGCTGCTCAGCTTTCTGGCGCAGCCAGTCATCGTAGCCGCCGACATATTCATTGATCGCGCCGTCGCCTTCAAACACTAATGTACTGGTGATGACGTTATTGATAAAGGCACGGTCATGGCTGACTAATAAGAGTGTGCCTTTGTAATCGAGTAGCAGCTCTTCCAGCAGTTCGAGTGTTTCAACATCGAGGTCATTGGTCGGCTCATCCATGATTAAAAGATTGGCCGGTTTGGTGAACAGACGTGCCAGTAACAAACGATTACGTTCACCGCCAGAGAGCGCCTTCACCGGGGTGCGAGCGCGTTCGGGTGAAAATAGAAAGTCCTGCAGGTAGCTGATGATATGGCGTTCGACACCGTTGATCATGACTTTGTCACTGCCCTGCGCGAGGTTGTCGATCACGCTCTTCGATTCATCGAGTACTGCGCGATGTTGATCAAAGTAGGCGACTTCAATCTTGGTGCCGAGTTTTATGGTGCCTGATTTCGGTGCCTCTTCACCCAGTAGCGCTTTTAATAGCGTGGTCTTGCCTGCCCCGTTGGGACCAAGAATGCCGATCTTATCACCACGCAAAATGACCGTTGAGAAATCACGGATGATGATCTTGTCGCCGTAACCCTGAGAAATATGGTCGGCCTCGACCACCAGCTTGCCGGAGTTTTCACCACCCTGCAGTTGCATGCGCACGCTGCCCATCTTGTTGCGGCGTTGGCTATGTTGATCGCGCATTGCCTCAAGTGCACGCACGCGGCCTTCATTACGGGTGCGACGCGCCTTGATTCCCTGGCGAATCCACACCTCTTCCTGCGCCAGTTTCTTATCGAACAGCGCATGTTCAGTCGCCTCGGCATCGAGTGCTTCCTGTTTACGCAACAGGTAGGTTTCGTAATTGCCGGGCCAGCTGGTGAGGGAGCCGCGATCGAGTTCGATGATGCGTGTCGCCAGTTTGCGCAGCAGCGCGCGATCATGGGTGACAAACAGCAGTGTGCCGTCGAAGTCGAGCAGGAAATCTTCGAGCCAGCGGATCGCCTCGATGTCGAGATGGTTCGTCGGTTCATCTAGCATCAACAGATCCGGTTTGTTGACCAGTGCTCGCGCCAACAGCACGCGCCGCTTGAGTCCACCGGAGAGCGCACTGAACTCCATCTCAGCATCGAGCTGCATGCGTGATAATGTTGCGGTCACTTTCTGGTCCACTTCCCAGCCACCACACGCTTCCAGTTTATGTTGTACATCTTCAAAACGTTTCATTATCTGGTCACTGGTGTCATGTGCCAGTTCGTGACTGATGTGGTGGAACTCGGCCAGCAGTTTGCCCTGTTCACCCAGTCCTTCAGCGACCACATCAAAGACCGTGCCTTCGAGGTCACGCGGGACTTCCTGCGTGAGACGCGTGATGTTGATCCCCTGTTGATAGACGACCTCACCTTCGTCGGCCTTGATCTCACCGGCGATCAGTTTCATCAGCGTTGATTTTCCGGTGCCGTTGCGGCCGACCAGGCAGAGGCGCTCGCCACGCTCGATTTTTAGATCGAGATGTTCGAGGAGTGCCGGCCCGCCAAAACCAAGATTAACGGCGCGTAGTGTAATGAGTGCCATGGTGCAGGGTGTTCCAAATTCTATAGGTGCGGGATTATCGCACATCGTGCGCGATAAACCGTGAGAAAGATCGCCCCGCACTTATTTATCGAGTGCGGGGCGCAGTATTGCAGAGGGGTTAGTTGTTGGCTTCCGCGAGTTTCTTTTCGAGATAGTGGATGTTAGTGCCACCATTCTGAAAGTTAGTGTCGTTCATAATATCGCGGTGTAGCTGGGTATTGGTGGTGATCCCTTCGATCACCAGTTCACCCAGTGCCGTGCGCATGCGGTTGATGGCCGACTTGCGTGAGTTACCGTGCGCGATGATCTTACCGATCATTGAATCGTAATAGGGGGGCACGGTGTAACCATTATAGAGGTGAGTATCGACGCGAATGCCGGGGCCGCCGGGCTGATGAAACTGGGTGACCTTACCGGGTGATGGGGTGAACTTCTTTGGATCTTCCGCATTGATACGGCATTCGATCGCATGGCCCCTGAGCACGATGTCGCTCTGTTTATAGGTCAGCTCCTCGCCTGATGCAATGCGTAGCTGCTCCTTGACCAGATCAACGCCAGTGACCATTTCGGTGACCGGGTGCTCTACCTGCAGGCGGGTATTCATTTCGATGAAATAGAACTTGCCGTTTTCGTAAAGGAATTCGAAAGTCCCTGCGCCGAGATAACCGATCTCACGGCAGGCGTTGGCACACACTTCACCGATCTGATTGCGCAGCTCCTCCGCGATGCCGGGTGCCGGTGCCTCTTCCAGTACTTTTTGGTGACGGCGTTGCATTGAGCAGTCACGTTCGCCGAGGTGGATGGCGTTGCCGTGCGAATCGGCCAGTATCTGAATCTCAATGTGACGCGGGTTTTCCAGGTATTTTTCCATGTAGAGTGTTTCGTTGCCAAAGGCGCTACCCGCCTCGGCGCGAGTCAGTGCAATGGCATTATTGAGTGCAGCATCGCTGTGGACGACGCGCATGCCACGGCCACCGCCGCCGCCCGCGGCCTTGATGATCACTGGGTAGCCGATCTCGCGTGCGATGGCGAGGTTGGTATTGATGTCATCGCCCAAAGGGCCATCGGAACCGGGCACGCAGGGCACGCCACTCTTTTTCATCGCGGTGATGGCGGAGATCTTGTCGCCCATCATGCGGATGGTCTCGGGCCTTGGGCCGATAAAGACAAAGCCACTCTGCTCGACGCGTTCGGCAAAGTCTGCATTTTCAGAGAGAAAACCGTAGCCGGGATGAATGGCGACCGCGTCTGTCACTTCCGCCGCGCTGATGATGGCGGGCACGTTGAGATAGCTGTCCGTGGATGAAGCGGGCCCGATGCAGACAGACTCGTCCGCAAGGCGCACATGTTTCAGGTCACGGTCAGCCGATGAATGCGCGGCGACGGTCTTGATGCCTAGCTCGCGGCACGCGCGGAGAATACGTAAGCCGATTTCGCCTCGGTTGGCGATGACGATTTTTTCAAACATGGCCACTATTCTACGATGAAGAGGGTTTCGCCGTATTCTACCGGCTGCCCATTTTCGACCAGAACATCGACGATCACGCCCGCTTTGTCGGATTCAATCTGATTGAGCATCTTCATCGCTTCAATGATGCAGAGGGTATCACCCACATTCACCCGCTGGCCCACTTCGACAAACGGTTTTGAGCCGGGTGCTGCGGCGCGGTAAAAGGTGCCGACCATCGGTGCCGTGACAGGATTGCCGCTGGCGGCGACAGGCTCTGGCGCGGCCTTGGTGGCTTCAGCGGTGGGCGCTGCTACTTGCGGGGCGGCGACCATCGCAGCCGCCGGCGCAGCCACTATCTGGCTGGTACGGCTGATACGGACAGATTCTTTGTCTTCGTGAATCTCAATCTCGGCGAGATCAGACTCTTCGAGGAGTTCAATCAGTTTCTTTATTTTGCGTATATCCATTGTTTCAGGTGTCTCTTAAATTATCGTTAAATATATTAGTTGGTTTCAAGCTGCTTGATGGCTGCTTGAAGTGCAAGCTCGTAGCCAATCGGCCCCAGTCCGCAGATCACCCCCACCGCAATATCCGAGAAGTAGGAGTTGTGCCTGAATTCTTCACGCGCGTGGACATTGGAAAGATGAATTTCAATAAATGGAATGCCGGTGGCGCTGAGGGCATCCCGGATGGCGACACTGGTATGGGTGAATGCGGCGGGATTGATGATGACAAAGGCGACCCCGTCTTTTTGGGCGGCCTGTATCTGGTCGACCAGCGCATGTTCCGCATTACTCTGGAAGCTAGTTAATTGATGGCCTGCCGCTTTTGCTGTGGTTTCAAGGCGCCGATTAATCGTGTCCAGGGTATCGTGACCATAGTGCGCAGGTTCCCGCTCACCGAGCAGGTTGAGGTTAGGCCCATTTAATATCAGTAACTTAGCCATTGGCGTGGTCATTATTCCGTTAAATCCGGCTAAATCCGGTTAATTTGCTATTAACTGGCGATGATTGAGCCATCCCAGCGTGTTGACGACTAATTTAGCATCATTTGGAGGAATTTGTCTATATTCATGGAGATTGCGTCTCAATCGGCGGAGATAGCGGTGAATCAGCGTGACAGCGCCATTAAGGCATGAGCGGGCGTAACGTCAGTACCACCGCCAGTATTGGCAGAATCAACTGAGTGGTTGCCGTATTGCTGATGACCTCTGTGAGGAAGGCAAGTACCAGTGAGAGCTGTCTGATACGTTTCATCATGGGCAACAGGGTGCGGGCTTAATCAGTGCCCGCGATCCCTTCGGGGGCTTTCCAGCTATTTACTTTTTTGAACAGGAATTTTAGATGGGGGCCATCGAACTTATTATTGGTGTAAAACCAGTACTCTGAAGCGCCCCGGCGGATCTTAAGCGGCTCACCCAGAAGATTTTCTACGTCTTTGTAATCCATGCCCACTTTGAGGTGTACCCAGTTGGTGGTATCTCGCCACTCGCCGGGATTGGTGGGCGGCGGCAGTGAGCTTTTGGTCTTGATGACAGTGGTTCTGGTCACGGTCGCGGGTCTTTGTTCGAGCGTTTCGAGGCGCTGTTCCAGTTCACTGAGGCGTTGGGTTAGCGCGTCGAGCTGCATCTGCAATGCCTTGTCAGTAGCGGCGAAGGCGGGTGTCATCAGTGATGTGCTGATGACGAATGCAGTGCAAATGTACGGTAATATTTTCATCCGCTCAGCATAGAGAAATGCGCCTGTGCGGTCAATTGGGTGGTCAATGTAATGACCCGTGATTACGTCACCTGTTGCGAGGTGTTGATCACATGTGCCGCCTGTGCCGGCAGAAAGTATTGATAATAAGGGGCTGCGTGCCGGGGATTGGCGGCGTCATATTCGATTTCATAGAGGGCAAAATAGGCTTTGGCTAATTGCGGTGGCAGCTCCTTGCGTGACAGTAGCTCGAGTAATTTTGCATTTTCGATCGACTTCGCTAATTGTGGACCGTAAGCGGCGACGGCGGCTTTGAGTTCAGCAGGGATCCCAGCGTTTTTTTCAGGTTCGCTAAAGACCTGCATCAGCAGCCCGTGGGTGTAGTGACCCGTTGGCGTCATGATGTTAATTCCGGCCTGCGTCAGTGCAGCCATGATGTCGTCAAGCGGCACCGCAACGCGTTCACCATCCCGCAACGTGGTGGCGCGAATACCGAGGTGATGGGCGGTATAGCCGTAAACGTGGTTCCAGTGCTGGATGATCTGCGCGGGTGCGTGGGCGTCGGACTGGTCGATAAAGATGCGCAACACCTGTCCATTCTCAAGCATTTTGTAAACCGGGTGGGCATTCCAGCCGTCTGGGAACTGGTAGTAGTCTTCGCCACTGAACTGAGTGGAGACGAATCCGTGCTGCTGTTTGAGCAGGGCGGCGATCCGTTCGGCATCGAGATTGGCCTGATTGCCGCAGCGGATCGCCATGTGATCGAAAATTATATCCCAGCCCAGCTGTGGCGCAATCTCCAGCAAGGTGAGGTCGGCCCTGCTGTAAAGGAATGATTCGATGCTTTTCACCGCGCAGTAGATATCGAGGTGTTTCACCCACTCAGCGATCAGTCGAGCCTGGTGGTGGCTGAGGGTGACATTGGCCCTTGCCAGTACCGCGTTAATAAAGGCCTCGGCATAGGCGGAGACATGGCCTTGCGCGTCGGGCAAGTTCACCTCAAAAGGCAGGCTCTGTTTGGCTGATTGGTATGCCGATAACAGGTGTGAGATGTCATCGATACCGTCAAAGAATGAATAGGCAGAAACCGCCTGGGGTTTTATCTCAAATGGAGTGAGATCAAGCGTAAAGAGTTCTGACGCATCGCCGATGGCATTAATACACTGTGGCTTGTTGGCGTTGTGTTGAAATGTGTCGCTATTATCAGTCAGCGTTGCGGCCACTAACGTGGCAAAGGATTGGAAGCGATTGGCAGGCATCACAGGGCTCCAGCAAATACGGTTTAGAGGATGATCAAGCGGTACGCTGGATGACAGGCTATCACAAGATCGAAACCTGACAGGTTAGCGTGGCGGTGGGATCATCGAAACCTAAGGCCATTTCACTAATATCGGCAAATAAGGGCGAAATATGACGATGCGAAAGGTGTTGCTACTCGGGGCAGGAAAGATCGGTTCGCTGATTGCGACGATGCTGGCAGAGTCGGGCGCCTATGAATTACATGTGGGGAGCCTTGAGACCGAAGAGGCGAAAAACCTGATTACGGGGCTGGGGCTGGCGCATGTGACCGTGTTTCCGCTGGACGCACAGGATGAACAGGCGCTGGAACGGGTCATGAATCAGTCAGGGGCCGGGCAAAATGGGACGGGAAAGTTTGACTGTGTGATCTCGGGACTGCCCTATTATTGTAATACGCTGGTGGCCGACCTGGCGGCGAAGTACGGCGTGCACTATTTTGATCTGACAGAGGATGTTGGCGTCACACGCCATGTGCAGAATGTTAGCAAAGGGCTAAAGACAGTATTTATGCCGCAGTGCGGATTGGCACCAGGCTTTATTAGCATTGTCGCCAATGATTTGATGAAGCAGTTTGAAAAGGTCGATATGGTCAAGATGCGGGTAGGCGCGCTACCGGTCAACCCCAATAATGCCCTTAAATATTCGCTCACATGGTCGACCGACGGGCTGATCAACGAATACGGCAATACCTGTTACGGCATCGAAAATGGCGAGTTTATCGCGCTGCAGCCACTAGAAGGGTATGAGACGATTACACTGGATGGCGTACTGTATGAGGCCTTTAATACCTCGGGGGGGCTCGGTACCTTGTGTGAAACCTATGACGGCACGATTCGCAGCATGAATTACAAAACGATGCGCTATCCCGGCCATTGTAAAGAGATCAAACTGTTGATGAACGACCTGCGTCTCAATGAAGATCGCGCAACCCTGAAGCGCATCCTAGAGCGCGCGATACCGAAGACGTTACAGGATGTGGTGTTGATTTACGTGGCGGTGACCGGTAAATGTAAAGGGCAGTTTCTCGAAGAAAATTATGTCAAAAAAGTCTATCCGCAGGAGATCGCAGGTAAGCTGTGGTCATCGATTCAGGTGACGACCGCTGCGGGTATTTGCAGTGCAATGGATATCGTGCTGGAGAATAGTGACCGTTTCCAGGGCTTTGTCACCCAGGAATCGATCACGCTCGCAGAGGTGGTGAATAACCGCTTTGGCAAGTATTACGCATAAGTAATCTGACGCTAAAGGAGTGATGCGATGGACCTGCTGAAAGCATTGAAGCTTAAAAATAATAATGCGGCAACCTATAGTCATGGTCACTGGTTAAAGACGCGCGATGCAGGCGTAATTGAATCATTCAACCCGGCCACGGGCGAGTTGATCGCCTGCGCTTATGCCAGTAGCGCAAAAGACTACGAAAAGGTGATGCGCGAAAGTGTTGCCGCGCAACGTGAGTGGGCGCGTGTGCCCGCGCCGCAACGTGGCGAAGTGATTCGCCAGATTGGCAATGCGCTGCGCGAAAACAAAGATGCCCTCGGATCACTGGTGGCACTGGAGATGGGCAAGATCAAACAGGAGGGGGATGGCGAGGTGCAGGAGATGATCGACATCGCTGACCTCGCCGTCGGGCAGTCCCGCATGCTGTATGGCAACACGATGCATTCCGAACGCGCCGAGCATCGCATGTATGAGCAGTGGCATCCACTGGGCGTCGTCGGTGTGATTAGTGCGTTCAATTTCCCGGTGGCCGTGTGGGCGTGGAACGCCTTTATCGCCGCGATCTGCGGCAATACGGTGGTGTGGAAACCGTCATCAAAGACTCCGCTGTGTGCGATTGCGGTGCAACAGATCTGTACTCAGGTCTTGGAAAAGATGGGGCATCCCGGTATTTTTTCACTCTTCGTGCCCGCCGATAATGCACTGGCACAACGCTTTGTCGATGATCGACGCGTGGCGTTGATGTCATTTACTGGGTCAAGCCATGTCGGTCATCAGGTTGCCGAGCGTGTCGCACGTCGTTTGGGTCGCTATTTGCTCGAGTGTAGTGGTAACAATGCGATTGTCGTTGATCAAAGCGCTGACCTCGAGCTGGCGATTCCCGCGATCGTCTTTGGCGCCGTCGGTACGGCCGGGCAGCGCTGTACCTCGACCCGCCGTTTGATCGTGCATCATAAGATTTATAAAAAGCTGACTGCCGCGTTGATTCACGCATACGGGCAAGTACGGTTGGGTAACCCGTTACGTAAAAAGACACTGATGGGACCGTTGATCGATCAAGCAGCAGTGGCGGGATTTAATGCCGCGATCGCACAGGCGCAGCAGCAGGGAGGAAAGTTGCTGTATGGCGGCATGCCTAAGCGTGGCAAAGGCTATTTTGTGACGCCGACTTTGATCGAAGTCGATCATCAGCTTGAGGTGGTGAAAGCGGAGACCTTCGCGCCCATACTCTATGCGATGAAATATAAGACACTTGATGAGGCAATTGCGCTACAAAACGATGTGCCGCAGGGGCTTTCATCGGCTATTTTCACCAACACCTTGCAGCACGCGGAGCGGTTTCTATCGGCACAAGGCAGCGACTGTGGCATCGCAAACGTCAATATTGGCACCTCTGGTGCGGAGATTGGCGGCGCCTTCGGCGGCGAAAAAGAGACCGGCGGTGGACGTGAGGCAGGCTCCGATTGCTGGAAGGCCTATATGCGGCGTCAGACCAACACCATCAATTGGGGCCGCGAGTTACCGCTTGCTCAGGGCATTAAGTTTGATCTTGGCTAAAATAAAAAGGTCGGCACGAAAGTTAATTGGCCATCGATATTTGTTTATATCCTATTGATAGATATAAGTTTTATCTTTTCGAGATAAAAGCGCCATCCGAAGCGGATGGCGTTTAGTCTATTATTGACACTATGCCCTGCAAAAGGCGGGCGTTTAAGCGGTACGTTTATTTTCCATCAGTTCATGCACAACTGGATTGAGGATAATCTCCATCGCCAGCCCCATCTTGCCACCCGGCAGTACGATAGTATTAGGGCGAGACATCCATGAATCCTTCAACATTGAAAGGTAGTATGGCATGTCGTGTTTTTCTGGATGCCTGAAACGGATCACAATCAGACTTTCATCCGGGGTTGGGATATCACGCGAGATGAAAGGGTTTGAGGTGTCCACCACTGGCACACGCTGGAAGTTAATATCAGTGCGTGAAAACTGCGGGGTGATCGTATTCACATAGTCTGGCATACGACGCAGAATGGTGTTGGTGACCGCCTCGGCAGAGTAACCGCGCTGGGCAGTATCGCGATGGATTTTCTGGATCCACTCCAGATTGACAATCGGCACCACGCCCACCAGCAGGTCGACCCACTGCGCCACATTGACATCTTTGGTGACAACGCCGCCATGCAGCCCTTCGTAGAACAGCAGGTCAGTGCCTTCAGGGACTGACTCCCACGGGGTGAAGGTGCCGGGGTCCTGTTTATAAGGTGCCGCTTCTGCCTCGTTATGCAGGTATTTACGCATTTGACCGGTACCAGACTCGCCGTAGCTCTTGAAAAGGGCCTCGAGCTTATCGAAAATATTGGCGTCAGGGCCAAAATGGCTCAGGTCCATGACGCCCTTTTCCGCGGCTTCAGCCACTTTTTCTTTCATGGTCAGGCGGTCATAGCGATGGAAAGCGTCCCCTTCGATGACGGCAGCATTGATGCCCTCACGATGAAACATATGCTCAAATGCATTTTTGACCGTAGTGGTGCCCGCGCCTGATGAGCCGGTCACGACGATGACTGGATGTTTAGCAGACATGTGTATTCTCCCTTAAAGGTTATAAATTCTTTGTAAATCGGTGGCTTAAAGTTACGGGTGCAAGTTTGTTTGCGTGCTTTTCAGGGCACCCGCAAGCGAAATTCTCTGTGATTGCGCCTGTCTCGCGTATATTTTTCGTACGGGCAGCAGCGGCTAAATTGTTACAGCGCGCGGATCAAGCAGGGTATTGAATCAAACGCGAAGGGATGTGGCAAGTATTTGGTGCTAATTATATGTCTCTGGAGAGACATAGGATGGGTCGTAGTGTCGCTTTAAGCGCTTGTTTTGGCGGGAAATGAATGAGATGATCGGTGAAGTGTGTATGGCTTAATTTAGTTTGGGGGCGTCAGAAATGCTGCGAAAAAGAGAGATAGTCGCGCTGCTGCTGGTGATATCACTGGCAGGGTGTACTGGCTGGCCAAAGCTCTCGGAGCTTAATCAGGGGCATTCGTGGATCCAGAGTGGTTCCGGTGACTACGCCGCTATCTATTTTCTACGCCCTGATACGGAGCGCTACATGGGCGCAGCAGATAACCGGATTGCGGTGGAATTGAACAAAGAGTTGTTGTTAAATCTGGTTAAATCTGAATATACCGTGGTACACCTCAAGCCCGGCGAAGTGGATGTCACTATCAAGTCGCTGACAAATGCAGGCCCGTTTCGCGAATTTAAGCAGATGAAGCACACAAAACGTTTCGAGTTTGCTGCGGGTTCAACATATTACCTTTCTATTGAGCCTGTTGATGGCGAATTTCGTGGTGTCTACTTTCAGCCACACATGATTGACCTGGCCTCTGCCCAGCAGAAGAGTCGCCACATGCGTGCGATAGGCCCTGCCAGTCGGACGCCGATTCCTCAGACGAGTGGTGGCTAGTTAGCATATCCAATATCGGGCGTTATTATGGGCTGTGAACGCCCATTGCTGGGTGTGATTTAGATGCATCTAGTCCTCTTAGCCATATTATTGTTAGCGCTGATCTTTGGCCCACAGCTGTGGGCGCGTTCTGTACTTTCACGATACAGTCAGCATCAGGAGCGTTATCCGGGGAACGGGGCAGAATTTGCACGTCACCTATTGAGCAAGTGTGGGCTGGAAGCGGTGAAAGTCGAAAAGACGACGCTGGGCGATCACTACGATCCAACTGATCGTTGTGTGCGGCTCAGTGAGGCCAATTTCGATGGTAAGTCGCTGACGGCTGTCACAGTGGCCGCTCACGAAGTGGGGCATGCGATTCAGCATCAGCAAGGCGATCCGAAATTGCTGTTGCGCGGCAAGTTGGTGCGGATCGCCCAGGTGACTGAAAAGGCGGGTTCGCTGGCGATGTTTGCAGTGCCACTGCTGGTGGGGGTCACACGGGCACCCTCGGCAGGTATATTGATGTTTTTAATCGGGCTGGCAAGCCTGGGGGTCTCCGCGCTGGTGCACCTTGTGACACTACCGGTGGAGTTGGATGCCAGCTTTGGTAAGGCGATGCCACTGATCAAGGCGGGGCAGTATCTCACCCCGACTGAGGAGCGTGCCGCCAAAAAAATTCTACGCGCGTGCGCATTCACCTATCTGGCCGCTTCATTGTCGAGCCTGTTGAATATCTGGCGCTGGATTCGTTTTCTACGCCGTTAATTATCAGATCAGCAACCGCTTAAACAAGACATTAGGCCCTTTCTGTTTTATATTTCGATCTAATAGGAATAATAATATGAGTTCGGGGGATAGGACGGTGGAAAGTAATCCTGCTAAACAGCGGTGTGTGATGATGTGTAGCAAGGTCGCTGCATGAGGCATCGCCCCTATCGCACGTTGCTCTTGTGGTTTATCTGGGCACTGGCGGCCACCGCCGTCTATTTTGGTTTTTATCAGGACGCCGGTATCTGGGATGTCCTTGAGCAAGATAAGACCCGCATTACATGGATCATCCTCGCCTTCTTTGTGTTCGGGCTCGCCGCCAGCCTTGCCTTAAGTATCGCGCTCACCAAAGAGTCGATTGCTGCACGACAGATTGAGTCAGAGGTCAGAGAGAAGGGCTTGATCGGTTTTGAAATACACTCAGAGAGTCGTGCCGTGGCCCGCTATTTCCAATCGCTGAAGATGGCGATGGATAGCAACAGCAAGCCCGATGCCGAAGCGCTGCTTAATGTAGAGCTGGCCGCCTTTCAACGCATGAGTCGTTCGATTGAAGTGGCAGGCAATCTACTGATCACGCTGGGACTGATCGGCACCGTGATGGGATTGACGCTCACTTTGACCGGCCTGACGAGCTCGCTTGATGCGCTGGGGCATGATCAGGACCAGCTACTGCAAGGGCTGCGCAAAGCGATGGGCGGAATGGGCACCGCCTTTTACACCACATTACTTGGCGCAATTCTGGGTGGCGTACTACTGCGCGTCTTCGCACAGATTACCGAGCAGGGGGTCGAAGGGCTGTTTGATCGCACCATGCGCATCTGTCTGGTCTACTGCTCCGCAGATTTCAAACCTTCACTGGAGCGTGACATCCGTTTTCTTGATGCTGAAATGGCCTCGCTGGGCGAGCGTGTTAAATTTTTACAATCGGCCTTTGGTGCCTCACGTGGCGCAATGGAAGAGTTTCGCGAAGAGGTCGAGAAACTGCGCGGACTCTCTCAGGAAGAGCGTACCTCGCTGCTTGAAAGTATTGAGATGAACCGGCAATGTTATATGCTAATGCGACAGGAAGCGCGGCTGATGCAGAACCTCAACCGTACCTTCTGGCAGCGCCTTAAAGACCTGTTACGCTTTCGCCCGCGCCGCCCGCCCGATGAATAATTGATAGCCGTTAATCAGCGCCACACACGTGAAAGATAGACGTAAATTTACCTACACCAATGTTCATGAGAGCTTCTCAGACGTCGCGTTGTTGATGCTCGCTACTTTTATATTTTTGTTGGTCACCATCCTGATTACCTCCAAAGTGGCTCAAGAAGATCAGCTCCCTAAACTGAAAGAGAAAGTAGCGAAGCTCGAAGAGCAGCTCGATATGTCCGGTGCAGATATGGATCGACTGATTGGTGAGCTGGATGAAATGGCGAAGATGGATTCAGAGAGTCAGATGAATAAAGTCCTCAAGCCCGCTGGGCTGGATGAAGGTGAAGGACGTAAAGATTTTGAAATCTTTATCGAAGGGCTGAAAAAGATTCCTGGTAAAGAGATTCACCTTGTTATTGACGCGACCGGTTCGATGCACGGGGCATCACATTTTTTGATCCCGATTTTACGCGTGATTGTGACTCGTTCCGGCAAACATCTCGATGCTGTTACCTGGTTTTCAGACGGTATCGCAAAGACGTACACCGGATCAATGGGCGAGATGTTTGATATGTTAATGCAGGGCGCACCGTTTATTGGTAATAATGAAACGATTGGCGATGCCTTTCGACGTGCCGCCCAAAATACGCGCTTGCCGGGCGCTTATCTGTTGATCGGTGATGAGCCTTCTGATGATCAGATTATCTATTCGAATATCAAAAGTCCCGTTTTTACATTACCACTAGGGCGTTCAAACCCGCCAACGCTGGCAGAGTATAAAACGTTGTCAGAAAAGACCGGCGGTTTGATGTTGCATATGCAGTTTAGGTAGTTGATTGGCTGTACAATAAACGTTTAAGCCAAGATCATAATGGTTGTCAGTGGAAAGTGCCTGTTGGTTGGCTGAAGGTGAAGGCGTACTAACGACCCAAAGGGGACCTTCGAGCTTTAATATTGAAATCAGGAAAAAGGGAAATAATTCCGCTTTACGTGACCCAATATTTAAAAGAGAGGTGCATTATGCGAATGATTAGAAAAGGAATTACGGAAG
>Ga0316209_1001324_pt1 | contig 26724 bp, 21 predicted proteins | sample 6monopyrite_MG_FD_204945 | JGI IMG/M metagenome (GOLD analysis project Ga0316209, IMG submission 204945) | Microbial mat bacterial communities from mineral coupon in-situ incubated in ocean water Damariscotta River, Maine, United States -... | ecosystem: Environmental > Aquatic > Marine >...
TGCTCATTGCTCTGACCAACAACCGGAACATCGGATGATTTAACCTTGTTAACCCACGAATAAAGAGTGGTTGATTTAATACCCAAATCTTTCGCTATCTGAGCCGTCGATTTTTCAGAGCCAATCACCATTTTCACGGCACGCTCTCTAAATTCTGTGTTATATTTTGTCTTAACTTGCTTCTTCACTACTTACTCCTCAATTTCAATTGGTATTTTATATGAAATTGAGTGTCCGGGTTAGTGTAGCCAGATCATATTACCAAAGAACAAAATTGGTATCCTTATGAAGTTATAGAGTTAGGATCAAATTGGCTTCAAAAAGGACATGAAAAAGAGTTCTTCATTTGTACTCTACTGGTTATACTAAACACAGTAAGTGAAGTTGATTTATCTACTGATTTAGTAAGCAAATTTGAAGTACACTGTAATGATTATGAACAGTTGCCTAAAGAATATTCGGAAGCTATCTTGAGAGCTTATCAGGATGCAAGTTTTTAACCATTTTAGGTTACCGACAGCGTACATTTTGCGCCTATCGTTGCAAAATGCACACTGCGTCAACTACAGGCGTTAAAAGGCTAAAATGAGAAGCTTAGCAAAAACAAAAGGACATCCATCTTATTCCCCATAGTAAAAAGCCTATGATCTCGAATAATAAAACAAAAGGACATCCATCTTATTCCCCATAGTAAAAAGCCTATGATCTCGAATAATTAACATCGAGAGACAGATCGTTTTTACAAAATTTAGGGACGAACAAGAATTTACTGTAATTTTTGTTTCGTTAGAAAGAGAAGGATTAGTAATTTCCGAAATTAAAACGAATTTATTCCTCAACAAATGCTGATTAGATTTTGTACAGTTAATGTTTTTAGAAAACTTAAGTAAATATCCGCTGATTAATCGTCAGCCCTTTGACGAATTTCTTTTCCAATCGTTCAAGGTAATGAGTCAGTGACGCGGTTGAACCCATCACCGATAACTTCGATAAGTCATCCTTTTGTTGCATTAGCTCCAGAAAGCCTTCGTGGTCAATGTTTAAACGCTCTAGGACAGGGTGCGCTTCCGGTTCAATAAAACCGCGTTTGTTTTGTAAAATAACTCTTCCGGCGTAATCGACCAATTGTAGATAATCCGTTAAAGAAAACGGAAAACTGTTTTCATGGGTTTGTTGATGACTGGATGAGAGTTGAACCAGTGGCACTTTAAGTTCCGTGCTTTCGGGTTTGTTTTCTTTGAGAGCAGTCATCCGTTGCTGAATGGAAGTATAATCCGATGTTTCTGGCGTCTTGGCCATCTTGGCGCGAATGGGGTTTAAGTCCACATAGCTCATTGCGGTGATTACCGCTGCTTCATCCAATAGCGCTTGAGATTTAAACCGGCCTTCCCAAAAACGCCCTTTGCAATCATCTTCCTCATTGGCTTTACGCGCGAGATACTCATTCAAAAACCGCATGAGCCAGGAGATATCCATTAATCGTGCTCGCCAGTTTTCGATAATCTCTTGGGCGGTTTCTTTAACGCCTGGTTGATTGGGATTTTTCCGGTAGCTCACCACCACTTGAGGGATACTACAAAGTTGTTTCCACCTTGCAATAACAGTCCCTTCAGACCAATTCTCAGCTTTCTTCTTATCCACCCGAAGAACTAAGTGATAATGATTACTCATCACTGCGTAACTCGCGATTTCAATCGCAAAGATACTCGAAAGAAACGCTAACCGGTCAACAATCCATTGGCGGCGATGTTCAAAGCTTTTACCGGAAAATTCATCTTCGCCGCAAAGAAAGGCTCGTCTAACGCAGCGACAAATGCAGTGGTAATAGGGGGTGGCTTCTAAATCGATAATCGACTCACGAGCGCGTGTCATGGGAAATCCTTTTCGGTATTGACGTTAGAGATGAATTATCGCTAGATAGACATGAGATGAATATAGGCAATCACGTTTTATCGTGTGAGAAATTTGCTATGATGGCTGTGAGATAAAAGATGGGTGTCCCGGAATTTCACCGTCCCGGAATTTCACCTGAATTTCCCGGATTTCCGGAATTTCTCCCGGAATTTGTGGAATTTCGTTTTTGGTATGGAGAGTAAACAATTTCTCCGATTGAATGCATTGCTCAGCGCACTAGAGCAACTGCTCAAAAATAGTTTTTATACTCTTTTCTTATTTCCTATAAATGCGGAGTTTTTTTAATATCCAGATACCAATTTTTTTCGCTAGCCGAAACAAAACGACAACGAAAGGCAGTGGATCTCGCCAGCTAAACCAGGCCCCTTCCTCCACATGCCGAAAAGAGCTTAACCAATCCTTAATTTTTAGAGTTCCTTCTTGGTAATAGTGGATGCTAGAAATAAGATCGTCATCTTCAATCATCCACCGGCGACCCTCTCTTGGTACGACTTGCTCTGTGGAGTTTTGTTCAGTTAAATCCATATACTGACTTCTAATCACATCCATGCCATTTTCTGCAACAAATATTCGGAAGGCTTGCCCGACTCTAGGATTTATATCAAGTACTTTGTATTTGCCATCTCTTGCATCGTATCGGTAGCCAATATCTAAAATTCCGCTATAACCAATATCTTTCATAAATTTGATAGTAATATCAGCCACTTCTTGATTCCATTTGCATATCCCTAGAGAAGCGGATCCAACATGGATTGGATTTTGTCGTAGTTTATGACCGGTAAAAGCTGACAAACATTGTGAATCAGCATCGAAATAGCCATTAAAAATATACACCTGGCTATCGTCTCCAGGAATGTACTCTTGTAACATTAAATTCGGTTCTGCGGGATCTTCAAGTAAAAGGTAGTTTTCTACCAATTCTTCTTTATTGTTAACTAGAACCATTTTCTTGCCAGTCCGAGCTTCTAAATGATTTCCGTAAATTCCTTTTAACATTAATGGAAACTTCCCATCTTCACAATATTTATGCACATCTTCAAGATTTTTAGGGAATAAAGTTACTGGTGTTGGCACGTCATTTTCTAAAGCTAAGGAATACATGCCTTTCTTGCTTACGATTTTTGAAATGAGTTCGGAGTCATTCTTTGGGAAAAGGAAATATTTTTCCAGCTGTTCGCTGTGGTCTACTATAAAAATAGCCATGTCGTCCGACGTTTGAATTAACAACGGTTTTTTCGAGTATGTCTTTCCAAGGTTAATTAAATTTTCGAGGTATTCATCGGATTTATTCTTATCAAACTTTATAATCTGCTTATTCTTGCAGTACTTAGAATGGAAAGCTGTGGCGTGAGTATCAGCATCGACTCCGGTAATTGATATCCCGTACATTCCCAAACTTCGCATAATGCAAACGGCGCCAATTTCACAACGGAGAACAACAACCGATGTTGAAGCATCATTTATCTTCATTAAATAGTCCTTTCTTTTCATTTTTATTGATCTTCAATCGTATCAAATACTTAGCTAGCGATTTATATGCTTATATAACTGATTTATAAGCGTTTTATTTGAAATACGCTAATTTTGAAGAGTCCCTGTTATAAATACAGCAACAACCTATAAGAATAACATATTATCTCAAAATATGTAAAAATTGCTAGACACTTTGGGCATTTTAGTTGGCTCAAAAGTGGTAGCGCTAGGTAGTCAATATTTTTGAATGATGTAGTCTTTTAATTCAAACAAATATTCTGGCTATAACTATAAGTAACCGTGTTATTTGTAAGGGCTTTATCTAAGGTCGTGCAGTAGCTTTGTGAGAACGAGAACAATTCATTTAAGGAATGCTTCTAAGTATACGACTGACTAAAATATAACCGTTTTTATTTAGTGATGAAAATGATTACCCGGATTTTCAAAGACTGTATAGAGTGTATAAATTCCAATTAACAAGAACAAGAGAACACTAGTATATCTTACAATCACGTTCGTTAGAAAACTCTTCATAGTCAGGCTCGTCGCACCGGCGAGCAATGTTGCTGGGAGCGTGCCAATTCCGAAAAAAAGCATAAATCCGGCGCTCGAAAGGCTATTTCCAAGCGAGAGCGCATATCCTAAGCTGGTGTATACCAAGCCGCAAGGCAACCAACCCCACAAAGTACCAAGTAAAAAAGCCTGCCGTATGTTTTTAACGGGTAATAACTTTTTGCTGAATGGGCTAATTTTATTCCAAATTAATTTTCCTATTCTCTCTAAGTGTTGGATGCCCTGCCACAAATTACTCAAATAAAGAGCCATCGCGATCATCAAAATTCCAGAAACCACTTTTAAAATAGGCAATGGACTTATCGTATTGAATTGATAACCAAACCAACCTGCAATTGCGCCAAACAGTGTGTAACTACTTATTCGACCCAATTGATAAATAATTATTGCCGACCAGTTTTTTGTTGATTGAGCGGCTCCAGTCGAAACGGATAAAGTAGAAATGATTCCGCCACACATCGCAAAACAATGACCGGCACCCATTAAACCGAGTACGAATGCGCTGATTAAATTGACAGATTCCACTTGCTATCCTATTGAAGCTGATCGATCTTTTCGAGAAATCGTTTTCTTTGACGAGGGTCCGCTTTCTGCCACCAGTAGAATAACCTTTCTTCTGGATCGGACGCTTCTTGCTTATCCGGCAGTGGGACTTTTTTAGTAAGCGGACTAGTGTTTAATAAAATGGGTTTTGGGCCAATTTTATTGGAGGCAGTGATTCGATTGAGATCTGCGATGGATTGTAAATTTGGTACGAATCGGTTGAAATCTATTGGCTGGTTTTTTGGACCCCAGATGCTGAACTTTGGAACTATACGATATTTTTTCGCGGCAATCAGGTTTGCTGGCGCGAGATAACGTAGGCGATACTGAAAGTCGTTTGAAGCATAAAAACGCACAACAAAAATGGCTGATGTAACGGTCTCTGTTAGACCTTTATTAGCTTTTTTAAAAGTTGACCGATACTGCAATGCAACCAGATTAATACCACTTTTAAGAGGTAGAAGCTTTCTTGAGTGATTTTGAAATTTTGAATAGGATTTGCCATTCAACGAGATTGCTTTGAATGTGTCTGGAAGGTTTAGACTAGCTGAAGCAAATAATTCACCGGAAAACCACAGGCTTAAAAATAAGATAAGTAACAAAGCGGATTTTATGTTTACAGGATGAAACGTCATAAGAAGATTGGTACCCGCTGAGTCGTTTATTAATTTTGTCGCGTTTTATTTTTATTCCAATTCATTTCAATTTGAAAAAATGGATGGTTTTAGTGTTGTGGTTTATTCGATTTACTTTCTATAACGGGATTATGGGAATCATCATCCAATAAAATATTCACGGCTGGCGAGTCTAAATCGTTAAACTGGCCATCTTTTACCGCCCAAAAAAAGATATAAACTGCAACCGCCAAGATAACAATACTGAGGGGGATAAGCCAATAAATAATGTCCAATGTCATTTCCTAATATTTTGTATAACCGCAGCTAAAAAGGACAGGCTCAAAACTGCCAATAGATTTTTGCTTCAATTAGATATTACTACTATGACGTTTGTTGCTCAAGGCTCTTGTAATAATGAATCGCTTATAAAGGGTTTACCAAGACAGACTAGAAAGGAAACGGTATTAAAAGAGGTTTGCATTGCCCGATTAACTCGGACAATCGAATAGCGTTTTAGACCTCGGTGGATTATCCAGCGAAAGAATAAAGACTTTTAGAGCCGACAATTAACTCGCTTGAAAAACTGGCGATAAACCCGAACCCCAAAAAATAACCGTAATGGCTAACATTCCAACCAAGCTAACCATTGAGACGGTTAATATTGAGCTTGAAAAAAGAAATGCCTTTTCTTCATTGATGCCCATTAGCTGTGGAACCCCTTTAAATAAAAGGTTAACAGACATGCCTATGGCGACCAAAGAAAGAAGCATATCTAACCACAGGATTGGAAAGGCTCCTAAAAAACCTGCTAAAAAGAGTGGGGTGAAGCTATAGGCGGTCAAATTGACACATTCAGCCAAACTGGGGTTTGCGCCATAAGTTTTTGCCATCCACTGAATGAACATCGAAAGTACAAAAACGGCAGCCATAATCGCAAAATAAGCGATTACTGATAAATAAAGTGCGCTTTCGGTGGTTAGAGTATGGGTATTACCGTCGCCTACTTGCCAGCCAACGTAGGTACTGCCTACAAAAGCTGCAGCAGGAGGGATAGCGGCAAAAAATATTAAAAAAGTTAGATAAATATGGCTGATGCTTTGTTTTTGTTCACTAATATTACGCCATTCTTTGTTTGGCCCGTACATAAGAGCAAAAGCATTGGTTAGAGACATAATGTTCCCCTTTTTCAAATTAATAACCATATGAAGAGTAAGCGAATTGAATGGTAGAAGTCAATTTCAATTGTTTTAAAACTAGCGGGAATAAGTGGATTGAATTAAAATTGGAAAGTAATAAACTGAACACCTTCAGTAAACTCCTAAAAATAATTAAAGGAAACCTCTATGTCCTATTCACGTTTATGGTCAATAATGCTTTTATTTATTATTCTACAAGGCTGCGGAGGCTCGGGAAATAAAGGCAAATTTGCTGAATACGACATGTACCATATGGCTGCACCTCAGAAGGATTTGCTGACGGGCGGACAGCCATCGCTGGAAGATTTACAACGTCTTGCAAAACGCGGTACCAAAGTGGTCATTAATTTAAGGACAAAAGGAGAATTTAAGCGATTTAACGAGCAGCAAGTTGTTGAACGGCTAGGAATGAAATATGTTTCTATTGAAATTGACGGCAGTGACGGAATTACCGCAAAAAATGCCCAACGTTTAGATGAAGCCTTAAATCAGCTCAAACAACCTGCACTAGTTCATTGTGCCAGTAGCAATCGCGTGGGTGGTTTATTGGCTTATCGAGCCTTTGTGATACAAAAGAAATCACCTCAAGAATCGCTAGCATTTGGTCGAAGCGCCGGTATGAGCGGCACAGAAAAAAAGGTAAAAAAGCTTCTTGGCTTGTAAGTTCGCTGCCTGTAAATACTCGGCTTGTAAATGCTATAGCTTACTCAATTTTAGCTACCGGCTCCTTTTTATAATCGAGAGATTCTAATAACAAGGTCACATCAGGTTTATCTTGTTCGTACTGGGCGATTTTGACCGGAAAATAATTCAGTTCCGGCGAAAGCCACAGGGCAAAAATATCGCCGCCGCTTTTATTTCTGATTAATTTAACGGTGGATAATTTGCCCATGCTTGTCGTAAGTATTTCCTTTTTATCAATTTCATAGAGATATTCACTGATAATGCCTTTGTAGCTGACTAAATATCGAAAACTTCGTTTTCCGGCTAGAAAGTCTGAGCGCATTTGGATGATATGGGATACACGGTCGTAAACCTGAGGTTTTATCTCTATTTGCCATTGTTTTTTACCGCGAGAGCCGGTTTCTAAATTTTTCTGCCAATCGAATTTTTGCTCCATTTTACGAGCTTTCTTAAAAGTCATTTTTGTTGAAGAATAAAATCGATCGGTGACTAATTGACTCTCTTTCAAATGAAATTCGGTGAGCTCTGTGCTTTTTAGGGTGAGCATATATTTACTGATTTTGGCGTAGGTATTGAGTGACCAGTCTGGTCCTGTTTTTTTCAACTGACGAGTTGCGTGGCCTAAGCTATCACCGTCGGACAACACAGTATATTTAGCGCTATAAGGATGTAGAAATAACCAGGAATGTTGAGCTGGCGCGCTGCCTTCTATCTTTTCTTCCAGAGCGATGTCTATATTTGAGTCTGCATCGTCGCGTATGGCGGGATTAATATCCGATTGAGGCGTATCAATGTTGATTTTTTGTTCTGCTGAGTAGGCTGACGGAGAGATAGCCAATAACAAAAAGATTGTGACAAGGCTTGTACGTAGAAGTTGAGCATTTAAAAACGGCATTGGTACATATCTGTTAGATAATGAAGAGGTTTTGTTAACGATCATGTTTCCGTTACTCAAACAGTGGTTTTTCCAATGGCTGTTTTTCAAAATAAACCTTATCCTTACGTAGTTCTATTTGTTCGTTTAAAATTAATTTGGCAACACTAGGGTAAAGTTGATGCTCAAGTTTTTGTATTTTTGCGAGCAATGATTGTTCATTGTCACCTGACTTAATTTCGGTTTTTGCCTGCGCTATAATCGGCCCACCGTCTAGCTCTTCAGTGACAAAATGTACGCTGGTTCCATGGTATTTGTCATGGTTTTCTAATGCTTTTCGGTGAGTATTCAGTCCTGGGTATTTGGGCAACAAAGAAGGATGAATGTTCAATAATCGGCCTCGAAATTCTGTAACAAAGTTTTTTGTCAAGATTCTCATAAAACCGGCCAGTATGATTAGGCTTGGCTCGAAACGATTAATGGTCTGTAAAAGTACATCGTCAAACGCCTCGCGCGAATCAAAGTCTTGGTGATTGAGGGTGATTGCAGGAATGCCAGCGTTTTCTGCGCGAGATAACCCGAGTACTTCGGGCCGATTGCTGATGACCGCTTTAATTGAACCGCCAAATCCTAACTGTTTTTGAGCTTCGATAAGTGCTGCTAGGTTAGAACCATTACCGGAAATTAAAACGACAATATTTTTGTTCGTCATCTTAATTTCCTATTGGGTGAGTTAACATTTTTGTGACCAAGTTGCTTAGATGACAATGTCGTTTAGATGATAATGTTAATTAGACGACAATGCTATTTAGACGACAATGCTATTTAGATAAAAATGACGCTTAATTAACAAAGGTCACTTGTTGTTGGTCGTCCAACTCGGTGATTTCGCCGAGGTGCCAAGCCGTTTCGCCACTTTCATTTAGCAGTGTTATGGCTGTTTCAAGTTCGTCCGCCGATACGACTAATACCATACCAACGCCACAGTTAAAGGTTTTATACATTTCGTTTGATTCAACGTTGCCGTTTTGTTGTAACCAATCGAAAATAGGCGCTCTTTTCCAGCTGGATTGATCGATTTGTGCGCAACAGTCGGTGGGTAATACTCGCGGTATATTTTCTAATAGACCGCCGCCTGTAATATGAGAGAGGGCTTTTAGATTGACGTTTTTAATTAAATTGAGAACTGATTTTACGTAGATTTTAGTGGGTTCTAATAACGTTTCCGCTAACGTCTTGCCGTTGAAATCTTGTTGTAAGCTCGCACCAGAAACTTCAATAATTTTCCGAATAAGGGAATAACCATTTGAATGAGGCCCACTAGAAGCGAGGCCAATCAACTGATCGCCTTTACCGACTTGAGTGCCATCAATAACTTTGGATTTCTCGACAATACCAACACAAAAGCCTGCTAAATCGAAATCTTTACCTTCATACATGCCTGGCATTTCGGCGGTTTCGCCACCAATCAAGGAACAATTAGATAAAAGACAACCTTCGCCAATTCCTGAAACGACACTTGCGGCGGTATCAATATCGAGTTTGCCGGTAGCATAATAGTCGAGAAAGAAGAGTGGTTCTGCGCCCTGAACAATTAAATCGTTGACACACATGGCGACTAAGTCAATTCCCACTTTATCGTGAATACCTGCGTCAATCGCTAGTCTAAGTTTAGTGCCAACGCCGTCGGTACCCGAAACAAGCACCGGTTCGCGATAGCCTTTGGGCAGTTCGAACATGGCACCGAAACCGCCTAAATTAGAACTGACTTCGGGTCTTTTGGTGGCTTTGGCGACGCTTTTAATACGCTCAACCAATTGATTTCCAGCTTCAATATCAACACCGGCATCTTTGTAACTTAATGATTGTTTTGTATTTTCCGACATGCTTAGTAGTCTGCAGTTTGCTCAAGTAATTTGGGCGCTATTTTACACAGGCTTTAGATCGAGATCGAGTGATTTAATCGGAATATTTAGCGACAAATCGGCGGCAATACAGACGATTGTTAATTTCAATAGATTAAGGGCTCTTGGTCCTAGGGCTATTAACCCGCTTTTTCTAACTCGACTAACGCTTCGTTAACCGCATAGGAATTAAACGCGGGATCTTCTCGCTCAATTTCATAGGGACCGGTCCAGTCTTCTGGTGGAGCAATTTCCAGTGGAATAAGTACTTTCCAGCCGGTAAATTCCATTTCTTCAATATTGCCATCGAAGTTTTGGATTTCGATTAATTGTTCGTCATAATCGATGGCGACAACTTCAAACAAGTCGTCGTTATCAATCGGGCGATACCAATGGCCGATTTCTGCAGATATTTGTCCAGACATCATCGCTAAACCCTCCATTTATCTAGGTTTGTGGCGTTTGTGATTTAGGTACGACACACTAATGATTGTACAAAAACAGGATAATTAGAAGGATTGAATCGTTCTTTCAAACTGGTTTTATATATTGGATGGTAATTAATAACAAATACAACAGGCTAGCGCTAGAATAGGCTAGATAAGTCTTAAAAAATTGAGTGAGGAGGTATTTTTAATGAGCGGTAAGTTCTGCTTGGGAAACCTTTTTAGTTGGAATAGGGTATTTCGACAGTTGGCTCAAGTAGCTCTTGGGCGAGTTAGCAAGCCTAGAATAAATGGCTTCGTAAGTTAATACGTTTTTAACGTATTCTCGAGTTTCCTTAAAAGGTATTTGCTCAATCCAAACGGTTGTATCGGCAATCGTATTGTCTTTTAACCACATATCCACGCGGTGTTGACCGGCGTTATAGGCGGCAGTGGCAAGGATCGGATGACCATCATAATGATCGAGCATTTCTTTTAGGTGAGCGATCCCTAAAGGGATGTTGACCTCGGCGGTTTTTAATTGTGACCTTTTTGGTATTTTTGCTTTTATTTTTTGTGATTTAGCCTGTCGCCGTGCCACTTGTTTTGCGGTGGAGGGGGTGAGTTGCATTAAACCGTGCGCATTCGCGCCGGAAGAAGCATCAACTTTAAAGGCGCTTTCTTGGCGGGTGATGGCATAAGCCCAACTGATGGGAATACGTTGTTTGTGGGATTCTTGCTGGTATCTATCGATTTGGAAAAGTGGAAATCGTTTAGCCAAGTCGTCGATTTCTTGGCTTTTGGCGAATGCTAAAATACTTTGGTGATTCCATCCCCACTGGTACGCTAATAAGGCCAAGGGCACTAAGTCGGCGGCTGAGGTTTTTTCCAATAACCGGTTCCATTCGCTGCGAGCTTGCGCTAAACGTCCCAGCTGAAAAAACTGAAAAGATTTTTGCGCTTCTGGTATATCGGCTAATTGTTTGAGTTTTTGCTGGCTTGTTTTTGACAGTGCGTTGTTTAGTTGTGGCGGTTGATCTTGGGCGATTGCGGCTAAAAAGCCATAATAACTGCGTTTTTCTGAGAGCGATTTCATCAATTTCGCCGAGACTTCCGGAAATCCTTTATGTTTGATGGATATTGCTCGCCAGTAGCGCCATTTATCGAGTTCGATTGAACTGTTATTTTTATTGCGGGTGACATGTTCAATTAAATTCCAATCTTCAGAGGTCAAAGCGGTCGAAAGTAACCATTGATCAACCGACGGATCAAGATCGCGTTTTAGTGATTTTAGCCATTGTTTTGCTTTAGGCGCCCCTTCGATAGCCAGCGATAGTGCGATAGAGCGTTTAAGTGTTTCTATTTGCTGGTCTTTTAAATCTAATTTTCCATCCAAACGTTTCCATAATTTAATCGCTTTTTCCGGATATTGCCACGCTAATTTGCTCAATCCTTTTACGATAACGGTTTGTCCTTTTGAACTAATTTCAGCTTTAAATCGCATCGATGTCAGCGTTAATGGGCGACGTAGGACTTTTACCAGAAGTTGCCCGTTTGCCTGCTGCTCCTTTGGTAGTAAACGATTTAAATAGGTAACCAATCGGTATTGTTTTTCCTTTGCCGCATTTAGCATTCTTTCCCAAATTAGCTGGTTATTGAGTGAGCCGCTGGATTTCCAAAGTTTAATCAAACTATCACAGGCCTTTGGTAGAGAGTGACCGGTTAGCCAAATAGTCTCGATAGCGGGCTGTAAATCAGCAATGGTTTCTTTATTTTGTAGTCGAAATTGCAACGATCGGCATTTCAGCTTAATGCTTGCCGACGGCTGGTAGTTGCTTAAGAACTGCGACTTTTGATTAGTATCGGCTAGATAATTGAGCCATTGATATCTCAGTTTTCGGCTTACCACTTGATTATTGTGTTGCGCGAGAAAGGATTGTATTTGCGCGATGAGATCGACAGAAGGTTTTTGTTTTGCAAGTAACTGCAATAATCGGTCGCGTTCTAAATAATCGACTAATGGATAGTGAATCAGCTGATTATATAACCGCTTAAATCTTTTATCATCTTGTTTTTTAAGAGCTTTTTCCGCCTGCAGGAATAAATCTTGCTGATTTTTGATTGATTGTGGCTTTATGCTAGACAATTGCGAGTTGATATCGGCTGATTGCTGGTTGATGTTGCCCGCTAGTGCTTTGTTGATGTGAAATAAGCAAAGCGATAAGCAAACAAGGTAATAAATATTGGTTTTTAATGCCATAACGTCAAATCTTAATCCTTAAGTTACTACCAATAAATTGACGAAAATAAACGGATATTCTCCATTACATATACTCAATAATAGGCTGAAAGTTACAAAAATACTAATAGCCAGATACTATGGAGGCCTAATGGATGTTTAAATTGAGAACGAAAAAGGAGCGTACCCACTTAAAAAGTACGCCCAAAGTTGGAGGGAAAATTGTCTGTTTCAAATCGCTAGTAGCAGAATAATTGGGAAAACAAATTCGCCTCCTAAGAGGCGATTGATACTAATTTTGAGCAACGCTTTCTGTTTGTTTGGTGAAGAAATTCACGCTAACTCTTCGCTCCATTGCGTAGGCATCGAGGTCACCGCTTTTCGCGCTGGCGTTTGATTCGCCGTGTGCTTGAATGGTTAATCGAGAAGATGCAATTCCTAGAGCTTCAAATGCCGCTTCGACTGCGTCAGTTCTCGCTTGAGACAAAGATAGATTCAGCGACTCTTCTCCGCGTGGGTCAGCGTAGCCATCCAGCTTGATGCTTAGTTCTGGGTATTCCTCTAATATTTTCGAAAGTCTGGCAATCATATGTCTGTCGGCATCCGAAAGTTTTGCAGAATTGGTAGTAAACATCAGGTTTAGGGTTAATCCCTGAGTAATCCATTGAGAATTATCTATATTGTTATCTGTGGAAGAATTTTGAGTTCGAAGAGCGACTAGCTGGTCTTGCATTTGAAGATTTTGCGCTTGCTGATCTTCTAGCTGCGATTTTACCTCACCTAGTTGATTGGCTTGGTCAACTTGATCACCCATGACTGCGCCAGATACGCCGCCAATAATAAATCCAATTGGTCCACCGACTGCGGCACCGGCTAAAGCGCCGGAGAAGAAGCCGACATTTTTCTCGGTACTGGCTTCTGCTTTGACAAAACTAGAACTTAAAGTCATTGCTAAAAGGCTGGCTGTGATTAAAGTGGTCTTTTTCATGATGGTTATCCTCGTTAATGTTATTTAAATAAAATCGGTTTGTTTTGCTTATAGTTTGGTTGGCCATCCGTGGCGGTTTATCATCCTTGGGTTCTCGGTCAGAGATTTAATATTTGTAACCTGTCTTTGTTTGGACACAGTGCTATTAAAACGGAAAAATGCGACTCAGAAATGGGTAGAAAAGGGAGTTCTTAGGTTAGAATGTGGCAAAAATGTGGCTTTTACTATTTTTGCTCAATCATTGGACCGTTGCTAGCGTATTAATGGTATAAATAGCATCAACAATTTGGATTAATAGAGAGTAACAAGCATGGCAAGACGTATTGCACTAGTTGAAGATGAGAAAGCCATCCGAGAAAATTATTGCTCATCTTTAAGAAAGCAAGGTTATGAAGTCCTTGCTTATGAGAGCAAACAACAAGCGTTAACAGCGTTTGAAACTCGATTGCCCGATTTAGCAATCCTTGATGTAGGATTAGGCGATGAACCCGAAGGTGGCTTTGAGTTATGCCGCTATTTAAGAGCGCAGTCGAACTCTCTACCAATTATCTTCTTAACGGCCTTAGACAGTGAGTTCGATACCATTTCAGGTTTGCGTTTAGGGGCCGATGATTATTTGACTAAGGATATTAGTTTGACTCAAGTGATGGTGAGAATATCAGCTTTATTTCGGCGGATTGATGCAGTCAAACAAAATATGCAAATGGAAGATGAATTTGTCGAAGTCGATCAGCTAAAACTGGATATCAACCGTTTTACCGCTAGCTGGGCAGATAAACCCATCGAGATTACTTTAACGGAATTTTGGATCCTTAATGCGCTGGCGAAAAGACCCGGACACGTCAAAACTCGCGAGCAGTTAATGGAAGCGGCTAAGGCGGTGGTTGATGATAGTACTGTGACGTCACATATTAAACGACTTAGAAAAAAAATTGTCGCTTTACAGCCAGATTTTGATCAAATTGAAACAGTTTACGGCATGGGCTATCGCTGGAAGCCTTAGCGATGATAAACGGCAGCAAATAAAGCTAACGATTTAACTTAATCGATCGATGTTAAAAAACATCTTCAATTAGTCGGTAATAAAAACAATAAGACCAACAATGAAACTATCTAATTTACTAAACCCCGGAAAATGGTCACTCAGTCGAAAGTTTTTATCGATTGTACTTTTGATATTATTGATACCACTGGCTTCGATTGGATTACTAAAAGAAATCGAAAAAACGCTTTTTAGTAATTTACGAGAGAATTTGTTACTGTCATCACGTCTTATTGGTAATCAATTAGCACAAAATAAAACGTGGTTTGATGAAAGTTTACTGCCCGATTCTAGCCAGTTTTTAGGTAAAGAGCTATTCGTATTTCCGCTTAGCCGCTCTTTTAATTTGGATGGTTATTTTGATGACGATTGGGCCGAGTATGATAAATATCGGCAGGAATATTATCAGGGGAAAACCGGTTTTTCAATTTTACTCGGAAGCTTCGAACGGCATCTTATCCTTTCGTTAAAAATTGACGATCAATCTATTATTTATCCGTCCAGCGATAATCCCTTTCTTTCTGACCGAATAGAAATCGAATATAAAGATCAATTTAACGAATATCATCAAATTGTCTTGTTACCAAAAACAGATGGCGATTTTCCGGTGCTATCGCTAAAAAATAAGCAGCTTAAAATGGATTGGCGATTTAAAGCCCATTGGATAAGAACAGTCGATGGCTTTAACGTTGAAATAAAATTTCCGTCTGGTTTAAAACCAAGGCAGTTAAAAGTAGTGCAAAAAAACGTCAATAAAGCGCGACAAAAAAAATATCTTCAGACAGTCTCATCTAGCCGCTACGATATTAATCCGTTGGTTTGGCCGTCCACGAAATTAGTCAACTATATTCAAAATATTGAGCTTCCGGATGCACAACGTATTTGGGTGATTGATACACGCGGGCGTGTATTAACTTCCGCTGGCGATTTATTAAATACCGAACGTTCTTTTAGTAGTAATCCGATATTAAATTGGATCCTTAACAACCAATCGGAACTACCGATCGACCCCAGAGCGAACAATTTACACCTAGACTCCGAAGAAATCTATTCGGCGCAGCGAGGCGTCGCTTCAACTCGCGTTGAGAATATCAAAAACACAGAGCATTCGATTGCATTAGCGGCAACACCGATTCAAATTAATAATCAAGTGGTTGGCGTTTTACTATTGGAAGAAAATGTGGCGCGAGTTCAAATCGTGCAGAAGAAAACATTAATCAATATGTTTGGTATTATTTTAGCGGTTTTCGTATTGGTGATGTGGATTATCTTTTGGTATGTATCACGAATGGTTGGCCGCATAAAACATTTAAATAAAGCTATCGATAAAGTCGTAGACCGTCAAGGCCGAATGAGCGAGCCGCTGGATATTTGCGCTGAAGATGGTGATGAATTGGATGATCTTTATCGCGCATTCGGTCAGATGGGAGGTCGATTGTATGAGTATAATGATCACCTAGAAAAATTGGCGTCGCGGCTGTCTCATGAGTTGAGAACACCGATCGCGATTGTTCGTTCTTCATTGGATAATTTATTGCTAAACTGCCAAACAGAAGAAGACAAAGAAGTCATCGAAAGGGCATTATCTGGCAACCAGCGACTTGGAGAAATTATTTCTAGAATGAGACAAGCTTCTGGGGTGAAGGATGCAATGCAAACGGCAGAAAAAGAATGGGTTGATATCGAAGACTTCTTGCGAAATATTATTGTCGGTTATAGTCAGTCGTTTGAGGGTTTTAGTTTTCAGTTTCGTTCGAGTTTAAACGCAAAACGACAATATCTATCACCAGAATTATTTTCGGAAATGCTCGACAAACTAATTGCCAATGCGATGGAATTTAGTCAAGAAAATTCGCCCATCATTATTCAGTTAGAAGGGCAAAAAGGCGCTTGTTGTTTAAGGGTAATTAATAGCGGTCCATTGATATCGAAAAAGAATCGTCGAAAAATATTCCAATCATTAGTCTCAATTCGAACCAGTCAACAAGCCACCGGAACTAATCTTGGCTTGGGCCTTTATGTGGTTAAACTGATAGCTGAATTCCACCAAGGAAAAGCTTCGGCCAAGAATTTGCTTGACGACAGTGGCGTAGAATTTTCTGTTTGCTTCCAATCGAATAAACCTTAGTCTATTAATAACATTATCGATTTTAGATTGCCGATTTGAACCATTTGCGCTAAATTCTCTTGAAATGCATTAAGTAATTTACTTGCACCCCTTTACCTAATTTATAGATTTTGGTTAACGGGTTGTAATGCATCCCGGTCATATCAATTAATTCCAAATTATTTTTTCGTGCCCAGCGACTTATCTCAGAGGGTTTAATAAATTTCTCATATTGATGGGTGCCTTTTGGCAACATTGATAAAATATATTCAGCGCCGACAATTGCAAAAGCAAATGCCTGTGCGGTCCGATTAATAGTGGAAACAAATAGGTCAGCACCAGGCTTAAGTAGTTGACTGCAAGCACTTATAATCGATTCAGGATCGGGCACATGTTCTAACATTTCCATGCAAGTAACCAAGTCATATTGTTGTGGTTGTTGCTGTGCTATTTGCTCAGCAGTTATTTTTTGATAGGTCACGTTTTGCCCGGATTCGAGTTGGTGTAATTTGGCGACTGAGAGCGGAGCTTCGCCCATATCGATACCCGTTACCTCGGCATTATTTTGCGCCATTGAGTCGGCTAAAATTCCACCACCACAGCCTACGTCGATGGTTTTTTTGCCAGATATTCCGTTGACCGCGTGCAAAATGTAGTTCAATCGCAATGGATTAATTTCATGTAGCGGTTTAAATTCACTTTCTTTGTCCCACCACCGCGAGGCAAGATCGGAGAATTTTTTTATTTCAGCGGCATCGACATTAAGAGTTTGACTCATGGTTGAAATTCCTTAATTTTCCTACGCCAGATTGACGCATTTTGTAGAACCTGTTTTTCATTAATGGTGGTCAAAATTCGGTTGTTGAGTAATTGTTTTCCAGCAACCCAAACATGCGCTACTTGGTTTCGACTTGCTGCAAAAACAATTTGAGAAAGCGGATTATACACCGGTTGAGTTTCAAGCTGATTGAGATCGATAGCAATGAGATCAGCTTGTTTGCCAATTTCAATGGATCCAACGAGCTCCTCTAATCCAAGTGCTTTTGCACCACCCATAGTGGCAGCGTACAAGCTTTGATGTGCAGTCATTGCCTCTGCGTTACCCGAGTCGATTTTGGCCAATAGCGCTGCAGTTTGGAGCTCAGAGAGCATATCTAAATCATTGTTACTAGCGGCTCCGTCGGTCCCAATGGCAATATTTACGCCTGCGGCTAGCAGTTTATTGGTCGGACAAATTCCACTAGCCAGTTTCATATTGGACTGGGGACAGTGGATCACGTGACTGCCATGAGTCGCTAGCCATTCAATTTCTTGGAAATTTATTTCGGTCATATGAACCGCGTTGAGTTGCGGGTTTAATAGTCCCAATTGTTCGAGCTTTTGCAGCGGTCTGACGCCAAATTGCTTGTGGTATTGCTGCACTTCCGTTTTGGTTTCGTGAAGGTGTATGTGAATATTGAGCGATAACTCAAAACTTAAGGTGGACAAGCTTTGTAAGGTCTCTTGGCTGACGGTGTAAGGAGCATGGGGTGCAAAGCTGAAACTGATGTTGGGTGAATGTTTGTATCGATCGTAAACCTCAAGCCCCTTGCTAATACATTGTTGGGCATTGGTCGCCCAAATATTTTCTGAGTCAACTACCATCAGTCCAATATTAGCGCGGATACCGGTTTGCTGGACCGCTTTTGCGATTTGATTTGGCATGTAATACATATCTTGAAAACAAGTCGTACCGCTACGTATCATTTCTGCAATCGCGAGCTCGGTACCTTGAAATACGAAATCATCATCGACAAATTGTGCTTCGACTGGCCAAATGGCAGTTTCCAGCCATTGCTCAAGTTGGAGATCATCTGAAAAACCTCTCAATAACGACATTGCGGCGTGACAATGAGCGTTGATCAGTCCTGGCATTAATGCCATTCCCTTTAATTCAATTAATTGAATTAAAGGGTAATGGGCGTCGAATTCACTTCTTGGCAATATTTTGCTGATCTTTTTGTCAGAAATAATCACTACAGAGTCTTCTAGCCAAGCTTGATTATTTTTATTGGCAGTTTTGCATCGCTCAGTTAGTTCGCGCTTGTCGGTCGGTTTATCAGACATGGTGATCAACCAATCGGCGGCAATTGCAAAATGCTCAGAACAGTTTTTAAAGGGCTCAAGGGTCATAAAATTTTTGTCGGTAATTGGTGAGGTAAATGTTATGTCGTCATACTAACGGTAAATGCAGGTTTCAAAAAGTAATAAATGATTTTTGCAGTAAATTTTAACGACAGATGTTTGTTAAAATTCATCGTTGTATGGAATGATTTATCGGCTGTTTTTTAATCAATTTGGCTGAACGGTTGATTACAAAATGACCAGTCGTTATCTATTTAAAATTGGGATTACCAGAAAGCCCTTCGCCGGATAAATATAGTACGTATTTACTGCTGTTTTTATGCTACAATTTGCGGCTAAAATCAGTATTCTAAAAGAATGACCTAGAGTTACCAATTGGATGTTTTTTGAACACTCGGATTACTCCGAGAAGAGTTTAATAAAACGTATAAAATCAATAAGATAAGGAAAGATGGCCGTTTATGGGTGAGTTCGCAAAAGAAGTTCTTCCAATTAACATTGAAGATGAATTAAAAGTCTCCTATCTCGATTACGCAATGAGCGTTATTGTTGGACGTGCATTACCAGACGTGAGAGATGGTTTAAAGCCGGTTCATCGTCGCGTTTTGTACGCCATGAATGTCTTATCGAATGATTACAATAAACCCTACAAAAAATCGGCCCGTGTGGTCGGTGATGTTATCGGTAAATATCATCCTCACGGTGATACCGCTGTTTATGACACCATTGTAAGAATGGCTCAGCCATTTTCACTTCGTTACATGCTGGTTGACGGTCAAGGAAATTTTGGTTCGGTGGATGGCGATTCGCCAGCAGCAATGCGTTATACCGAAGTCAGAATGGACAAATTAGCTCATCAGCTACTGAGCGATTTAGACAAAGAAACTGTCGACTGGGCTGAAAACTATGATGGTTCAGAGAGCGAACCGAAAGTTTTACCAACGCGAGTACCTAATCTGCTAGTCAATGGCTCATCCGGCATTGCAGTTGGGATGGCGACTAACATTGCGCCACATAACATGAATGAAGTGATCAGTGCCTGTTTGGCTCTAATCGATGCGCCAGAAATGACTCTGGAAGATATCATGGAGCATATTCCCGGTCCCGATTTCCCAACTCAAGGTATTATTAATGGCCGTGCGGGTATTTTGCAAGCTTATCAAACCGGTAAAGGGCGTATTTATATTCGTGCTCGGCACCATATAGAAACCGATGAGAAAAATGGTAAAGAAAGCATTGTCGTTACCGAACTGCCTTATCAGGTTAATAAAGCTCGGTTGATTGAAAAAATAGCTGAACTGGTCAAAGACAAAAAGATTGAAGGGGTTACCGGCCTTAGAGATGAGTCAGACAAAGACGGAATGCGCATGGTCATTGAACTTCGACGTGGCGAAAATTCTGATGTGTTAATGAATAATCTTTATTCGCAATCTCAAATGCAAACAGTGTTTGGTATTAATATGGTCGCGTTGCAAGACGGCCAGCCAAAGTTATTTACTTTAAAAGAAATGTTAGAAGCATTTATTAAACACCGCAAAGAAGTGGTCATAAGAAGAACGATTTTCGACCTTCGAAAAGCGCGCGAAAAAGCCCATGTTCTTGAAGGTTTAGCTTTGGCTTTGGCCAATATCGACGAAATTATCGAATTGATTAAAAAAGCGGAAAGTCCGGCGGTGGCCAAAGAGCAATTAGTTGCTAAAGGTTGGGATGCTTCAGCCATTTTGGCGATGTTAGACAGCGCTGGTTCAGACGCCTGTCGACCCGATGATTTAGACGAAAAATACGGTCTTGTGGACGATAAATACTTTATTTCGCCGGTCCAAGCTCAGGCAATTTTAGACCTTAAACTGCATAAGTTGACTGGCCTAGAACATGAGAAAATAATTAATGATTACAAAGGTTTAATCGCATTAATTGCCGAGTTGTTAGAGATTTTGAATAGTGCTGTGCGGTTGATGGAAGTGATCCGTGAAGAGCTTATTGAAGTCCTTGAGATGTTTGGTGACGAGAGACGGACAGAAATAACCAATAGTAGCGCGGATCTGTTAATTGAAGACCTTATTCCAGAAGAAGATGTGGTAGTGACACTGTCCCATGAAGGTTATGTTAAATACCAACCTTTAGCGCTTTATGAAGCACAGCGACGCGGCGGTAAAGGTAAATCTGCGACCAAAATGAAAGAAGAAGATTTCATCGAGAAATTATTGGTGGTATCGACCCATGCGACCATTTTATGTTTTTCTAGTACCGGCAAAGTTTATTGGTTGAGAACCTTTGAATTACCGCTCGCCAGTCGTGGCGCCCGCGGCAAACCAATTGTTAATATTTTGCCATTGGATGAGAACGAACGTATCACCAGCATATTACAAGTCAAAGAGTATAAAGAGGACGAATATGTCTTTATGGCAACCGCTAATGGAACGGTTAAAAAGACTTCTTTAGAGCAATTCTCGCGACCAAGGGCTAACGGTATTATTGCATTGCGTTTAGACGAAGGCGATGAATTGATTGGGACTGTCGTGACCAACGGCGAAGATCATTTGATGTTGTTTAGTGATGCCGGCAAAGTCATTCGATTCCACGAAGAAAAAGTTCGCCAAATGGGCCGAACCGCGCGTGGTGTCCGAGGTATTCGGATTACTGAAGAGCAGCGGGTGATTGCTCTTGTTAGAGCAGATGATGATAGTCAAATACTTACTGTAACCGAAAATGGTTACGGCAAAAGAACCTGTATGACCGAACATCCTTTGCGAGGACGCGGTGGTCAGGGAGTTATTTCGATTACCTTAAGCGATAGAAATGGTAAAGCTATCAGCGCCGTTCGAGTGAAAGATGGCGACGAAATTATGCTGATCAGCAAAGGTGGCACCTTAGTTCGAACGCGAGTTGATGAAATAAGAACCATGGGAAGAAATACCCAAGGTGTTCGACTGATTCGCTTGCAAGAAGATGAAACATTGGTTGGCTTACAACGTATCGATGAGTTAGAAACTAACGATGATGACTTGCAAGAAGATTCGACTGAAACGGATGGCGAAATCGCTGCGACTCATTCAGATGAGAATAGTTCGGAGCTGACTCAATCACCGGATGAAGACAAAGAATCTGACCAACCTCAGGACGACTAACGTGGCTGAAACATTTAATTTTTGTGCGGGACCTGCAGCCTTGCCTAAAGTGGTTTTGCAGCGAGCACAAGAGGAATTACTCGATTGGCAGGGCTTAGGTGTTTCCGTTATGGAAATTAGCCATCGCTCGACTGAGTATCAGGCGATGGCAGACAAGGCCCACGCTGATTTTCGTGGATTGTTAAACATTAGCGATGAGTACGCCGTTTTATTTTTACACGGTGGGGCGACGCTTCAGTTTTCAAACATTCCTATGGCGCTATTGCAGCATCTACCGAAGACTCAGCAGGCAGAATATTTGTGCAATGGTATTTGGTCGAATAAGGCAGCCCAAGAAGCGGCGCGATTTGGGCAGGTCAATGCCGTTGAAATGATGGCGTTAGACTCCCAAGGTAACCGCTCATTAATCGACTTAAACAACCAACAGCGTTCTGAAGATGCGGTGTACACCCATTACACACCTAATGAAACGATTGAAGGGTTACGTTATAGAAGTATTCCTCATAGCTCAGGCCCCTTAGTTGCGGACCTTTCCTCTTGTATTTTGTCAGAACAAATTGATATCAACGAGTTCGATTTTATTTACGCCGGAGCGCAAAAAAATATCGGTCCAGCCGGCATGACCATCGTGATTGTCAAACGCGCCTTATTTGAGAAAATGAATTTCGACAAATCGCCAAAAGTTTTTGACTATCAAAAACAAGCTGAACAGGGCTCGATGATAAATACGCCAGCGACGTATTCTTGGTATTTGTCCAGTCTGGTTTTTGAATGGCTGATTGACCAAGGTGGGGTTGCTCAGATGGAAAAGCAGGCGCTTGAAAAGTCCTCACTGTTATATCAATGCATTGACCAGGATGATTTTTACAGAAATCCAATTGCGCTCAACGATCGCTCTCGAATGAACATTCCTTTTATTTTGAAGGACGAAAACCTTAACCAAGTTTTTCTCGATGAGGCCAAACAAGCAAATTTAGTGGGATTGAAAGGACATCGCAGCGTCGGTGGAATGAGAGCGAGTTTATATAATGCAATTCCTGTTGAAGGGGTGATCGCGTTAACGGATTTTATGGCTCACTTTCGAACGAAATACGGTTGAACATCAAATACTCGGTCGATTTATAACTAGCAAATATCAAATTTGTAGTTTTAGCAATCAGAAAATATTAAATAATTAGGCTGAAAACCAACTGTTTTTCTCGTCTTACATTTTCCAAAGGTAACGATTATGTCGTGTGATTATATCGAATTAGCTAATCCTGGAGTGCAGAAATTGCATCCCTATATGGCAGGTAAACCCGTCAGTGAACTTGAAAGAGAGCTGGGTATTACAAATATCGTTAAATTGGCCAGTAACGAAAATCCGCTTGGTATGAGTGAGAGCGTTAAACAAGCTATCGAAAACGAGTTTATTGACGGCTGTCGTTATCCAGACTCGAATGGGCATTATCTAAAAGCCGCACTAAGCGAAAAAATGGACGTTCAAGCGAGCCAAATTACCCTCGGCAATGGTTCGAATGACGTATTAGAAATGATCGCCAAAGTTTTTTTGCAACCGCAACACGAAGTTATTTTTGCCGAACATGCTTTTTGTGTTTATCCAATCGTCTCACAAGCCATTGGGGCTAAACTGGTTGAAGTTCCAGCGTTACAATGGGGCAACGATTTAACTGCAATGCTGGCCGCGATAACCGATAAAACGAAAATGATTTTTATTGCTAACCCGAATAATCCGACCGGTACTTGGCTTGGAGAAAATGCACTAAAAAGTTTTCTTAAGAAAGTTCCGAGCAATATTATTGTAGTAATGGATGAGGCTTATACCGAATACGTCACCGATGGTTCAATCCCCAATACAGTTGAATGGTTATCTGAGTTTGATAATTTGGTAGTGACTAGAACCTATTCCAAAGCTTATGGGCTTGCCTCCTTGCGGCTCGGTTATGCGGTTTCCAGCGAAACAATCTGCGGTTTACTAAATCGAGTAAGACAGCCATTTAACGTGAATAGTTTTGCCTTGGCTGCGGGAATTGCGGCGCTTGCCGATGAGAAATACTTAGACAAAGTAATTGCGGTTAACCAAAGTGGCATGCAGCAGATTGTTGAGAGTTGTGACAGTCTAAAATTAAACTATATTCCTTCCGCGGGTAATTTTATCACGATTGATATGGGGCAGGATGCGATGCCGATTTACCAAAAATTACTGCACAAAGGGGTCATTGTAAGACCGGTGGCTAACTACAACATGCCCAACCATTTACGGGTTAGTATTGGATTGGAGCAGGAAAATCAAAAGTATATTGATGCTCTCGAGCAAATTCTTAACCTTGGTTAATTCATTGAATAGCTCACTTTTAATAAAATTCTACAGAGACTGAAAATATTTAATGGACAACGTAATTACAATTGATGGTCCTTCTGGCGCAGGTAAAGGGACTATTACTCAGCGGGTTGCTGAAAAATTGGGTTGGCATATTCTCGATAGCGGTGCATTGTATCGAATTCTTGGGGTGGCGGCAGAGACAGCGGGTATTGAATTATCTGATCAACTTAGCAGTCACGATAAAAGTGAAATTACCGATATTGCACGTCATTTAGCGGTTGAATTTCGCTTAAATAACAAAAGTAGCGAGGTTGAACCATTTTTAGACGGCGTCAATTTAGCGAAACAGATCAGAACCGATGAAGCAGGTCAATCGGCTTCGCTTGTCGCTGCGATTCCAGCGGTCAGAGACGCGTTATTGGCAAGACAACGCGATTTTTTGATGGCTCCCGGATTAGTCGCCGACGGCCGAGATATGGGAACGGTTGTTTTCACAGATGCCCCAGTTAAAATTTTCCTGACCGCCAGTGCCGAATGTCGGGCAGAAAGACGCTATCAACAGTTGATAAACAAAGGCGTTGGTGCTAATATGCGCGCGCTTTTAGAGAGCATCAAAGCGCGCGATGAGCGCGACCAAAACCGTCTGGTGGCTCCATTGGTTCCTGCCGATGACGCTTTTATTGTTGACAGTTCTCACCTAAATATCGAGCAAGTTGTTGCACAAGTGTTTGATTTTATAAAGAAAAAGCAGTTAATTATTTTGCCTGAATAGTTCTTAATTAGAGCACTATCCAGTCAAAATAAATAGAATTTGAACTGGATTTCTCGCTCTGCCAAGAAATTCAAAAAAACGGTGTTTTCGTGGCTATTTATAGAATAGTTGCGATATTTTTGTCGATTAAAGGATTAATTGGCTTTTATTAATAATCCCAAATTAGCTGGACGTTTATTTGGAGTTTGTAACCCGACACAAAAGAGTGATGTTTTACTCTATTGTTGTTTTTTAGGTAATTAAAGATGAGCGAAAATTTCGCAGAGTTATTTGAACAAAGCATTAAAGAAACGGAAATGCGTCCTGGAGCGATTGTCTCTGGTACGGTTGTTGCGATTGACAGTGAAACAGTCACTGTTAACGCCGGTTTGAAATCGGAAGGTGTTATCGCACTTAGTCAGTTTCTTAATGAAAAAGGTGAAGTTGAAGTTGAAATAGGCGATTCGGTCGATGTTTCTTTAGAAGCAATCGAAGACGGCTATGGAACGACGCAGCTTTCACGAGAAAAAGCTAAGCGTTTTGCAACTTGGATTGAGTTGGAAAAAGCATGTGAAGCGAATGACACCGTTATTGGTGTGATTACTGGTAAAGTTAAAGGCGGATTCACCGTTGAAGTGAAAGATGTCAGAGCATTCCTACCAGGTTCTTTGGTTGATGTTCGTCCAGTTCGCGACACCGCTCATCTTGAAGGAAAAGACCTAGAGTTTAAGGTTATCAAACTCGACCAAAAGCGCAATAATGTGGTTGTATCACGTCGTAGCGTTATCGAAGCTGAGAATTCAGCTGAACGTGAAGAGTTATTAGAAAAACTTGAAGAAGGCGCAGTGGCTAAAGGTATCGTTAAGAACCTTACTGACTACGGTGCATTTGTTGATTTAGGCGGTGTGGATGGTCTTCTACATATCACTGATATGGCTTGGAAACGTGTTAAACATCCTTCTGAAGTGGTCCAAGTTGGCGATGAAATTGATGTTAAAGTTCTTAAGTACGATCGAGAGCGTTCACGCGTATCACTTGGTATCAAGCAACTTGGTGAAGATCCTTGGGCAGACCTAAACCGTCGTTATCCGGAAGGCGCGCGTTTATTCGGTCGTGTCACTAACTTGACTGACTATGGTTGTTTCGTAGAAATTGAAGAGGGTGTGGAAGGTTTAGTGCACGTTTCTGAAATGGATTGGACTAACAAGAACATCCACCCAAGCAAAGTCGTTAATTTAGGTGACGAAGTTGAAGTGATGGTGCTTGATATCGATGAAGAACGTCGTCGTATTTCTCTTGGCCTGAAGCAATGTATTGCTAATCCTTGGAGCGAGTTCGCAGGTAAATTCAACAAGAACGATAAAGTTACCGGTAACATCAAATCGATTACTGATTTTGGTATCTTCATCGGATTGGAAGGTGGCATCGACGGTTTAGTTCATTTATCTGATATTTCTTGGTCGTTAACTGGCGAAGAAGCTGTTCGTGAATTTAACAAAGGTGATGAAGTTGAAGCGGTTGTACTATCCGTTGATGCGGAAAGAGAAAGAATTTCTCTTGGTATCAAGCAAGTAGACTCTGACCCATTTGCACAGTTTATTGCTGAAAACGCTAAAGGCACCGTTGTTACTGGAACGGTTATCAGTGTTGATGCTAAAGGCGCAAGGATCTCTCTAGGTGAAAACATCGAAGGATATTTGAGAGCTTCAGAAATTAGCGAAGAACGTGTTGAAGATGCGAGCAAGCATTTCAAAGAAGGTGACACGGTTGAAGCTAAGTTCACAGCGGTAGACAAAAAGAATCGCGGTATTACTTTGTC
>Ga0316209_1001327_pt1 | contig 26703 bp, 13 predicted proteins | sample 6monopyrite_MG_FD_204945 | JGI IMG/M metagenome (GOLD analysis project Ga0316209, IMG submission 204945) | Microbial mat bacterial communities from mineral coupon in-situ incubated in ocean water Damariscotta River, Maine, United States -... | ecosystem: Environmental > Aquatic > Marine >...
ATTTATTGTCTAGCGCGGCCAGGCTTTCTTTTATATTTTGTGCGGTTCTGGCGAATTTTGTTTCATCACTTAATGCTTTGGTTTGTTTAGTTACCTGATTTTTTTCAGAATTCAGTAACCCGAGTTGGCGGGCCTTATGTGGTGCCACTCGGTTTATTTTTTCTACTATGTTTTCGTCTTCTATTATGTCGTTTTTATTAAGCGCATAATAAATGGTACGCTCAAGCGTTAAACCGAGTAAAGCTAGAATAATCAATACAGCGACTGAGCGATTAAAACCTTTTGAATGGCGTATTGATGAAAGAACATTGGCATCCATACTTAAAACCTTTTATTTAAAATATATGTTAAATTTATTAAGTTAATCATCATCACTAACTGCTGTTAACTGTGTAACCTGTACTGCTATAACAAGATCAAGCACTAAACGTATTTCAGATGCCTGGGCATTTGATGACTCTTCTAAATCTTCAGCTGCCTCAAGCATATAGTGAAGCGCTTTTTCAAGTTTGTTTTCACTAAGATTGCTTTGTGCTTCGTTCAGATGCTTTAGGGCTTTTGATAAATATTTATCCTGCTCACCAGGCAATGCGGTTAGTTTCTCAATAACTTCATCAAGCGAAACAGAGTTCTCTAAATTAATAATCAATTGTTGTGAATTAGTATCGATCCAGTCAGGTGATTTCCCGGTTTGTGTTAATGTAGATATTTGCAGAGTTTCGGTTGTATCCGGCAATTTAATCCATAGCGTCAACTGGGCCGTTGCATTTTCTTGCAGACTATATTCCATACTGACCGTATTATTTTGTTCTAGTTGACCATTGCCCGCATTCACAATCAATACATGCTGTGGCACATTAACTAACACTCTCCCATCAACAGGCATACCTTCATTGGTAACCTGTATTGATACGGGGATAACCTGCCCTGCTTTATGGGGCACATTGTCTGGATGTACATAATTTAGAGATTTTTGTATTAGGTCGTCCAGTATACCGACATCACCTAAAGCCGTAGCCTGAGCCAGCAAGTCAAAACTGACATAAACAGAATACCCTATACCATATTGATAATAGGTAACCGATGCATTGGATGCAGTATGATCATCTTCATTGTCATCCTTGTCATGGTCATCATCCTCTTTTTCATCATCAAAGTGATCTTTATCATGTGCATCTTCACTCGTTTGATCCGACAGATACAGACCTGCTATCTCTGCACCTTTAAGTTGAGTTCGATTGATTTTATCTGCATAGCTTAAAACCTGCTCACCTATCAACTGTATTGGAGAGTCGAGTAATGTAATAAGCCCCAGGTGATTTTCTTTACCCAGATATTTAATGCCTAAAGCATCATCAATATGCTTATTACGTTCATCATGCTGTCCGGCTACCAGTAATCCTGTGCCACTGTAAACCGCTTCGCGTAATATCTGCTGGCTAAGCTTGTTTAATTTTACATGCTCACTAAACATAGCAACGAGTGAGTAACCACCACGGTATAGCTCGTTAGTAAAATCACTACTGTTAGTTACAATAGTATAGGGCCAGGGTTGTGAATTCAGGTACGCTTCGATGAATGCACGTTGCTCACTTGCACTCGATTCTGCTACTAATTTTTCTGAGTTATGCGCATCCTCTTCATTATGACTTTCACTGTAATGATCATCACCTTCTTTATGATTCCCTTCATCATGATGTTCTTCATCTTCTTCTTTGCGCTCTTCATCCATTAGCACCAATAATCGGCCTACACCCGTTGTCAATATCTGTGTACCAATTTTAATCGGGGGTACTGTTGGTGCAGAAACTTGAAAACCAGCAGCGGCTAGCTGTTTGGCTTTTTGATCAACAGTGGCAGATAATAAACATGCATATTCACCCTGAATCAAACCACTGGTATTGATTGTGCGGATATTGGTCGTACTCGCATTCTGTGCTATCGAAACTATAGCCTGCTGTTGATTAATAAAACTGCCATCAGCCATGTTAGCGGTAGATTGAGTAACCTGTATATTATCTATTTGGAGATCTGATATATTAGTTATTTCAGATTCGCAGATAACGGCTTCACCAGATGTAACCAGCCTGGGTGATGCAGACATCGTTCCGTTGATTGCCTGTACTTGATCACTGATTACGTTAAAGCGAACACTGTTCGTACTAAGCTGTACTCCTGTTAGCCCATCAGTAGTCGACATTATTATTGTATATTGACCTGCTTTTGCATTAACAAGATTCAATTGTTTAATTATATCCTGATAACTATTTGGGTAGAGCTCTCTAACTTCAACTGTTGTTTTATATATAACAACACTATCAGGACTCGTTACAGATAATTCAACTTGAACAGGCAACTGTATAACATTAGTTGCAATATTTCTAACCCTCGCATTTACAAGTACAGAATCCCAAGCTTCATATAATGGTTTATCCGTTGAAATATTACTATTTATAACTGAACTACTCTGGTTATCAAATGCATTGATCATAAAGCTTATTGCACCCGCAGCAACCTCAACACCAACATCATTAATTAATTTTGCTTGCAGCTTATAATCACCTATATAAGTTAGTGCAGTATTCCATTTACTACTATAATCCAAGCTAGAAGATGCAGACAAACCATTAACCACAATTACCGGCAGCTGTGCTACAGACGCACCAGATAAATCAACTATAGATAGTTCAAGTGTGCCAGAAAATGCCTGGTCTGCATTATTAGTGAGTCCAACAGAAATATTTACATCTTTATTTGGTCCGTATTGAGTTGCATTTAAAGATGGCGTTAAATCAACTGCTGTTCTTGCAAGTAGAGTCGGAATAGCCATAGGTATAGATACAGGGTTACCTAGATCAAAACTATTATTAAAAACTAAAAAGGCATCTTCAACCGCTGGACGCGTCTCATTTTCACTTAAGCCTTTAAATAACATATTAAGGCGAATACTTTCACCTCTATCGCCAGTTGCGGGCAAGAACCATACATACTCTTTGGTCCCATCCACTCGATCAACTATATTGGTTGGTGCGGGATCGGCACTAGATAAATCCACATCAGCTCGGGTAACAATATGAGCTTCTGTATCAATACCACCACAAACTATTGGAAATGAAAATATTTTACCTCTATTAAGATCGGAATAAATTAATAAGCGCTTACCAAACTTATCATAATAAAGAACATCCATATCCATCAATGCAGGGTCAACATCCGGGCCATAAAACACCTGCCGAGTTTCACCTGTATCACCCACAACCTGAATAATAATATCTTCCTCACCTATATCATTTTTATATGGTGGCATCTTAAATGGTGCTATTAATAAATTATTTGAGCAATCAGCAGCCATTACTTCACCTTCACCTTCAAAACCAGTATTTTCCAATACTACAGAAGTGGTTTTCCCATCAGGGGAAATTTTTATGATGCTACCATCTATAAATGAACCGGAGTACACATAGAAATAATCATAAGCATCAATGGTAAGCATGAGTGGTCTTACCTGCAATGTTGTTATTACGTCAATGCTGCCATCATCTTGAATGCGAGATAAGTTATTTGATAAGTCGACTACATAAAGCTCATCTGAATAATTTACTGCTAACGCCATACCAAATGTTGGTAGCGTTGTAACTAGTGATACCTGTGCATCTGATGTCACTTTCATCACTTTAGCCCTATCCAGGAAGTAGATGTTGTCATTCGAATCAATAGCAAGCTCTGAGCGAATAACAACACCCGTTAAAAAAGTTGAAACCTGAGCATCTGGGGTCACTTTCACAATCCCACCACCATCAGATACAAAAATATTACCTTTAGTATCTGCGACAAGACCACGCCCATTGGCCCCTGAAGATGCAGCAAGAATAGCCCCATCAGCATTTACATTAGTTACACTTGTAGAGTCAGCCCCAAAAACATTTATATACCCTGATACAGCTCTGTCTCCAGGAAATACTATTGATTTTTCAAGCCCAATCACACCATTTGCACTTGGTCCAACATGTAAGCTGTTTATTAACTGGCCAGTTGTTACACCATCATTAGCGGATATTTCTAAAAGATAATCACCGCTTTCTTCAGGCGTCCATTTACCGAAATCTAATGCCACCGCAGGACTATCTAAATTAAGTTCTGATATTGGTATTGTAGAGGAATATACTATCTGACCAGGATTGGTCGCAGGAACCAATAAATCTAGAACAAGTTTCTTTATTTCATTATCCACATTAAGTGATGCGTAAATTTCACTCCCATTTTTAGCTATTCCTGCGATATTTTTTACAATGTTAACACCAATTGGGTACTCTGTTCTTACACCATCCGCTGACAAAGACATTAACTTCGACTTATCGTACTTAACAAAAATATCACCTTCATCTGAAGATATTATTTTATCTGCAACGGGAACATTATCAACAATCAAAGAAAGAGAATTATCAGGATTGACCTGTTTTACATCATTCGCTACATTATCAGCAATATAAATATTACCTTGCGAATCAGACTCAATGTCATTTGGCCCTACAAGGCCACTCGCAATTTTAGTCGAGCTACCATCTGGTAAATATTGATATACATTACCTGCAAAACTTACAGAAACGAGTTCACCTGACAGAGTATTCGTTAATCCAAACACCCTTTCTGCTTTATATGTATTAGTCTTCATTCCATTCGTATCTAATTCAAAAATACTACTACCGGATGAAGCTCGCACATTATTTGAAGCACTTAACAGCATATATTCAACATTACTAGTATCTGAGAACATTTCCAGACTACCATTAGCATTTATTGTACTTATATTATTTGGAAACTTGTTTGAAATTAACAATTTTCCTGTAGAGTCAAACAATAACCCCTTAGGGCTTACAAGCCCGACATGGTTTCCAACAAAACTATCTGTTGCACTATAAAATAAAAGTTCATTGCGTGACGTATTACTTATTACATAAGCACCATCAGATTTAATCGCAATACTTTCCAGTCCTAAAGATGAATTAACAACATCACTAATTGTTCCCGTATTAATATTAAGGCGTTTTACACTAGAAGAATTTGTAAGCATGGCTGTACCTGATGGTTCCATAAATATTTTATTATATGAACCATAGGCTATTACTTCAGGCATTTGATTTTGAGCACTTATTTTTACAATGGTATCATTACCATTAACAACAATTAGACTCCCATTATTTTCATAGCTCATACTCTTCGGATTAATAAGTGGGGTATATACGATATCTACTGACAGGTCTGAACTAAACCTGGTTAGTAGTGAATTAACATCTAACAACCAGTAACCACCATTTGAATCAACTCTTGCACCAAAAATATTTTTTGACCCAATCTCACTTGAGCCTATTATTTCAACCAAAGTGCCATTAGCATCAATGTACTCTAAACCACTTTGACTTCCTATATAAGCACCACCATTACCATCACTTGACAAACTTTTAGGGCTTGTCCTGTTGATTGTATAACTCACAAGAGTTCCATCAGATGATAATTTTGATACACGCTGATTATTAAGATGCGTTGCCCATAAAGCACCTGAGTTATCCATTAACATATCGTAGTAAACAGGATAAGCAAAACTTGTATATACAGCTTGGCTTACTGAATCCACAAGATAAATATCTGTTCCTCCCCAAGGTGCAACTAGTAATTGACCCTGCTCTGTTAAAGCAAGTGCGCCAGGTTTAAATGTTGTTGTAGCAAAAACAGTAATATTACCTGTAGCATCAATTTTAAGAATTTGATTTTTATTAAATTCAGACACATAAATATTATTACTGGCATCAATAGCAAGACCATATATATTATTTAATCCCGTTGCTACATGACTATAATCACCTGCTTCACCAACCTTAATTATTCCATTTATATATGCTATATACATATCATTATTAACACTTCTCATTGCCCGAGGCCTGTTAATTTGTCTTGTCATATAATTTGATAGCGCCCCTGTAGAATCAACGCGAGTAATTTTGTCCCCTATCTCGGTTACCAAAAATCCATTACCGTCATTTGCTTTTACAAAATCAGTTGCAACTCTCAGGCCTGTTACAATAGTCGTGAGTTTGCCAGTGGAATCTGCTCGTTTTATAGCTCTAGATTCAAGTATAGAAATATCTCCATTATCCTCAGAAATAAAATCAACCGCGTTTACCCCCGTAACAACTATATTGGGATTCATTGACGGTGATAGCTTAACTATATTTCTACTGCTTTCATTTGCTACCAACAAGTCATCTGTCGAATTATATTTAACAACTTTTGGGCTATAAATAGTAGCTGATACCAAAGTAGTTATGATACCTTGAGGACTAATACTTACAATTTCACTTGAGGTTTGATTAGAAACAACAAAATCACCTTGTGGACTTATCTTGACATCATAAGGGCCAGATAACCCTGATGCGATAACAGATTGAGTGCCCGTAGGTGTAATTTTTATTAAGCTATTATCGCTATAACTAGTTACATATAGATTATCCTGCTCATCAATCGCTATACCATAGGGCTGGTTAATATTCGAAACAAAAGTAGTGAGCGCACCATTATAAAATTTTGTAATTCCATTCTCACCACTATTAGCGATAAAGATAGCACCTTGGCTATCCGTAACCATACCTTTAGGCCTTAATAGCCCACCTCCTATTAACTTATTGACAACACCATCAACTGTAACTTCATAAAGATTTTTCCCAACCACAATTAGTACACGACCATCTGCTAACGCTTCAAAACCCCTTTGCGGAGCCAACCCTGTAGAAACTTCATTCCTTGTTCCATCCTGCTCTATTCTGACGAATTTAGCACCTTCATTTAGAATATAAATATCGCCATTACTACGAATATCAATATCTACTGGTCGATTAAACCCTACTGCAAATTCACTTATTAAACCATCCGATGTAATTTTTGAAACCGTACCTGAATTATAATTTGCAACATAAGTATTCCCCAGTGTATCAACATCCATTCCTCTTGGATTATCCAGGCCCTGATCTTTTACATAAGATGATATATTGACAAGATTATTTCTTATCTTGTATCCCTCATTTTTTAAAGACACGTTTGCAGTTAATGTTGTTGCTGTTATGGGCAAATTACCTTTATTGCTGACATTGGCAACAATTTGAATTGGCTTTTTTGACACCAACTGCGTGAGTGGTGGATTAAACTGACCAATACCACCAATTTTTTGCGTGGTTAGAATTTCGAATTGAACATCTCTTTGAGAAAGCATTGCACTAGTATCTGCATCAAAAGCCTGCACTATTATTTTGTACATACCTGGATTATGTCTATTCGTATTCCATTCAACTTCAACTTCTACTGGGTTATTAACAGGTACCGTAAATATATCGTCGGTGATAATCGTATTAACAGTGAGTGTTTTAGGCGAAAACTCATCAACTATTTTATTTTGTGAATTTAAAACTTTTATATATAAACGCACGTGTTTATCAACTGTGCCTGTATTTTCTAAAATGACATCAGCTTCGACTTCTGTCAGGGCATCAAAGCTCGGCTGATGAGTATGAATGTTTGTTATGTCAACATTACTTACAATGGCACGTTTCATTTTGAAATCGACTTTAACTATCCCTACTTGAGCTATATCTACTGTAGCTGATTTACTGATATAACCGGTTGCACCTGCTGAAATATTAAACTGTGTCCCATTTATATTTGGAATTTCATACATACCATTTGCATCTGTCGCTACACTATTTGCTATGCCTACAACTGAAACAATTGCACCTGCGATAGCTGTATTCGTAACATCATCCACAACTGTACCCACAACAGTTGTAGTAGTGGTAGTAGGAACTGGGATTTTTGGTAAATGAATAATACCAAGATTGATTACGCTTCCCTTGGGTGCAATTGTTGATGTGGTAGCACTTTGGTAACCCAACAATGACACTTCAATATTCAGCTCTCCAGCAACGACACCATCAATTTGAAAATTGCCTGTATCATCTGTGAGCACCATACTCACACCATTAATTAATATACCAGCCCCTATAAGACCTTGAGATGTATCAGCATCAACGACCACACCCTTTATTACAACAAATTGATTCAAAACGGGATCAGTCGGTGCTGTATTAATCAAATAAAGTGAGGGAGAAAAGTTTATTGCACTTCCAGCAACAACAGTCCCTGTAGCTGATAGTTCATCGTAACCATTAGCACTTACCGTAATTGAAACAGTACCTGGTGGCAGAGCTATGCTATAAAAACCATCACTGCCTGTTTGCGCCAATAATGAAACCGAACCTGTTATATTAATGATCGCACCGGGAATCGCATTACCGGTTGACGAGTCAGTAATTACCCCTGTAATAATGCCTGTCGTTTGAACAGGCACTAAATCAGACTGTCCTAAATCAAGCAACTGCCCAGCTACGACCTGAATTTGAGCAGAAGCTCCCTGATAACCATCACGTTGATAATCAATCGTATATAATCCTGGCTCAATATTGGTTAACGAAAATGAACCATCTGCTTTTGTTACTGCAGATATTAATGGATTTTGCTGAAAACTTATTAAGACATTATTTAATGGTAATCCTGTATTCGCATCGTTAACTCGACCATTTAATGCGCCATAGATAGGTAAAGTACCAAAAACAGGATCTGAGGGCACAGCAACACCATCAGCAACAAATAGCGCCTGTACAGACAGAGCCGTTTCATAAACATCACTATTCCAGGAACCATCTGCAAGCTGGTTTGAGCGTAAACTATTAACAGACCTGGTATACAGTGATGCATCAGTAGTAGCAGGTATTATGGCTAACAAGGCAATAGCAGTTTCCCAATCACTGTCCCAACTGCCACCCAAATTTTGTTGAGCTAAAATAAAATTATTCGCCCCCGCAATCACAGCCCCCAAATCATAATCAAGCATATAATTCTGTAATGCCATAGAAACATTTGCAGTTACATATACAGCTGACTCATTTGGTAATTTCACTGGGAAACCACCATCAGTTAACTGCTTCCGAATTAAATAGGAAATTGCTGATTCAATTACATCCGTATCTGTAAAGCCCACTTTTGATAGCGCTTTTAGCGCAAATGATGTGTCAAGGGAGGTACTATCATATCCAGTTAACTCGCCAAATCCACCATCATAATTTTGCATCAGAACCAGCTCATTAACTAATAAGTTAACAGTGTTACCCGTAACCTGATTTGCAATTATTTTTCTCGATAAATACTCACTATTATTATAAGTATTTTCATTTATATAAGTTATAGGGGGATTTATATCACTATTAGTAGACAATAAATTTATTACATTAATGACTTCATCTGTTGATTGTTCTGGTGTCGATATATCAGAATCTAGCGCATAACTCCCATCAGGATTAAGACTAGCATCTAACCATAATAATCCTTGCGGATTGGCTTGCGCTTCGAGACTAAATACCATGCTTACCACTAAAGCAATTGGCAAGACTAAAATCTTTTTACAGAACTGTTTCAATATCATTATTAATAAACTCTTTTTAGGTTACCGATTCTCATCAGTAAATCTTTTTCAATAAATTATTAATTTTATTTCATTTTTGAGGGGAGGGGTATTGCTTGATTTGGTACAACTACCAGCAATAAAAAACAATATTACTTAAGTTGTCTTTTACGCAGGATTAGCATGAGAAAAATCAGATATGAAGTCCATTTTACGACAAAATCCGTATAAACCCTTAAATTACAATCAAGCTTCCTTTCGCTTTTAAAGCATCGAACTATACAGGAGGTTAATTTAGATTCACCAACTTGTCAAGCTTATAACTCCGTGTAGATTATACCTAATTAGAGATATAAATAGACTAGACCACACATTAAATTTTAGTAACAAACCACCAGCCAGATAGTCTCTAAATCTGGGAGAGTCCAGCTGGCTTTATGCCTGGTACGGGCAGGAATATTAATATAACTCCCAGCCTGCATTGCAACTTCAGTTTGCTCAAATGTTATGACAGCCTCACCTTTAATGACATTGACCATTCATTTTGTTGCTGATCAAACCAACCCTAAATATTCTGCTTATGGTTTGCTGATGAACATCAAAAGCATATTACACCATGACTACTTGAATAATTATAATGTTTCAAAATAAGCTTAAATATCAGCTCAAAGACGTTGAAATCAGATTCTGTTTTTCCAGATAATCACCCCACCACTGCATCATTTCTCTACGCTCAGACAAATATTGTGATCGATTATAGGCAGCACGAATTTTATTCCGCTCAGCATGCGCCAGCTGTCGCTCAATAACATCAGGACGAAAACCAGTTTCATTAAGAATGGTACTCGCAGTCGATCTAAACCCATGTGCTGTTGCATCAAAACCAAGCCGTTTTCTAATGGCATAGGTTAATGTGTTTTCACTCATTGGTGTCCGATTATTGCGCACGCCTGGAAACAATAATTCATATTTACCTGTAATCTTTTCAAGCTCGGCTAATATAGATATAACCTGATCTGATAAAGGAACAATGTGTTCTTCTGTCATCTTCATCCGTACCGCAGGAATTCTCCATTCCCTTTTTTCTAAATTAAACTCTTTCCAACGTGCACCTCTAAGCTCACCAGGGCGAACGAAGGTATGAATATGAAATTTAAGAGCAAGCTTGGTAACTGCATAACCCTGGTAGGATTCAAGTTTATTCAAAAAAGCAGGTAATGCTTCAGCACTTAATGCGGCCATGTGCTTAACTTTACGCGTTTCAATTACGCCTTGAAGTTGATCTGCTGGATTAAACTGACAACGCGCTGTTTGTATTGCATAACGAAACACACTGGAGATTCGTTGCTTTACGCGACTTGCAACATCTAAGGCGCCTCTCGCCTCAACAACACGTATTACAGATAGACAATCCAATGTTTGAACATCCTGAATTGGTATATCCCCAATTAGGGGGTACACATCTCGCTCAAGTGTTCGCAGTACACGGGCAGCATGATTTTCTGTCCAACTGCCTTTTTGCTTAGTAAACCACTCTTCTGCAATGTTACGAAATGAGTTGGCTGTTTTTGTCAGCCTTTCCTGCCTACGCCTAATAACTGGATCGATACCTCCTCGAATATGCTTCTTTGCTTTGGCCGCTTCGACTCTGGCTTCAGCCATGGATACCCCAGGATATACCCCCAACGCCAATGATTTTTCTTTACCATTTAGCCGGTATTTTAGACGCCAGTACTTTGAGGAGTTTGGATTAACGAGAAGATATAGGCCTCCACCATCAGAAAGCTTATAAGGCTTTTCTTTACCTTTAGCATTTCTTACGGAGATCTCCGGAAGCTTACCTATGGTCGTTTGACGGGACATTGGGGGCACCTCAGTGCTGGCAAAATATCTATACCCCCAACAATACCCTTAAATGATTTGGACTGCAACAGACCCAAAAAGACAGAAATGGACTGTAAGTTATTGATTTTTAATGATTCAGAAATGAAAAAAGACGTCCTAGGACGTCTTTAAACAGGTATATGGTGCCCAGGGCCGGAATCGAACCGGCACGCCCGTGAAGGCGAGGGATTTTAAGTCCCTTGCGTCTACCAATTTCGCCACCTGGGCAGATGGTCTTAAATACTTCACCCTAATTTCGCTATGCCCTGTAGCCGGTCGTTTAATAACGACTGCCTACCACAACGCCATCAGGGCAGATGGTCTTACATTATTAGCTTTTTATCGTATAAACACGACTCACTCAGCCAGTCTTCGAGTGATTTAAAATGGAGGCGGGTCCCGGAGTCGAACCGAGGTAGATGGATTTGCAATCCACTGCATAGCCACTTTGCTAACCCGCCTTGTTCTGTCACAAACAAAAAAACCTCGGCTGGCGAGGTTTTGATGCGTATTGTTCAGCATGCCATCTCTGAACAATTAAATTTGGAGCGGGTGATGAGGATCGAACTCACGACATTCTCGTTGGCAACGAGATGCTCTACCGCTGAGCTACACCCGCCTGGTCTGTTCGGCTATTGCCTTAACAGAGGGCGCTATTATAGAGATCACAGGTTTTTGGTCAAGTGGTAATTTCGATTAATTGTAATATTTTTCAGTGACATAGTGATTGACTTTTTATTAGCTTTAATAAACATCCCCCTTAGAAAAAGAGGGATGAGGGGGATTTAAAATATTTGGATTTTTAACACTGTAAATATTGGGTGGTAATCTGGTGTTTTTTAAATCTCCCCCAACCCCTCTTTTCCAAAGAGGGGGGCTTTAAAGTAAAATTGCAATATATCCAATAACTTAGGGCGTATCTTAACCATATAGAGGTGCAATGCCAGTAAGGTATACCAACAAGCTGCTCGCATGCACGGGAAAATCAGTTATTTTTTGTTCAGCCTCCCCCTTAGAAAAATGGGAGTATAGATAATGTAGTGAAAGTTCAAGATCATTATATTAATAAATCATGCTACTGAGGGGGATTTAATATATTTAGATTTTAACGCTCACATATAAGGTATTAATCTGGTATTTTTTAAATCTCCCCGTTACTTAGCCTAATAATCAAATTAAGTCTGATAGGGCTTACTTTGATATGCGCTCCCTCTTTTCCAAAGAGGGGAGCTACAAATTACGCATCATGCGCTTTCATTGCCTTCCAGCCTGCTCGCATATAATCCACCATTGACACAATCGTCAGAATCACCGCCACCACCAGCAGTACTATGCCTATGCTATGTGTGGGTAATCCGTACCAGTCGTCACGATGCAACAGAAACCCCAGGGCAAACATCTGCACAAAGGTTTTATACTTGCCCAGCATGGAAACGGCGACATCATCGCGTTTACCCTGGGAGGCCATCCATTCCCTGAGGGCTGAAATGACGATTTCCCGACCGATAATAATACAGGTGCCGATTACGATAATGACTTCCTGATGTGCCGAGGCTAACAGTATTAACGCCACTGCTACAATGAGCTTATCTGCGACCGGGTCCATAAAGGCACCGAAGGCGGAGGTTTGATTGAGCTTTCTGGCAAAGTAGCCGTCAAACCAGTCGGTGACGCAGGCCAGCCCGTAAAGCCATGCTGAAGCAGGCCTGGCCCAGTCATAGGGCAGATAAAACAGAATAACAATAATCGGAATGAACGCGATTCGTGTCAGGGTCAGGCTGTTGGGTAAATTGAGTTTCATTAGTATTTTGTATTCTGGTTACTTTAAATTAGTGTGACAAAATTAAGGGCACCTCTAAAAATAGATTGTGGCCTCTGGCTTTGCTCCCTGTCCAGGATCAAGGCATGTTTTTGAAAGCATGCCCGAACTAATAAACTTGGGCCTGGTGAGAAAACATAACGCAGAGCCTGGCCAGAAAAGTCTGGGCAGGGAGCAAAGCCCCGGAGGGCGAGCCCTGAAACATGCATCTACGTTGTTGCAACCCTTGACAATGGAATAACCATTGTACTGCGGGCTTGCGCCTAGTAGCTGCATGCTTCAGGGCTCGCAGAGGCCGCAAGCTATTTTTAGAGGTGCCCTTAAGTCTATTCCGCGCGCAGCACATCATAAATGATTTGCGCTAAATTTCTACTGATACCCGGCACTTTTGTTAAATCTTCTACTCCCGCCTGCTTTACCCCCTGCAAACCACCAAAATGTTTGATGATGCTTTGTCGGCGTTTCGGCCCTAACCCTGCAATGGCTTCCAGTGGTGATGTTCTGCGCGTCTTTTCCCTTTTCGCCCGGTGTCCGCTAATGGCAAAACGGTGAGCTTCGTCCCGCACATTTAAGATCAGGTGAAAAGCGATGGAATCTTCTGGCAAATATAAATCCTGGCGTCCGTCGCTAAACACCAGTTTTTCCAGCCCCGCCTTACGCCCTTCCCCCTTGGCAACACCAATCAGTTGCACTTGATCTATCTGCAGCTGATCCATCACCTCCACCGCCTGCCTGAGCTGGCCTTTGCCGCCGTCAATAAACAGAATATCCGGCATTTTTGCATCGTCATTTGTGGATTTTTTGAGCCGCGAATAGCGCCGCTGTATCGCCTGACGCATCGCCGCGTAATCATCACCGGGTTCAATGCCTTCAATATTAAAGCGCCGGTAATCCTGTTTGTAGGCACCCTCCAGCGTAAACACCACGCAGGATGCCACAGTCGCCTCCCCCATGGTGTGACTGATATCGAAACATTCCAGTCGTGTCGGTAATTCATCAAGCTGTAGAATTTTTTGCAGGGCTTCAAAGCGTTTTAACATGCCGGTGCGGGAGCTCATCCTGGCTTTAAGTGCAATTTGCGCATTGTTTAACGCCATGCTCACCCAGCGTGCCCGTTCAGATCTCACCTGATGCGTTAAGCGAATTTTATGCCCCACCCGTTCACTAATGGCCTGTTGCATATCCTCCATTTCCTGCAGCGCATGGCTTAAGATAATTTCACGGGTTTGCTGTTGTGCGCCCTGCTGCTGTAAATAATATTGTGAGATAAAATTCTCCAGCACGTCAGTTTCACTTAAGGCCTCCGGCAGTTTCGGAAAATAACTGCGGTTGCCCAGATTACGCCCTTCGCGAATAAAAAATACCTGTACGCAGGCCTGTGCGCCATTGCAATAACAGGCGACAATATCCACATCCCGATCATCGCCGGAAATATACTGCTTCTCCACCACCTTTTGCAGCATGCGAATCTGGTCGCGACACACCATGGCTTTTTCAAAATCGAGTTTTACGGAGGCGGCTTCCATCTGCGCCACAAGATCTTTTATTAACTGGTTGCTTTTACCTTCTAAAAACATCAGCGCGTGATTAATATCCGCCTGATATTTATGCTCACTGATGTAACCCACGCAGGGTGCGGTGCAACGTTTAATCTGATATTGCAAACAGGGCCGCGAGCGATTTTTAAAATAGCTATCATCGCACTGACGAATTTTAAAGAGCTTATGAATAAACTGCAGGCTATCGCGCACCGCTCCCGCACTGGGAAACGGTCCTAAATATTTTCCTTTTTTTCGTTTGGCTCCTCGGTGCACTACAATTTGTGGATAGGTATCCTGACTCGATACATAAATATACGGATAGGATTTATCATCGCGCAGCAAAATATTATAAGGCGGCTGATGCGCTTTTATTAAATTAGATTCCAGCAATAACGCTTCACTTTCGGTGTGAGTTAAGGTGACTTCCACCTGCTGAATTTTGCTCACCAGTGCCTGGGTTTTTATTGATAAACCGGTTTTTCTAAAATAACTCGAAAGACGATTTTTAAGATTTTTAGCCTTACCCACATACAACAAATTTTGCTGTACATCGTACATGCGATAAACACCCGCCCGGCTGGAAACGTTTTTTAGAAAGTGTTCAGCATCGAAGGTTATTTCTGTGGATAGCTCGGTCATAAAAAACAGTGTGGTTGAAAAAAGTTAAGTGAAAGGGCTAATCATAACCCAGCCAGAATTAAGCAGGTACCGGTGAATATTTTTGTAGGGGTTTGCATGAAGTGCAATTCTGCTAATTGTCCACAATTAGTGCCCACAATAATGACCCACCACAACATAATAAATGTTCCACGGCCTGTCACTAGCATTAAAAACAGACCCAAAAACCCTGCAACCTTAAAAGACAATTTGGTTTATAAAAACATCGTAACTTATTGTTTTTAATAAATAAGCCAGACTAATTTTGTCAAAATCTATATCAATAAAACAAAAACACCCGCATAAACGGGTGTTTTACAGGCATATTATAACTTTTACTTAGCTGACAACAAACAAGCTACTTTTAAAAAACACAATAAGTGTTTGTTTTTATTACTGATCGGGATCAAGCAAACCGTGCTTAATGGCCAGGTGCATCATCTCTACATCATTTGAAACATCGAGTTTTTCATGTAGGCGTTTTCGATAGGTGCTGATGGTTTTTGGGCTCAGGGAAAGCTGCTCAGATATGGTATTTGTACGCATGCCCTGGCTAATCATTATCAGCACCTGCAGTTCACGCTGAGACAAAACATCGATTAAAGACTCTTCACCGGGCAACATGGAAAGTGCCAGTTGCTGGGCAATCGTCGGCGCAATATAGCGTTGCCCCGCGTTAACTTTTTGAATCGCTTCCACCATTTCTTCAACCGGACAACCCTTGGTTAAATAACCGACAGCGCCGGCTTCGAGTAATCGTTTTGGAAGCGGCCCTTCGCTGTGCACCGTCAGCACAATGACTTTTGATTCCGGGTGAGTTTTACTTAAACGTGAAGTGGCTTCAAAACCGCCGATGCCGGGCATATTGATATCCATTAAAATAACATCGGGTTTTACCTTGCGAACTTTTTCAAGTGCCAGCTCGCCACTGTTTGCTTCATCGACCACTTCAATCCCTGCCTGGTCTTCGAGTAACCGCCTTAATCCGTATCTAATCAAATCATGGTCATCGACCAGCATGACTCTTATTTTAGCCACTGTTTCGCCCTTTTTCATTTTTGTTATTCATATTATAACACCTACACAAACATTGACATAAGTTGCCACAGTTGCAATTGTATCTTTTGTTATTGGGTAAATTAGAAAGATATAACAAACTGTGTAGCGATTTGAGCTTACGACCTAAAAACTTACCAGCTTTTGTAAGGCTGTTTAATCAAGTTGACATTATAATACCGCGGGTCTTGCGTGACCTCTTTACCAAGCCATTCGGGTTTATCAAAAGCTTCCATCTCATCACTCAGTTCAATTTCCGCCACCACCAGTCCTTGATTATCCCCGTAAAATTCATCTATCTCCCACTTATGTTTGCCCTGTTTTACTATATAGCGAGTTTTATCTACCTGTGGCTGGTTGCAGAGCTGCTCTAGCATTTCCTCTGCTTCATGCAGCGGAATTTCATATTCATACTCCATTCTGCGCATGGTTAATGTGGCACTTTTGATATTGATATTGGCTTTATCTCCCTGCACTCTGATACGCACAGACGCTTTACCAATGTCCCCCATATAACCCTGACGAATTCGATGGGAATATTTTACAAGTTCGCGCCAGTTATTATTAACGAGCAAAAACTTGCGCTCTATTTCTATGGGCATAATTGTCTCTGTTTCATTTTGTTTAAACGGTTAATGGTGTTATCTTCTTACGTGTAAGCAATGGATACAATAAAAATAATATGCGCAACGATTTTAATCTGGACTCTAATCTAATTTACCTTAACCATGCGGCGGTTGCCCCCTGGCCTGTGCGCACGGTTGAAGCGGTGCAACAGTTTGCTATTGAAAATGGCGAAGTTGGCTCCAGCCGCTATTTAGAGTGGTTAAAGGTTGAGCAGCAACTCAAGCAAAATCTTGCCACGCTGATCAATGCTCAATCAGCTGATGAAATTGCACTGCTTAAAAACACCTCTGAAGGCCTGTCGATAATTGCCCGGGGTATTCAATGGCAGCCCGGGGATAATATTGTTATCTGCAATGAAGAATTCCCCTCCAATTTTATTGTCTGGGATGCTTTACGTAGCCTGCAGATCGACAAGGGCGTTGAACTGCGTATTGCTAATATTACTGGCAGCGAGTACCCGGAAAAAGCCATTATTGAACAAATGGATGCGAATACCCGTTTATTAAGTGTTAGTGCTGTGCAGTATGCCTCGGGGCTGCGCATGAACCTTGAATTACTCGGCAAGGCTTGCAAATCGTATCATGCTTTATATTGTGTAGATGCGATTCAGCAAATTGGCGCCCTGCAATTTGATGTGCAGGCAATGAATGCGGATTTTGTGATTGCTGATGGCCACAAATGGATGCTTGGCCCTGAGGGGCTGGCGTTGTTTTACTGCAAACAGTCAAGCATGGATGCGTTACAGCTTCAGCAATTTGGCTGGCATATGGTTGAAGACCTGTCTAACTTCGACAATATGCACCACTGGCAGCCCGCCAGTAGTGCACGGCGTTTTGAATGCGGCAGCCCGAATACCGTAGGGACTCATGCGTTAAATGCCAGCATCAGCCTGCTGCTTGAACGGGGCATGCGCAGTATTGAAGACGCTGTGCTTGCTAATGTACAGGCACTTATAAAACTATTTTCAGATTTAACCGATATTGTCATCTTAAGTCCCACTGATATAAATCGTCACGGGGGAATATTTACCTTTAGTAAAAACAATACCGACCACGAGCTGCTGTATCAAAATCTGGTTAAAAAAGGTGTGGTTTGTGCGTTACGTGGTGGGGGTATCCGTTTATCACCGCACTATTATAATCAGCAAACCGAGTTTGAAAAACTGTTTGAATACGTTAATGATTTTAGCGTTTAGCTGAACTAATCCCCGTTAAGAAAAGACACATAAGCCAGGTGGGTAGGATGAGAGCCAGGATAGTGGCCAGGCTGATGGGCAGGATAGTCGGTAAAACGACTTAATTTTGACTAAACTCATAGATAAAATCATTGTCTACTCTATTATAACGACATAACAAGAATTGCTGGGAGCACTTACACTGAATATTTTCAGTAAAATACGAAATTCAATCTGGGATAAAATTGTTGGCTGGCTAAGCGCTAATCACGAAGACAGCAGCATGCCTATGTCAGACTTCGACCGGCTACGTTATGAGATACGTCCCGGTGATGTTATTTTAGTTGAGGGACGTTCCCCGATCAGCGAAATAATAAAAACGATCACCCTCAGTAGCTGGACCCATTCGGCTATTTATATTGGCCGACTGCATAATATTGATGACCCGATGCTACGCCAGTTTATTCAGAAATTTTATCAGGGTGAAATGGATGACCAGCTCATTATTGAATCACAATTAGGCGTCGGAACCATTGTAGATAATATAAGCAAGTACCGGGATGACCACCTGCGCATTTGCCGACCCACCAGCATCACCCGCCATGATTCGCAGAAGGTCATTGCTTACTCAATTAATCGACTTGGCACGAATTACAATGTACGACAGGTTTTTGATCTTGCGCGGTTTTTATTTCCCTATGGTTTATTACCAAGGCGCTGGCGCTCGAGTTTATTTGAACACAATGCGGGCACACCAACCCACATGGTTTGCTCAACGATGATGGCGGAGGCATTTGCGTCGGTGCACTACCCGATATTACCCGTGCTGCACCGTAATGATGATGGCCAATTAATCATGTATAAACGCAATACCCGTTTAATCACGCCGAAGGATTTTGATTATTCGCCCTATTTTGATGTCATTAAATATCCGATACTCGACTTTAATGAACTAGCGATATATCAAAGAATGCCCTGGGGTAAAGATGGTATTGTGTTAAACGATGAGCACGATTTAAGTATGGCTGCTCCGAAATCGGTGAGGGATACGGTTGAACAGAAATTAAATTCCGACTCTGATTCCCCGAATACAAATTCGCAGGATACAAATACGATGCAAACAGAGACAGCTGATTTGAATTCTGAAGACGCGTTATCTGAATCAGTGGAGGTTGAAAGCGTGAAGGACAGTTCGGGTTAAAAAATTATTATTTTTTAACCTTACAGTCCAGTTAATGCGAGTTGAAATTCAGTAATCGCTTGAACTATCAAGTTATTACTCAGTAATGTTTCAGATGAGACATAAGAATTCAACGCAACAAAATCGTCATCTGCGAATGCCCATGTATAGTTCATTGGTCGGAGATCCAGTGACCTTAAACGCTGCAAAGCAACTGGATTCCTGCCGGTGCAGGAATGACATAAAAAGTTAACGACAAACAACAATAATGCGGAAAAACTATGATCCAATTTTTTAGGAGATCGACATGATTACCTGGCTACTGATTTTTATCCTTACCATAGGTACTGCGGCCTATCTCAGATTACCCCAAACAATCTGGAGTGGCGCACTGGGACTGCTTTTATTTTTATTTAGTATTTCCGGTATTGCGGGTCTATCAACATTGTTTATTATCTGGGCTTTATTTCTGGCGATTGTCGTGCCACTTAATATACCGCAGTTTCGTCAGAAATATATTTCCGAACCCACGCTCGAATTTATGCGCAGTTCCATGCCGAGCATTTCAAAAACCGAACAGGAAGCACTTGATGCGGGAAAAACCTGGTGGGAAGTGGATTTATTTAGTGGCAACCCCGACTACTCAAAAATTCGCGACTTACCCCTGTCAAAACTAACTGACGAAGAACAGGCGTTTATTGATGGCCCGGTAGAAGAACTGTGCGCCATGCTCGACGACTGGAAGATTAACCAGGTTGATTACGACTTACCCAAACCTGTGTGGGATTTTTTAAAGAAAAATAAATTCTTCGCCATGATTATTCCTAAATCTTACGGTGGCCTGGAATTTTCTGCACTGGGTCATTCCAGCGTGGTAATGAAAATTGCCGGACGCAGTATTTCCGCAGCGGTAACCGTAATGGTACCCAACTCTTTAGGCCCCGGCGAATTATTAATGCACTACGGCACCGAGGAGCAAAAAGATTATTATCTACCACGGTTATCCAGCGGCGATGAAATCCCCTGCTTTGCTTTAACCGGTCCGGAAAATGGTAGTGATGCGGGGGCAATGCCCGATATCGGCATCGTTTGTCGTGAAGCATTTGAAGGCAAGGAAGATGTTTTAGGCATTCGTTTAAACTGGGATAAACGTTACATCACCCTCGGCCCGGTTGCGACGGTTTTAGGCCTGGCCTTTAAACTTTATGATCCGGATAACTTAATTGGAAATGAAACCGATATCGGCATTACCCTCGCGTTAATTAAAACCGATATTGAAGGCATTGATATCGGCAAGCGCCACTTCACGGCTAACCATATGTTTATGAATGGCCCGAACCGGGGTAAAGATGTTTTTATTCCCCTTGACTGGGTTATCGGTGGTGAAAAATATGTTGGCCAGGGCTGGATGATGTTAATGAATTGCCTGTCGGAAGGTCGCGCGGTTTCCCTGCCCGCACTGAGTACTGGCGCAGGTAAATACATCGCTCGTTACACCGGTGCATATTCACGTATTCGTAAACAGTTTAAAATTCCCATTGGTTATTTTGAAGGCGTTGAAGAAGCCCTCGCCGCTATTGCCGGTAATTCATATATTATGAATGCAACCCGCGAGTTAACGCTGAGCGGACTGGACACGGGTGAAAATCCATCGGTGATTTCCGGCATCGTTAAATACCAGATGACCGAACGTATGCGTAAAATCGTTAACCATGCGATGGATGTGCACGGTGGCCACGGGATTTGTCTCGGCCCGAAAAACTTTTTAGGTCGCGCCTATCAGGGCATCCCCATTAGTATTACGGTTGAAGGAGCTAACATTTTAACCCGCACCATGATCGTGTTTGGACAGGGCGTGTTACGTTCACATCCATTTTTATTAAAAGAAGTTGAAGCGGTTAATCATCCGGATCACGATACCTCTATTCATTTATTTGATGATGCACTTTTCGGACACGTGGGTTTTGTGATCAGTAATTTTTTCCGTTCACTGTGGCTTGGTTTAACCGGCGCACGTTTTGTGAGCGCACCGGGCAAAGGTAAGGTCAAACGTTATTACCAGCAACTGACCCGTATGAGTTCCGCTTTTGCATTATTATCCGATGCCTGTGTTTTAACGTTAGCGGGCTCGTTAAAACGTAAAGAAAAAATTTCTGGCAGACTGGCGGATGCTTTGTCGAATATGTACATTATTACGGCCGTACTAAAACACTACGAAGATCAGGGTTACCAACAGAATGATTTGCCATTACTTGAATGGGCCTGTGAAGATTCATTATATAATGTACAGGAAGCCATGAAATCAGTAATGCGAAACTTTCCGGTTCCAATTATTGGGAAAATTTTAAACATGGTAATTTTTCCATTAACCAAACCTTATGGTGGCGCAAACGATAAACTCGGTCATAAGATTTCCCGTTTGCTACTCGAGCCGTCTTCCACACGTGACCGCCTGACTCAGGGTATATATTTAACTGAAGATCCGGATGATGCCATGGGGCGGTTAGAATACGCATTAAAAATGGTAACTGATGCGGAAGATGCGGAAAGAAAATTACGTGACGCAATTCATATCGGTTTGGTCACCGCACAAGATTACCCATTGGCGGTAGCGGATGCTATTTCACAAAACATTATAAATCAGTCGGAAGCGGATAAAATTTTAGCCGCACATGAAGCCACACTCAATGCAACCAGTGTAGATGAATTTAGCCCTAAAGGATGGAAACCTCAATGAGCCCACAAGAAAACACAACACGTGATGTTTTTATAGTTGACGGTAAACGCACCCCGTTTTTAAAAGCCAAAGGAAAACCCGGGCCATTTTTAGCCTCGGACCTTGCGGTTGCCGCGGCACGTCCGTTACTATTACAGAATAATTTTAACCCGGCAGAGCTTGACGAAGTTATTGTAGGCTGTGTTATGCCCACCGCCGATGAAGCCAATATTGCGCGGGTGATTGCATTACGATTAGGCATTCCTCAAGAAGTTCCTGCGTGGACAGTGCAACGTAATTGCGCTTCGGGTATGCAGGCTCTGGACTGTGCTTTTCAAAATATACAACACGGAAAAGCCGATTTGATTCTTGCCGGCGGCACTGAAGCTATGAGTCGTGCGCCCATTTTACATAACGATTCAATGGTAAACTGGTTAAGCTCGTTTATGGCGGCCAGAAAACTTAGCCATAAACTGTCTGCCTTTACCCAACTTCGCCCGGCACATTTAAAACCCATTATTGCACTGGTGCGCGGATTAAGTGATCCCATTGTCGGTTTATCCATGGGCCAGACCACGGAAGAAATTGCTTATCGATTTGGCATTAGTCGCGAACAGATGGATGAATTTTCTGTTACCAGTCATCAACGACTAGCTGCCGCAACCGACAACGGCAATTTAAATGAAATAGAAGCGGTATATGATAATGCGGGTGCATTTTTTGATTTTGATGATGGTATTCGTCGCGATTCATCGATGCCGAACCTGGCAAAACTAAAACCCTACTTCGATCGCATCTATGGCAAGGTCACTCCGGGAAACAGTGCGCAGGTAACGGATGGCGCGGCTATGTTATTACTTGCCTCCGGGGACGCGGTTAAAAAACATAAACTACCTGTATTGGCGAAGATCACTGATTCTGAATGGGCCGGTTGCGACCCAAGCCAGATGGGTTTAGGTCCGGCACATGCAATGGCGCCGATTATGCAGCGCAATCAGTTAAACATTGCGGATGTAGATAACTGGGAAATTAATGAAGCCTTTGCAGGGCAGGTTTTAGGTTGCCTGGAAGCCTGGAAAAGCGCCGATTATTGTAAAAATGATTTAGGCCTTGAAGATGCACTGGGAGAAATCCCCCACGACAAACTCAATGTTGATGGCGGTGGCGTAAGTTTAGGTCATCCGGTGGGTGCCAGTGGTGCACGAATTGTTTTGCATCTTGCGAACACCTTAAAACGAAATAAAGCTAAGCGCGGCATTGCCAGTTTATGTATAGGTGGTGGTCAAGGTGGTGCAATGATGATTGAAGCGCCTTAGCTACTATTATATTGGGTGACTATTATAATTTGTGACTACAATAATTACTGATTAATTATAAACACCAAAACAAAAACGTCATACCTGCGAAGGCAGGTATCCAGTGACTTAGAAAACTTACAGACACTAGATTCCTGCCTGCGCAGGAATGACAAATTATTTATTACCCGCGCGTAATATTTTTTAATTAAAATAAATATTCAACAGGAAAAAAGAATGTCATACAAAAACTGGAAAATCGAAATCGACAATGAAGACATTTGCTGGTTACATCTGGATGTAGCCAAATCAAGTACCAACATCTTACGCAGCGATGTACTCGATGAACTCGATGACATTATTAATGACCTCGCCCAATCGTTACCTGCAGGTATTATTTTTGTCAGTGATAAAAGCAATGGCTTTATTGCCGGTGCGGATATTAATGAATTCACAAAGATCACGACTGAAGAACAGGCGCGGGAAATGCTGGTGCGTGGCCACACCATTATGAATAAAATCGAAAGTCTGCCCTGCACCACGGTTGCCATGATCGATGGTTTTTGCTTAGGCGGCGGAATGGAATTAGCACTGGCCTGCACCTATCGAGTGATGTGTGATAACAAATCCACCCGCGTTGGTTTGCCCGAAGTGAAGCTGGGCATTCACCCTGGCTATGGCGGCACGGTTCGCAGCATTCAAAGAGCCGGACCCATGGCCGCCATGAACGCCATGTTAACCGGACGTTTATTACAGGGCCGCGCTGCCAAGCGTATGGGACTGGTTGATGAGCTCGTACCCAGGCGCCAGCTAACGCGAGCCGCTCGCCACTTTGTTATCAACCGACCTGCGATCAAAGAATTATCTTTAAAAGATAAAATCATGAACCACCGACTGGTACGGCCGTTTATTGCCAGTCAGATGCGTAAGCAGGTCGCTAAAAAAGCCAGTAAACAACACTACCCTGCCCCTTATAAATTAATTGACCTGTGGCAAAGCCACATGGACAACCCGCGGCGAATGCTGGAAAAAGAAATAGATTCGGTTGCCAGCCTGGTGACCAGTGACACTGCAAAAAATCTGGTACGGGTATTCTTTTTACAGGAAGAATTAAAAACCCAGGGCAATAAAAAAGATTTTATTCCCAACCATATTCATGTCATTGGTGGTGGTGTAATGGGCGGCGACATTGCAGCCTGGTGTGCATTACGTGGTTTCAGGGTAACGGTACAGGATCAGAAACCCGAAGCACTGGCGGGCACCATGAAACGCTCCATGCATATGTTTAAAAAGAAATTTAAAAAAGATAAACGTTCTATTAGAGAAGCAATGGACCGTTTAATTCCTGACACCAGCGGTATGGGTGTAGCGCATGCGGATTTAATTATTGAAGCGATTTTTGAAGATAAAGATGTCAAGCAAAGCTTATATAAAGACATTGAACCTCGCATGAAAAAAACCGCAATACTGGCCACCAATACTTCCAGTATTCCACTCGAAGAACTGGCAACCTGTTTAAAGAAACCTGAACGTCTGGTCGGTATTCACTTCTTTAATCCGGTTGCATTAATGCCGCTGGTAGAAATAGTGCGCGGCGAAAATACCAGTGACGCCACCATGAAAAAATCACTGGCCTTTGGCAGACAAATAGACAAGTTACCATTACCGGTTAAAAGCTCTCCGGGCTTTCTGGTTAACCGCATACTCATGCCTTATTTAATGGAAGCGGTGGAAATGGTAGGCGAAGGTATAGCGCCGGAAATGATTGACAAAGCCGCATTAAAATTTGGCATGCCCATGGGCCCCATTGAGTTAGCCGACACGGTAGGGTTAGATGTTTGCAAATCCGTTGCCACGATTTTATCCGGCGGCGAAACAATAGAGTTACCCACTAAAATGGCCAGTATGGTAGACAATGGCAGGCTCGGTAAAAAAACCGGTGAAGGTTTTTACAAATGGAGCAAAGGCCGTCCGATAAAAGACAAAAAAGCCAGTTATGGAAATCTGTCAGAATTACAGGACAGAATGGTGATGCGCTTTTTAAATGAAGCCACTGCCTGTAAACGTGAAGGGGTAGCTGAAGGAGACAAATTGATTGATGCGGGGATCATTTTCGGCACCGGCTTTGCGCCCTTCAGAGGTGGCCCATTGCATTATATTCATGAACAGGGTGTCACTGAATTAAAGCAACGCTTAGATGAACTTAAGGATCGTTATGGTGACCGTTTTAAAGCGGATGAGGCATGGGAGAATTTGTAGCGCTCACTGTGCAACAAAAAAGTTAAAATAAAATGCCTTAAATGTAAAATAATATTTCAGCCTGGCTCCCGAATGCTTATATCGGGAGCCAGGTGACTCTGTTCATTTGCCGTTACTAAGGCATCGCTTAATCATCAAAAACACATATCGAGACAACTGACAAATATCAATTCTTTTTAAAGTCTTATCCTGTAAATTCATTTCACATCGCGTACTTATATAAAAATAAATTATTCAGAGCAGGTAATCTTCAATGAACAAAACCAGTATTTCCATCATCCTGATACTTTTATTAATTATTGCCGGTGGTGCTTATAAATTTATTGTGCAGGGAAATACAGGCGAGAGCAGCGATGGAAGAATATCAATAATATTAAATTCAGGTGAAAGGGATCTGGTGCTGGCGGAAATGCGCGCCTTTCTAATCAGCGTTCAACAAATTAACAGTGCCATCGCTGAAGACAATATGAAACTTGTTTCTGAATCTGCACGAAAAGTGGGTAAGGCGGCACAGGGTGAAGTTCCCTCATCACTGGTAGGCAAACTCCCCCTGCCGTTTAAAAAACTCGGCTTTGATACCCATACAAAATTTGATCAGTTAGCAATGGATACGGATGATCTTGGAGACGCTAATCATGCATTATCCCAGTTAGCCACACTGATGCAGAACTGTGTTGCCTGCCATGAAACTTATCGTATAGATTCAGAAAGTCCGTAGATCGATCGAGGGATCTGCCTCATGCTGGTTCCACTTCAGCTTCATTCAGCCTACAGATTGTGCATTTTTCATTAGTCTCTGAGAATACGCGCCATTACTTTCAAGGGTGCTATTCTTGCTGAAAACAGATTTAACACATCGGTTAATTGTAAAGGTCTGGCGAAGTACACATCATAATATTTACTCAACTATGTTAGTACTTCTATATTCCAGGGCAGTAAATAATCAATATTTTCAGGTTGACCAGGCAGCTGTTCAAGTAAGCATTTCAAATA
>Ga0316209_1001328_pt1 | contig 26701 bp, 28 predicted proteins | sample 6monopyrite_MG_FD_204945 | JGI IMG/M metagenome (GOLD analysis project Ga0316209, IMG submission 204945) | Microbial mat bacterial communities from mineral coupon in-situ incubated in ocean water Damariscotta River, Maine, United States -... | ecosystem: Environmental > Aquatic > Marine >...
CAGGTCATAGCGTTTTCTATCTTTTTTATTCATAATACAATTTCCGTTAAGTTAACCCTAATTGGGTATGGAAATTATAGATGCAGGGTGTTGGTTTTTTCTGCCGCTTTGCGGCTTCGTTCAACAATTTAATCAACATTGACTACCTAGAGCTACGGCCTAATAAGCAGGCCTCCACTCTAGGCAGTAAGTTATCATGACATCACCAAAAGCATGGAAGATAAATAATAAATGAACAAAATTGATTACCTTGAAAAATGTCTATCCAGACAATTGCACTGGATACAATCAGCAGATGCAAGAATAGCTTTAATACTTCCAGTTGCTACTGCGATGCTAGGTGCTTTATCTATATTGATGCCTGTTGCAGAAAAATGGTGTATCTCATCTGCAATATTTTCGTCCTTTACAATATTCTTCTTAGTGCTAAGCATAATTTTTACTGCCATTGCTTCATTTCCAAGAACCAATGGCCCAAAGGGCTCATTAATTTACTTTAGCGGAATAAATAACAAAGAGACTTCTCAATACAAACAAGCAATTACTCAATTAGATGAAGAAAACTATATGAATGACCTTGTCAGCCAGTGTCATGTTAATGCGCAAATAGCTCATAACAAATTCACTTGGGTAAAAAGAGCAATGTCTTGTCTGTTTATATCTTCACTTCCATGGGCAGTATCTATATTTCTTTTATATAACTTGAGGTAACAATGAGTCTTTCAGATGATTTGGCAAATGATGTTACTAACATTATATACACAAAATGGAATGTCAGAAAAGGACAAAAGGTCCCAAGCTCCGCAGATGTTACCCTTGCTGGTGGTGCAGTTGAAGTAGATGCCACCTTTCTTTATGCGGACCTTGCAAACTCTTCAAAAATGGCAAAAGAACTAGACAGAAGGGTCGCAGCTAAAATCTTAAAATCATTTCTTGCTGCTACTGCAAGACTCGTTCGAGAAAGAGGCGGTGTAATAGTTAGCTTTGATGGCGACCGAATCATGGGTGTATTTATGGGTGAGTATAAAAATTCAAATGCAACAAAGTGTGCATTACAAATAAAATATGCGGTACATCATATTATTCGTCCAAAATTTGAAACTGGCTATGACACTGTGAAAGATGCAAGCTTTAGAATCGACCATGGTGTTGGTATCGATACAGGTACAGTTCTGGCCGTCCGTGCTGGCGCTAGAGGAGCAAACGACCTAATATGGATAGGCCGAGCTCCAAATTTAGCAGCCAAATTAAGTGATTTAAGGGAGGCGCCATATCAAACATTTATTACAGCTTCCGTATACAATAAAATCAATGATGCTTCTAAGTATTCTGGTGATAACGAAAATATGTGGGAAAGTAGAAGCTGGAAGTTTTTAGGTGAAAACAAAAGCGTCTATCGTTCTAGTTACTATTGGCAGCCTTAATAATATTATGGCTAACAAAACGTCAATCTGCTGCGCTCGGACAAGCAAAAAGAAGCTTGCCGTTTAACTCGGTGTTATGTGTAAAAAAGGAGATTATCAATATGGCTAAAACAGAATACACTGAATATATGTTTACATTAAAAGAAGGCTCACCTGATGAACCAAATGGAGATGCGCTAACATATTTAATGTGTGAACCATTAACAACAGAATTAAGTGTTATTGGTGAAAATGGGTTTATTACTATAAGGCTAAAGAGTGGAGCATCACTCGAAGAAGAAAAAGAAATAAAAAACTATTTTAATCATCATATTACTGGCATAGCTACCGCTACATTTTAGAGAAGACAATAATGATATTTAAACACCTTCTAAGCTCAATATTTATCATTATCTTAAGCATATCAAATGCAAAGGCTGAGCCTCCTATATCTTTTGATCTCTCCGATGAGCAGCAATTAACAATATTTGGCATTGTATGCATTCTTGTAATTGTTGGTTTAATTCTCGAACATACGTCGTGGGGTGAAAAATATTTCGGATTGTACTATGTAATTCTATTTGGCACTCCAACCACGGCATTACTAATATGGCTAGCTATTGAAGATAAAAGTCCTTTATTTGCTATATCTGCAATTATTGTTGCTTTCGGGTGCATTGTATATATAAAAAATAAACCAGACAGTGAGAACAAATAGTGCGGAATCATCAATCACATAACAAATCGTTCATAATGGATGAATAACTTTATATGACTGAATTATTATTAGCGTATATAGTAATTGGAGGATGGGTCGGGTTGTTTTGTACCGTTCAACATGCAAAATGTTATGTTAGTCAGGATTGTTTAAACAAAACATTTCTTGGATGGTTCTTATATATGACAATATGGGCAATAGCCGCCTTTTTGTGGCCTCTTACTTTTACTAAATATATGAGAAAATGGCCAAGTTACAGAGACTCGGGCTGGCTGATGAATAGGGGGCGATTCTTGCTTTTACTTCGGTAGGAAAAAATAAAATTGGAAAAGATAAACTTAATAAGGAATAGACAATGATTTACGCAGCAATTCTTTTCTTAATAGTAAGTACCTATTTAGCATATAGAATAGGTTATAAGAAAGGACTATTTCTATCAAAGGAAATCATTGATGATCTAAGATCTACCATGCAAATTGCGCAAGATGAGCTTGGTGAGATGCCCAGGGATAAAGTGTTTGACCTGGGATATCGGACGATTCAGTATCGTCCAATTGTTAATGATAGAAATTTACTTACAACTCATGATAATGAGCCTATAAGTATTAACAAACTATTTGTTCACAACACTAATGAGGATCTAATTATTGGAGGGTTAAGACAAGAGAATGATATTCTGGAACTCGATGTTTTTCCTATATGCATTAGGAATAATGAATCAAACTCTGATGCTATTATTGATCTAGGGACTTACCTTGTTGAACTTGGTAATGAATACTCTAAGACATAATGGTAAGAGACTAATGGAAATTAATAAGGCATAGATAATATGAGAATTTTATTGGTTATTCTATTCGTTATGGCTAGTAATTCATATGCTGAAACAAAACAAGGTGTGTTGCTAGATTGTGAAAATAGTATCGCATTGCAAAAAAAATATGATGGACTAATACATATTGCGCGAATTAACGAGAAAAAGCAGGAATATTTTGATCGCGCATCGTATAAATTATTATCTGAACTAAATTTAGACCGATTATTGAAAATATTACTTGAAGATCAGGTTGTCGATTTTAAATTGGCAGGAATTCATCTTTTGTTAATAGATACCAAGGGGTATATGAAATCAAATCCCGAAGTGATGTCTGTGGTAAAGAATTACCAAGATAGAATAAAGCTTTATAATCCAGCATATGATGTCTATCAAGTTGGCTCAATACCTGATAAGCCCGTACTAGGCCCTTATTTGGTTGATAAATATAAATGGATGATAAATTCTAATAATTCACTAAAAGACATTAAAAGCACAGCCATACTTCCCTTGAATTTCAATGGTAACCTTAAAGGTGCATTAATACTTTTAAGTAAAGATGTAAAAAGATATCAACCGACACTTGGTACCGATTTCTTAGAACATTATGCGATAAGATTACAAATCAGTCTTGAAAACAGTTTTGCTTATATTAATCAATAATTAGTGATTTTCTTAATTAATGGAAAAGATAGGGCATATAAATGAAAGCAATCATAATATTTATAGCTTATTGTTTTATTGCTATTAGTGTATTCAAAAAAGAGAGATTTGATAAAGATGGTAATTATAAAATGCGTGGAAGTGTTATAGAGTTCTGTAACCTAAATGAATCAGATATACTTTTAGGGCGTATAACATATCTACCTGGAACCTGGAGTTTTGCGGCGCTGTATATTTAACTGTTATGCAAGAAAAGATCATGGGCAAAAAAGATTGGTCACAATTAAAAAACAGCATTAAATCATGTGTTTTATGTGAAGGGCTTAATTGTGAAAAATCAGGCACATTAAATGCACCTGGTTATGGCAACACAGATTCAAATGTGGCTTTTATAGGTCAATCTCTATGTGGAAAACCATGCATAGAAGCACAAATACCTTTTACTGGCGGCTCTGGTAGATTGCTAGATAAAGCATTTGAAAAAGCAAATATAACTAAAAAAGACATTTACATTACAAATATTGTTAAATGTCATCCACCTAATAACCGAAAATCAAATGAACATGAAATAAAAAACTGCATACCTTACCTAAAGCAGGAACTTAACTGGTTATCTCCTGATAAAATCATATGCCTAGGTAAAGACGACGCATGGGGTTATTTTAATAAACCAATATCTTCGCCATGCAAAAAAGAAGTTAAAATGAACAACAAGTTAACGACTATTCATTTTATATATCACCCTTCATTTATAAAAAGAAAGCCAAAAGAAGAACAAGAAAAATATATATGTAGTATTGCAGAAATAATTAAACCATAAATGCATGACAAAACGTTCAAGCTGATATGTAACACAGCCCAGTTTTTGTGGTAGTCAATGCGCTCCAGTTTGCCACTAAAACTGGGCTGTGTTACGGTCAGCTTAACTGGCGTTATATCTAAAAGGAAAAACAATGGAAGCAATCGCATATATAATTGGCTCATCACTTCCTATGGGCTTATTTATTTTTGTAGGCTCTTATTTTGGCATATGGAAACGACGTGAAAGTAAGCTACCTTTAAAAGAATCAATATTAATATTTATTGGCTTATGGGTACTTGCATTAGTATTAATAATTACCTTTAGAATATTACTCTCAGGCCAAGATGAACTAATTCAATCTACAGTAGGTGGTCTCTGGGGGCCACTAATAGTCGGTGTTATCATTGGTCGTAGTATTGTCGATAAAAGACATATAGCCCTTCGTGATAATTTAATTAAAAAGTCTTACGAAGCTGACGATGAATGATATAACAAGTCAATAAGCGAGGAAGAAAAAATCACGCCGGTTATTACAAACTTTATGTGTAAAAACTAAATTAAACAAATATCATGAAATTCGCACTTATCGATGGTAAAAAAGAAGAAGCTAAGAAAGGCGCTAAAGCTTTATGCCAATTTTGTGGTTCAGAGTTAATTGCCAAGTGCGGAGAGATTAAAATTAATCACTGGGCACACAAAAGTAAGCGCAATTGTGACCCATGGTGGGAAAATGAAGGCGAATGGCATCGAGCCTGGAAAAATGAATTTCCTACAGAATGGCAAGAGATAATCCATCATGATGAAAACGGTGAAAAGCACATAGCTGATATAAAAACTGGTACCGACTGGATTATTGAATTCCAGCACTCATATCTCAAGCCCGAAGAACGCCGCTCCCGAAATGCTTTTTATAATAAACTTATTTGGGTTGTTGATGGCGCAAGGAGAAAAACTGATAAAAAACAGTTTGCCAAAATCCTAAAAGAAGAAAGCATTCAAATTATTGATAATCCCCCAACGATTAAAGTACGCTTTCCAGAAGAATGTAGGCTTTTTAACGAATGGCGTAACAGCAACTCGCTAGTGTTTTTTGACTTTTCTGGAGACAAAGAAAACGAGAACTCACTACTATGGCTTTTATATCCACATATGCAGTCAGGTAACATTTATTTGTCTTATATATCTAAATCTGGATTTATTGAATTAAGCAACGATCATGGATTTGAGAAATTAGTAGAAGAAGTAATTGTACCAATGCACAAAGAGATATTGCCCATGTACGAAGCAAAAACATAGGCTATGAATATAAAAACAGATACAAGTCGTTCCAGCGGACCCGCAATTACATCTGCCTTTTGTGGCAGTCGCTTATGCTTTATTTTGACTCAAAATTTCGCTTCCATTGCGGTCCATTAAACTAGTCGTTACAAAGGAAATATGAGCAGTCCACCACAACCAAATCAATCTATAGTTAATTCTTACCTAAGCAAATGGAAGACTTTAGAAAACTATACACTACAAGAAAAATCACTAAGCTTGCTGTTTCATAGCTATTGCCCTGAAAATAATCAACTTGAGCAAGTGTTATTAAAGGTTAGTGCTCTAAATGACTTTTACAGTACGAATATATTTGATACCTACACTGTTGCAAAACACATAATAAACTGCAACATAGATAAAGATCTAAAATCTGGAAATGAATCACTGGTCAATAAAGTAGCTCCAGTCACTATTAATGGTAAAACTAGGAATTTCTACTCATTCGCATCCAAATATTGTAGTCATCACAAACCAGAATCATATCCAATCTATGACTCATACGTTGATAAAATGCTTATGCACTTCAAAAAGAAAGACAAGTATGACTGTTTTACAAAACAAGAATTAAAAGATTATCGACGTTTTATTGCAATAATTAAAAACTTTCAAAAACACTATAATCTACAGTCTTTTACATTAAGAGAAATAGATATCTATTTATGGTTAGCGGGTAAAGAATATTTCCCAAACAAGTACTAAAAGGCATAAAAATGTATAACGAGACACGGGGTTTTGTTCGTACAACTGTATGCATTAAGGAGAGTATATGACTAACGCAAGTGAAAGCCTCTATAAAAACATCACGCTAAATGATGTTCAGCTTGCTGCGATTTATTACCCTATTCTCATTGATCTGGCAAAACATAAGCATTGCCTTACCGATGGAGAATTGGTTGAAAAGGCACAGGAAATGTACCCAGATAAAGACTATGTTAAAAATGCTATCGCTGTTTCTACAGGGCGGAAGCTAGATGTAGTTCGCATCTTTACTAGTGAGAGAGATTTACCTGATGTAACATCATTGATTATTAATAAAAATCAAGGCGAGTGTGGCACAGGATTCACCGATTATTTCAATCCAGAAGAAGCTAGAAATGAAGTTTATTCATATGACTGGTCGGAAGTATCATCAGAATTTGATCTTTATATAGAGGCGGTTGAGAAACAAGCTACACCAAGAAAGCGAATAAAGCGCTCAGAAGCATTAAAACTCATGTCAGAATACTATAAGGGTAACAAAGAAAAATATCCTGCCTCAATAACAGACAAACGAGAGGAAATTGTCGCATTATTAATAGAAGGTTTCTTGCCAGCAGAGTCATTTAATCAAGTATTAAATTAAATGATGCTTGAATTTAATTTTTATATTTGATTGTTCTCTTCCCATTCTTGGGTATATCTTATAAGAGTATCAACGACCATTTTATAAAGAGGATCATTATTTTGATGTTTCAATAAAACATTCAAATTATATTTATACGATTCGTAAATAAAATCTTTTTTAGGAGGGGGGCAGATCACAAAGCCATTTTTACCTTCTACAAGCATTTCAGTGCAAATAAATGCTTTTCTCCAGCTGCCAATTCCATTAGCTACGTCTTCAAATGTCTGATCAATACTTATTGGCATGTTAAATCTTCTTTATTCGTGGGTGTTTATATATCTAAAAAATCATAGTTCATAAGAGTGTTTACGATCGTCCAATAAGATCATTCGAAACATCACAACATTTGCCTTTCTGTAGGGCAATTTCATAAGTATCATTTCTAATTGTCGTATCAAAATTCTCATTTGTACCCAGAAGTCTTTTTCAAAGCATGGATTTCTCAATTTGTGACTTGAGCAGTTTATAGAAATAATTGATTTTTGTTTACTAAACATCATATTAATCACCTTATCTCCTAAGCACTAAAGAAGCTTTCTACATTACGAAAACGTTCTTCGAGCAGTTCTAGAGCTCTTTCCAGATGATGAATCCCATGAATTTCACACAAAGTATCAAGGTTGTTCATGATTAAGGTGTGAATGGCCTCCAGGTTGCTTTTTTCATAACCATGACCAATGACTTTTACATAGTCATCGTTATCAGGCAGGCGAGACGAGACAAAAACAGAACGGGCTAATTTCTCCATATAGTCATCTGTGAATAAGTATCCACTTTCGGTGAAATCACCTGCTTCTTCCATCAATGCCTCAACAGCTTTCTGGTTATCAACTTTTTTTGTACTAAACATTGTCATTCTCCTGTTTAATTAGTTAGTATTAGGAGGTAAATATGTATTCAAATAAATATATAATGACCTCCTGAAGATCATTATAAGAACAAAATGATCGTTTGCAAGTTATTTCGACCTATAGAAGGTCAAAATATTTATTGAGAGAGTATTATGGTTAAGTGTCACCTATCCAGAATCATGGGAGAGAAGCGACTCAAGATCGCTGATGTGGTCAAAGATACGGGGTTAAACCGTGGAACATTGACACGGTTGTATCATGAGAAGGCTCAGCGTGTAGAGCTTGATGTCCTGGATCAACTCTGCCGGTATTTTAAGTGTCCAGTTAGCGATATCTTAGAATGGGTCGATGATTAACTAACTGATTTATAATAAAAAAATAGATTTTGAATAACTAAAAACTCACGATTGTAGGGCGGCTACAGCTCCAAGAAACAAGATATCTAAAGTACATTGAAGATCAAAAAATGAATTCTAAAGGGTAACTATCTTTGAACGCGGTTGAAATAGAAGAAGCTATTAGCAATCTAGCAGAGCAAGACTTCGATTCGGAGAATTTTCCCTATGCATTTTTAGAAGCATTTGGAAATAAGCCTACCACTATTAAGCGCCTGAAAAGTGGTTCAACGAATTCATCTGATATAGATGGCGGTGTGTTACAACGCAATAATCTTCATATTTCTGTGTGCCCTGAAGGCTCAGTTACACAAACACTCGGGCAATTAAAAGCCAGCCCAGCTACCAGCAAAGCAAAAGCCAAATTTATCCTGGCAACAGATGGTAAAGCCTTTGAGGCAGAAGACCTTATTTCTGGTGAAACGGTTGCATGTGACTATAAAGACTTCCCAAATCACTTTGGCTTCTTCTTACCACTTGCTGGCATCACCACAGTTAAGCAAATCCGTGAAAGTTCTTTTGACATACGAGCTACCAGTCGCTTAAACAAACTTTATGTGGAACTGCTGAGAAATAACCCTGATTGGGGTACTTCAGAACGTCGTCACGACATGAATCATTTTATGGCGCGCCTGATATTTTGTTTCTTTGCAGAAGATACCGATATCTTCATTGGTGATAATTTATTTACCTCCACCATTGATCAAATGAGCGCGCGAGACTCATCGAATACTCATGAGATTATTAGCGAAATATTTCGCTCGATGAATACAAAACCATCAGAACGTAAGACTGAAGGCATTCGCTCCTGGTCAGATGGTTTTCCTTATGTTAACGGCGGTCTATTTTCTGGTAGTACGGAAGTACCACGCTTTACCAAAATTGCACGCTCTTATCTTTTACATGTTGGCACGCTGGACTGGAAGCAAATTAATCCCGATATTTTCGGTTCGATGATTCAAGCTGTCGCAGATGATGAGGAGCGTGGTGCATTGGGAATGCACTACACTAGTGTGCCCAATATCCTTAAAGTGCTTAACCCGCTATTTCTGGATGATCTACGTGAGCAACTTGAGCAAGCTGGTGACAACACAAGAAAGCTGCTAAATCTACGTAAACGCATGTCCAACATACGTGTGTTTGACCCAGCCTGCGGATCGGGGAACTTCCTTGTAATTGCATACAAGCAAATGCGTGAAATAGAGGCGGAGATTAATAATCAGCGTGGTGAAAGAGACCGGCCAACTGAAATCCCTCTTACTAATTTTCGTGGCATTGAGCTGCGAGATTTTCCTGCTGAAATAGCTCGGCTTGCGCTAATCATCGCTGAATATCAGTGCGATTTACTCTATCGTGGACAAAAGCTCGCGTTAGCAGAGTTTCTACCGCTGGACTCTGAAAACTGGATTACTTGTGGAAATGCGTTAGAACTAGACTGGCTTTCTATATGCCCACCTACAGGTACTGGTGTCAAACTACTTGCTGATGACCTGTTCAGTACGCCGCTAGACCAGGCAGAAATTGATTTTGAGAATGAAGGTGGTGAAACCTATATATGCGGGAACCCGCCTTATTTGGGGAGTCAATGGCAATCCAAAGAGCAAAAGGAACACATCAAACATATTTTTGAGAAATATACAAAAAAATGGAAATCACTTGATTATGTTGCTGGCTGGTTCATGAAAGCTAAAGAATATAGCAAATATTCTGTCTGTGAAAGCGCGTTTGTAAGCACAAATTCTATTTGCCAAGGTCGAGCAGTTGCTGGGTTGTGGCCATTTATTTTTGAAGCAGGCGTTTATATAAAATTTGCGCACACATCATTTAAATGGAGTAATTTAGCAAGTAATAATGCTGGAGTAATTGTCGTCATTATTGGATTGGCTAACAATAACTCCCGAAAAATTATATATACTGAAAATGCGGAGAAAATTTCTGTAGCAAGGGAAGTGCTAAATATAAATGCCTACTTAGTTTCTGCACCAAATATAACCGTTGATTCGAGTACAAAACCAATCAATGGACTTTCAGAAATGTGCTTTGGGAATATGCCTAATGATGGCGGTCATCTACTCTTAACTAAGGAAGAAGGAACGCGCGCAATAAATCAATATGGTGTGGAACCAAATTTTATTAGACCGCTACTTGGTTCGCAAGAATTCATCAGAGGAATAGAAAGACGGTGCATCTGGGTAAAAGAAAAAGAATATATTCATGCACAACAGAATGAATGGTTGAATGAACGTTTTGATTATGTTCAGAATCAACGAAATGCATCAAGCCGTCTCACAACAAAAAAACTCGCAGCCGTACCATACCGATTTGGAGAAGTTCGTCAGCGAGGCAATGAAATAGTCACAATAATTCCTAAAGTGTCATCAGAGACAAGAGAATATCTTCCCGTTGGACTGTTACCTAAAGGTGCTATTGTCACTGATCTGGCATTTGCTCTTTACGATGCACCTCTGTGGAATATGGCACTTATCGCATCTCGACTCCACCTTATTTGGGTTGCTACTGTTTGTGGGAAATTAAAAACTGATTTCCGCTACTCTAACACTCTGGGCTGGAATACGTTTCCTCTTCCAAATCTAACCGAAAAAAACAAAGAAGATCTAACTCGATGTGCTGAAAATATTCTGTTAGCCCGAGAAGCACATTTTCCAGCTACTATTGCTGATCTTTATGATCCAGAAAACATGCCGGCAAACTTGCGATATGCACATGAACGAAATGATGAAGTGCTAGAGCGTATTTATATTGGTCGCCGCTTTAAAAATGATACTGAGCGATTAGAAAAACTCTTTGATCTTTACACAAAAATGACAACTAACCCTAAGAAAAAGGTCTCTTGATTATGACGGAACATAAATCAATCCCTCACGTTTCAGTAAACTACGCCTGTAATGGCAGCTCGAAGAAATCCAATGAGCTGGGCATGCGCGTTATGCAGGAACGGGCCTATGAAAAACGCGGCGAACAATATTTGCTTATTAAATCACCACCCGCTTCAGGTAAAAGCCGTGCGTTGATGTTTATTGCGCTAGACAAACTGCACAATCAAAACGTTAAAAAAGCCATTATTGTTGTACCGGAAAAATCTATTGGTTCTAGCTTCAATGATGAGCTATTAAGTGAATATGGATTTTACTGGGATTGGATTATTGCCGCTAAATGGAACTTGTGTAATGCGCCTGGCGAGGACGGTGGCAAGGTTAATTCTGTAAAGGCCTTTATGGATAGTGACGATAGAGTACTGGTGTGTACCCATGCCACCTTCAGGTTTGCTGTTGAAAAATTTGGAATACCCACTTTCGATGACTGCTTGATTGCCGTAGATGAATTTCATCATGTCAGTTCTAACCCAGACAATAAGTTGGGCGCACAACTCGAGCAATTTATCGCTCGAGATAAAGTTCATATCGTCGCTATGACAGGCTCCTATTTTAGGGGTGATGCTGAAGCTGTTTTATCGCCACAGGATGAAGCCAACTTTGAAACAGTCACTTATACCTACTACGAACAGCTTAACGGTTATGAATATCTTAAGACCCTGGATATTGGCTATTACTTTTATTCTGGTTCATACGCTGATGACATTTTAAGCGTACTAGATCCGAATGAAAAAACGATCATTCATATACCCAATGTAAATTCGCGGGAAAGCACCAAGGATAAAATTAAGGAAGTTGAGCATATTATTGAAGAGCTAGGCGAGTGGCATGGTACAGATCCAGACACGGGTTTCCATTTGGTCAAAGCATCAAGCGGGAAAGTCATCAAAATTGCTGACTTGGTAGACGATGACGCCAAACGAGATAAAGTGTCTGCTTCGTTAAGACGACCCGAAGCCAAGAGTGATAGGGATTTTGTAGATATCATTATTGCACTTGGTATGGCTAAAGAAGGTTTTGACTGGATATGGTGTGAGCATGCTTTGACAGTAGGCTATCGCTCTAGCCTTACTGAGATTATCCAGATTATTGGTCGTGCTACACGTGATGCAAAGGGTAAGACGCATGCACGTTTCACAAACTTAATTGCTGAACCGGATGCTGAAGAAGAAGCTGTCACAGATGCAGTTAACGATACGCTTAAAGCGATTGCCGCTAGTCTTTTAATGGAACAGGTGCTGGCTCCTAAATTTAACTTTACACCAAAAAACAGTCAAAGCTCTCCAGTAGAGGGCTTCGACTATGGTGAAAATGGGTACGACCCAAATGGGACTAATGTTGGTTTTAATGAATCCACAGGACAATTTCAGATAGAAATTAACGGTCTAAGCGAGCCTAAGAGCAAAGATGCACAGCGTATTTGCCAGGAAGACTTAAATGAAGTAATAACAGCTTTTGTTCAAGATAAGACATCATTAGAACGTGGGCTTTTTGACGAAGAGCTGGTGCCAGAAGAGTTAACACAAGTACGCATGGGTAAAATTGTTAAAGATAAATACCCTGAGCTTGATGATGAAGACCAAGAAGCAGTACGGCAGCATGCTATAGCAGCGCTTAATTTGACGCAAAAAGCAAAAGAGATTGTTAATTCTAGCGATGAATTAGGAAAAACGGGTAGTACTGCACTGATTGATGGTGTGCGTAAATTTGCTATGGATGTGCGAGATCTTGATATTGATTTAATTGACAGAATAAATCCATTTAGTGAAGCGTATGCGGTTCTTGCAAAATCTATGACTGAAAGTAGCCTAAAGCAGGTTGCAGCGATAATTGCTGGTAAAAAAGTTAGCCTCACCGAAGAAGAAGCAAGGGAACTGGCTGCACGTGCAATCAAATTCAAAAATGAGCGTGGTCGATTACCAGAACTTACTTCTGCTGATCCGTGGGAAAAACGAATGGCGGAAGGCATTGCATTCTTGCAGCGTAAAGTTGCGGAGGAAGCTAATGGCTGAAAAGTCTAATAAGGATTTGCTGGATGAGCTTGGAGTTGTAGCTGTACCTGTAAAAAAAGCTACTCACACTGCTCGTCAGGAACGAATTATTGCAGGATTTGAAGAAATTCAACGGTTTGTAGAAGAGAATGGTCGGCTCCCAGCTCTGGGTGAGGATAAAGATATTTTTGAACGATTGTACGCTACACGATTGGATCAAATTAGATCACAGGGAGAGTGTAGAGATCTTGTGCAGGATCTAGATTTTCAGGGGCTTCTTAAAGGTGATCAAAGTATTGCAGAGCCACCATCTGAGTACAGTAGTGATGAGGAGCTACTAGCAGAGTTAGGCGTGGGCACACCAAAGGAAGGCGATGTAGGCTATTTGAAGCATGTTAAGCCCAGAGCAGAAGTTAAAGCTGCTGAAGAAATAGCCAACCGAACATTATGTAAAGATTTCGATTCGTTTAAGTCAATATTTGATGCTGTACAACAAGAGTTAGAAACAGGAGCGAGAGAAACACGTCCATTTCAAGACTATGCAGAGATCAGGAAGGGTGATTTTTTTATTCTTTCTGGTCAAAAGGTTTATGTTGCAGACGTAGGTGATGAGTTTGTGCCTGAGCACGGAAGGCCAGACGCGAGACTGCGTGTGATATATGACAATGGAACTGAAAGTGATCTTTTAATGAGGTCATTGCAACGAGCTCTCAATAAAGACACAGCAGGTAGGCGAATCATTGATATCTCACCGGGGCCGCTTTTTTCAGGGGTGACCGATGAAGGTGATTTAGCCAGTGGCACGATTTATGTTTTGCGTAGTAAATCTGATCACCCAATCATTACTAAAAGCAGAGATGTTATACATAAAATTGGTGTTACAGGTGGGAAGGTAGAGCAGAGAATTTCTAATGCAAAACTAGATCCTACATTTTTAATGGCTGAAGTAGAAATAGTTGCTACATATGAACTTTACAATATAAATCGTACCAAGTTAGAAAAGCTTCTACATAAGATATTTGAGGCAGTTAGATTAGATATTCAAATTGAAGATCGTTTTGGTAACCCTGTTGTTCCAAGAGAATGGTTCCTTGTGCCGCTGTTTATTATTGATCAAGTAGTTGAGAAGATAAAAGATAAGACAATTGATAATTATAGTTATGATGTTGAATCTGCATCTTTAATTAAATTAAATAAATAAAAATGATATAAGGAATACTTTCAGGATGAAAACCATAGGTATAGATACAGATAATTATCTGATTTATGAAGGGAACACATTCTGGGGGCATGCACTATGGCCTTCACCCTCTATATTGCCTGCTGCGATAGTTGATGAAAGTAATGATGATCTATCACCACCAGATGACAATAGATCAAAATACCCATCATTTATATTTTTTGACGATGGATACGACCCAACTAGCAGAATAAGGAAGGGAAGAATTTATCAGAAATATGAAGCAATGCAGCCATATCAGTGGTATGTAAACCCACATCCAGCATTACATGCGGATTCACAAGAGCCAAATGAAAATGGTGTTATACGTAAAGACCTCGCTACATTTCATGAATTTAACTATCGGTGCCAGCTTGATCATCTAAAAATTGAAACACCTCTTATTGTTCTTGGGTCTAGTACACAGTTTACTATTTGGTCAGTTATAGATGTCGAGACATCTATTTCAGGTGAAACAATACTTTTTCTTAAAGCGCGGAAGACAATAGGTGCTCTTCCTAAAGTTAGTTATTCCGTCATTGATGGTCAATACCATGATCAAATTAAAGATAAATTGAATTTGCTAGCCAATGAAATTTATAAAGCTGGACCTGATTCTATAGTTGATCGAGCAAGGGAAGCTGCAAGTGCAATTATCAATGTGTATTTATTAAGCAATAAGCATATAGATAAAAGTAAAGACCTCGGACAGCTGGTAGATGTGTTAAATAAAAAGGCAAAAAAATATATTACAGCTAACTGTGCTGATACTTTAGCAAAGTTCCATAGTAGAACAAAACATGTTGAACAGGATAACAAAGAGCTTCGGCCAATCAACGAGCAAGATGCAGAGCTTGCAGTACAGCTTGTAGGTGAAATTCTATACGAATTAGAGATGGCGCAATGACAATTTCAACAATTAAATCAATGGGGCGAGAATGACTGGTTGGCATGTAACATCTAATGATATTAGGAATTGGACGCAGACCAATAAACGCCAGTCTGAGGAAATACTACCCCTTCTTATCCGAAAGCTTATATTAGCCTCATGCAATCCAAGTTCGTATGATTTTCCATCAGGTGATGCCGTTGCTATTGGAGGCTGGGATGGAACTCTTGAGGTCGAAGAAGGTAATCAATTCGTACCTAGTGGCGTATCAGCATGGGAATTTGGAACAAATGATCAAGTTAAGTCAAAAGCTGATGAGGATTATAAAAAGCGGACTGATAAACCTGACCCATTTGATCCAAAATCCACAACATTTGTATTTGTAACATCAAGGCTTTGGAGTAAACGAAAAGCATGGTGTGCTGAAAAAATAGCAGAAGATGTGTGGTTTGATGTGCAGGGGGTTAACTCTGATGTTATTGAGTTGTGGCTAGAATCATGCCCTGCGGTTCATCGGTGGTTTTCAGAATTAATTGGCAAAAGATGTGCGGACATATGGGATATTGAACAGGCATGGTCTGAGTTATCTAATATAACAAAAATTAGTTTAAAAACTGAGTTCTTTCTGCACGAACGAAAAGAAGAGTTAGATTTGTTAACCAAGCTTATATCTGGTGATGCAGGTATTCACCGAATTAAATCACGCTCAAAAATTGAAGCTTATGGATTCACTCTATCAGCGATGTTAAAGAATGATATATATCATTCTCGTTGTTTGATAATAAGGAATCAGACAGCATGGGATCTCATGACATCTTCCACGCAGCCTTTGATTTTAATACCTAATGGATTTAATCCAAACAATATTGGTGCGGCAGTAACTAAAGGTCATACTGTTCTATTACCAGTTGACGATAAAGATACAAGAGATGCATCAGTAATATTAAGTCATCAACCAAGGCTGATACGCCAAAGTGCATTACAGCTACTAGGATTTGATGAAAATACGGCGTCAAAAATATACCAAGACACCAAAGGGTATATAGATCCAATATTACGTCACGACTTATTGAAACCTAACGATTATTCAAAACCTGATTGGATTGGTGATATTTCGTCAGAAGTTTTATTCGCAGTGCTCTTTGCTAGCTCATGGAATGAAGGAAATGAGAATGATAAAAATATACTATCTGACTTATCTGGTATTAGCTATATAGAATTAGAAAAGTCGATTATTGAACTTTCTAAATATGATGACCCACCTGTAAGATTGGTGGGTAATGTTTGGCAAGTGATTTCGAAAATGGACTTGTGGCTTCATATAGCATCTACGTTATCTCGTCCTCATCTTGATCGGCTTGAGAAAATATTAAATGATATAATATCAGATAATGACCCTTCTTTTGATTTGCCTTCAGATGAGCGCTACATGGCGAATGTTAAAGGCGCTATTCCAAAATATTCATTCCGATTAAAAAAAGGGATATCAGATAGCCTGTCATTACTTTCAGTATATGGTGATGAATATAGCACTCAACTAGGTGGTGACAAACCATCAAATAAAGTAGAAAACTGGATGCGTAAATTATTTGACGATAATTCGAATGTCCAATTCTGGTATTCATTGAAAGGATGTTTGGAGTTACTCGCTGAAGCAGCACCGAGTGTTTTTTTAGATGCTTTAGAGAAAGTATCCACTGGTGATGACCCAATTATTCTAGGACTTTTTAATACTGAAGAAGATGGGTTATTTGGAGGTTGTTATCATTCTGATTTGCTCTGGTCACTTGAGCAGGTCTCATGGAATAAACAGTATTTATCACGAGTAAGCCAGTGCTTGGCTAGATTATCTGAGATTGATCCAGGTGGAAGATATGGCAATCGACCTTTCAATTCATTAGTTGATATGTATCTGGGATGGATTAACAATACTTCTGCTACACATGATGAACGTATATCAATAATTGACAATGTATTAATTCCTAATTATCCGGAAATTACCTGGAAGCTGATGCTTAATCTACTTATCGGTAACTCACATTCTACGTCAGGCATAAGTAAACCAGAGTATCGGGAATGGTCAAAGGATATAGATAGGACTACGTCTAATGTTGAGTATTTTAAATATGTAGGATCTATAGTAGATATATTGTTTCGGGAAGTAGAAAATGACCTCGATACGCGCCTACCTGATTTAGTTGATAATTTTGATTCTTATAACCTGGATCAGCAAAACAAAATAATAAAACGCCTTCTTGAAATCAGCAATGACCATTTAAGTTGTAGCGCCAGAGAAAAAATATTAACGAAGTTGAAATCTATTCTATCTCATCATAGAGAGTTTCCTGATGCTGATTGGTCATGGCCATCTGATCTATTAGACCGGATTGAAGAAGTCCATAATCACTTTGATTACTCAGATACAATAGAGTCGAGTTCGTATTTATTCAATGATCATTGGCCAAATCTTACTGATCCTATAAATAGAAAGGAATATGATCATAATGAGAGAGCTAGGATATTAGCGGAAAAAAGAGCAGAAGTCCTTGAAAAGGTTTATGACGATAAAAGTGTTGAAGGCATAGAAGAGATTATAGGGGTGGTATCATATCCAGGTATTGTCGGATCAACCTGTTTTAATTCTAATATTGCTGATAAGTTTCTGGAGGCTGCACTTGATTGGTTGGATAAAGATGATCCATTTAAGTCATTTGCAGAAAGTTATATTCGAACTCTGGCTTTTAAAGATTATGATAATGCGGAAAAAATATTCTTAGATAACGACTCATGGGAGCCTATTAAGAAAGCAAATATATTGCTTTGTCTGCCACTTAATGAAAATACTTTATCACTTGTAGATAATTTAAAAGATGTTGGTAAAACCGAATACTGGTCTAAATTGGGGCAATATTTTGTATCAAGTGATGAGGTTAGATTAGTATCAAAAATAGCTTCAGGCTTACTAAAATATGATAGACCTTTGGCAGCTGTAGATGCACTGGCGCAGATATTTCATGGTCGTGGAGATACTAGTGAATTAAATAGTGAGTTAGTTGCTTCAATATTGGTAAGAATTGCTACCGATCCAACTGATATTGATAGAGTGTCTATACAAGGAGTTCAGCACGATATTTTGAAAGCGCTTAACTTTATACAGGACTCGGGAAATATAGATGAGGATGAAATAGCTCAAATAGAATGGGCCTTTATTAAGGTACTGCATTTAGAAAAAACAGCTCCACCTTATTTATCTAAAAAAATCATTGAATCACCAGCATTTTTCGCTGAATTAATTATGTGGGTATATAAGCGAAAAGATGACTTAAAAGATCCAGATGAGGATTTAACAGCTGATCAATTAAAAGCAAGAGCAGAAAGATCGTATTCATTATTAAGATCGCTATCATTGTTGCCGGGTGCCACTGGCACATCAATTGAATCAAAGGCTCTTAATGGTTGGGTTGATGAGGCTAGGAAACACTTAAGTGATTGTGGACGAAAAGAAATTGGTGATGATCGAATAGGTGAGTTTTTATCGCATTCCCCTGAAGGTGATGATGGTATTTGGCCCCATGAAGCGGTTCGTGATGTTATTGAGAGAATTAAGTCATCAGAAATTGATGAGGCTATGATTATAGGCAAGCGAAATTCAAGAGGGGTTACTTCACGAAGTCCATATGCAGGAGGCTCACAAGAACGCGTACTTGTGGAAAAGTACAATCGTGATGCGGACACTATACAGATTCTCTATCCAAGGACAGCAGATATACTTAGATCAATCGCAAAGGGCTATGAATGGGATGCGGATAGAGAAGACAGAGAAGTAGACCTCAGAGAATAAGATTAGGATAAATAATGGCCATATATCAAGTTGATGAAAAAAAGTTAACAGCTATTCAGGAAACGTCATTTGCTGAACGTGGGCTGAAAGAAAGAAATGATCTACAACGACTGCTTAAAAATCAGGTAGAAATTATCTCACCAGGTACGTTGGTTGTTTCTGAAGAATTTGGTGAATGGGAAGAAAGTAGGAGACGTATTGATCTTCTGGGTATAGACAAAGCAGCCAATATTGTCGTTATTGAACTCAAGCGAACTGAAGATGGCGGACATATGGATCTTCAGGCCATTCGATATGCCGCCATGGTCTCTACGCTTACATTTGATCGTGTTACTGAAATATTCAGTAAGCATTTGAAAGATAATAACTCAGATGCTAACCCAAGAGAAAAACTACTTTCATTTCTTGAGTGGGATGAACCGGATGAGGATCAATTTGCTCAGGATGTTCGTATCGTTCTTGCTTCAGCGGAATTCTCAAAAGAATTAACAACTGCTGTTATGTGGCTTAATGAAAGGAGCCTGGATATACGCTGTGTACGCCTTAAGCCATATAAAGATGGTGATCGTACATTGCTTGATGTGCAAACTGTAATCCCATTACCTGAGGCAGAAGCGTACCAGATAAAAATTAGAGAAAAACAGCAAAAAGAACGACAGTCTCGAAGTTCATCGCGTGATTTTACTCGTTATGATGTAACTGTTAATGGCGAAACATTTCCAAACCAGCCAAAACGCGGTGTTATGTTTAGTATTATTAAGCCAATTATCGAATCAGGTGTTCATCCTGATGAGATAGCGGAGTTAATACCATGGAGAACGAAAACTCTATTTTATAAGTTTGATGAAATACTTGATGAAGAATCTGTGATTGAACGGCTAATGGAAGAAGATGCAGGAGGAAAGGTGAAAAAACACAATAGATTCTTTAGTAAGGAATATGAATTATTCCATGTTGATGGTAATACATTTTTACTAACTAATCAGTGGGGAAAAGCGACTCTGGATGCTGTTGAAATATTGAAAGATTATTTTCCTGATTTATCAATAAATATTACGCCATCTTCAAGTTAGGTAATTAGTGTTATGTATATAAATAACAACCATCATTTTTCTATTGCTTTCTAATACAAAATAAACTGACATGACTGAAAATGCTCATCCAGATAAATTATTATTTAGTGTTAATTGTTTTACTGGACCTGCGTTCGTATTGGAATGGGATGGTAATAAATTACTTTATGAAGTGGGAGCGAGTGGAAAGTATGTTGTATTGGATAATAAACAAGCAATTATCCCTGATAACATAAAGTGGACAAAGTTCTGGAGTGATGTACGGAATATTGGTGTTTGGTATTGGCAGAAGCAATATGATAATAAAGTCTGTGATGGTATAGATTGGGAGCTTGATCTCGTGTCTTGTAATAGAGAAGTTAGATCGCAAGGCTTTGCTGCATATCCCCCAAAAGGAACTGGAGATCCTTCAGAGGCATTCAAGCAATTACTACGAGCATTTGGAGAGCTGATGAGTGATCAAGATTTTATACGAAGATGGTATTTAAATTCATGGAGTTGATCTGCTCATTCTATTTCAATGAAATTGAGTTGTGTATTTTCATGAAATGACAGAAGTGAGCGAATAATTATAAATAGTATTTAACAAGGATTCTTTATGTGGTCTGATAACGAAACAGAACGTGATTTTTTGAACTTTGGAACTGTCGCAGCGACCGTATCTCAAATAATTGAACAAGCAAATGGTCAACCAGTTTCTATTGGCGTTTCAGGAAGCTGGGGGGTTGGTAAATCCTCAATGATTAAACTGATCCAAAATAAGTTGGATTCAGGCCCTGATAATGAGTTAGAAAAGAAATATCTTTTTGTCGAATTTAATGCCTGGCTTTACCAAGGGTATGATGATGCAAGAGCTGCACTCATGGAGGTTATCGCTCGTACACTAGCTGAAGAAGCAGAAAATCAAGAAACAGCGATTGATAAAACCAAAGATCTCCTTTCTAGAATTAATTGGTTGCGGGCTGCTAAATTAAGTATCGGTTCAGCAGTTTCACTTGCTGCTGGTCTTCCCCCTACAGGTATCTTTGGAAGTGTATACAGTGCTGGCCGTGATTTTTTGGTGGGTGAGCCAACTAATGAAGAAGTTGAGGCTGTGCAGCAGGCAGGTAGATCTGTAGTTGATGAAGGAGCGAAACTACTAAAGCCTATTAAACCTTCATCACCTCCTCAAGAAATTGAGGCTATTAGGCAGGGGTTTGAAAGTTCTTTGCAAGAGCTTGGATGTACTCTTGTTGTGCTGATAGATGATCTTGATCGGTGTTTACCAGAAACAGCAATTTCTACATTAGAAGCATTGCGTCTATTTTTATTTTTGGAAAATACAGCTTTCGTAATAGCAGCAGATACAAAAATGATTCGGCATGCTGTCAGAAAACATTTTGATGGAATTGACGATATTCTAGTTACAAACTATTTTGACAAGCTGATTCAAATACCTATTCAAGTACCTAAGCTAGGAACCCAAGATATTAGAGCTTACCTTAGTTTACTTTATATAGATTCAAGCCCCTTGGGTAAAAATGACAAGGAAACTCTACGAGTTAATATTTGTAAACAGCTATCTGAAACATGGAAAGGTACTCGTTTAGACCGGTCATATATACGTAAACTAGAGACAGAGCTTAACATCGATATTCCAACAGATCTCAGTGTTCAGCTTGATATGGCAGATCGTCTTGCACCATTGATGTCTTCGGATACAGCTATAGAAGCCAACCCAAGATTAATAAAACGTTTTCTTAATGCAATTTCAATCAGAATGGCAATTGGTTCTGCGCAAGGTGTGGCTTTAGATGAAGCTGTGCTAACAAAGATATTGTTATTGGAACGTTGTGGATCGAAGGAGGCTTACACGAAAATTGCAGAATCAAGTGCAGAAAATGAGAAAGGTCATCCAACTATATTGAAAGATATTGAGGCTGCGTTAGATAGTGGTAAAGAAATTGAGTTGCCCGAAGAATTAGATAGTACGTTTTTCCGACATTGGGTGACTTCGAAACCTACATTGTCTGATGTGGACTTAAGAGCTGTACTTTTTGTAAGTCGAGAGCATTCACCCTTACTCCTTTCTCATGAGCAAATGTCAACAGCAGGAACAGAACTGTTTGAGGCTTTGATCGACCAGCCTGATATGGCGTCAGAATTAGAGGTTAAGATAAAAGATCTTAATATTGAGGACTTGACTCTTATAATGGATAAATTGCTTGAACGTGCACTTCGTGAACAGAGTTGGGGGGTTCCACCGATCCTTGAGGCCTGTATAACTGTTGCAAGGGCAAATACTGTATTAGGAAATAGGCTTGGGGCATTTCTGAGTTCACGACCAATTAATCAAATTGAGCCGAGTATTGTTCCTAAAATCCAGGGCGAGGAGTGGTCGGAAATAGCATTTAAAGTATGGGAAAAAGAGAATGTTGCACCACCTGTAATCGCTGCAATTAACCAAGGGAGAAAATAATGGGGACATCTAGTTCTAGTAATGGACCTGGTTCGGGTGTGCCTATGGTACCTCCGTGGGCTGATAATCCACCAGGTAGTGAAGGTGGTAATGATTCAAACGGGAACAATGAAAATGATAACAGTCCACAATCTCCAAAAGCGCCACCACCTGTAGCACCAAAATCACGGTTTGGTAGTGCCAGGAAGAGTATGGGGATTTTTGCAGGTAGCGGCAGTCAACGCGATATGCAGCGTGGTATTGGCCGTTATGTTTCAAAAGGATATGGTGGTGCAAGTACAGCAACGAGACGTTTTAATGGAACAGCAAACACCGCTGCTTCATTGGCAGGAGCTCTATCATCAAAGGCTAGAGGAGCACCTGGTGGCACCAGTATTGATATTGCATTTATACAAGGAAAAAGTGCAAATGAAATTATGGATGTTATTGTTGAGGCTGTTAGTCCAATTAATGGCACACAGGATAATGAGGCTGCACGTGAGTCCATTAAAGAAGCACTCAGTGAACTGCTTGATAAGCAACCAGATGCAGACCTGCTAGAGCTTGATGATCTATCCAGAGATATTGTAATAGAGAGTTTTATTGCAGCTGATGTTTATCGAAGAATATCTTTAGATATTGGGAAACATATTCAAGATAATGCACCTAACGCAATTACAGGACTTAAACGACTAAGACAAGTTAAGGATTATGTTCGTGAAACTGTGAAGAATGCTTTCAGTAAATTAAAATCAAGTGGAACGACGCTTGCTAGTGACCGTATTTCCAGTATTTCTCAACAAGCTCTTTTAGAAACTTTTCAGGTGTTTGAGGGGTATGTGAAATGAAGCTTGTATGTGGGCCAAAACCATTTGAATTTGATCAATTTGAATCTGATCTTGATGTGGTGCTCTTTGCACAATCAGATTCAAAATCTATAGCTTGTGCAGGACAAAGTGTTGCTAGAGAAATTCGACGAAGGAAATTAAACCCTCAACCAAAAGCCTGGGATTTTTTATCTATTGCTCTTTCCTGTGTCTGCGCTGACATGGCAGGTCATCGAAAACAAAGTCCCGATGGTTGGACACGAGAATTTGATTTAACGATAGCTGTCAGTGATCCTGAATTTTGGGCTACACAAAAGAATACATTACAAACAGCTCTGAATTTTTTAACAACTGATCGATGGTCAATAAGTTTTGAGCATGGTGGATATTATCCGACACCGGCTAAACCTGGACGTGTTTTACATGGGGATTGCATTACTCTACTCTCTGGTGGCATGGATAGTCTTATTGGTTTAATAGACCGAGTTGCAGAAAAACGTAAACCTGTAACTGTTAGTCAGATAGTTAGAGGTGATCAAGAAAATCAACTAAATTTCCCTAAACTTATTGATAAAGATCTGTCATCAGTTGTTATGAGTCATGCGGCAAGAGTACCTAATGGTGAAACACCAGCCTCACAACGATCAAGATCAATTGTGTTTTTGGCTTATGGTGCGTTAATTGCGGCGTGTACAGATTCATCTCCGTTAAAAAGGCCTATTGATTTCTTTGTTTCTGAAAATGGTTTTATATCACTGAATCCTCCATTGACACCAATGAGGCTAGGTAGTTTGAGTACTCGTACAACACACCCAACTTATCTATCAAGAATTCAATCTATTTTTGATGCAGCCGATTTGGGATTGAAAATTCAGAACCGTTATTCATTTAAAACTAAAGGTGAAATGCTGAAAGAGTGTTCTGATCAGAAATTATTAATGAAATTAGCACACGAATCGACTAGTTGTGGTCGATATCTCACATTTAATTACACTCATTGTGGTCGTTGCCTGCCTTGTTTGGTTCGACGTGCAGCATTCTTTAAGTGGGGTGTTGCAGATAATACTGAATATGTATTTTCGAAAATTGGTAAGAAAGATTCTGATCATGCAGGGTTTGATGATGTAAGAGCTGTTGCTATGGCTGTATTGGAAGTGAAAGAGATTGGTGTTGAGCGTTGGATGGGGCCAACTTGGCTTCTGCATCTATTGCAGACCAGCAACCATATCTAGAATTAGTTGAACGTGGCCTGAAAGAGCTAGAGGCTTTTTTACAGAGTTGTGGCGTTAAATGATGGATTTTCATTGTCATCTCGACTTATACAAAGATCCATTTCTAGTGGCTAGTGAAATAGTACGCAGTGAAACTTTCGTTTTATCGGTAACTACGACACCTAGTGCATATGAAAAGACATCTGCTATTAGCTCTAATAAACAGTTTATCGCAACTGCTATTGGTCTTCATCCTCAGCTTGTACATCAAAGGGCTAGTGAGGTATCCCAAATAAATAATTGGATAAGAAAAACTGATTTTGTTGGCGAAGTTGGGCTCGATGGTGGGTCTGAGTACTCAAGATCCTGGGATACCCAAATAGAAATCTTTAAGTATGTATTAAATTTATCAAACAATAATGGTGGGCGTATACTTTCTATACATAGTCGTCGTGCAGCTGGGCAAGTTTTAGATTGTCTAGAACAAAACTCGATATCTAATATCCCAATACTACATTGGTTTTCAGGAACAGTGAAAGAAATAAAGAGAGCAAATGATATTGGGTGTTGGTTTAGTGTTGGGCCTGCAATGTTATTAGGAAAGAAAGGAAAAGAGTTATTACGATTGATGCCTAAAGATAAAATTTTACTCGAAACAGATGGGCCGTTCACTACTTTTAAAGGAGAACCTTATCATCCATGTGATGCGGAAAAATATTGTGTACCAATAATTGCTCATGAATGGTCAACTTCAGAAGAAGATGTTAGGTCGAGCTTGAAAATTAACTTAGAGAATATATTGTCAAAACGACATATTACTATTTAGATTTACAAATTATTTATGAATTGGGGTTGTTTTTTTGTTTAATCAAAAACATGCGAATCATTGATCTAAATTAGATTAAATCGAATCTCACGCATTTTAAAATGAATCTAAACTTTATCTGGGTATTCAATTACTGAAAGTCTCACTCAAATCAGGTTAAACCCCTGTATGGCGACACCCAAGTTCTTTAAGCATTGGTTCCAACCCAGTAATTCTTTTGCTTGCAATTGGGGCGTCCCTTACTACTTGTTTCATGCGTTTTACATCACCAACTAATACCACAGAGTTCTTTGCACGAGTTACCGCAGTGTATAGCCAGCAGCGATCTACAATCATTGATGAACCAGAAGGGATTGGAATAATAATGCGAGGAAATTCTGATCCCTGTGCTTTATGTACGCTCATGCAGTATGAGAGTGAGATATTTTCCTGGAGGATGTCAGATAGAAATATTGGTTTCGTTTCTCCGTCATCCCAGATTGCTTGCCCTAAAGCCAGCTCAGTACGCTGATGGGAAAGTATGATTTCGATAGGCGTGTCGAATATCTCGACCAATTCACCCATGCTGCCGTTTGCAAGATCACGACTCCAGTCATTTTTCATCATCAGCAGCAGGTCACCTACACGAAATCCTGTGTTTTCATAAGACGTTTCATCAGTGTTATAAAGGAGCAGCATTTCACCATCAGGGTTGTAACGCTTTTGGCAGAAATTATTTAGAGTGTTTATTCCTGCAAATTTATTCTTGTAAGTCGCAGATAAAATCTGGGTATCGGCGGGAGTAGAGTCATATTGGCTAAGTACTGCATTAATTATGTTGGAATCTTTACACTGTATTACTTCTACACCCGCTAGGGTAGCATCCTCTACCCATACCCAACTGCCAGTTCTCATAGCTCTTGAAAACTGCGGGATAGCACAGTCATCTGCTTGGCGTACAATATTTATGAGAGTGACTTGTGGGATAGCTTTGCATTCTGCAAGTAAGTGAAGAGTTTTTCCTGGCCCTACAGGTGGAATATTAGGCGACAATTAACCTGACCGGTTCGCGTCAATTATCTTGGCCGGTTGTTCTGATAGAGTCTAGGCATTTTGGGGAGAATAAACCCAATGCCTGGAAAACGAATAACAGAACAACAAATCAGG
>Ga0316209_1001331_pt1 | contig 26532 bp, 21 predicted proteins | sample 6monopyrite_MG_FD_204945 | JGI IMG/M metagenome (GOLD analysis project Ga0316209, IMG submission 204945) | Microbial mat bacterial communities from mineral coupon in-situ incubated in ocean water Damariscotta River, Maine, United States -... | ecosystem: Environmental > Aquatic > Marine >...
ATTCAAACCGTCAAAGCAAATGCTAGAGGCTATCGCTCATTCAATGGTTTCAGAAACAGCATACTTTTTTATTGTGGTGGCCTGAATATGGTGCCGTGAATGTTACACAGATCTACGAAGAGCCGTTAAATCAGATGTGTAATCTATGGCCGTCGACTCATATTGAAAATAGTTCTATGATGAATTTTTTGTATATGCACTGGGAGCATTTCATGCAAATTTATCGAGTTTTAATCGTGGATGATGATGAGCTGGTGGCTTTTCAGCATAAGCTTTTAGTGGAGAGTATTGGTCATTCAGTAATCGATATTGTAGATAATGGGACGGGTGCGCTAGCCAGTGCTTATAAATATTATCCTGATATTGTCTTGATGGATATAGTGCTTCCCGGAGGCGTAGATGGCATTGAAGTGGGTGGTAAAATATTTTCAGAGCTTAATATTCCTGTTATTTATGTCACAGCATATTCGCCTGATGATTTTATTGAGCGTGCGCGTGTCACTGAACCGTACGGTTATTTAATTAAGCCTATTAGTGAAAAAGAACTTGCGGTAACTATTTCTATTGGTATTTATAAGGCGAGCACAGATCGGTATTTAAAGGAAATATCGTTATTGTGCGAGTCGATGGAAAGCATTTGTGATCCTGTGATTAGTCTTAATGCTGAGCGGCAAGTGATGTACCTCAATAGTGCCGCAAAAAATATTATTACTCATCAGGAAGATGTTGTCGGAAAAATATTTCAGGAAAATTTTTTATCTATAAACAACAAGCAATGGTTGGCCATCTCAAATCTTATTGATCAAAGTACGGCGGGTGAATCTCCTGCTATAGATGGTGATGTGACTATGTTTTCTGATGTTAATGGCGATGAAAAAGCATTTAATGTGCTTACCACACCATTAAGACGAGAATGTGGTGGTGTGGAAGGGACAGTGCTGATGTTTCGGAATATTACTAAAATTAACGCGCTTGAGTCAGACTTAAGACGAGAACGTGATTTTATTAACGATGTGCTAAATACTATTGACGCGCTAGTCGTCGTGCTGGATTTAAAAGGGACGATTATCAGCATCAATAATGCATGCATAAGGATTACTGACTATCAGGAAGGGGAGCTAATAGGTCATAAAATATGGGATAAACTGCTGATAGGCGATGATAGGGCAATGTTTAAGTCAGCCATTAAAGTTTTTTCTAATGATGCAAAAATCGTTCATTATGAATCGAAATTTTGCCACAGATCACCGGGAGAATTAATTGTATCATGGTCATTAAATGGGCTCTGTGGGCCAGGACGAGACATTGAATATTTTTTAGTGACAGGTATTGATGTGACCGCGCGAAAAATTAATGAACAGGCACTGCTGGTAAGTGAACAGCGTTTTCGCGATGTTGTAGAGGCGGCTGGAGAATTTGTGTGGGAGACAGACGAAGAGTGGCGCTATACATATGTGTCGGAGCGCATGAAAGCCATACTGGGCTATCCTGTTGATGAAGTGATTGGTTTGACACCAGCGCATTTCTTCTATGAACAGGAGATGCAAGAGGGACATTCAGCATGGCCTTTTAATGCTGGCGCCTATGTTGATGGTTTTAGAGGCGTTGAGCATCAGTATCAGGCAAAGTCAGGTGACCTTGTCTGGTTGCGCGTGAGTGGCGCACCTATTATCAATGCCTGCAAGCATATTGTCGGGTATCGTGGTGTCGGAGAGGACATTACTGAGCGTAAAATTATTGAGCAAAAGATTGAGAACCTTGCTACTCGTGATGTGTTGACGCATCTTCCTAACCGGCTGCTGTTAAATGATCGTGTTTCCCAGGGGATTTTTCAGGCGCAACGTAGTGGTGAGATGCTTGCATTATTTTTTATTGATCTGGATCAATTTAAACATATTAATGATTCATTAGGTCATGATACTGGAGATATGTTGTTAGTTAAAACTGCAGCTCGGCTGGTGAGCTGTGTGCGCCAGAAAGATACAGTCTCACGCCTGGGTGGGGATGAGTTTATTGTCATATTATGCGGCTTGAACAGTATTGATGAAATAATTCATATTGCACAAAAGATTTTAAGTTCTGTATCGAGGCCTTTAACGCTGAACGGTTACGAACTCATAGTGACTTGCAGTATCGGCATTAGCCTTTTTCCATCTGATGGCGCTGATATTCAATCATTGATGAGTCACTCAGATACTGCAATGTATCATGCTAAATATTGTGGACGGAATAATTTCCAGTTTTATTCTAGTGAAATGAATGTTAAAGCGATAGCGAGGCAAAAACTTGAGACTAATTTAAGAATATCATCAGAAAATAATAATTTTCATCTTTTTTATCAGCCTAAAGTAGACATTGAAACTGGTCTGATTGTGGGTGTGGAGGCACTGTTGCGATGGAATCAATCGGTTCGGGAACGTATTTCACCGAATGTCTTTATCCCGATTGCCGAAAGGATCGGGTTGATTAATCATATTGGCGAATGGGTTTTGCAGACAGCTTGCGAGCAAAATAAAAAATGGCGTGACTGTGGTTATCAGTCAATAAAGGTTGCAGTGAATTTATCTGTTGTGCAAGTAGGAAGCGAAATAATCACAACCGTTGGTCGTATTCTGCAGGAAGTGGGGCTGGAACCTGGAGCGCTTGATCTCGAGATCACTGAGAATTTGATGATGGATAATATCCGGGAAAATATTGATGTTCTTGATGGGCTTCGAAAAATGGGCGTCTCCATTTCTATGGATGATTTTGGTACAGGCTACTCTTCACTGAGTTATTTGAAAAGTTTTCCGCTGGATACTTTAAAAATAGATAAAAGTTTTGTTCATGAAATTGCCTTGAATCAAAGTGACGTTGCGATTGTGAGCAGTATTATTACGATGGCAAAAAGCCTTGGGCTTAACGTTCTTGCTGAAGGTGTTGAGTCTAAAGAGCAGCTCGATATTCTGGGAGACATGGGATGCCATGAGTATCAGGGATACTATTTCGGAAAGCCGATGGCGGCGAGCGAATTTGAGCGTGAATTTTTGTCTGTCAGTGCGTGATGTTACTGACCATCACGTTAAATTCAACTTGAATGATAAGTGATGCTGGTCGGGGTGGGCGAGTTTGAACCTCCGCTCCCTGCCTCGCGAAGGCAGTGCTATACCAGGTGGGGTGACACCCCGTGTGGCTGGTTAATAAGAACGGTTGACTGAATATTCTGCGAGTGTAATCATCGCGTCACGATAAGGGGACGACGGCAGGCGACTGATCGCGGCGACTGCCTTTTCAGCTTCAATCCGCGCTGCATTTGCGGTGTATGTGAGCGCGCCATTGCTATGAATGGTCTCGATCACCGCATCGATATTGTCGCGACCGCCGTTCTCGATCGCATCGCGGATGACCGCTGCTTCGGCTGGACTACCATTACGCATGGCGTAAATAAGTGGCAGCGTCGGTTTGCCTTCGGCGAGGTCGTCACCGATATTTTTACCCATCTCTTCCGAGGTGGCGCTGTAATCTAAAACATCATCGATCAATTGAAACGCAGTGCCAATATACATGCCGTAATCGGCCATCGCCTTTTCAGTGGCGGCATCGCTACCGCTGATCACTGCGCCCAACTGGCAGGCCGCTTCAAACAGCTTCGCCGTTTTAAAATGGATCACTTCAAGATAGCGCGCTTCAGTGGTGCTGGCATCACCGCAGTTGAGTAGCTGCAATACCTCACCCTCAGCGATGACGTTGGTTCCCGTCGACATAATTTCCATCACGCGCATGTCACCGACTTCGACCATCATCTGAAAGGCGCGTGAATAGAGGAAATCCCCGACCAGTACGCTGGCCTCATTACCCCACACCGCATTGGCAGTCTCTTTGCCGCGGCGCATCTCAGATGCATCGACGACATCATCGTGCAGCAGCGTGGCGGTGTGGATAAACTCAATGATCGCGGCAAGATCGACATGCTGAGTGCCCTGGTAATCGACCGCACGTGCGCTCAGCAGTACAAGTAGCGGGCGTAAGCGCTTGCCGCCGCTGTTGACGATGTAGTGCCCCATCTGATTGATCAGCGCGACTTCAGAGCTGAGTCGGCTATGGATGAGCTGATTCACCGCCGCCATATCGTCACCGCTGAGGGCGCGAATGGCGTCGATATCATTGATTTCATCTAATTTTTCAAGTGGTAAATTCACAGTCATCTGCTTTTTTATGGGTAGACCGAAGTCCGATTCTAGAAGCCTGGCCTGTTTGTGGCAAGTGGCAACTTCATAATAGTTGATGAGCGCGTATGGGCACAGGAGTAATCATATTTGACCTGTGGCAGCAATGCCGGTAAAATTACCCGGCTTTGGTAAATGAACATTTTTAGGCCAGTTTTGCTGCTTATTGTAAGTATTGGATTGGTTCTCACGGATTTCTGGGGTGAAGAAGTATGTACGCGGTAATCAAAACCGGTGGTAAGCAGTATCGAGTGACAGAAGGCGAGACACTCAAAGTAGAAAAAATCGTCGCCGAAGAAGGTGGTTCGATTGATTTTGATGAAGTTTTGCTGGTAACCGACGGTGACAATGTAAAAATTGGCGCGCCTTTTCTGGCGGGCGGCAAGGTCAGTGCAACGGTGAAATCCCACGGACGTGGTGAGAAGATCAAAATTGTTAAATTCCGTCGTCGGAAGCACTCTCGTTCACAGATGGGGCATCGTCAGTCTTATACTGAAGTGCAGATCACCAGTATTGCAGCAGATTAATCAAGAGGTTTTTGAGATATGGCACATAAGAAAGCAGGCGGTAGTACCCGCAACGGTCGTGATTCAGAGTCTAAACGACTCGGTGTGAAACGGTTTGGTGGCGAAAGTGTGATCGCTGGTAATATTATTGTTCGTCAGCGTGGCACCCACTTTCATCCCGGTGTAAATATGGGCTGTGGTCGTGACCACACGCTATTTGCGAAGGCAAATGGTGAAGTGAGATTTGAGAAGAAGGGCCCGAAACAACGGACATACGTCAGCATCGTCACTGCTTGAGCAGTTTCACCGCAGACGTATGAAAAGGCCCCGTCCAGTTGACGGGGTTTTTTTTTATAATCACAGCGATGCCGAATAGTTGTGAGCAGGATAGTAGTAATTTAGTATGAAATTCGTTGACGAAGCGACAATTCAGATTCAGGCGGGCAATGGCGGTAACGGTTGCATTGGTTTTCGCCGCGAGAAATATATCCCCTTTGGCGGGCCAGATGGCGGTGATGGTGGTGATGGCGGCAGCGTCTTTCTGGTAGGCGATGTTAATCTGAATACGCTGGTCGATTTTCGCCACAAACGCTCGTATCGCGCGGAAAATGGGCAGAAAGGGCAGGGTTCTAACTGTACCGGGAAGGGGGGCGATGACTGTTTTGTGCGCGTACCGCTGGGTACCATCGTCAAAGATGAAGAAACCGATGAAGTGATCGGCGAAGTCCTGCATCACGAGCAACACTTGTTGGTAGCACAGGGCGGTTTTCACGGCATCGGTAACGCCCGCTTTAAGAGTAGTACTAATCGTGCACCACGTCAGATGACGCCGGGCTCACTCGGTGAAGGGCGCAGATTGCAGATGGAATTGAAGGTGCTCGCCGATGTGGGACTACTGGGGATGCCTAATGCCGGTAAATCGACCTTTATCCGCGCATCATCAGCCGCGCGACCAAAGGTTGCCGATTACCCTTTTACTACACTTCACCCTAATCTTGGGGTTGTGTGTGTCTCTGATCACCGTAGTTTCGTTATCGCCGATGTACCGGGGGTGATTGAAGGCGCCGCGGACGGGGCAGGGCTGGGGGTGCAATTTTTGAAGCATCTCTCGCGCACGCGCCTGTTGCTGCATATGGTCGACGTAGCGCCGTATGATCCGACCATTGATCCGGTGGAAGAGGTGCAGGTGATCACGCAGGAGTTGAGTCAGTTTAGTGATGAGCTGGGCAAGCAGCCGCGTTGGTTGGTGCTTAATAAGCTTGATCTGGTGCCGGAAGATTTGCAGGAAGAGCTTTGCGCCGATGTGGTTGAGCGCCTTGAATGGCAGGGGCCGGTCTACCAGGTCTCGGCGCTGGATGAGACCGGGGTCAGGCCCCTATTGAACGATATTATGGAATACCTGGATGAGACTGCCCGCCTTGAAAAGGAAGCGGCCGAGCGTGAATCGAAGGCTGCTGCAGCACTGGTGGAGAGCAGGAGCGACGTAGCAGGCGAGACTTTGGAGCAATAGTAGGGCGCGATGGGAAGAGCACAAATCACAAAGGCCCGCCGTTGGGTAGTTAAAGTCGGCAGTTCGCTGCTCACAAATGATGGCGCAGGGCTGGATTATGCGCTGATGGCGCTGTGGGTTGAGCAGATTCACCGTTTGCGCACGCGCGGTATTGAGGTCGTACTGGTTTCGTCCGGTGCGGTGTCAGAAGGGATGAAGCGGCTCGGCTGGCAAACGCGTCCGCATGCGCTATACGAACAACAGGCGGCGGCGGCCGTCGGGCAGATGGGGCTGGTGCAGGCATACGAGTCCTGTTTTCAGCAGCATGGCCTGCATACCGCACAGATTCTGCTGACCCATGATGACCTCATCGATCGGCAGCGCTATCTCAACGCGCGTAGTACATTGCGTACGCTGCTCGAGCTCGGCGTGATTCCGATTGTGAACGAAAACGACACGGTGGCCGTGGAAGAGATCCGCTTTGGCGATAACGACACGCTGGCGGGGCTGGTGACGAATTTGATTGAGGCCGAACTGCTGGTGATGCTGACCGATCAGGTGGGCATGTTTGATTGTGATCCGCGCAGTAATCCAGGCGCGCAATTCATTCACGAAGCGCGAGCGGGTGATCCTCAGCTGGAGACGATGGCCGCGGGCGGCGGCAGTGGGCGGCTGGGACGTGGCGGGATGCTGACCAAAGTGCGTGCTGCTGAGCGCGCAGCGCGTTCCGGCGCGTTGTCGGTGATTGCCTCCGGGCGTGAACCAGACGTGCTAGCGCAGATCGCCGACGGTAAGCAAGTGGGGACAATGATAGTGCCTGCGCACGAGCCATTGGTGGCGCGCAAACAGTGGTTGGCAAATCAGCTTAAGCTGCGTGGCAAGCTGGTACTCGATGACGGTGCCGTCAAGGTGTTGCAGGCCGCCGGTAGTAGTCTGCTGGCGGTCGGGGTGACGGGCGTTGAGGGTAGCTTTCGCCGAGGTGAAGTGGTTGCGTGTGTTGATGCGCAGGGCCACGAGGTGGCGCGCGGACTGGTCAACTATAGCGCCGGTGAGGCGCGAAAGATTCAGGGACAGCCCAGTGAAAATATCGAGGCGCTATTGGGGTATGTCGATGAAGCGGAGTTGATACACCGCGATAACCTGGTATTGACCGCAAATTAAGCGCGCAGGCAGGTTATTTTAATTTGGAATAGTGGGCAATAAAAAGCCGCTTCGTATATTACGAAGCGGCTTTTTTGATCCAGCTTGATTTAAGCGGCAGGCCTACATCGCACGGATATGTTTGTTTATGCGGCTCTTATGGCGTGCTGCTTTATTCATGTCGATGACGCCTTTACGGGCCATCACGTCAAGAATAGGGGTGGCAACTTTGAACGCTGCTTCTGCCTGGGCTTTTTCGCCCGCCTCAATTGCGCTAAGTACCTTTTTGGTCGCAGTACGCATTTCAGAGCGCATGCTGGTGTTATGGGCGCGACTCTTTTCGGCTTGCTTTGCGCGCTTTTTGGCTTGTGCTGAATTGGCCAAGGTTGTTGCTCCTGATTGTCTAGGGTTTATTTAGTTGCGGGATTATTGCCCTGCAACGTCACAATTCGTAAAAGGTCGCATACTATGCAGATTTTTAGCGGATTTGTCAATTCCTGTGAGCTATTTTGGTAGTCAGAAATGAGCGCTGGAAGAATCGCGTATGTAAGGGTAAGATCTGGATTTTACAGGACATTTAGTCGAAAGTGTGAACTTGGGGCGAGGTAAGTGAGTAAAAAATTACTGAAATCGACGGCCACGGTGGGGAGCATGACGTTGATTTCACGCGTGCTTGGCCTGGTGCGGGATATCATTTTTGCGCGTCTGTTTGGCGCGGGCATGGGGGCCGATGCTTTTTTTGTCGCCTTTAAGATCCCCAATTTTTTCCGTCGCCTGTTTGCTGAAGGGGCCTTTTCGCAGGCCTTTGTGCCGGTGCTGTCGGAATACAAAACGCAACGCGAGCACGACGAAGTGCGTGGGCTGATCGACAGTACTGCCGTCTGGTTGGCTGGGGTGCTCTTTATTATAACGCTGGTGTGTGTTGTGGCGGCGCCACTGGTAGTGATGATCTTTGCGCCGGGCTTTCTCGATGATCAGCCCAAGTACGAACTGACCACCGCGATGCTGCGCATCACCTTTCCTTATTTATTGTTCATTTCGTTGACGGCGCTGGCGGGTGGCATCCTCAATACCTATGGGAAGTTCGCCGTACCGGCGCTTACCCCTGTGTTGCTGAATATCTGTCTGATTGGTGCCGCGGTGTTTGTTGCGCCCACGCTCGATGAGCCGGTAGTGGCGCTGGCGTGGGGACTGTTTGTCGCAGGCATCGTGCAGCTCGGTTTCCAGCTGCCGTTTCTGTGGCGCATGAAATTGATGCCGCGGCCGCGCTTTGAACGGGCGCATGAAGGGGTGCGGCGGATCTTTAAACTGATGATCCCCGCGATCTTTGGCTCGTCAGTGGCGCAGGTCAATCTGCTGTTTGATACCCTGATCGCATCGTTTCTGGTTACTGGTAGTGTCAGTTGGCTCTACTATTCCGATCGTCTCGTCGAATTTCCACTTGGTGTGTTTGGCATTGCGGTGGCGACGGTGATCTTGCCCGCACTCTCAAGGCGCTACTCTGAGGCGTCACCCGAGGCGTTTAGCCGTACGCTCGACTGGGCACTGCGGCTGGTGGTGATTATCGGCATGCCGGCGACCGTGGGGCTGTTTATATTGGCAGGGCCGATGCTGGTGACGCTGTTTCAGTATGGCGAATTTCAGCAGCTTGATGTGACGATGGCGACGATGAGTCTGATGGCCTATTCACTGGGGTTGCTGGGGTTTATCTTCGTCAAGGTGCTGGCCCCTGGATATTACGCGCGGCAGGATACGAAGACCCCGGTGCGGATCGGCATCATCGCGATGGTCACCAATATGGTGCTGAATGTGCTATTTGTCGCGCCGATGGTGATTTTCGGCATCGCGGGTGCGCATACTGGTCTGGCACTGGCCACTTCGCTGGCCGCCTTTCTCAACGCCGGCCTGCTTTATCGTGGGTTACGCCGCGCGGGCGTCTACCAGTTACAGCCGGGGTGGGGCTGGGTGATGTTACGCGTGCTGCTGGGGAGTGGGCTGATGGCGCTGCTGTTGTGGTTCGGGGTTGACGATATCGCTGTGTGGGACGTGTGGCCGTGGTGGCAGCGCATGTTGCAGCTGCTGATGTGGGTAGCGGCGGGCGGCGCGCTCTATTTTGTGGTGTTGTGGGTCATGGGGGTGCGGCCGCATCACCTGAAGATGGCCGATAAGTAGCATTCTGGCGGTGTTGTCGCGGATAGCACTGTGATAAAGCGAGACCGTGCTTTATAATCGCTGCTTTTATTTTGTTGGTAATAGGCTGCTGTTGGCATGGAACTGATTCGAGGTCTGTATAATCTGCGCCCGTGCCATCGTGGTTGCGTGGCGACGATTGGCAATTTCGATGGCGTCCACCTCGGTCATCAGGCGGTGCTGGGGCAGTTAGCCGAGCAGGCCGACGAGTTGGGGCTGCCGTTGGTGGTGATCACCTTTGAGCCCTATCCGCAGGAATTTTTTGCGTCGGCGGGAGAATCGCCGCCGCGGTTGACCCGTTTTCGCGAGAAGTTGCAGGCATTGCGACGCTATGGGGTCGACCGTGTGTTGTCGCTGCGTTTTGACCACCCCCTGTCGCAGATGTCGGCGGAGGCCTTTATTCAGCAGCTACTGGTCGATGGCCTCAATGTGCGCTATCTGGTGGTGGGTGATGATTTCCGTTTTGGCCATCAGCGTCGCGGTGACATTGCGATGCTGCGCACGGCGGGTGAACAGCACAGTTTTCAGGTGGTTGAGATGCACACCTTTGAGGTCGATGGCGCACGGGTCAGTAGTACGCGCGTCCGTGAGGCGCTGAGCACCGGTGAGCTAAGCCGTGCCGCGCAACTGCTGGGTCGGTCGTATCGCATGTCCGGTCGCGTCGTGTACGGTAATCAACGGGGCCGGACGATCGGCTTTCCGACGGCGAACATCCATCTGCACCGTCGTGTGACCCCGCTGCGCGGAGTTTACGCGGTGGAGATGTTTGGTCTCTCGAATGATGTGGCGCTGCCAGTAAAGGGCGTTGCTAATATAGGTCACCGTCCGACGGTCAATGGCACTCGATGCCAACTGGAAGTGCACCTGTTTGATTTTGATCGCGAGATCTATGGCGAGTACGTGCAGGTTGAGTTTGTCGCCCGGTTGCGAGATGAACAACGTTTTGAATCGTTTGAAGAACTCAAGGTACAGATTGAACGTGATGCTGCGGAGGCGCGAGCGCTGTTTGCAACGCTGGTGGACAGTGGCGATGGCGCGGCAGCGTGATGCTGTTAAGTCAGATAATAATTAGATAATTTTAAATTTTGGGAAATCTAGCGTAAATAAAATGGCAGATTATAAAAGCACCCTGAACCTTCCGAAGACCGCTTTTTCAATGAAGGCGAATCTCGCAAACCGTGAGCCGAACTTTCTTAAAGCGTGGTATGCGATGGACCTCTACGGCAAGCTGCGTGCAGCGCGCGCGGGCAAAGAGAAGTTTATTTTGCACGATGGCCCGCCGTACGCGAATGGCGATATTCACATCGGTCATGCAGTGAACAAGGTGCTGAAGGACATCATCGTCAAATCTAAAAGCATGGAAGGATTTGATACCCCCTATGTGCCGGGCTGGGACTGCCACGGCCTGCCGATTGAATTGATGGTCGAGAAAAAGATTGGCAAGGCGGGGCAGAAGGTCGATGCGCCCACGTTCCGCCAGGCGTGTCGTGACTACGCGGGTAAGCAGGTCGATAAACAGCGCGAAGACTTTAAACGTCTGGGGGTGTTTGCTGAGTGGGATAAACCTTATCTGACAATGGGTTTTAACACCGAGGCCAACATCATCCGTGCGATGGGACGCATCGTCGCGGCGGGTCATCTGCACAAGGGTTTTAAGCCGGTGCACTGGTGTAGTGACTGTGGCTCGGCGCTGGCCGAGGCCGAAGTGGAATATGAAGAGCGTGTCTCACCTGCAATCGATGTGCGCTTTGAAGTGCTCGACGATGAGGTGTTGTTGCAGCGTTGCGAGCAGGTGGGTGGTGCGGTAGGTGAGGGCCCGGTTAAAACTAAGATTTCAATTGTTATCTGGACCACTACGCCGTGGACGCTGCCCGCCAATCAGGCCGTTGCTGTTAACCCGGGTTTTGATTATGTGCTGGTGCAATGCACGGGCGAGCATGGCCCGGAAAGACTCATCGTCGCTGAGGTGTTACTGAAAGCGGTGATGGCACGTAGCTGCATCGAAGACTATCGAGTGATTGCTACCTGTATTGGTGAAAGTCTGGAAGGACTTAAACTGCAACATCCGTTTTATGAGCGCGAAGTCCCCGTGATACTGGGTGATCACGTCACCAGTGAAGCGGGCACCGGCGCGGTGCATACTGCACCGGGGCATGGACAGGACGATTATGTTGTCGGCGCACACTACAATTTACCGGTCGATAATCCAGTGGATGGTAACGGCGTCTTTTTGCCCAGCACGCCGCTGTTTGCCGGGCAACACGTCTTCAAGGCTAATGACCAGGTGATTGAAGTGCTGAAGACGAAGGGTGCCTTGCTGCACGAAGCGGCGCTGCGTCACAGCTATCCGCATTGCTGGCGACATAAAACACCGATCATCTTCCGTGCCACGCCGCAGTGGTTTATTAGCATGGATCAGAAAAACCTGCGCAGTGATGCGATGAAGGCGATCAAAAAAGTGCAGTGGCTGCCGGAGTGGGGACAGGCGCGTATCGAAGGGATGATTGAAAAACGGCCGGACTGGTGTGTCTCACGTCAGCGCACCTGGGGCGTACCGATTACGCTGTTCCTGCATAAAGAGAGCGGTGAATTGCACCCCGCAACGGCGGAATTGATCGAGTCGGTAGCCCAGCGTGTTGAAGAGAGCGGTATCGATGCGTGGTTCGAACTGGATGCGGTTGAGCTGTTGGGTGATGAAGTCGATCAATATGAGAAGGTGAGCGATACACTCGATGTCTGGTTTGATTCCGGTGTCACGCACTACAGTGTGTTGCAGCAGAACGACGCGCTCGCTGTTCCTGCTGATCTCTATCTGGAAGGTTCGGATCAACATCGTGGCTGGTTCCAGTCGTCGTTGCTGACTTCCGTTGCGATGAATGGCACCGCGCCTTACAAATCAGTGCTCACGCACGGCTTCACGGTGGATGCGAAGGGGCGCAAGATGTCGAAGTCGCTGGGTAATGTGATCGCACCGCAAAAGATTATGAATTCACTCGGCGCCGATATTCTGCGTCTATGGGTTGCAGCGACGGATTACCGCACCGAGATGAATGTCTCCGACGAAATCCTTAAGCGCATGGCCGATGCATATCGCAGAATGCGCAACACGGCGCGTTTCCTGTTGTCCAATCTAAATGGCTTTAATCCGGCGACCGCTATCCTGCCTGCGGAGCAGATGCTGGCGCTCGATCAATGGGCGGTCACACGCGCGCAGCAGTTGCAGGAAGAAGTGCGCAAGGCTTATGGGCGCTATGAATTTCATCTCGTTTATCAGAAGGTACATAACTTCTGCGCCGTCGATTTGGGTAGCTTTTATCTCGATATTATTAAGGACCGTCAGTACACCACGCAGGCCGACAGTGTCGCGCGTCGTTCGGCGCAGACGGCGATGTATCATATCGTCGAGGCACTAGCGCGCTGGCTGGCACCGGTGCTGAGTTTTACGGCGGAAGATATCTGGCAACATATGCCGGGCGAGCGTAGTGAATCGATCTTTCTTGAAACCTGGTACGAGTTCCCAGATGCAGTCACGCATACGTTTGGGCAGGATGAGTGGTCTACGATTATTGCCGTGCGTGAATCAGTTTCAAAAGAACTGGAAGGATTGCGCACCAGTGGCGTGATCGGTTCTGCGCTCGATGCGGAAGTAGATCTCTATTGTGATGATGGGCTGTTAGCACTGTTATTGAAGCTCGATGATGAACTGCGTTTTGTGTTGATTACGTCATATGCGCGGGTACATAAACTTAATGAAAAACCTGCGGATGCTGTTGAGGTGACACAGAAAGATCAGCCTGCATTGTGGATTGCAGTGAAGGCCTCGGCGCATGCCAAGTGTGATCGTTGCTGGCATCACCGTGAGGATGTGGGTAGTCATAGTGAGCACCCCGAGTTATGTGGTCGTTGTATTGAGAACGTTACCGGTAACGGTGAGTCGCGCCAGTTTGCTTAAGGGTTACAGCACATTATGTTGAAGTGGCTATGGCTCTCTGCGCTGGTGATTGTATTCGATCAGGTGACCAAATATATGGTGACGGATTCGTTGCAGCTGTTTCAGTCGATACCGATTATGCCGTCATTGAACCTGGTGCTGGTGCATAACAGCGGCGCTGCGTTTAGTTTTTTGAGTGATGCGGGGGGCTGGCAGCGTTGGTTTTTTGCAGTCATAGCGATGGTGGTCAGTGTCGTTATTGTAGTGTGGCTCAAGCGCCTTAAGAGTAGTGAGCGGCGACTCGCCGTGGCGTTGTCGTTAGTGTTGGGTGGCGCAGTGGGTAATGTGTGGGATCGCATCGTGCATGGCTATGTCATCGATTTTATCGATGTCTATTATGGTGGCTGGCACTGGCCCGCCTTTAATGTCGCAGATTCGGCGATTTGTGTGGGCGCGGCACTGTTGATCATCGATGCATTGTTTAATCGCAATGATCAGCCGCAGACAGAGAAGCAATAGCGCTGTAACAACGCAGTAATAATGGGTGTGAATATGATTGATATCAAAGTAGAGCAGGTGTTGTTGGCGAATCCGCGTGGTTTTTGTGCCGGGGTAGAGCGCGCCATTGAGATTGTTGAGCGTGTGCTGGAGCAGTTTGGCCGCCCGATCTATGTACGTCATGAGGTGGTGCATAATAAGTTTGTGGTAGAGGGGCTGCGTGATAAAGGCGCCATCTTTATCGAAGAGATTTCAGAAGTGCCGGATAATGCTACGTTGATCTTCAGTGCGCATGGTGTTTCAAAAGCAGTCAGAGAAGCCGCGGGAAAACGTGGTCTGCGTGTCTTTGATGCGACCTGTCCACTGGTCACTAAAGTTCACCTTGAAGTGGTGCGTTATGAACGCGATGGGCAGGAGTGTATTTTGATTGGACATGCTGGCCACCCCGAGGTAGAAGGCACGCTGGGGCAGTATAAAAATCCTGAGGGCGGCATGTATCTGGTCGAGTCGGTTGAAGATGTTGCGCAGCTGGTGGTGAAAAACCCGGACAAACTCTCCTTTGTGACACAGACGACCCTTTCAATGGACGATACGGCCGTCGTGATTGCGGCATTGCAGAAACGTTTTCCAAAGATCACCGGGCCGAAACGTGATGACATCTGTTATGCCACACAGAACCGACAGGATGCAGTGAAAGCACTGGCAGAACAGTGTGATCTGATACTGGTGGTCGGCTCACGTAATAGCTCTAATTCAAATCGTCTGCGTGAAATGGCCGCGCGTCAGGGTGCGGATGCTTACCTGATTGATAGCGCCAGTGAAATCGATGCTGCGTGGCTGGATGGTAAACATGCTGTGGGTGTCACGGCGGGTGCATCGGTACCTGAGGTGCTGGTTGAAGAGGTGATCGCGAGTTTGAAGTCGCTCGGTATCGAGCGAGTCGAAAATATTAAAGGCCGCGAAGAGAATATTGTATTTTCACTCCCTCGCGACCTGCAAAAAGGATCTGCGGTATAGCGCTGGATATATGTTACCAGCAGTTTGCGACGGTGCCCGTTCCTGAAATCCCCTGTACGCCCACATTGGTGAGTGTGAAGTTGGCGCAGACAGGGTCTGTCTGAGTCGCCTGTGGTGTGGCGGTCAAGGTGAAGGTGGTCGCAGCGCGCACGACGGTAACGGCGTAATGCCCTTCCGGCGAGGCTGCAGTGAACCCGCAGTTGGCATTGTTATAGGCGTTGTATTGCGTGAAGCAGGATTCAAGGCTTTGTGCCGCAGTTAATAGCGCCGCTTTGCCGTCAGAACGCTTGGTGGCAGTGACCTGGTCCATATAGGACGGTATCGCAATAGATGCGAGGACGCCGATGATGACCACGACAATCATCAGCTCTATTAAGGTAAAGCCGGCTGATCTTTTACGGTTGACTTGATGCATTTGTGTGGATTTCATGTTCTGGTCTCCAGCAATATTGATAGCTTGTTTTATTTCATGGGTCCACGACTTGGAGTGAAATTAGTGGGTAATATCCAAATCTCGGTCACTTGCGCTTTGCCATTCACTGAGCGCGTGTCAAAGCTTATTTTCATACCTGGTCGCAGGATTCGTAGTGAACTGAACTCTGTGTTAAGTGAGTGTACCTTTGTGTTCATCGAGAGCAGCCGCTGAGTATCATTGACTATGAGCTCGCCTCGTTTAATATCGATGCCTTCAATGACGCCGCTCATTCGGGGTAATATTTCAGGGTAATAGCCCGGTAATTCGGCACCCCATGCATTGCCCAGTATGCCTAATGAACATAATAGTATGGTAAGTAGTTTTTTGATGTGGTTCATTTATATGCTCCAAATTATTGGGTGAGTTCTTGCCATGAGAGACGTCCACCGTTGCCGCCGTCGCTGACACTAATCTTGCGGGCGTCGATATTACCGTCATCATTAGGAGTGTACATAACATCAGCAAGCATGGTTGAGGCGGCAGGAATACCATCCAGTTTGAAGCCGGAGGGGTTATTGCCATTGAGCTGATCATCAGCGTCGATCACACCATCGTTATTGATATCGAAGACCGGCTCATTAGGTTGCCCTCCATTTTCCTGTTTCACCGCCATCACCCAGCCACCTCCTTCAGGTACGCAGAGTTCCGTGCCGGGTATAAGCGTATTAAAAAAGACATACTTGCCACGTATCTTGGGGTTGACCACCATCCGCTCGCCAGAGGTTGGAAGATCGATGAACCAGCCTTGGTTGGTGCCGTAGGAGATGGCAGTATCGGTCACGACACGGTTTTCACTGGTCGTTTCAGCCGTGAACGTCTGTTCTAGCAGATCAGTGCGATCAACTTCTTTGGTGCCGTCATCCCAGACGCCGTAGAAAGTTTGTTCCCCTGTGCTGGTTTTATCAGCATTGACTAAATATTGCCCTGTACCAAAAAAGACCATTAAGTTAGGAGAAGGATTGCCCGAAACATCCTGTAATTGAGTCGCTACCACAGGTTTAGAGGTAATTGGTTGTACGGTGCCATCGGAATTGGTTGCAGTAAAGAGCGGCTTCGGATTATTGCCCTGTTTATAGGCAATTTTCCATTGGCCGGTTGATGAGTTTAGTAGGTCAAAAGCCCACAGATTTCCTTCAAGATCGCCTGCGTAGGCCCGGTCCGCTTTCCCATTGCCGTTAGTGTCAACCAGTTGTGGTGTCGAAAGCCCATTGGGGGTGCCAACCGAACCGATGCCAGTTGTGATCTTTAAATAGTCTTCAACACCTGCGCTCGGATCCCATTCTCCGTCGAGGCCTTGTTCGAGAAAAAGAATGAAGAGCTTGGCTTCACCATCGCTGCCGACACCAGAATTATACCCATTGCCGAACACGACGCCCCATTTGCCATTTTCCATCATGGCGATGGTGGGTTTGCTCATGGTGTAGCCTAGGTCGGGATCATCGGTGCTGGTGAATTCCCATAACACAGTTTTAGCTGCGTTCGTCCCTGAATCTGCATTGCCAAGTACCGTGGGATCGGTAATATCGAGCGCAAATAGACCACGGCCACCGGCTCGGAGTCCGCCGACGAGCACTGTTCGCCATGCGCTGACGGAATTACGGGTGTAAAAAACATCCGAAATGGTGGGGCTTAGGTCGACATAATAGCGATGGGTGTAGCCAGGATCAGTGAGGTAGTGTAGCCCGGCACCAGTGGCATTGGAGAAGAGCATGCTAGGAATATAGGCGAATACTTCGTTACCTTCATCTTCATCAAATGCGTGCAGCATACCGTCGTTCGCGCCAATGTAAATTAGGCCTGCGCGGCTAGTGTTCGCTATTTTAAAGTCGGAATAGAGGTTGGTCGCGTCACCAAAATCGTTATCGGTATTGTAATCAGGATAGTTCATCTGAGGCTTGCCGACAAAAACAGGATTGGAGTGGACGATGTCACCCAGTATATTGGTGCGGTCACGGAAAAAGAGGTCTTTTGATTCATTGCTGCGGTCACCCCGCAGGTAATCCAGCCGTGCCTGGCCATTGCTGTCGATGGCTGAAGGGCCCGTGTTGAGATCTGCTTGCTGTGAAGCTGAGAGGTCCGTTAACACTTTAAAGGGAATGCCGGTTAACCTAGATGTATCAGGAGTCCCGGGTGTCACAATTACCCTAGAGGTGATGATCTTTCTGCTGGCACGAGATTTATTATTTAGTTTATCACCTGCATTCCATTTCGGACTGTCTGCAAGCGTGCCATCTGCATTTAACTTTGTTGCGATCAGCTCTCCTTTCCAGTCTTCCGTTGGGTTAAAGAGTGCTTGATAAACGACCGAGTCGGTATCCAGAGTGGTGGTATTAAATGCAACCGCTGCAGAAGAACTGGTGCCTTTGGTGGCGCTTTCAATCGCACTGCCTAAGGCTGAAATCAGGGCGCTAGGATTTTGTGCGCTGAAAAAGGCGCCGCGACCATTGAAGGCGGTATGCCATAGGTCGTCAATTTTATTGGCATCACTTGCGCTTGGGTCGGGCCAGTTAAACCCTGCGTCTGATGGATCGGTATCGGTGGCGTCGCCTGGAGTCTTAGTGCCATCAGGGTCAAGAGAACCGGTGACGCCAAAGGCGACCGTGAAGGTGGTCATATGTTGATGAGTGGCGGTATCGATACCAGAGGCTGGGACTTCATCGGCAAGTCCACTAAGGTCGCGTTCATAGAAATCCATGGCAACATCGGCGAGTGTGTTTGAGAAACCATCAGCATAATCCCCTCCATCAAAGTCGAGGGGGCCATCGGTATCGGTATTGCCGATGCCTGGGGAATCTAAATTGCTATAGAATCCATCAGTCATCAGGATGGTGAAGTTTTTCTGGCATTGGCCATAGTCACTGGCGGGTAAAATGGGGCAGGTTACATCGGGAGTGCCGTCGCCGGTGGAGCCGTCAAAGATGTTGTCTGCGACACACTCATAATAACGTCCAGCATCCCGTAGTTTTGTCCGTAACGGCGTGCTGCCGCTGGAGTGTGTTCCGAACAGGTTATTAAAAAGTGCTCGTTTGTTGCCAAACTCGGGGTCGATGTTCATTGATGCTACCGCGATCCCGACAGCGTTATTATTATTAATGGTGGCGTACCCGGCCCTTACACCGGTTACATCTTTCAATGCCTGACTCATGGCATATTTCGCCACGTATTCGCGGCTACGATGGTAGCTAAACCAGTTGGCAAAGTTCTGGATTTCTTCCGCGTAGGTGCAGACAGGCGCTGCCGCGCAGTCACTTCTGTTAGTTCCACCCGTATATGTGGGTGTTGTTGAGCGAATCTCTACCAGTGTGTGTGCATCGTTGTCATCAACGATGTTGTCGCTGTCCGAGTCGGTCCAGGTGTAATAACGCGCCGGGTAGAAGTTGGTGACCGTAAACGTTCCCAGGCCGGTATTTGCCCCGTAATCTGTAGTGTATGTGGTTGTAGCGGTAAGGTTTAGCGTACCGATAGTAGCGTCATAGGGGTTGTAACGCGCGGCCAAGGGGTTGCTCGCCGCATATAGCGCTCCAGCGTTGTCATAGCCAGCCCACGGTGAATAGCTCATGGCCGGGTTGTAATACATCGTATTGTAATCAGCATTCCACGCGCGCCATACACCGGACACCGGTGCCGCTTCTCCAATTGATAGTAAGTAATCTTCGCTTGCCACAATCCAGAGATCCTCATTATCAGGTGCCGGATGGGTATAGAAATAAGCATAATCACCTAATATAATAACACCGCTGTTTTCAGGGGTCATTAAGGCCCAGTCCATGCTGCCAGAGTCATCGGAGAGGATGACGATATTGGGATCAACTGCAGGCCCTACATAAAGCGGTGCCTGATCCAGTGCGCCGGGTGCCGCCAGCAGTGAACTGGAGAGAAGTAGTGTTATGCTACCAAAAATGGTTAATGAAAAATGCTTATTCATGGTGCTACTCCTGCCCGGGGTATGTGATTGCTAGAATCCGCGTGCGTAATTAGACTGTAATAAAATAACGGCGTTATCAGTACCACCGGTGCCGCGTGTCGTAATACGAAAGGCGGTTAAGGTGCTGGTGCCTGACGACTCTCCATAGCCACCGATATTGACATCGCTTGTCTCCGCACCCATTGAGCCACCGAGTTCAATGATGTACTTGGGCTGCGTCGCGACGCTGCTGAAGGTGTCGCTATAAGTGACTGCGGTGGTCCAGGTTGCCGCGGCATAGTAGTCTGGATTGCTATTTTCAGCATATAAACCATTGGTCTGCCCATCAAAGGCGGCGGCGGGGGCGACAAGTATATTTTCAAGGAAGTTTTCAGCGTCTTTAATGGCAATTTCGGCAGCCTGAAAGGCGAGCATCAGGTCGCGGCTATTACCGGCCATCTTCTCCTGCATGGTGGTGGTGCGCATGGAAGTGACGCCAATCAAGGTCATGATGACCAGAATCATCAGGCTGACCACCAGCACTGCACCCTGTTGTGTTTTGTGTAATGTGATGTTTTGTCTTTTCATATGCTATTTCCTCATCCAGGGTCGCTGGGCTATACCCGATTACGGATGGTGACGGTGGTGGTGTAAGTGCGTCGAATACGTCGGTCGCCATTCGCCACGACAGCGGCGAGGCCATCTTCAATGGTTCTGAGTGTGAGCGCGATCCGCACACTTACAACGTTGTCCATGTCGAGCCCGACTGTATCTGCGGCGACGTAACGATTGGCTGTCTGGTTGTTATCAGTATCTTCGCCGTAGAGGATCTGCATGTCTTGAACACCCTCCACCAGCTCGACATCGACATCATTCACGCTGCGAAACAGTGCAGGTTCGCCACTTGCCCCTGCCTTGATGGAGTAGATGGTTTTGCGTACTGCGTAGATCATGGCAGAGCCATTGGCGTAGGACATCTGTGGACTACTCGAATTGCCTGGCGTGCCGACACCCGTATTGGCGACCACGTTGTTGTTGAGGGGGTCGACGGCAGGGCCGCTGACCTGAAAGATATCGGCCGTTTGACAATCGCTTGCCAGAACAATATCGAATCGCTCGAATGCACCATTGACGCCTGTGGTCGTAAACGCTGCTGCATTGACATTATGTGCGATCACACCGATGCCGCTTCCAAAAGCCCCTTGGAGTGTAATCGTGTCAGAATTGTTCAAGCCAGTATTGTTGGTGCCAGCAACGCCTCCGTTTGCTGGGTTAGGTGTGCCGCCACCCGGATTCACGCGATTGTTGACGGTAGTTGCTGAACCCGCACAGCCCCAGAAATCCGCCATGCGAACCTCCTGCGCCATGATGTGTGTCGCAAAGCGACCATTTTCCTGCAGCCGCGAGGTTGACTCCTGTACGCGATAGTTCTGTTTGTTGCTGACAAAAATCTGCAGCACGCCGGCCATCAGGATCAGGCTGATGGTGATCGCCACCATGATTTCGACCAGGGTGAGCCCTTGTTGTGATTGTTTTAGCTGAGGATAATTCATGGCCGGATTTCCAGTTGTACACATTTAAGATCGGCAGCATCGGCAGGATCACAACCGGTACCGGTGGCGCCGTTACGGGCTTCATCCCACATCACTGAAATGACAAAATCGGTGCCATCACCCGTCACCGTGCCTTTGCCCGCTGGGAGTTGCTGGCTCAACAGCGTGTTCCATTGAAAAGTGTCGTAGGTGGCCATTTGTGCTGGGGTACAGCCTGCGGTGATACAGGCGGGATCGGTCGCGATGCCGCTAACATTATTGTAATTACCGGCGGTGACGCCAGCAATGTTGGCGCGCATGCGGTCGCCCATATCATAAGCGTATTGAGACGCCTGACTGCGCAGAAAGGCGTTGTGATTGCTTGCCATACTGTTGGCCTGTAGTGCCGCAAGGCCCAGCAGGCCGATGGAGAGAATCACCAATGTGATCAGGACTTCGATCATGGTAAATCCGCGGGCTTGTTGGCTGGTTGTCATATTAGGGATCATCATTTCTATCTCCTTAACATGAGGTGACCGAGACAGAGTTATCGTTGGCGGGTGTCGTTCTCACTGCACCGGAGGCACTGAGTACAATGGCGCGAGCATCTGCCCCAAAACCTCGGCTATCACACATCACCACGGTGCCGCTCTGTGCGCTACCATTAGTGAGCAGTGAAAAACCGGTGCTGACAAAAGAGATATAGTTAATAACATCGGGGGTGCCGACGAGGGTGTTGCCGCTTTCAATCGGGCCGTGCGCGCGCAGTACTTCTTCGCCTGCAGTCACGATGGCGTCATTGTTAGTATCGACAAAGATGATCCAGCCCTGTTGCCAGCCACCGGTGGTAGCACAACTGGCATTATTGGCACTCTTGCAGACCGTAATGCGACTGCTGCGCTTAACCGCCTCGCTACGCGCAACATTCAGAGAAGTGACGTAATCATTGACTTGCGTGACCATGCGATTATTTTGCAGCATCGTCAGAAAACTGGGCACGGCCATTGAAAGGAGAACGGCAGCGATCACCAGCGTGACCATCAGTTCAACTAAGGTAAATCCTGTGTGACGTTTTTTCATGGTTTTAGTAATAACATTCATGCCGTAACGGGTCACGTGAAAGCCGATAAGCTGCTATATTTAGCCGATAAGCGGTCATGAGCTGTTGATATTCCTTTCGCTTCAAAGTGTTGTGGTGATATGGGGTATCGGCCGGGTGTTTGATTTGTTTTGGGCTATGTCTGTGTTGAGTAAGGCTGTGGAGTTTTCTGGATGAAGGATTGTGTAATCGTCGGCGGTGGGTTGATTGGCATGCTGAGTGCCTACGAGCTGGTGCAGGCAGGCAGGCAGGTGACGCTGCTGGAACGGGGTCAGACTGGGCAGGAGGCCTCGTGGGCGGGCGGTGGTATCCTCTCGCCGCTTTATCCGTGGCGTTATCCCGACGCGGTGAGTGCGCTGGCGGGCTGGGGGCAGGCACGCTATCAGGCCCTGGCGGCATCGTTATTCGAGCAGTCCGGGATTGACCCGGAGTGGCAGCAGAGTGGCTTGTTAATGCTGGATACGCCGGAACAAACGGAGGCGGCGGCCTGGGCAGCGCGTTATCAGGTGCCGCTGGCGGTGCTGGAAAATGCTGCCATTCAATCCTGTGAGCCGGTTGTCGGCGCGCATTACCGCACGGCGCTGTGGATGCCCGCGGTTGCACAGGTCCGTAATCCACGCCTGCTGACGGCGTTACGACGTACGCTTGAACTGCGGGGTGTAGTGTTCGAAGAGCAGCTTGAGGTGCTGGCAGTGCAGCATCAGCGTGGGCGGGTTTCGGGTGTCGCAACGTCACGGGGGGAGACCCCTGCCGCGCATGTGGTCATCGCCAGTGGCGCATGGAGTCGAAAACTGTTGAACGACCCGCGCTATTTGACGGCCGTTGAACCGGTACGCGGGCAAATGCTGTTATACAAGGGCGCGCCGGGGTTACTGAAGAGAATCGTGATGGCGGGTGGCCACTACGCGATACCACGTAAAGACGGTCATATCCTCGTCGGTAGTACCATGGAACATGTCGGCTTTGATAAGTCGACGACGCCATCTGCCGCGGATGCATTACGTCAGATTGCCGCGCAGTTAGTGCCTGCACTGGCAAATGTGGCGGTGGTGCGCCACTGGGCGGGTCTGCGGCCGGGCAGTGCGGAAGGGGTGCCATATATTGGCGAGCATCCCGAGATTGGCGGACTTTATATTAACACGGGGCACTTTCGAAATGGGGTGGTACTGGCGCTTGCCTCGGCGAGGTTACTGGGGGATCTAATGCTGCAACGTGACGCTGTTTTCGATCCTTTGCTCTATGCTATTGAAAAATAAGTGATAATTTTTTGTTTGTCGAACAAATAAAGTTGTTTCATCAGGCGCCTTCTTTTATACTGCCCGGCTTGTCTTAGTAGTAGACTGCAGTAGGTCTCTTTACAAATTTGCCGGGGTAGCTCAGTTGGTAGAGCAACTGATTCGTAATCAGTAGGTCGGGTGTTCGATTCACCTCTCCGGCACCATGTATTCAAAAGGCTTTATTAGTGGAAGCAGGCCTTTTCCCCCAGTTATGTTGTTGATTTATTCGGAGCTTATTGACGCTGGTGAGGGCTTTTTATTGCCTGCTTAATTTGTCGTAGCAATTGCTCATTATTAGTTTTTGACTTGATTAGTACGGCCTGCACCTGTGCTGCGATGGTGGGTGGCGCCTTCTGGGCTGAAAATATGATGACTGGAGTGTGGCGCGTCTGATCGTTGAGTACGGGTAATAGCGATAGTCCTGATCCATCTGGCAGACCGATATCAAGTAATACCAGATCAAACTGATTCTCGCGCATCAGTTGTTTCGCCTGTTTCAGCGTGATGGCATGTACCACTTGATATTCATTGCCCAGCAGGGTGCTCATGATAATGCTGATATCTGAGTCATCTTCCACATGCAGGATACGCTTATGCCTAGCATGTTCGGGTGATAGCGCAGCACGGATCGCACATAACAGTTTTTTTTCATCAATCGGTTTTTCGATCCAATCGGCAATCGTGAACGCACCGCCATCGAGCTGACCATTGTTGTTTCTAGCCGAGACGATAATAACCGGCAAGTACATCGTCGTTTTTTTATTGCGAATTTCATGAAGCAATGTAATTCCACAGCCACCTGGAATGGTGATATCCAGTGTAATGGCATTATAATGACTATTTTTTATCTGCTGTATCGCCTCCTGATAATTGTAGGCCTGATGAGTACGATAGCCCTCATTCTCTAGCATCATACAGAGAAGCTTGGCTACTTCATGATTATCTTCGATGACCAATATGAGTGGAACGTCCGCATCTGCGTTATTGATGTGTGAGGTATGTTTGTGCTGTTGATTCCACCGGGGCAGATCCACGTGGAATGTAGTGCCCTGATTTTCGTGACTATCGAAACTAAGGTCACCACCTTGCATTTCGACGATAGCTTTGGTGATACTTAAACCAAGGCCGGTGCCGCCTTTTTGACGGGAATCTGAACTATCGGCTTGCGCAAATTTTTTAAAAATTCTGGCTTTAAATGCTTCTGGGATGCCTTTTCCGTGATCGTGAACGGAGATACGAATATGATCGTTGGTGGGCATCACCGAGACTTCCACCTGTTCATTAGTTGGAGAATATTTAGCAGCATTGGATAGAAGGTTGGCCATTACCTGCGCAATACGTTTTTCGTCGATAAAAACCATTGCAACATCATTAGGATTAGTGACCAGTTTGAACCTGACATTAAGCTGATCAGCATAGCCTTTGTTAGACTCGACAGCTTGTTGAATGATAGGGAGCAGATTTGTAATCGTATTATCAAACTGCATTTTACCGGCAGTAATTTTTTCCAGATCGAGAATGTCGTTGATCAGGTCAATCAAGCGTTCGCTATTATTATTGGCAATACTAAGCAAATGCTCCATTTTATCTGGTAGGGCCCCAGTGACACCGGAAAGAATTAGGCCTAGCGAACCCCTGATTGAAGTTAACGGTGTGCGCAGTTCATGACTGACAGTCGAGATAAATTCCTTTTGCATCGTTTCAACACGTTTTCTTTCAGTAATATCACGTGTAATGCCAACAAAATGTTGAATATTATCGATAACGACGTTACTGACCGCGAGTTCCATTGGAAAAGTAGTGCCATCTTTACGCTGGCCAGTGACTTCACGCCCGATGCCGATGACCTTCTTTTCGCCCGTTTTGATGTGGTGCTGTAGATAGCCATCATGTTCAGTATGATAAGGCTCTGGCATTAGCATCTTTATGTTGTGCCCGATAACCTCATCTTCACTATAACCGAAGGTTTTTTTGGCCGCTGGATTGAAAGATTGGATAATGCCATTTTGACTGATAGTGATGATGCCATCCACCACGTTATCAATAACCGCAGTAAGTCGTTTTGTTTGTGCGGCGACCTTTTTTTTCAGCTGTGCGGTTGTTTGTTGTTGATTGTTTGCAAAGGCATTAATGGCTTTATATAGCGTGTGAAATTCATCGTTTGCCGAGGCGGCATCAACACGTACTGATAAATCACCTTCCTGTAGTTGTCTTGCCGCAGTGGCTAGATTAACCACGGGCGTTAGTATCTTTCGTGATATAAACCAGATAATAGTCAACAGTGATAGCATGCCGATCAAAAGGCTAATGAATAGCATTTTATTGAGAGCTGCATCAATGCCTGAAAATACGACATTCTCAGGTACATTAAGTGTTACCAGCCAATAACGACTACGATCTTGTGGCGAAAAATATATTTTCTGGAAGCCATCCACTTCCATGTGAATCTCATGACGTCTCATGTACTGATCCTGATGGGCCGATAACTCTGCCAGCATAGGTTCTACGTCCTGAAATGTATAAACAACAGTCTGTTCCAGTCCAAAAATTCTGGTAAGGTCGAGATGTTTAATATAGTGACCTTTCTCATCCACGATATTACGTTGTATGCCGTTATCTTCAGAGCGGACATTACTGAACAGTTGTTCGGTAGAGAAATTAATCACAATTAAAGCAACAGCGTCACCTGTGGTGTTGTGAATTGGCGTAGCGATCCTCAAAACGGATGTGCGAGGCTCCTGAATGACTCCGTGCTCGTGGTTTAGTGTGACATCTGAATAATAGACCTGTTTAGGTTTTAATTTAATTGTTTCACTCACATAAAGTCGATCGGCTTTGTTTTGCAGCGCATTGTCAGGTATTGCAATGATATTTCCATCAGCAGTCGTTTGAACTCTAACAAGTTCGTTGCCAGCAGCATCAATGAATCTGAGTTGTAGGTACTCTGTGTGATTGGAAAGGAAGGCGCTGAAAATACTTGTCAACTGAGTACGCCACTCTTGAAGTGAGTTGCCGTTTTCAGGGTCTGTGCCCTGATTTTCCTGCGCGCGTATGATGGCCTGAATGTGTGGTACATCGTGAAGTGTGAGCAGATTTTTTAGATGGTTGTTGAGGTTGTGTTCTATTTCCAACTTCAGTACTGTTAAGGAAGCTCTGATTTATTCATCATTTCGTTCATAATACGGCTGATTGATTGAATCATTGCGGAGAACAGAAGAATGCGCCAACAGACGCTCGCCGATGAAGGATTTGAACGTTTTCGCAAGCCT
>Ga0316209_1001332_pt1 | contig 26530 bp, 21 predicted proteins | sample 6monopyrite_MG_FD_204945 | JGI IMG/M metagenome (GOLD analysis project Ga0316209, IMG submission 204945) | Microbial mat bacterial communities from mineral coupon in-situ incubated in ocean water Damariscotta River, Maine, United States -... | ecosystem: Environmental > Aquatic > Marine >...
CATTCTCCTAATTATTGTGCTTATAAAATAGCCTATTATTGACAGAGAATAAACTCAATAACCAAATTGAACATACTATTTTGACTGTTCAACCCTAAGCGCTGGGCCAGCAACACCACTACCATTAATATTAGCTCTATCGACGCTTTCAGCGCAGGCGAAGCATCCGCGTCGTTTTGTAACTGCGCCTTCGTTTGCTCTACTACCTCAGTAATATTAATGCCGCTTAGGTTCATAATCGAAGAGAATGGTGTGTCATATCGATAGCATGACACATCAGAATGATCGGGCAATAGGATCCCCAGATCAGTGCAATTTTATTTTTTAATGGGCTGAATAGTTACTTTTATTTTACGTTTACCTTTACGTTTACCTTTACCTTTACGTTTACCTTTACGTTTACGTTTACCTTTACCTTTACCTTTACCTTTACCTTTACCTTTACCTTTACCTTTACCTTTACCTTTACCTTTACCTAAGCAATATTACATCCACCTATGTCGATCAATGGTTTGCTCGATGATCAGTCCGTAATTGATGAATACAACGGATGCCCAAGTAGGGATAGATGATGGCAATGAGTGGGTGATTTAACACTTTTTCATAAATTTTACTTTCACTAATGCTGGATTTTATAAATTCATGCGCGGTTGCGCTAGATTCAACCCATAAAATAAAAAGGAATGTATAATGGCAGACAATAAATCTTCGATATGGAAAAAAGTAACTGGACCTTCCGCTGGTCTGGTTCAACAACACTATGTTAAGGCTCGTGAAAGTGATCTGCACCGTCGCAATCCGGATTTGGAAGGTAAAGTAAAAAAATTACTGGAGGAGCACCAGTCATTTGCTCACCTTAAATTGAAGGGTGATAAATGGCTCGACATCTATAGAAAGATTAACAAGAATATTCAAGCAGCAGATTTAACGATAAATTTCAGTGGCGAATCTTGGTTTAGTACTGAAAATAATTATGAAACCTACACGCAAATGTACGAACGTTCGGTCGACAAAGATGGCAAAGTGAAACTCATAAACAACATGTTAAACCCGGCCGATGTAAGAGCCAGGGTTGACGACGCGGTAACCTTTCCTGAAGCATGGAATAAGTCTGCGCCTGCCCCTACGCATAGGGGGCTAAGACCGGGAGCACAGAGTGGTCAGCGGATTCAAACACAAATGGCGTTTGGTGAGCAAAAAGCGATATCTAAGGACGGAAGGAACGTTGGCGTTGAGTCGCTGAATTCACACTTTAATCCAAAAACAAAGCAAGTCTTCGCTGCACTGAATTACGGACGAAGACCTCACGGTAGTTCCACTGGTTACGGCCAAAGCCACCTGGTTTTACATCCTCGATTTAAAGTGAACTCCTTTTATTATGCTGGAGACACTTTCTTTATCAGTACAAAAGACACCACCGTGCAAATGCCCTTTGGCACGCTTGCTGCGATAATGGTGCACGCTAAACCGAGCATGGTTGACGCAATTATTCGAAGTTGTTACTTTGGTGCTGCGCTTGATGATATTGACATGACAGGTTCATTCCAACTGTTATTGGAAGCGCATCTCTTTAGTGGTTTGAGTTTTTCGAATAATATCTCTGAAGTTCGGCTTTCAGCTGAGCATGCTGGCTCAGAAGTACACAAAAACGCGTCTAAGTTTTCTGCCAAGCATGGTGCTAAATTGGTATTAATGTGAGAGTACGTTAAAGAATGCTTTGGTTAGAGCAAAACAGGAAATCCCGAGATAAACGTTGATTAGGGGCAGTTATATTTTAAAAGTCTGCACTACCTAATAATGCCATTTTATCGCAATAGCATTATTAGGTATAATACCACCTCCCCAAGGTAAGCACACATGTTCAGCTTAGCTGCATTTAATTAACCAACTCAATCAGCAGTAAATAATTTAGCCCGCACAGTAGCTCGATATTCACGAGGTGACGTTGCCAGTAACTTTACAAACAAAGCGGTAAAATAGCCTACATCTTGATATCCAATTTTGTCAGCGACTTCACTCACATTCAAATTACTGGTTTGTAATAAATCCTTGGCGATTTCTATACGTATTCGTTGTAAATATTGCAGCGGTGTTTGTTCGGTTGCATTTTTAAAACGACGGTTAAAGCTACGTACACTCATCTCAAAACGGCTTGCCACTTCGCTTAGGTTAATCTGGCGATTATAATTATCCTGCAACCAAATTTGCGCCTGCACTATATCCTCATCGGGGTGCTGTTTTGTGCTTCCTTCAAAATAGCTGGTGTTTTCATATGAACGGCGAATTTCGTGTGAAAAATTTCGCTCTACAAAACTGGCAATAGCTTCACCATATAGTCGTTTAACAAAATGCACAGTGAGATCCGCCATCGCATTGACGCTAGCGGAGCAATATAGGTTTTTAGCTTGAGTAATGAAGTATTGGCGTTTCAATTTAACCCTTGGATAGTCTCGTTGAAACTGATCAAAATAATGCCAATGAGTAGTGGCAGGTTTATCATTAAGTAAACCAGCTTCGGCTAAGAAGCAAGTTCCCGTGCCCACCGCAGAGATCATGGCACCATTTTCATAGGCCTTGCGTAACCAATCCAAGATTTCAGGGTGTTTTTTCACTATAGGTCGAGGGTTTCTCCACAGTGCTGGCAAGTAAATAATATCGCTATTGCCTACTTCTTCCAGATCAGTATCGGGGAACAATGAAAAACCAATGCTGGTTTTTACTGGTAGTTTGTTTATCGCAGTCGTTTGAATTAGCACAGTTTCAATCTGGCTGCCACCTTTAGCACGAGCTGCACTTTCGGCAGCACGTAACATTTCAAAAGGCAAAGTGGTGCTAGTAGCCAACATATTGTCGCAGAGTAAAAAAGTAATTTTATGCACAAGTCGGTTCTGTTGTTGCTGAATATTGCCCAAAGATACCGAAACATTGGCTAAAACACCACGACTTATGGCCAATATAACCCTGCCAGAACACAAGCCAAGGTATTACACTGCTGCTCATTCAAGCTTTTGGTATTTTACCTATGTCTTCTTTACCCGTTATCGTTGGATTTGGTGGTTTTAATGCCGCCGGTCGCAGTTCATTTCATCACGCTTATAAACGTATGGTGATAGAAAGTTTACCTGCCGATGAACGCCAAGAAACCATGCTTGGTTTGGCCACAATGATGCAGTTAGTGCGTTGCGAAAACGGGAGCTTTATTGATAGCAATGAACAACCTCTGACTCCAGAAGAAGTGGTTGCGCGTTTTTCAGAACAAATTTTGAATTCCACCCTTATTCGTAAAATCGAAAAGAGTCACTTTAATGTTGATGCCGTACATTGGCAAAAAAATATCACTATGCGCTCATCTGATAAACAAGGTATTTGTTTTGACTTAACCCGTAAACAGCTACCTGATCCTTTGCCCACTAACTGGCAGATCAGTGATATCGATAAAGACAATGTTAAAATTGAAATTATCGGTGAAGTTGAATTCAAAGCTGATAGTTATCGTGAATGTCCGGTCAAAGTAGCTGGGCAATTGCCTAGCGGCTTTAACCCCGCAGATCACTACAATGCCCGCTTTCATCCCCGCGCCTTACAAATGGCCATCATGGGTGCATCAGACGCCATTCGTTCATTAGGCATTGAGTGGAAAACCGTAGTTGATGCCATCAAGCCAGACGAAATTGGAGTATATGCCAGTAATGCCATGTCGCAACTTGATGAGAACGGTTTTGGTGGCATGTTGCAGTCCCGCCTAAAGGGTGGCCGAGTCAGCACCAAGCAATGTCCATTAGGTTTAAACACTATGCCTGCTGATTTTGTGAATGCCTATGTTTTAGGCAGCGTTGGTCACACTAGTGCTATTGTCGGAGCCTGTGCCACGTTTCTTTATAATCTCAAAGCTGCCATAGAAGATATTAATAATGGCAAACGCCGAGTAGCTGTAGTAGGCAATGCTGAAGCCCCGATATTGCCAGAAATTATTGATGGTTACGGCACCATGGGTGCACTCGCCAGCGAAGATAATTTAAAACGTTTAGACAAAACTGACACGGTTGACCACCGCCGAGCCAGCCGACCTTTTGGGGATAATTGTGGTTTCACCATAGCCGAATCAACTCAATACGTAGTGTTAATGGATGATGCTTTAGCCATAGAGCTAGGGGCTGACATTCATGGCGCAGTCAGCGATGTTTTTATTAATGCAGATGGATACAAAAAATCAATCTCTGCCCCTGGCCCCGGCAATTACATCACTATGGCTAAAGCGGTGTCTGCAGCTCGGGCGATTGTGGGAGACGAGTCGGTTCGCAAGCGTTCATTTATTCAAGCCCATGGTTCGAGTACGCCTGCCAACCGCATCACTGAGTCACGCATTTTTGATGAAGTAGCCAAGATATATGCGATTAAAGATTGGCCAGTTACTGCAGTCAAAGCTTATGTGGGCCATTCTTTGTCCCCCGCCAGTGGCGAACAACTCATGGTAAGTTTAGGTGTGTTTAAACACGGATTCATTCCCGGTATTAAAACTATTGATAAAGTCGCAGACGATGTATTGGCTGAACGCCTAAATATTTCAACCACAGATATTGATAAAGGAGCGGGCAATGTTGACGTGGCATTCCTAAATTCCAAAGGGTTTGGCGGCAACAATGCGACTGCCACTGTGTTGTCACCACAAATAGTCAATAGCATGTTATCCAAGCGATACAGCGCTAAAGACATTACCGCTTATGAGTCTCGCCGTGAACAGGTACGTGAAAAAGCTAACGCCTATAACCTCCAAGCCACGCAAGGTCACTTTGATACCATTTATCATTTTGGTCAGGATCTTATTGACGAGAACGACATTCAGATGACTGACAAAGAAATACGTATCCCCGGATTTACCAACCCCATCGACTTAAGGATGACAAACCGTTTTAAAGACATGATGTAGCGGTGTGCAACAGTTGTCTATTTTTGCCCCGGGGAGTCAACTCAGGGGCTAAAGACTGATTTAGCTTTGTTCCCCCATGACATGCTTTATTCAGTACTTGTAGTGGGCACCGCTAATTTACGGCCAAGAATAAACGAATCAATAATCGCAACAACCCAACAACCTAATAATAAAAGACTTGCAATATTTGGGGTTTCACCGGCACTACCGTTAAGTTGCGAGGATATTTCAGCCATTAGACGACTTACATCCAAAGGGATCTCCCCATTTAAAAGTTTTTCGCTAATGTCATTAGCAATGTCAACTGCAAAGGTTATTAAGACGTACAAACATCCCGCTGAAAACAGCGTAAATAACCCCCCTCTTAGCTTACTCTTTAAGTAAAAGTGACCACAGCCAGGAAAGATAAAGGCAGATATTAGCGCAGCTTTTGTCGCTTTATGCATGTGTAACCTCTGTATAAAACCCCATGATTTTTTTACTAAAAAGTGCGTTTTGGATGGCCTATTTATAAGCACCAACTTTTGACAAGCTACACATCTGATAGTTGCCTGACGTTATTACCTTTAGTCCATGGTGGCAATACGAAGAAGCTAGGCAAAAAAACGCAGACTTTAATTTACGCTTTCTCTATTACACCTAATTCTCAACCTGCGTGTGCTACTTGTCCACCATCTAAAACAACAGTGTGACCACATACATAGTTGCTCGCCCGGGAGCAAAGATAAATGGCGGTGCCAGCAATATCTTCAAGTTCGCCAGTTTTGCGAGCAGGAAGACTATTCGCAACCTCCTTTTCACGGTCCATAACGGATTTTGTCATTTTGCTGGGGAAAAAACCTGGCGCAATAGCATTAATATTTACATGACTCGGACGAAGATCTGCCGCCATATGTCGTGTCATTTGAATAACCGCCGCTTTACTGGCCGAGTAAGAATAATTGTTCAAATGCGGATGGGTGATGCCATTGATCGAGGCAATATTGACAATGCGTGAGGGCTCGTCTGCTTCTCCAGCTGAGCACAATGCCGGCAATAAACGTTGGCTTAGAAAGAAAATAGATTTCACATTCAAATCCATTACCTTGTCCCAACCAGATTCGGGGAAATCTTCAATCGAGGCTCCCCAAGCTGCACCAGCATTATTGATGAGTATGTCGATTTTGGGCTCTCTTTTAAGCATGTCATCTGCAAAAGAGTGAACCCCAGCCATAGTGGATAAATCAGATTGAATGGCTATACACTCACCAAACGCGGATAGTTCAGCAGCGGTTTGCTGCAGCTGTTCAAGTTTGCGTGCAGTGATATAGGTTTTGACGCCATTTTCCACAAAACCACGGGCAATCATTGCACCTATTCCGCTTGATCCACCGGTTACCACTGCGACTTTTCCAGCAACCGAAAATAAATTTTTCATATATGATCCCTATCATTTGGAAAACGCCAACTTTGACAGCGCTTAGTATTATGAATATGTCGAAACAACCCCTTAGTTGCCGCCGTGCAAAGATACATAAATGCCTTGGATCTCTTGTGCTCGAATGAACAACTTGTTTTCTTCATAACGCGCGCTGGGCAATTCACAAAGCTCTGCTAATTTAGCGAGTGCTTGTTCTTGTACTTGACCAGCTTCAACCGCTTCATCCAACATACCAATGGTTGCGGCTTGCAAAGGCGAATACCCCTGAGACTGAATAATAGCTCGCGTATGGTGTAAAGGGTCTACGTGGGTTTTAGCCAGTATTCTCAAGGTTTCATTAAAGGGCATATCGATAGCAGTTTCAGGTAGCTTAAGAACAAATTCGCCCAATGCGCCTATACGGTAATCAGAGGCCAGCAACAGAAACACGCCCATTCCAATGGCATGGCCTTCACACGCAACAACGACTGGGTGTGGATACGAATAGATTTTTTCCAACAAAAGCATACCTTGTGAAACCATCTTCTGGGCGGCTTCTGGGCCAGTTGCCATAACCTTTAGGTCAAAACCCGCAGAAAATATGCCTACGTGGCCAGAAATTAACACACCTTTTCTTTCAGTTTTGGCGCGGTCTAGGTTGGCCATAAATTCTTGGGCAAGTTCGCAAGACACGGCGTTAGCTTTGCCGTTGTCTAGTGAAATTTTGGCGATACCGCCCTCAAGTAGTTCATATTTCATGATGTTTCTATTTCCTCGACTCTATTTAAAATTTTATTTAGTACGGATTAAGCCGTAATCATGGTATTACACTCTGCATCAGCCAAGAAAAATACATAGCTTAAAAGCTGATTTGACATGGCTCTAGACTGATTATTTTCGTGATGATACTAAACCCATAACCTCTTTAGATTACGCAAATAAGTGTCATTGTGATTCCTTAATTTAGGTGAAATTCATGGCATTTATTGAGAGACGTTAATATAAATAATCGGCAATTTGTACCATTTCGCATAAAGTCGCGTTGAAGTTCTATTAGATAGATTGAGCAGTTTTACGATATTTACAAGAGTGCCTAGTAAATTATCTGTAGGACTCGCTCGGTGAAATCCATCGCAATAACGCGTTACAAAAATTTGCACATTTTGCATTTTATAGTAATACTGCTTACACCTATTCTTACTCGGGCTGGGCAAATGCTTAGAAAACGTCAGATCACGCCTAAATCCATCATTCTTGATGTACTGCGATTAACCCGTGGCGGTTATTGCCAATCGGCCAAATTGATCGCGGTAGGCGAGTTATTTGATTTTAAAGCAAGCACCATGCGGGTGGCATTAACGCGTCTTCTGACATCGGGCAAAATAGAAGCAGACGGGAATAGCGGATATCGTATGAGTGCCAATACCGACCTGTTCAGCGACTACATTGAGCAGTGGAAGCTTGGAGATTTACGCCGCGGGGAATGGCAAAAAGATGACTGGTTAATGACACTATTGCCAAGTAATCCTGATCGCGCGATCCGCACATTGAGCCAAACGACTTTGCAGTTTTTCGGTTTTCGTAAGGCTCTTAACAAAGCATGGGTTCGCCCGAACAATTTGCTGCCTGCATTAAATGAATTACGCGCCTTGTATCAGTTGGTGGGGCTTGAGCAAGAAGCCTTATTATTTAAGGCTGCTGATATTCCTTACCCCGAGCAATTTATTTGGGAAAGCACCTTATGGAACACCGAAGACTTGCAATTCACTTATGAACAACAGCTAGTCAAACTGACTAAAAGCAAGGCACGCCTCAATAACCTTGAGACTAGGGACGCCCTGCGTGAAAGCTTTATGATTGGCGGGGAAACCATCAATTTACTGGTTAAAGACCCGTTACTGCCCGATGAAATGTTCTGTACGCCCAAGCGTGAAGAGCTGCGCCATGCAATGTGTGACTATGATGCCAGTGCCCATAATATTTGGACTCAGTTTATGGGTGAGTCCACCGTGTTTAGCGTTTCTCAACAATAGGACTAACCCAATGAAAGCACATGACATACTTAGTAGACAGGAAATTGTGCAATTGATGAGCAAGAGTAACCTGCGTGCCACTGTTTTGGTCCTTAGCTGCTGGGCATGGGTAATTGCTGCCATGACGCTTGTGGCCATTTGGCCAAACCTTGTTACAGTAATCATCGCCCTGTTAATTATTGCTGGTCGACAACTTAGCTTTGCCATCTTAATGCACGATTGCGGCCATAACAGTCTTTTCAAATCGATCAAACTCAATCAGTTTGTGGGTACTTGGCTAGTCGGCGCTCCCGTATTCTCTGATATACAAACCTACTCTCGCCAGCACACTATTCACCACAAAGACGTTGGAACCGCTAAAGATCCCGATTTGGCTAATTATGTGGCTTATCCGATAAGCAAGATGTCGTTCCTGCGTAAAATTTCGCGGGATCTCAGCGGTTTAACCGCGCTAAAGTTTTGGTTTTATATACTGAAAACACGACATCCATCACAAAAGAGCATGGTGACAAATATCGCCTTATTTAGAGGATTGGCAGTTAATCTGGTTATATTCTTGTGTTGTTATGTGCTTAATGTAGCTTGGTTGTATTTGCTTTGGATACTGGCCTACAACACTACTTATTTTCTATTTCTACGCATCCGCCATGTGGGTGAACATGCAGCTGTGCCAAACTCAATTAGTCCTAATATGTTTGAAAATACCCGTACTACACTCTCAAGTTGGTGGGAAAGGTTATTGATCTGCCCGGTATACGTTAACTATCATATAGAACATCATTTATTACCCTCAGTTCCCCCCTACAACTTGCCCATGATGCATAAATGGTTAGTCGCCAAAGATGCTTATAAAAACACTCCTTTGCCATCGAGTTATATCGCGATGCTCCGTAGTGTTCTTATACCATTACCCATAGATAATTAAGGTTTAAAAACAAAGGACGTTATGAACAACAAAGAAATGATGATTAAACAATTAAACGCTCGCGGCCCAAAATTCCTTGGCATGCTGGGTGGACAGCTAGTAGATGTCGATGCTGACAAAACAGCTTGTACCTTTGAATTCAATATCAGCAAAGACTTCTGCCATTCAATTGATGTGGTTCAAGGTGGGTTTGTTACCGCCATGCTTGATGCTGCCATGAGTCATGCTGTTTTTATCTGCGACCAAGAAATTTTAAATGTCTCATCTCTTGAAATAAAAACCTCTTATCTTGAAGCAACACGAGCAGGAAAGCTCCGTGTTGAAGGATGGGTGATAAAGCAAAGCTACAAAACAGCTTTTATGGAAGGTCACCTCTATAACGAAGATAATGACTTAACCGCAACCGCCAGTTCAGTCGCTAAATTAATACGGTCGTCTAGGTAATAAACAGTGACTCTAACGGCTTTTATTCATAGCTGCTATAACCGTTCACACGCTATTTGCTTCGAATGATTTTACCTTTTAAGCTCACTAGATGTCTTAATAATACCTAGTACTAACAAACTAAAATATGGCTAAACTGTCCAAAATTCTATCCGCCAGTACATAGCATTATAAAAGAACGAACATAGTGGCAGTTCAAAGTTAAATACCCCCTATTGGTTTTTACCCAATATTGGCATCATCCTTTGTATTTTTTACCGCCCTTATTTCATCCTTAACATCCTCATTTGTTGCAGCAACTGTCTCTTCATCAATTTTTGCCGTAGTCTCAGTTGTAGGGGTATTTTCTTGGTTTCCCTCATTTAGGGTTGATTCCGGTGTTCCATCTGGAAAAGGCACAAAAGGAAATGGCATGTCGTCAGTTTTGAAGGTTAAAAACAAGGTAATTTGATACAAGTAAGTACTCAAATTCTGACCGAAAGGAATCATTACTTCATTTACCTGACCCTTAAAGAGCAGGGTGATAAATTGAAAAACAGCCACCAAGGTTACGACCAATTTTGCCAGCCCCGAAATAATGGAAAAAACGACCATAAATAAACCTCGCTTCCAGGTATCCAGATTAGTTAATGTTGTTTTGGTTTTCTCGTCCATTTTATTCTCCTAAAGATATTATTGTGAATTGTACGCTTTACTTGAAGTTAGCAAATATAAGGCCAACAATAACCACTATAAAATCAATTAGTTAGACATCCCTCTTCGACTGTGGGATATACAAGTCACAAGTTAATGCGTTTTTTCGCCAAATTGTGATAAAAATCATCACCCTCTGAATAAGAATAAATCCAAATCCCCATTCGTCATTCCAACTTATTATTCGCCCTTCATCACAACTCCTTTCGTTAAAATTTACTCTGACCACAGATACTAAGATACTAGCGTGTTATCTTGTATGCCTAGTTAATTCCGATAAGAATAACCAACGGGGAAATAATTATGGTGCCAAAACCAGCTTTATCGAAACTTCCGATCAAGCTTGCGAAGACTGGTTTTTATCGTGGATTTAGCCTCGATGTGACAGTCGTCAGTAAAATCATTATCAGTGCACTTGTTGTTTGGGCCATTTTTTGGCCAGTTCAGGCGGGTAAGACGTTGGGGGATTGGAACACACTTATTTTGGCCAATTTCGCCGCTTGGTACATCTGGGGTGTCGCCATTTTTGTCATTGTATGTATCGGTTTGGCACTTTGGCCCGCGGCTGGCAGGCTTAATTTGGGGCAACCGGGTGAAAAACCCGAATTTACGAATTTTTCATGGTTTTCAATGATGTTCAGTGCCGGGATTGGTGTTGGCATGCTGACATGGGCTGTGGCTGAACCTGTTACACATTTCGCCAACAACCCAGAGGTAATTAAAGGACTTACCACCGGTGGTGCGGCTGACAATGTGCGCATGGCCTATAAGTGGTCATTCTTGCACTGGGGAACGGGGGCATGGGCATGTTACGCCATTGCCGGCCTTTCGATGGCGTTCTTTAGCTATCGCCGAGCATTACCATTAACTATTCGGTCATCGCTGACACCGTTATTTGGCAAGTCTCTGTCTGGACCGTTAGGGCACTTTATCGATATTGTGGCCGTTGTTGCGACCATTTTGGGTGTGGCACAGACCCTTGGGTTTGGTGTGGAACAGTTTGTTGCAGGACTAACTCGCATTGGTATTGACGGCCTAGTCAATACAGAAGGCGGGGCAACCACCTTCGGTATCATTGTAGCTTTGATAATAATCATGGGGGCTTCGACGTTGTCGGCCTTGTCCGGGGTAGGTAAAGGGATCAAATGGCTTTCTAATGTCAACATGGTTCTGTCGATCATCCTACTAGGGTTCTTTATCATCTTTGGCGCAACGTTCTTTGGTGGCACTGCGATGATTTTTGGCCTTTGGGATTACTTCATAGCACTACCAGAGATGAGTTTTAACGTCTGGCAGACAGATGGGATTGAAGGATCAGAGGCATTCTTACTGACACAGTGGCAGGGGTGGTGGCCGGTATTTTACTGGGCATGGTGGATCGCGTTTGCACCCTTTGTAGGATTGTTTCTTGCGCGTATCTCCCGTGGGCGCTCGATACGTGAATTTGTGCTTGGTGCGATGTTAGTGCCATCGTTGATGTGTTTTGTTTGGTTTTCTTGGGCCGGGGGAACCGCCATCGATCTGGAACTAAATGGTGCCGCCAACGGTGCAATCTTTGATGCAGCGAATGCCGACAAAATTTTTGCCATGACAGAATTTATGCTGACGCCAATTAGTGAATGGTTAGCATGGGGGATGGCACTGCTGATTGTAGTCCTGTTGATGACGTTCCTTGTCACATCGGCTGACTCGGCAGTGTTGATCGTGAACACAATTAACGCAGGGGGCGACGAAGGTCCCAAGTCTCGGCCACATATCCTGTTCTGGGGTGCAGCCCTTGGCCTTGTGGTGGCAGGTCTGCTTATTTCTGGCGGTACAGAGGCAATAAAAATGGCGATGGTAATTGGCGCGTTGCCGTTTTCAATCGTGATGGTTTTGATGTGTTTTGCACTGGTTTTTGCGATATACAGCGATGGCCGACGAGAGGCTGCAGGCCTTCAAACCACATTTGCTAGCGACAATGCAAAGTCTGCTGAATAATCTGGTACTAACATAAAAAAATTCTATTTATCCTTAGGTAACCGTCATGTTAAAACCGTTTTATCAACCCCTGCTTGTTAGCGCTCTTGTATTGGCTATCGGTTTTGCTGTGGCAGTGCAGAGTCATGCAACTGTTGCCATTATTCATGGCAAAACCATTATCCCTGCTGGTAATGCAACATCTGATCAAGACCTAACCATCAGAAATGACAAGTTAGCGTTTTCCTTAGCAGTGGGGTCTGCGCCTCCTTGGGGTGTAGCCCGTGGCTGTATTGTTGATATTGCCAATGTAAAAGCGGATGGCACCTTAAGTAATGACCGTGTTGCCTTTGCTGATTTCATTCCAAATAACTGGTCAAGCTGGCCAACTACTTATCAAACAGTGGATATTATTAAAGACAGCAAGGATGAGGCTATAGTTAAAGTTACCCGTGATTTTGGCAAGGTAGTCATTAGTACTATTTATAGCCTAACGTCTGGCTCTGACCGTATTCATGTTAAAACCACCATGACCAATGAAGGTGAGGCATTAGCTGATATGTTATCCGGTTATACCTTGTGGCCAGATGGTGGTTATAAGTTTGCGGTACCGGGTTATGCGGGCAAAGAACAGGCGCTTGTCGATGATCCTATATCAGACCGTTTTGTGGGCTATGACGCTGATTGGGCCATTGCCTTGCACGCCCCCTATATGACAGAGCTAAAAAGTAAATCACGGGATCTATATAGCAAACATAGTCTGAAAAAATCAGAGTCAATCACATTTGAAGGTGACTATCAGGTGTTAGCCAGTGGTGATCTATCACCAGTGGTTCACGCTGAGATAACCCGCAAAAAACTGCAGGCAGGCACGTTAACCGGTAGCGTTAAAACGCAACAAGGTAAGTCTGTAGATGAGCCTGCAATTGTGGTGCTTAAAGACGGTGTGCCTTACATTTGGGGGATAGGTAAAAACGGCAAGTATAAGCTTGACTTACCAGTGGGAAATTATCAGGTTTATGCAGCGGGTAAAGGTTATTCAGAAAGTACAAAACATGACGTTAGTATCAAACATAATGGGACGCAAATGCTTATGTTTGCTGATCTTATGGCCCCAGGTGAAGTCAAAATTCAAGTAACAGACGCACAAACAACACTTGCATTAGACGCTAAAATTCAAATCGAAAAGGGCAATAAACCCTTGATTGAATTTTTTGGAGCCAAAACATTCTTCACAGATTTAGACAGTGTGGGACAGGCCAAATTTACTTTAGCCCCTGGCAATTATCAGCTTAAAGTTTCCGCTGGTGCTGACTTCGTTGCTAAACCTGTATTCATTGACGTCAGTATTGCTCCCAATCAAACAACAAACTTGGCCAGCGCAATCCCTGTCAGTACCTATCCAACACAACAGGGGTGGTATGCAGCTGACTTACATCATCACGCCGATGTGTTAGAAGGCTCGACATCACCCGAGTATCTGGTGCGTTCGCAGTTGGCAGCGGGTCTTAATGTGACCTTTGTGAGTGACCATGACTCAACCAAAAACCATGGGATTATTAAAGCGCTTTCGGATAAGCGAGGTGTGCCATTTATTCCATCAATAGAAATTTCACCGTCCTGGGGACATTTTAATGTGTTCCCGATTGATATTGGCGCGCAATTGTCAGTAGACCCAGGTGTGGATGATATCCATAACATTATTAAAGATGCACGGCGCATGGGGGCAACAGTTATCGCTTCCAACCATCCTTATATTCCTTACGGTTATCTGAGCAGTCTGGAAAAAAACACCGCACCCGGCGGATTTAACCCAAGCATTGATCTGATTGAAATAAATTCAGAAGTGGATTATATGAAGGCCGTTGAGAAAGCCCGCCTGCTATGGTCTGAAGGGTTGCCTTATTACTACACGGCAGGTTCCGATACCCACGACGTCTGGAATGAAACCAGCGGCCATAACCGCATGTTTGTATATACAGCAAATAAACCAGACGCTAAAGCCTTTGCTCAGGCAATGAAAAATGGCCGCTCGTACGCATCTTTTGGGCCGGTAATTTACCCCACAAATGTTATGTTTGGCGACACACTAAAGCTGGCCAAAAATCAGCAGCAATCCATCCGTTTTGACCTGCTATCGGTCAATGGGCTTAAGTCGGTGCAGTTAATCGGTAATGATGGAGTGATCAGTGAGCAGACGTTGTCGGGTGAAAAAGCATCGGTAGTATTTGCTGTGCCACAAAAATCAGGGTGGGTAAGTTTAGTGGTTGAAGATAGCAAAACGCAGCAAGCTTTTTCAAATCCAATATGGCTTAAAATGGTCGATACAATACTATTCTGAGAATTAAGTATGGCTTTAAACACAGTTTAATAACAACTGGTTGGAATACATCAGGTGTTTAGGCACATATACTAGAATATTTCTGTGGGGGAACATGAAAATAGTTTATTCGATTGGGTTTATTTTACTGAGCTGTATGATATTTACCTTCAATGCAAAGTCAGCATTAATGGATGAATTAAAGCCTTTAGCCGACGGGCCCCATGCAGTGGGATCAACAAACATGCAAGTCGCTGCTAAGTATGCCGGCATCGGCGACGAGGTTATGCATGATTACTTGTTGGGCAAAGCAAAGGCTAATCAGCCTCGCTATGCAGCAGATGTGTTGCAGCACCCTGAGTCGGCATGGCTGATAGATGTCCCCGTTCCCGACGAGCCTGAATTATACGGACCCGCAAGTGGCCAGACTTTGCCTGTTTTGAGCTACTTAACATTCCCTTCAGTTGCGCAAGCGCTGCCGCAAAAACAGCTACTCAGATATGCGTTTCCCTATTACCAAGCTCAACATGGTGTTTTCGAAAACATGCTACAGGTGGGTGAGAAACCCAGTTTCGCAGAGCCCACTCGCATCGTTTATCCTGCCTGCCACCAAACAACTGTCAGGTTCGACATATGTGATAAAGCTAATTGATCAACCGCATATTTTTGAACAAGCCTCATGGGTAGATCGCAACAACTGGGAAATACTGTTTTTTTCTACATAAACAAGAATCCACTTTAATTGACCTAAAGGGATTTGCTCCCAAATTTTGTCGTCTTTATTACCTTCCAGTATATACCCGTCTCCCTTGAAGCTGCAGCGTTGTTGGCTGCTCTCACTCACCCCAATCACTTAGTAAGTCTAAGCTCATGGGGCTGAGTTCCTTTGCCGCCTAGCTGCAACTCAAATGGCTTTGGGTATAAATACGTCTTTTTGTGCTGAAACTTTAAATGCGAGAAAAACACTGGCGGAAATTCATCAATCACTCGTCTTAGATTAAACGCTCTATATATTTTGTAAATTAATGGAACGTTTTGCAGTGATTTAGCTGGACCCTGAATTGCCGCTGCTTTCTTAGTTTTGTGTTGACGACAAAGCTAGCAGAGCAAAATAAAGTAAACGTGTGTTCTCCTTTTGGGTCGCTATCTTATTCTCCAGTATAGGTTTAGCGGCCGATTTTTCTTATCCTTTGTATGTTATCTGGCTGTTGTTAAATGCCGTCGCTACTAACGTTTTATAACCAACGAAACTTTTAAGTGGCAAAAAGCAGTGGTGGAGCCACCAAAGCGGTTGGTGGCAAAGTCGATTGTATTGCACTTTACGACCTGCCTCATTGTAACTCGCTCATTCAATTCAACAGTTCTCAACGAATCTGCTCACGCTGGTCTGCATGCAATTTCACCTTAATATTCATCAAACATTTATTGTCAGTATTAATTTACTTGCGCCAAAGTATTACAGCTGTAATAATTAAAGATTACAAGCGTAATCTTTTGAGGGTAAATATGAAATTTGTGGTTTTTATATTGTCAATTAGTCTGTCATTTTTTGGACATGCGATAGTCATCCGACATGATGTAACAGATGAAAAATATTTGGCGAAACAAATAGATTTTCCACCATTAGCGACGTTTTACATTGATGGTGCCCATGGCACGTTAATTAAACCTAATTGGGTGTTAACAGCGGCTCACGCAACATTTTGTGTGCAGACAGGATCTTTCATTAGGCTAGCTGGGAAGACAAGAAAGGTTTCAAATGTGTATGTGAATCCAGATTATACTCCCGGAAAAAGCCACGACATTGCCCTTATCCAACTGCAAGACGACGTTACGGATGTAAGCCCTGCTGCGGTCTATACAAAAAGTGATGAACTAGGTAAAAACATTTGGTTTATCGGCATCGGTGGCACAGGCACTGGACTTAAGGGGCAAACCATCGACAATGCTGAAAACAAAGGCATGTTAAGGAGAGCACAAAATACGATTGTGGCAGCGCAGGGGCCACTAATTAAATTTAAGTTTGATCAGGGAGAGAATGCCTTACCTTTAGAGGGCGTTTCTGGCTGCGGCGATAGTGGCGGACCGGCCTATATTAGGAATGACTATGGCTATCAGTTGTTAGGTATTAGCTCACGCCCCGAAGGCAACTTCGAAAATATTGGCGAGTATGGAATTACCGAAGTATATACAAGAGTTTCATATTTCAGTGCATGGATTAATCTGGTAATAGAAGCGAGCCCAGAAGATCGTGAAAAAATAAGCTTACCAAAATTGACATATCTTCCAGCCGGAGTGACAGAAGATATATTGCCAATGGTGTGCAATGACATTGGCATAAAGTCAGATGAGAATTAGTTAAAGTGCTTACTACAACATATCTAGAAGATATCAATCGCTCTGGCCCTATCGATTGAAACAGGAGTTACACCCCCATCTCGATGGCTTTTTTAGGCGTAAAACTACTGCCTATTGAAGCGATAATAACCAAACCAATTGCAGCCCACTGTAACAAGGTCAGTTGCTCACTTAAAATAACAAAACCCGCCAACGCCGCAATCGCTGGCTCTAAACTCATCAGCACGCTAAAGGCCTGTGTAGGCATATTTCTAAGGGCGACCATTTCCAATGAGTAAGGCAAGGCACTGGATAATATTCCCACCAATAAGCCAAGGGGTAAAACTTGCCAACTAATTAACGCTAAGCCTTGGCTCACTGCGCCAATTGGCACCAGCACTATGGCAGCCACTGTCATGCCTAGCGCCACGGTAATGCCACCTGATGCTTGTTTGCCTGTGCGCGTCCCAAACAAGATATAACCTGCCCAGCACGCTCCAGCCCCTAATGCCATTAATGCACCAGTAAGATCTAGCCCTTGTGCGCTAGCTAAATCAGGCAGTAGCAGAAAAATCCCCGCAATGGCTAAAGCAACCCAGAGCAGATCACTCTTTCGCTTAGACCCAAATAAAGCCACGGCTAAAGGACCGGTAAACTCAAGGGCCACAGCTATCCCTAAAGGAATGCGCTCAATAGCAAGGTAAAACAGGATATTCATCCCGCCTAAACACAGGCCGTAAATAATAATACTCTGCCAATCTCGCCCCTGAGGTAATGCTCGCCATGGGCGAAACACTAACCAAAGTACGACAGCGGAAAAACCTAAACGCAATGCAGTGGTACCTTCTGGGCCCACCAAAGGAAAAAGTTGTTTTGCTAAAGACGCGCCGGTTTGAATTGTCACCATAGCGAGTAAAACACTGCCCACGGCAGTCAGCACAACACGATTAATTTGCATCTAAAATACGTCCAAAAAAAATGAATAACCTAAGCGGCGGCATTCTACCTGAGGCAACTCAAACCCTGCAGAAATTATTACTGTCAGGTGTAAAAGACTAACATTGAAGAAGTAGAATATCATTTGTCAGACTTGGCAGGTCATCCACAGATACTTACTGAAACTTTAAAAGCGGAAAAAGCAGTGGCGGAGCCACCAAAGCGGATATCGACGAAGTCGATACGTTTGATTTCAACGGTTCTGCCCCCGCAGGTTGTACTTTGTGCAACTGCTAGTTTTCAATTCTCTCAATCCAATAATTGGGTTTTTGATGAGTGCAAGCGATTGCTACAACTAAAATTAAGTCATTTCTGACCTGGTATACGATTGAATAAGGAAAACGGTTGAGCAGGCATCTATGGGTGTATTGACTAGACTTTTGCCAAGCCATAGGGGTGACTTTAACTCTAATTAAAGCAGTTTCAATTTCCTCAATAAACCGAGTTCCTAGGCCTTTGTATATCTGTTCATAATATTCAAAGGCATCGTCTAGCTCTGCCTCAGCAATATCAAGAAACTCAATTTTCATTTATATTTTTTTAGCACTTCAGAAACAGGTTTTGAATTAACCTGTTTGTTCTCGTACGCCAATACACGAGCATCGGATTCTTTTGCCCAGATCTCATTAATTTCGTCATTTGGGGCATCTAAACTCTCTAACAGCCTTTCAACTAGGGCAACCCGTTGATTCGTCGAGAGTGCTAATGCTTCATCAATTAATTCTTTATTTACATGAGTCATATTTAAATCTCCCTTACTGTATAAAGCATATCACTGAAAATATAAAAGTTATATCCAGCAAAACCAACCATTTTTAAAGAGTATTTCAACTATCAAATTACTAGTTTGTATATATTTTGAGGCCGGTATTAATAGCCCATAAATAAACAGGACAGTCTCATTAATTCTTACTCGATTTTCTTGCGCTTTTACAATGATTGTCCTTGTAATTCCGCTTCTTTAGAGAGAAAAGCACGCTACGCGCCTTCATCCATGAAGGTTTTGACTCGAATCCTTTCGAGCCAGATACTCTTTTTTCAACAGCAAAAAATAGAGTATCCAGAAAAATGCCGCCGCTGCTAAAGTTTTTAACCGCACAAAAAGGCTTATTTTAGCGTCGCTAAAGAATGAGTCCATCCAGCTTTAGCTCAAACGACTTCCATGTCGTTTGCCCCTAAAATAAGCCTTTTTGAGCTGAAACTTTAAATGCGGGAAAGCAGTGGCTGTGCCACCAAAGCGGTTATCGACAAAGTCGATACTTGTGATTTCAACGACCCCGCAGATTCCCGGCTGGCTAATGGGTAACCCCGCAGGTTTCTAAAAGCGATCCGACTTTATCGCACTGTTGACAACGGCTGACTTATGGGTGACCCCGCAGGTTCCCATCAAGGTCAATGCGCACCTCGCTACTCCTGATATTTTTCAATAGCTTCTTTAAACAAGTTCTCACTTTCATCTTTAAAACGAGATTTTTGACTATTAAGCTCAAAGAATTTTGTGTGTAAATTTGAATATATTATCTGGTGAGCTTTGTTATGAACGGTACTTTCTGTTGGATCATCCATTTCAAAGCCTTCATCTAAACATTGTGTGACGATAGTTAATATGTGATCTTTATTTATTTCATCAAGAGGCGACCAAATCTTTCCATCTAAAGAAAAATGTCCCTTACCTTCAGCTATTTTTAAGCACTTCATAATCTTTCCTTCTCTCCGAATAGGGGTCATCTCCAGCTTCTAAGCAATTAAGTAACACTTGGTGATTATCTGTTCGTGCACCATCCAGCCCGATTAAAAATCTATCGCTAGGATGACCTGTACACAAGTCATATTTTATAGCACCATTGTTGTTATTTTTGCACGTATACACCAAGTAGTCAGCCTTAATAGATGCTCCAACGGTACTGTTATGTGTCACAATAATAACAGGCATGAATCCTGAAATTTCCTTAATCAATTTATTAACTTTATTAAATAAAAATTTGTTATCAAATGAAGATTCAGGCTCATCGATTAACAACAGATCAAATTGAGTGGCATCACTAATTTCTTGTAAAAGTCTAAACTCAGATTGTTCCCCACCTGAAACTGGATACCCTGATGAGTTTAATATTTCATAAGTAACTTTAGAAAATAGCTTGTAATAATCAGCTCCACTTATATCAATCTTTCTAAGCTCCTTTAGATAATCATATCCACTCAAATGATAAATATTGAATGCGGCTATGTAAGAAGCTTGCTTAGATAAAACCGAGCCTACTTCTCGCGCATTATTGAACGCACCTCTTCTAGCTATTTTAGAGAAACCTTGTATTTCCTTTCTTAAAAACTCTTTTTCAGATTTGATAATCCCGCAAAGTAAATTAAATTTCTCTACTTTCTTAAGATCTAGAGAATAATTAAAAAGATCGACTTCGTTAACTGGTGCAGCTGCAGTACGCATCTGAAGTTCACTCTTAATATTTTCAATAATATCATTTACATAAGACTTTTGGAGTTCCGATTCTTTTCGCTTGTTATACTCTAGGATTAACTCAACTGCTAAAGCTTTGAGTTGCTCACGAGAAATGTGTTTGTTGATTACATTTTGGTACTCAGAGTTGTTTGCTAAAATTATCGCTGCATTAACTAATTGCTTCAGTGATGCTAGGTCATTTAAGTTAAAGGTAGATTCCGTAAAAAGCTTTGCCTTGGCAAAAGAGTCCAGCTTATCGGCTTCTGATGAATATTTTAGTAGCGAATTAACAAAATTATCTAACTCCCTATTTGAATTCTCCAAATTTACATCTCTCATCAAGCCAACTACTTCTTGGAACTCCTTAAAATAATCCTGAGTGATTTGTGATTGACTCGTAACGAGGCGTTTGGAAAACTCTCTGTCATCACCGTCATCTCGCTGCAGTAATGAAAATTGTTTGATGTATTTGACTCGAACATCTTCCGTATCGTTTTGTTCCGCTATTAAGTTTAACGTGTGCGACTTGCCAGTCGACCTCTCCCCCAAAATAACATTTAGACCAGTTGAAAGTTTTAAACCGTTATTTAGAGCATCAAAGAATTTATGTCCCTCTTCACTAGACAAATGAACTTTATGTTTATCTGAAAAAGCAAGCTTAAGGGAATTAAGAGTAATGTCACCAACGTCAACATACGTTTGCCGTGCAGGGACAGTTCTGAGTTTGTCGTCTATACGTAAATCGCTAAAACAAACAGGAACAAGTGAATTATCGTCTTTAATACAGTAAATGAACTTCCTTGCACTTGTCACTTCACCAGCAGTAATAAAACCACTCAACCCTTGAAGTGTCTGTTCCTTAATTTCTGGAGATTTTTTGTAATGAGGGATCAGTATATATTTTGATAAATCCGGAAAGACCTTTTTAAACTCATCTAAAGTTATTGAAATATCTTTATCGGGAATAAGCGCAGTAATTTCATCACATTTGGTTTTGAAGTCTGAAAGTTCATCATCATCAGAGATCAGTAAGATATGAGTGCTGTCTACATCAACCTCGATACCTGGAAAAACTTTAATTTTTAGTCGCTCTTTGATTTCCCGAAATTGGTGCAGATCAAACATATTATGATTCGTGATGGCGATAGCATCTAACTTGCCTTCTTTCACATACCAATCTAATTGATCCAGACTGAATGTAAAAGGACGGTCACTAATCGTTGAAACCGTGTGAAGATGAAGGTCAATTTTTCTCACTTGCTATCCATCGCAATTAATTATGTTTGTTTGAAAATCTATCATCTTACAGAAGCTTGGCGGAAACAAGACCTAGAGCAATGTTTAGGAGAAATTATTTCACCCTAAAAGTCAATTCGGCTGACACGTTAAAATTAAGAAAATAAAGAAGACTTAAGTGACGCTTGCTGAGACATCCACTGTAACAAAACGATAAAACGTAATTCATATCAATATATTACGAAAAATAGTTCTTCAAAAAATCAGTGGAGAAGCCATCAGTTTTGTTGTCGGCGAAGCCGATGCTTTTGATTTACCCTCGCATGTATGTTCGCCAATTATTTTTGAGATTTAGTAGGGCATTTTACATGGATGTAAATTGAGTCACAGAGTGCCGGGAGCACATTGTGACGACCTGCTCAATCTTGAAAATAATTGGATGAAGAACATAGTTTGGCGAGCGGCCTTTCTTGGTTACTTCTTTTGGCTGTAGAAAAGAAGTGACTGGTTCGAAGGGATTCGAAACAAAACCGTCAAGGATGACGGTAAGCACAGCGCATGCTTTGTAAGCGCAGCGCATAAAACTCGTTAAGCGAGTGTGCAAACCACACTCACTTAACAGCAAACTCCGGATCCAACTCACTCACCCCCAACCCACTCTTCTTAATCACTCTTAACTGCGTCGGAATACGTTCTTTCATGGCCTCGATATGACTAATCACCCCAATCATCTTGCCTGAGGCATTAAGGTTATCCAGCGCATCCAAGGCGATATCCAAAGTTTCAGCATCCAAGGTGCCAAAGCCTTCATCGAGAAACAGCGAATCAATACTGGTTTTATGACTAACTAAGTCAGACAACGCCAATGCCAGCGCTAGGCTGACCAAAAAGCTTTCACCACCGGATAGAGTTTTAGTATCCCGCTCAACATCACCTTGCCAGGTATCAAGCACAGTCAACGCTAACCCTTGTTCTTCTTTGCGCTTAAGCAAATAACGGCCGTGTATGCGGTCGAGTTGTTTGTTGGCGAGGTATACCAAGTTATCTAGGGTGAGTCCTTGGGCGAAACGGCGGAATTTATCGCCGCTGGCGGAGCCAATTAATCCGTGCAGGTAACTCAACTCATCGTAATCTTGTTTTTGCTGTTGGATTTGTTCTAGTAGTGCTTGTTGTCGCGAGGTCTCTTTTTGGTCTGCTGACAATTGACTGCTAATGCCACCTCTGCGTTCTATAAAGGTATCTTTTTCACTTTGAAGTTGCTGCAGTAACGCTTTCACTTCTTCTTGTGGGGTTTGTTGCCACAAGGCTGCCTCTTCAACAGCATTAAGTTCATCCAGCTGGGCGGTAGACTGTTCTAACAAAGTATTCGCGCGTTGTTGTTGGCTATCTAATCTTTGTTTTAAATTGGTCAACTGGCTGCGTTGCTCTTCGGGTAACAGCGCGGCTTCAAATTCACCTTGATTAACAAAAGGGCTGCGGGTCAGTAATGTTTGCCAGTTGTCGCAGCGCTCTTTGAGTAAGAGTTCAAGCTCAGCTTGTTGTTGTTTTAGTGCTTTGATGTCGGCACATAGTTGGTTGTGTTGCTGCTCAACTTGTTTGTGATGCTCAATTGCTAACTGATAGGTTTGCTCGGATTGCTTTACCTGAGTGTGAGCATGTTCTCTGGCATCGGCCATAGTTTTGTTGCCAAATAATTGCTGGCGCTGTTTTGTTGTTTCATCCCATTGTTGTTTTAGCTTAACTTCTGCTAATTGCTCTGCTGAGAGTTGCCCAACCAGACTCTGCAATTGCTGCTCGCTTGCTGCATGTTCGGCACTTTTACCTGCTATTTGTTGGCTTAGGTTCTCTTTTTCGAGTGTTTTTTGCTGATAACCCTGCACATCTTTGCGTTTATTTTGCAGCCATTGCACCAGTTCATTCTCTGGCGGTGCAATGTAACCTAAGGCCACAATACTGGTGAGTAAGGCAGTTCGGTTTTTATCTACCGACTCAATAAGCTTTGAGTAATCTTCAGTCGTTTTTTGACTGCTTTGTTGCAACGATTGTTGGCTTTGTTCAAGTAATTTAAGTTCGCTGCTGAGTTTGTCACTCTCGCGCTCAGTAATGTTTACCGCCTCTTTGTTTGCTTGGACTTCTTTATCTAGCAAACTAAGACTCTTTAATTGTTTTGATAGTTGTTCGAGCTGATTTTTTTGCTGCTGCTCGAAGCTGTGTAATTTTTGTTGATCGTTTATGGCAAAGTTTAGTTGCAGCGTTTTTGCCCGTTCTTCCCATAATGCCTTTAGTTCAGTTTCGAGTGTGCTTAATTCAACTACACGAGTCTGTAATTGTTTGATTCTGAGTTCTAGGGAGTCTAGTTTTTCGCGAACGGCTTTTCCGTCTTGTTCTAATTGATTTAGCAGCGTTTCTGCTTGTTGTTTCCTGTTCACGGTTTCAGGGATATCTATTGCCATAGCGGATGATTGAGGGTGCTCGGTCGCCCCGCACAACGGGCATTCTTCATCTGCTTTAAGCAATTGGCGATATTGAGCTAGCTGCTCTTCTTGGCTGACTAGTTGTTGTAAATCTTTGCAGTGTTGGGTTTGCTCTTGGTACTGCTGCACTAAGGTATTGCGCTGGGTATTGAGTACTTCGGCTTGTGTTTGGCTACTTTGCAACTCACTTTGATTGCTTGTTTTATCTTTATCTAATTGCAGATAACGGCGCTGGATTTCCTGAGCACTGTGTAACTCAGGCCAGCGTTGATTGATATTGGCTAACTGCTCTTCAAGGGCGCTGGCGTCTGATTCAAGGGTTAGGCTTTGATATTGTGACTGTTTTTCTGCTAACGCTGCTTGTTGTTGTTTTAAATGTTCAGACAGCTGTTGCGACTGCTGTTGCAGTGTTTGTCTAAACTTGTTGTTATCATTGAGTTGGCTGTCCAAGGATAAGTTTTGTTTTTGAAGCGTTTGGGCCGCCTGATTATCTCGTTCAAGCTGTTCAAGTAACGCACTCCAACCACTAAGATGTTCACCTACGGCACTGTCTGCCTGATGTGCAGTAAGATAGGTTTGCGCAAGCTGGTGTTGTTCGTTTAAGGCATTTAGCTCTGTGCTTAACAATTGCTGTTTGTTAGCCGACTCTTGCTGCTGCTGTTGCAACTGGCGAATGAGTTGTTGTTTGTCACTCAACTTTTCCGTCAAAACGCTTATTTGACTGTCCAGCGGCATAACCTGCTCGGTGATCAGTTGCTCCTGACTTTGCTGAGTTTGTTTGCTGTTTTGGAATGATTGTTCAGCCGTGGCTAACTTATCGGCAGCAGTTTTTAAGGCTTGTTCTAGCGCAGTTTTATTTTGCTGCTGGGCAAGCCGGTGTTCACTGGTTTTAGTATGTTGTTGTGTTACCTCAACTAAAGCTTGCCAATTGGGCCGCAAGCGCTCAGCTGGTTGGCTTTTTTCGAGCAAAGCTAATTCAACTTTTGCAGCAGTGATGGCTTGTTTGGCCTCAGTGTTTAACACTGTGGCTGTTTGCTGGTTTTGCTGGGCGCTGAGTCGTTTATCCCACCAGTTCACATGGCTGGTATGGGTTTTAATCTGTTGCTCAATCTCTGCTTGTTTGCTTTGTAATTGTTTGAGTTCGTCTTGTAATACCTGCTTTTGCTCGGCGCTGAGTAATTGAAAAGTGCTGGCCCCAACTTGCAAAGCATCCAACTGTTGTTTTGCCTGACTGTGATGTTCATGCACCTTCATTGAAATCAGGCCATAGACTTCAGTACCGGTGAGTTCTTCGAGTAACTCAGCCCGTTGTTTTTCATCTGCATTAAGAAAAGCCGCAAAATCCCCTTGGGACAACATCATAGACTTGGTAAAGCGCCCAAAATCCAGGCCGGTTAATTTTTCTATTTCTTCACTTTTTTGCCTAATTTGGGTGGCCAGTACTTTGCCTGTTGCCACTTCAGCTAGTTCAGCGTCAGCGGCTTGTAAATTGCCGTCAACTTTACCCCGTGAACGGCGCATGCTCCAAAACGCTCGATAAGCCGTGCCTTTAACCTCAAACTCCACCTCTGCCAAACATTCGGCTGTACCTCGGGTCATGATTTCATTAGACGAATTAGTGATTTGCCCAAGCCTAGGGGTTTGATGATAAAGCGCTAAACAAATGGCATCCAATAAAGTGGTTTTACCTGCGCCGGTTGGTCCGGTGATAGCAAATAGGCCGTTTTCTGAAAAGGGAGACTGAGTAAAATCAATTTTCCATTCACCCTTGAGTGAATTGAGGTTTTTTAATCGAATGCTGAGGATTTTCATACATCAGTGCCCTGATGTTCTACTTCAGATAGTATTTGGTTAAATCGTTGCCGCACTTGTAGCAGGGTCTCCTGCTGTTCATCAGTTTCGAATGACTCCATAGCCAAGCGTTTTTCAAATACGTCTTCTGGTTTTAACTCTGCTAGGGTTTCACTTTGCATTTGGCTCAGTAACTGTCTGCGCTGATTGCGTGACCGGCGCAGCTGCAATACCTCTACATTTAGCCCTTCGGTCATGGTTTGAATGCGCTGCTGCAGATCAGCTAAATAATCTTGGGTATCCACCTCTAAACATAACCACACCGGCTGCATACCTGTATCAGCTTTTGCATCAGCATTGAATGGCTGTAGTGCTTTCTCAATCTTTGCAAGGTCGCCCTTAATCACTAACATGGGCTGAAAAATCGGAATATCGATAGCTTGTAAATTACTGCGCTGGGAACCTGTAAACTCCACCAGCATCACCTGTTTCTGAGTGCCTAACTCATCAAAACTCAAAGGAATAGGTGAGCCGCAATAAC
>Ga0316209_1001333_pt1 | contig 26520 bp, 31 predicted proteins | sample 6monopyrite_MG_FD_204945 | JGI IMG/M metagenome (GOLD analysis project Ga0316209, IMG submission 204945) | Microbial mat bacterial communities from mineral coupon in-situ incubated in ocean water Damariscotta River, Maine, United States -... | ecosystem: Environmental > Aquatic > Marine >...
GTTCGTGGATCAGTCGCACCAAATACAACACGTTGCACCCGCGCATGTATTAACGCACCTGCACACATAGCACAGGGTTCTAAAGTAACGTATAAGGTAGTATCAACTAAGCGATAGTTTTCGACAGCTTGTGCAGCTGCACGTAGCGCAATCACTTCGGCATGTGCGGTTGGATCATTACTTGTAATAGGTTGATTCCAACCTTCTGAAATTATTTTATTATCTTTAACAATAACCGCGCCAACAGGTACTTCACCGATAGACTCTGCATGCTCTGCTAACTTAATAGCATGCAGCATCCATTTTTCATCGTCTTCAAATTGAGTTGTCATTAGTGATAATGATTTTTTAACAGGACTAAAAGAAAGTGAAGCGCTACTCCCATTCGATTGTAGCTGGTGGTTTCGAAGATATATCATAGGCAACACGTGAGATACCCGTTACTTCATTGATTATACGGCTCGATACCGTTTCTAAAAACTCATACGGTAAGTGTGCCCAACGTGCAGTCATAAAATCAATCGTTTCTACTGCGCGTAATGAAACAACATATTGATAACGACGACCATCACCGGTTACACCCACTGATTTAACAGGAAGAAATACTGTGAAGGCTTGGCTAACGGTTTGATATAAATCGTGAGCGTGCAATTCTTCTATAAATATATTGTCGGCTAAGCGCAAGATATCTGCGTATTCTTTTTTAACTTCACCAAGAATACGAACACCTAACCCAGGACCAGGGAAAGGATGGCGATAAACCATGTCGAAAGGTAAGCCTAGTTCAACACCTAGCTTACGAACTTCATCTTTAAACAATTCACGTAATGGCTCGCAAAGTTTCAATGTCATGTAATCAGGTAAACCACCGACATTATGGTGCGATTTAATTAAATGCGCCTTACCTGTTTTTGCGCCAGCAGATTCAATGACATCAGGATAGATAGTACCTTGCGCCAACCACTTAGCATTACTGAGTTTTTTAGATTCTTCTTCGAAAATATCAACAAATAAATTACCGATAATTTTTCGTTTTTTCTCAGGGTCGTTCTCACCTTCTAACGCATCTAAAAATCGCTGTTCTGCATCAACACGAATAACTTTTACACCCATGTGTTCAGCAAAAGTTGCCATTACCTGGTCACCTTCGTTTAAACGAAGCAGACCGTTATCAACAAAGACACAAGTAAGTTGTGCGCCAATGGCTTTATGTAATAATGCGGCAACGACCGAGGAATCAACTCCACCGGATAAACCTAAGATAACCTCTTCATCGCCAACAGTTTTACGAATGGTTTCGATACTGTCATTAACAATATTATCGGCTGTCCATAAATTTTGGCATCCGCAAATATCATGTACAAAGCGACTGATAATACGTTCACCTTGATGAGTATGTGTAACTTCAGGATGGAATTGCACTCCGTAATACCGACGAGACTCATCGGCCATACCGGCAATCGGCGCACTTTCGGTTGAAGCCATTAAAACAAAATTATCTGGCAACTCAACAACTTTATCGCCATGACTCATCCAAACATCGAGTAAGCCATAACCTTCTGGTGTTTGATGGTCTTCAATATCTTTTAATAATTCAGTATGGCCACGTGCTCTAACTTGTGCATAACCATATTCGTGGTTTTCTGCAGATTCAACCCGGCCACCTAATTGAGCCGCCATTGTTTGCATACCATAGCAAATACCAAATACTGGAATCCCCATTTGAAAAACACACTCAGGGGCTCGAGGGGATTCGCCCACGGTTACCGTTTCAGGGCCGCCAGAGAGAATTATTCCTTTAGGGCTAAAATCGGTTATTGCTGATTCATCAACGTCGTAAGGATAAATCTCGCTATATACGCCCGCTTCACGCACACGCCGTGCAATCAGTTGAGTGTATTGAGATCCAAAATCGAGTATTAACACTCGATCTGCATGAATATTGGCAGTTGTCACAGCGGTCTACCTAAATTAAGTGGCGAAATAGTAACGTTTAAACGCGATAGTTTGGTGCTTCTTTGGTAATAGAAACATCATGTACATGACTTTCCGCCATACCAGCATTAGTCACTTTGACAAATTGAGGTTTTGTTCGCATCTCGTCAATAGTTGCACAACCGGTATAACCCATACTCGCTCGTATACCGCCCGTTAACTGGTTGATAACGGGAGCAAGAGGCCCTTTATAGGGTACACGACCCTCAATACCTTCAGGTACTAATTTTTCCGCTTCGTTTCCTTCTTGGAAATAGCGGTCGCTTGAACCTGATTGTTGCGTCATGGCACCAAGTGACCCCATACCACGGTAAGACTTATATGACCGCCCTTGGTATAAATCAACTTCACCCGGAGCTTCTTCGGTACCAGCGAACATACTACCGAGCATAACGGCATGAGCACCCGCGACCAAAGCTTTACAAATATCACCAGAGTAGCGAATACCACCATCAGCAATAAGAGGAATCCCTTTAGATTTTAAAACTTCAGCAACATTCGCAATAGCGGATATTTGGGGAACGCCAACACCCGAAACGATACGCGTGGTACAAATTGAACCTGGGCCAATACCCACCTTAACAGCATCCGCACCGGCTTTTGCCAATGCCAAAGCCGCTTCTGCTGTCGCAATATTGCCACCAATAACTTGTACATCAGGGAAGTTCTTTTTAACCCATTGAACCCGATCGAGTACACCTTGAGAGTGCCCGTGCGCTGTATCAACAACAATAAGGTCGACACCTGCTAACACCAAACCTTCTACCCGCTCATCGGTACCATCACCTACACCAACCGCTGCGCCAACCATAAGTTGAGCTTGGTCATCTTTACAGGCATTTGGATTTTCAGTCGCTTTTTGGATATCTTTAACAGTAATAAGCCCGCGTAGCTTGAAATCGTCATTTACCACTAAAACTTTTTCAATTCGATGTTTATGCAAAAGTGCTTTTACTTCATCTTTGCTGGCACCTTCTTTTACTGTTACCAGTTTATCTTTACGAGTCATAATATTAGAGACCGGATCGTCATATCCCGTATCGAATCGTAGATCTCGTGCAGTAACAATACCCACTAAATCTTCACCATCCACCACAGGTACACCAGAAATATTCATCTTTTGGGTTAAAGCCAAAACATCTCGAATAGTCGTATGCGGAGATACGGTAATAGGGTCTTTTATGACACCACTTTCAAACTTTTTAACCTTTCGAATTTCTTTAGCTTGTTCTACAGCCGTCATGTTCTTATGGACGATACCAATACCACCTTCTTGGGCTATAGCAATCGCTAAACGCGCCTCAGTAACGGTATCCATAGCCGCTGCCATTAAGGGGATATTCAGTGAAATAGTCTTTGTTAGTTGGGTTTTTAAAGAAACGTCACGCGGTAATACATTCGAGTGAGCAGGCAAGAGTAGAACATCATCAAAAGTGAGAGCATCTTCAGCTATTCGCAGCATAATTTGGGATTCCAAGGCTGGGTAAAACAGTGAATTATAAAGAATTTTTACAGCTTAGCCAATATCGATGCCCATTTATATTCAAGTTATATTTAACAATACTCAATAATAGAGAAAAAAATAAATAACGAATCTATAAAAGATAGCCCAAACAACTATTGCCATTCAGGATATAACCACGCATAATCAATTCAAGTCCGGGTTTTACCACCCCCGTATTTATAGCTTTCAATCTAACTATAACTTTATAATATATTGAAAAGCTTATATAAAAGCTAAAACAACAAATAGAATTTTTACGATTTTGGAGGAACAAATGAGAAAGTTAATGATCATCCTAACGGCAGCGATTGCCTTATCACTTACTGCTTGTACTGGGTCAGGTCCTACACACACTAAAAACGATGCAGCTGGCGCTATTGGTGCCGCTGAGCATGAAACAGCACGTGCTGCGAAAAAATTCTATGAATGGCGTGACACTGGCAAAATCATTAAAAAAGCGAAAAAAGCACTTAAAGCTGGTGAATATGACAAAGCAGTTAAACTTGCAAATAAAGCGAAAGCTCAAAGCACTATGGCGTTACAACAACAACGTGAACAAGCTAACGCTACAATGTACTAATTGCATTTCAGCATAAAAAAAGCCGAGTTTATACTCGGCTTTTTTTTAGTGCGCGTTTCTTTGTACGCGCACTTATGCCTAAACGAGCATAGCGAGTTCGGCTCTACAAACAACCTCAGTAAAAATTAAGACCAACTGAACACAAACATGACCTACCTAACTAGTTAGCTCATATATCCTTCAAAATATATTTTTTCTCAACAATATCTATACCCTTAAAAACACTCCCGTAGTATTATCAAATTCCATCCATTAACAACAATATATACATTTCTAATAGAATGAATGAACGACAACAACGAGATATCTATAGCGTTACACGACTGAACCGAGAAGTTCGCTCAGTGCTTGAAACTGGTTTCCCATTAGTTTGGTTGGAAGGTGAATTATCTAATCTCGCCTGCCCAGCTTCAGGACATTGGTATTTCTCATTAAAAGACAGCAATGCTCAAGTACGCTGCGCAATGTTTAGAACACGTAATCGTTTACTCCGTTTTGTTCCTCGAAACGGAATGCAAGTTATTGTGCGTGCAAAAATTGGCTTATATGAACCTCGTGGTGAATTTCAAATCCTTATTGAGCACATGGAAGAAGCTGGCCAAGGCGCACTTAGACAACAGTTTGAACAATTAAAAAATAAACTTAATGCCGAAGGTTTATTTTCAAGCAACCTAAAAAAAGAACTGCCCACTATTCCTAACCGCATTGGTGTTATTACATCTCCAACCGGAGCAGCAATACATGATGTTCTCTCAACATTAAAACGTCGCTTTGCTTCACTTGATGTTGTTATTTATCCGGTAAGTGTTCAAGGTAAACTTGCGGCAACCGACATAGTAAAAATGATTGAATTGGCTAACAAGCGAAATGAATGTGACGTATTATTATTAACTCGTGGCGGTGGTTCATTGGAAGATTTGTGGTCATTCAACGAAGAAATTGTCGCTCACGCTATTTATAATAGTCGTATCCCAATAATTTCTGCCGTTGGCCATGATATAGATTTTACAATTTCAGATTTTGTTGCAGATGTTCGGGCAGCGACGCCAACAGCGGCAGCCGAACTTGTAAGCCCTGACGTAACACACTGGGTGCAACAAATAAATGCACTACACAAAAGAATACACCAACTTACTCTAAATACTATTCAAAATAATTATTCATCCCTAAAACAATTATCTAAGCGTTTAATTCATCCTAGTCATTATATCGAACAAACAAGCCAAAGCATTGATGAATATATGTATCGACTACAACGTTCCATAACGGCAAAAATTACCACAAGTAAGCTAAAAATAGACAGCTTAAATTCATTGTGCAAAGCGCAAAACCCTATCTATAAAATTAACGCCAAGCAAGAATTTACAAAACAGCTTTTACAACGTCTTACAATGAAACAGCAGCAAAAAATTAATCATTTAAAGCAACGTTTTATTAAAAACGCATCAACACTTGATGCTGTGAGTCCTCTCGCAACACTAAAACGTGGTTATGCTTATGTTACATCGACAAAAACACATCATTTAATTAATGATATTAAAAATATAAAGAAAGGTGACGAGATAAATACCAGTTTAGCTAATGGTACTTTCTCCTCCACCGTCACCAAAATCGAACAAGAGAACTAATATGTTTCGTTATAATCAAATTCAGTACATCTCACCTATATTGCTTTCTCTTGTTGTAACTTTATTTTTGAATATACCTAATAGTTACGCAAAAATCCTACCAAAGACAAGTGCAGTTCCAGGAGGCGTAACAGTAATAGACTTAAAGATACCTGCAGCTAAGGCCGCACCTTATGTTACTTTCAATAAAAAACGAGTAATGGTTCAAGCAAAAGAGCATAGCTGGTATGCTGTCGTCGGAATACCTTTATACATAAAGCCTGGCAAGCATTTTGTTATTGTAAAAACTAAAAATTCAAAGAAGAAAGCTTATTTCACAATTAAAGAAAAAAAATATAAAACACAATATTTAACAATTAAAAATAAACGTAAAGTTAATCCAACAAAAAGAGATATCGAAAGAATAATTCGAGAAAAGAAAATTATCGGTAAGGTTTTCAAATCGTGGCGTAAAGTTTCAAATGTTGATACTACATTTAACAAACCAGTTGACGGACCATTTAGTAGCCCTTTTGGTCTGAAACGATTCTTTAACAAGCAACCACGCAAACCACACAGTGGTGTTGATATAGCGGCAAAATCTGGTACACCTATAATTGCACCGGCTGCTGGTGTTGTAGCTAATACCGGTGATTATTTTTTTAATGGTAATTCTGTTTTTATTGATCACGGACAGGGTCTAATAACAATGTATTGTCATATGAGTAAAATACATGTAGAAAAAGGACAATCGGTAAAAAAAGGTGAAATGATCGGTGAGGTAGGTATGACTGGTCGAGTAACCGGACCCCATTTACACTGGAGTGTAAACCTGAACAATACACGTGTTGATCCTACTTTATTTTTGGAATAAAAAAATATGCAACATCCAACAGGACTAACCTACCCTGTATGGGTCAACTGGCTTGCGCAAGATAAAAATGGTTGTTGGTGGGGTTTCAGCGTAGAACCACAAGAGCATTCTTCAGGTTGGTATGAAAATGAAGTAGGGAGATACATCCTATTACAAAAAAATAAAGAAAACCCCGACTGGAGGCTGACATTAACAAAAGTTTCGTAATGAGTACTGATACATCTCCTCTTATTTAAAATATTGCTATTAAATAATCTAACCGTTAAATCGTGCTAAGGTATCTTGCTTATAATATTTCCGTAATTCCTCATAAACCGCAGGATAATGTTGAATAATAATATTCGGACGTTCAAAAAAAACTTCACTTATAACTGCAAAAAATTCAGCCGGCGAACTTGCACCATAACAATCGATACCAATATTTTTGTTAGAATCACATTTTGATTTAAAATCATCATAACCAGCAGAAAAAGCATTTGCCCATTGTCTTGGTGACATGTCTGCGTGCAATGGTGGGTAGCCATTGGCTACACCATTTTGCATATCAAGTTTATGGGCAAATTCATGAATAACTAAATTATGTCCATCAATGACACCTGCATTTTTAACTTCATCCCACGCTAAAATTACAGGTCCGCGTAACCATGCCTCACCAGCCAAATTTGATTGCACATTATGCGCAATACCATATTCATCAATAATTGTTTGTTTTGTTGTGAATCCGGATGGATACATAATGATCAATGTCCAACCCGTGTACTCGTCAATATCAAATTTTAATATGGGCAAACAAGCTTGTAGAGCAATTTTAATTTGCATATCTTCTGTGACACCAAGACCATGAGCACCTTGGATTTGTTTTTTATCTAAGAATAAAATGGCTAATTCAATCAAACGACTCTTATCTTCTAAGGATAAATTATGAATTAGAGGAATTAGCGAAAATGCCTTATCCCATGTTGATTGGGTAATCGTTGATTTTCGTATGACACTACTGTTCAACCAGTTTCGTATAAATTTAAACATATGAAATTAGTATATCGTCTTAAGAAAAAAAAAGAATTAAAAAATGGGAATAAAAGCAGAAAGGGAAATAAAAATGTAAGGCTTACTATTTTTTAGCGTAAAAAATACTGGCAATCAAAGAAGTACAATTTTATCTGATGCTTCTCCAATGTAGTTACCTTGCACATAATCAATACCCATTGCGGAAAGTAGCTTCAATGTAGCATCATTTTCAACGTATTCGGCAATTGTTTTAATGTTTAAAGATTTTGCTATATGATGAATTGATTTAACCATAGCCTGATCAACTTTATCGTTAATAATATCTCGGATAAATGTTCCGTCAATCTTCAAGTAATCAACGGGTAAATATTTCAAATAAGCAAAAGAGCTGAAACCCGTACCAAAATCATCCAAGGCAAATTGACAACCAATCTCGTTGAGTTCTTTAATAAAAAGTCGAGCACTTTCAATTTGAGAAATTGCCGATGACTCAGTGATTTCAAATACAAGTTGTGCAGGATTTATTCCCGATGAAAGGATTAGATGCTTAATATCTTTAAGTAAATCATGATTTCCGATAGATACTGCAGACAAATTCATTGAAAGCGTTAATTCACCATGTTTACTTGAGAGGTACTTTAAATTATGCAAAGTTGACTCTATCACTCTACGATCAATTTTTGGCATCATTGAAAAACGTTCAGCAGTATCTATAAATGAAGTAGACGGCCGTATGGTATTATCTTTGTCAACGATGCGTAATAAAGTTTCATGCATTAAAACTTTTCCAGAACGAGGATTAATGATAGGTTGATACACCATTTTGAAACGATCTTCAGAAATAATTGTTTGCAGTTCATTAACAAGATGAAGCTCATCCCGAACAAAAATATCATCACTATCTAAATCAGAATACAGATGACAGCAATTCTGACCAAGTTGTTTGGCTACAGTACATGCAATATCTGCTTTTCTTAATGCATCTACTTTCGATTCAGTTTCGTTATTAAGTAACGTTATACCTATACTAATACTAATATCATAATAATGACCTTCACGAATAAAGGTTAGAGAAGACATTGCATTTAATAAATCATCAGCGATATGTACGGCACCCAATGAATCAACATCATGCAGTATCATTCCAAATTCATCACTTCCAAGCCGTGCAAGGAAATCACATTCTCGTATCCGTTGCATAAAAATGCTAGCAACTTCACAAAGTAATTCATCACCGATGGTATGTCCTGCAGTATCATTTATAACTTTAAATTGATTGATATCAACATACAACATTGCATGCGTATGTGCGCCACGTTTAGAGATACTCACCGCATGATCGAGTTGTCGTTCAAAATAATTGCGATTGTATAAATTCGTTAAAGGATCATGTTGAATAATATATTCTAGTTGACTTCGAGCAATGTGATCATTTGTTTTATCTTGAAAAACAAGAACAACCGACACTATAGAGCTATCATCAAATACGGGTGTCGTTGAATACTCAATTAGTACTTGATTGCCATTTGAGGTTAATAATTTGGCTTCTTCTTTTTGTTTTATAACTCGCTTTTCATTTAAGCAGACCTTTACGGGACTTAAATAACATGGCATATCTAATTTATTATATATAGTGATGACGTGATCGAAGTCCGAGCCTAAGATATCATCTTTTTTAACTCTAAGAAGCTCTTCAGCACGATGGTTTAGATAAGTGATTTGAGAGTGAGTGTCACAAATGATAACTGCATCTTGTATCAACTCTACAGCGGCTAAAACCGAAATGTTATGAAACGCGTGTTTAGTATTTGTGATGTGATTTTTAGATGAAACAACTTGCCGAGTATCTTTAATAATACCGACCTTTCCAATTTGCTGTTCATCCATAAATAGCACCCACACCTTTTAATATTATAATTTGCTAATTAGATAAATTAGCATTATTTATATTTATTCGGGTAATAGTATACTTTATCACTCAGATATCAAGGTCTTATTTTTAAGAGGGATACTACTAGCGTTTGACGTGTTTCATCAATCGACGTTTCTTATCAATTTGATGTTTGGTTAATTTATTCTTCTTATTTTTAAAGGGGTTATCGCCAGTTTTAAAAACGACTTGCATCGGCGTGCCAACTAATTTTAATTTTTTTACAAAAGCATTTATAAGGTAACGCTTATACTGCAAGGGAACATCATTTGTTTGATTGCCATGTATCACAATAAGGGGCGGATTTTGTCCGCCTTGATGCGCATAACGGAGTTTAATTCGACGACCACGAACGAGCGGAGGTGGATGAGACTCAACAATATTGCCCAACAAACGCGTTAAAACCGGTGTTGTAAATTGCTGCATGGCACATTGATAAGACTGATTGATTGAGGCATATAAATCACCAACGCCAGTGCCGTGTAATGCTGAAATACGATGTAATTTTGCAAAGGTAATAAAAGGTAATTTTAAATCCAGCTCGCGTTGAATGGTTGTTTTGTCATCCTGATCTAACCCATCCCATTTATTAATCGCTAAAACCAAACCACGACCTGCATCTAACACGAAGCCTAAGATACTCGCATCTTGCTCGGTAATTCCTTCATGTGCATCAAGCAACATAACAACAACATGTGCATCTTCAATCGCTTTTAATGTTTTAATAACACTAAATTTTTCGACAACTTCATTTACTTTGCTTCTGCGCCGCACACCCGCTGTATCGATAATGGTATAACGTTTATCATCTCTTTCAAAAGGGAGATAAATACTATCACGTGTAGTACCCGGCAAATCAAAACTAATAACCCGCTCTTCACCTAAAATACGATTAACTAATGTTGACTTACCTACATTGGGACGGCCAATAATCGCCACTTTAATTCCCATATCTTCTTCAGATATCTTATCGTCTTCAGAAAACTGATACGGTTCTAATAATGAACTCATCATGTTTTCAACACCACGACCATGACTAGACGTAATAGGAAAAAGATATTCAAAACCCAACGCGTAGAATTCGGCACTAACAATATTAGCATCACGCCCATCAATTTTATTTACTACAACAGAAATTTTCTTATCGAGATTTCGTAAACGATTGGCAATTTCTTCATCTTGTGGCGTTAAACCTGCGTTAGCATCAACCAAAAAAAGAACCTCATCAGCCTCTTCGGTCGCTTCCCAAGATTGTTGAGCCATTAACTCATCAATACCTTCTTCGGCACCGCTTAAGCCACCCGTATCGACGATAATATAAGGTATTTCACCAATACGCCCTTCGCCGTATTGTCTATCACGCGTAAGTCCAGGCTGATCAGCAACCAAGGCATCACGTGTTTTTGTTAATCGATTAAATAAGGTGGACTTACCAACATTGGGTCGCCCTACCAGTACCAGAACAGGTTTCATTTATTTGCACCAAAAAAGGAATAAGAATTACTTAAAACTATTTACGAACCGTTAACTTTGAAATATGGCCATGCCGATCAAAAACAAACACATCATCTTTAAAAACTATTGGTGCAATTAATATATTACTGGATTTAGTAAAAATAAAATCCTCAGCAGATTCTTTGTCTATGCCATTATCACCCATTTTGGCTCGTGCCTTAATGTGTCCATCATCAGTATCTAACCAATGAACATAACCATTAAAGTCCGCAACAACAATATTTTGATTATGAACAACAGGTTGAGTTAATGAGCGGCGTATTAACTTATCTTGTTTCCAAATGGTAGCACCCGATTTTTTATCAATAGCCCAAATGATTCCATCACTATCTGAAATAAAAATATTATTCTTATTGAAGGCCATACCGTTGTATGCAGAAAAATCACGTGTCCACACTAACTTCCCACTCGTAATATGAATATTCGCAATCTTCCCTTGATAAGCAACGACATATAAATGCTCACCATTGATAACAGGTGAAGCATCAATATCTACCATTCGTTCAATTTCGGTGCGGCCTTTTGGTTCAGCAACCGTTAAACTCCATATTTCTTGACCCGTTACAGCTGACAAACCAATTAACTTACCATTATCCATACCCGCAATTATGGTGTTTTCATATACAACAGGTGCACTATTACCTCTTAGGGTTAAGGCTGGGATAGGTCGGTCATACACCCATTTTATTTTTCCTGTATTAGTTTCTAGTGCTGTAATTTTTCCATCTACAGTTTTTAGAATAAATAAATTATCTGCTTGCACAGGTCTGGCAAAAACTTCACTACTCACTTTTGATTTCCAGACCTTCTTTCCTGTCGAAATATCAAGAGCGAGGACATCACCATCATTAGTTGCAACTAACAATTTATCATCTATTTTTGTTAACCCAGCAGAGATAGATAAATTCAGATTTTCTTCCCATAAAACATCACCACTTGATTGATTTATAGCAGACAATACACCTAGATAGTCAATTACATAAATCTTATCATCATAGAAAACAGGTTCTAACAGATAGTAACGATCACTAACACCTGCACCAATTTGGCGGTACCATTTCTCATCAATTGATAATTCAGACTTAATTACAGTCAACTTTGCTGGCGGTAGTACTGGTGATGGCGACGAAGCACACGAAGATAACAATACACTAAAAAATGGAATAAAGAATAACCAAAAATAACGTTGCATTACTATTCCTTTCCGGTTCTAGAGATTGGAGCATCAGTTGCAGGTAGATTATTAGACTTCATCTCAATACTAGTGCTACGTCGGTCTCCAGGATTAATCTTATTTAATGCAACTTGATACTCAGCTTTGGATTTTACAAAAAGTTTTAATGCAGCATAACTATCGCCACGTAATTCAGCGTATATTGATTCGAATCCAGATGATTTAACATCCTTTATCAAAGCAAGTGCAGCTTCTGCTTCATTCAATTGCAACATGACTTTCACAAGCCGTATTCTTGCAATATGTACAAAACTATCGTACTTGCTGTTCGCAATAACCCACTCTAATTGCGTTTTTGCAGCTTTATAGTCTTTATCGCTCACAAACTTTTTTGCCGCAACAAATGCCGCTAAATCAGCATAACTTGCACCTGAGTGTTCTGTCTGAATAGCTTCAACTTTATCAATAAAGCCTTTCTTATTTGTACCTGAGAGAGCCACAACTTCTTCAAACTGCATAGATGCTATAGTTGCTTGTGTGTCAACCGTGTTTTGCCAATAACGATAACCACCAATACCGCCTATACCTAAAACAAAACCTAAGATGATAGATTTACCATTTTCTTTCCACCAACGTTTAATGGCTTCAATCTGTTCTTCTTCTGTTTGATATTCGTCACTCATTTTCTAACTCCAAAACTATAATCATTATTTATTACCGATAACCTTGAGCAAGGCATCAAAATTCATTTTCTTTTGTGGTTCACTATTTCTTAAATGTTTCAAACAAATATTCTTATCAGCTACTTCATCTTCACCAACAATGATGGCATATTCAGCTCCACTTTTATCAGCTTTTTTCATCTGACTTTTGAAACTACCTCCATCACAATTTACCAGGATAGAAACTGTTAAAACATTATCACGGATGCGTTCAATTAATGGGAAAGCATATTGTTCAGTATCTTTGCCCGCTATAATCACATATATATCGGGTTTGTTATCATCAAAAGTTATTGATGCTTGTTCAACCATCAGAACTAACCGTTCAATGCCCATAGCAAAACCAATTGCCGTCGCAGCCTTACCACCTAATTGCTCAACTAAACCATCATATCGTCCACCGGCACAAACTGTCCCTTGTGCACCCAGTGAATCAGTTACCCATTCAAATACCGTCTGAGAATAATAATCTAAGCCACGAACTAAAGACGTATTAACCGTATATTTTATTTTTAAGATATCTAATTTTGCACAAAGTGTTTTAAAGTACGATGACGATGCAGCATCAAGATGATCTAATAATTTAGGTGCTCCAGCAATAATTTCCTTTAAATCAGGATTTTTACTATCTAACACTCTTAATGGATTAGTTTCTAAACGTCGCAAACTATCATCATCAAGAGATGATTTATGCTGAGTTAAATATTCAACTAACAATAATTTATAAGCAGCTCGAGATTCACTTGTGCCAAGCGAATTTATTTCTAAATGTACATCTTTTTCAATGCCGATGATTTTCCAAAAGCGCGCAGTCATCGCAATCAATTCAACATCAATATCTGGTCCAGACATACCAAATGTTTCTACACCCATTTGATGAAACTGGCGATACCGTCCCTTTTGAGGTCGCTCATGACGAAACATAGGGCCCATATACCACAAACGTTGTTGTTGATTATGTAATAGGCCATTTTGTAAGCAAGCACGCACACAACTCGCGGTTCCTTCAGGGCGGAGCGTTAAGCTGTCACCATTACGATCGTCAAAGGTATACATTTCTTTTTCAACAATGTCTGTCACTTCGCCTATCGAACGTTTAAACAACTCTGTTTTTTCTACAATTGGCATACGTATTTCAGTATAGGCATATTGTTTCATTAACAGTCTAAAAGAGGATTCTACAAACTGCCAAGCAGCAACATCGGCTGGCAATAAATCATTCATTCCTCGGATTGCTTGAAGTGTTTTTGACACGCTAAAATCTCTACTACTTTATATTTTATTAATTATAAATTCGTTATTACTGGCGTATAAACCACCACGTTAGAAACAATAAACTGGTTACAACAACTACCAGTAATACCCATGCTGTACTTTCTTTTTTTTCATCAGAAAAAATCTTTCGCTGCCCCATATAATCTGGTAACAATTGAGCTGTTTCACCTTTATCTTTACCATATAAATCCAGGATTTCTTGCTCAGGTAACTTTAATAACTTTGCGTAACTCCGGATATATCCATAAACATAAGAGGTGCTTGAAATTTTAGAAAAATCATTCGTTTCAATCGCAGTAATATACTTAATGTCTAAATTTAATTTTGAGGCTACCTCATCGAGAGTCATATCGAGTTCTTCACGTTTATTCTTAAGTTGAATGCCTGCGAGAGAATCATCTAAAGAAGTTGTAGCTTCATCTTCAGTATTTGTGCTTGTAGATTCTTTTTCTTCCATTAGAGTGCTCCCGATGCACGAAGCTTCTTAAGCAGCTTAGTTTCTTTTGATTTAGGAAACTTCCGTTCTAATGACCAAGATAAACTCGCTTTAGTTTTTGCATCTTGTTTTTTATTTGCAATAAGTATCCCTAACCATAAGCTTTCCGCTGTATGTTTTGCTACGCGTTTATAATAACCAAAATACTTACTTGCAGATTTAATATTTTCCGAATCAAAATCTAACTGTGCAACAGAAAGTAAAGACTTCCCTGAATTAGGATTCGCTTTAATCGCTTTAATATAATTTTCTCGAGCAACTTTTATATTACCTTGAACTTCTGAACATATGCCAATATTTTCAAATACATTACTACGCTCAGGATATACTGGGTTTTCAAGGGCCACTTTAAAGTGTTTAAAAGCTTCATCGTATTTTTTATTTGCACACAAAAATGCGCCATAATTATTGTTAACGGCAGAATCTGAGGCATTAGCATCTAATGCTTGATTAAAATAATCGTCAGCACGTTCAGTCTCATCTAAACGTCTATATAATTCTGCAACATACAAATAGGCCTTTTCATTATCAGGATTTAGCTTAATGGCTTTATTAAGCTTAAGTAATGCCTGCTCATTGTTACCTTTCATCAAGTAAGCTAACCCTAATTCAGCATTAAGCTTTGATGCTCGTTCTTTATTTTGAACTCTGGCTGTTGTGCAACCGCTTATAATCAAGACGCAAATAAGAAAAAAGCTAATACGTAACATTAATGTGTTCTCCCTGTATTACTTTGTATAGTCATATCAACTTTTATATTATTTTCTGTCGCATTATCTCGGCGAAAACGTCTTTTAGTTTTATCAATAACTTTGCCTGCAAGCTGGCCACAAGCTGCATCTATATCATCACCACGTGTTTTTCGCGTGGTAGCAATAACACCAGACTTCATTAATATTTTACGAAACCGATCAATTGCATTATTAGATGAACATTTATAATTAGAACCCGGAAAAGGATTAAATGGAATTAAATTCACTTTTGATGGAATATCTTTAATAAGCGCCACTAATTCTTTTGCATGTTGTGGTTGATCATTAATCCCATCTAACATGACGTATTCAAAAGTCACTTTACGTTTATGTTCACCTTCAATATAAAATTTACAGGCTTCGAGTAATTGTTTAATAGGATATTTTTTATTAATTGGCACTAATTCGTTTCGTAATTCATCGTTAGTTGCATGTAAAGATACGGCTAGCGAAACGTCACTCACCGCTTTTAAACGTTCCAGTGCAGGAACAACGCCTGATGTGCTCAATGTTACTCGACGTTTAGACAAGCCATAAGCATTATCATCCATCATAATATTCATAGCTGAGACAACACTATTAAAATTAAGCAGTGGTTCACCCATGCCCATCAATACAACATTGCTTATAACACGTTGATTACGTGGCATCACCTTCATCGCCTGATTAGCCGCCCAAACTTGGCCGATAACTTCAGCAGTACTTAAATTTCGATTAAAGCCTTGCTGTGCGGTTGAACAAAAAGTACATTCCAAAGCACATCCAATTTGAGAAGACACACACAAAGTGCCACGATCATCTTCAGGAATAAAAACCGTTTCAATGGCATTACCGTTTTCTAAACTAAACAACCATTTTATCGTGCCGTCGTCTGATACTTGTTGTTCAATAATATCGGGAACACTTATTTTAGATATTGAATGCAATTTTTCACGCATTGCCTTACTTAAGTTTGTCATTTCATCAAAGTCGCTCACGCCAAACTGGTAAATCCACTTTAACATTTGTGTTGCACGAAACGGTTTCTCACCTAGCTCGACAAAAAAATCTGTCATCGCTTGGCGATCAAAATTTAGTAGGTTGATAAGTGGTTCTGACAAACTTATTTGTCCTCAAATCGATCAATTATATAACATGCTGAAATAGAGCTTTAAAAACCAGTAACGTTCAACAAAACGAATGATTTTCTGAAAAAACCGAGTCTCAGTATAAAAGTGAATACAATGGTGGGAAATGTTTCAAATCCACACAAAATAGTGTGCAATTTTAACCTTTTAGGAAGGATCTAGCCAATTAAACCGTTGATATATTGGCTAAATATGGGTTTTTTAGTCTTTTTCGTCTATCCAAGCCATTTGAATGGCTTCTAAGATCTTTTCGCCAGATCGCTCAGGATCATCTTTAAAATTCTCTAATCCCATAACCCACTCATGTAAGTCCGTAAAACGAATAGTACGAGGATCCACGTCCGGGTGGGTCTCATCCAATTCAATGGCAATATCAAGTGAATCCGTCCATTTTAATGTCATTTGTTTCACCCTATTTTTGATAATTTATATTAACGAAAAGCCCTTATAACTGTATGTTTTAAAAGTATAAATTCAGTTATAAACGAATTACATTGTAACAAAAATTGTGAATGACTATCGAATATTATTATTATTTTTCACTCAAAATTAGGACAAAACCAAAGTAAAAAACTAGTGGTTCTCAGACACCATACTAATGGTATATTTACCTAAGTAAATTGTGAATACCTGTTTCGAACCCTATCTCTTGCACACCAGCTACTTTGGAAGTTCTCTAGCAATCTTTACCATCCCAGCTTTAGCACACGCTTCATCTTTTGCTCCTCCTGGTGCGCCACCAACCCCTATGGCAGCAATAATTTTATTATTTGCTTTAATTGCAACCGCCCCCGGCAAAGGTGTAATCATCGGTACTGTTAGAAAGGCGGGTTTGTTAGGGTTATTCATCATCAACTTTGCAACTTGTGTGCTCGTATCTAATTTAAATACAGGGCCTAATGTTATCACCGTATAGGCTTTTCGAAAGGCTGTATCTTTAGTATGAATGGTACTAAGATCCCCTTTAAGTTGAACTTTGACCTGCCCTGACATATCAACGACTGTCGCGGTAATATGATATCCCGATGCTTCGCAAAACCGTACTGCCTCTTTTGCTGCTTTAACTGCAAGATTAAGTGGAAGTGTATAACCACTCCCACCCGCTTGAACATTATTGTGATTCGATAATATTATTAAAGCTACAAATATTACTTGCATAAAATTTTTCATGTTTATTTCCTTTTAAGTTTAAACTTAATTTTCAATATAAGGTCTATTAATTAATTCAATTTGATAACCATCTGGATCAACAACAAAGGCGATGATTTCATTACTTCCTTGCAGTTGCTTAGGTTCAAAAGATACCTGCCCTCCTTTTGATTTGATGTCGGCACAGGCTGTATCACAATCGTCAACACTTATTGCAATATGCCCATAGGCATTACCCATGTTGTATTCTGATTTATCATAATTGTATGTCAGTTCAAGAACACAGGTTTCTGATTCATCCCCAAAGCCAAGAAAAGCGAGTGAGTAATTTTCATCTGGTTGATCCAGTGTTCGCAACACCTGCATACCGATGACATTGGTATAAAAATTTATCGAACGTCGTAGATCACCGACACGTAACATTGTGTGTAATATTCTTTTCATAATTAGTTTCTCAATTTTTAATTTACAGATGCTTGAATAAGCTCTATCTTGTAACCATCTGGATCTTCAATAAAAGCAATCTCTTCTTTGTGACCAGTTTCATCGGCAGCATATGTCATTGGACCAGGTTCCATTACAATCTTTACGTCCATATTCTCAAAGCGCTTACAAGCCGCATAAATATCGGAGACCATCAGCGCTATATGCCCATATCCTGTTCCAATCTCATAGTTAACTTCATTCCAATTATAAGTAAGCTCAATTAAAGCATTGGACGTCTCATTTCCATAGCCTACAAAAACGATAGTAAAGCGTCCTTCAGTAAAATTCTCGCGACGTAATTCATTCATTCCCAGTGCACTTTTATAAAATGCGACCGACCTTTCAAGGTCTGCTACGCGAATCATCGTATAAAGCAAACGAAATGGAATATCGAATTTAGTATTTTCAGAATTCATGATCTGTTTTCTCAAGTTAAGTATTAAAATGCTGACGGTCTGTAATCACATTCCGCCAGTAATATTAGGTTAAATTACCACTTACATATTTTTCCACTGTAACGAATTAGACCATTAAGCTTTGCAAGGTCAACCAGACCAAAACTTTTAAATGAACCCTCGTATCCTTTGAGTACACCGGATGCTGATCCTTTCTGAACCTGGTACGTAATTTCAATCATGTATCGGTCTTTTTTACCTTTGACGGTGGTAAGAATGCCAAGATCTTTAGTATGAATAAAACCACCGGCTTCGGTCATGAAATAATGTTCCATATCCATTTCCAAACCAGTCGCTGTTTTTCTTTGTGCGGTTATCTTGCCTGCTGCGGTTGCAACACTACCGGTTAGTGGAGCTACTATTGTAATAGTCCCATCCTTTTGTGGAACAAAATTTGGCATTCCCGTTCCACCAATTGGCATACAGTTTTCTGCTGCATGAGCACTAGATATCGTTGTCGTTATAATGCTTGCAGATAATATTAATAAGTAAGTGATTTTTTTAAACATGATTATTTCCTGTTAATTTTTTTCATAAAGACTCTGATGGGTTACTACTTGTATCCCATCAGGGTCTTCAACAAAGTTTAAATAATGAATTTATGTGTAGAACGGCGACCCCATTTCTCGACTCGCCTCTTCTACACGTTCAGCACTAAAGATTCGCGTAGTTATACCAATTTTTAGCTTTTTTGCTTTCTCTAACATAAAACCTGTTGTGTATTCTTTTGCATTCTCAATACTATCGAAAGCATAAAAACCACCAATTGAATTATTATCGAAACCTGACAACCACGTTTTACTAATAAACCCGGGTTGTTTCTTAATATCAGGATTATCTTTATTCCAGGGATAGTCCTCAAAAGGAACTGAAACCTGAGCTTCTACATATACATATGCTTTAATCATTTCTTTCTCCAATTTACTTCATTAATATAACGATCGTTATTTAAATATGTAAAAAAATTTAAACAATTCTGTGAATTTGTTTAAAGAGATTTACCCTTTCGAAATTGCCTCACCTAATTGTTCATTAGTCATAGCTTGACCATCGAGATTCCACGTACCATCAACAGCATGTGTGGCATTAAAGTAAATGTTGTCTCTGGGTTGTTTTCCACCTGATAAATCATAAATAACATCTGTCGCTTCTTTAGCAAGACCTATTTGAACGTCTCTATCTGTAAAGGCAAATGAGGGTGTTTTAAATTCAATCCAGGCACCCGATACAGGTTCACCGCCTGAAAAGGTTGACCCTTTAGGTAGTACCTGCATCATCGCTGTCACATTTGGCGTCATAACTTTATTTCCAGCGAGTCCGTGCCATTTTAAGAACACATCGGTAATTTGTTTTACGGCTTTTTTTTCTGAGGCTGAAGGTATAACACCTTCAGTAAGATGTAGTGTAAGCGGCATAAGATATTTCCTTTTAATTAAATTATCCCCACGGAACTTCCGTCAGGACGTTCGTAATATAACGAACGTTATCTAACTATAGAATAACGATCGCTATATTGTCAATCAAAAAACCAACTCAATATAACGATCACTATTAAAAATACAAAAATCGCATTTCTTTCTTCGCTATCACAGCCTATAATATAACCATCGCTATATAATGGCTTAATAAAACAAACCATTAAAACCAAAAAGAACAAGGACTATAAATGCGTTATAAAACAGATCATAAAGAAAAAACCCGTCAAAAAATACTTGAAGCAGCTGGCCGTGGCTTTAAAAAACATGGTTATGCTGGTATAGGTGTCGATGGACTTGCAAAGGCTGCAGGCGTTACATCAGGTGCATTTTATTCACACTTTGGTTCAAAAGATGGCGCATTTGAAGTTGCTTTAACCACAGGACTCGATGATGTCATAAACGCAATCCCTAAAATTCAAGCTGAGAATGGAACAAACTGGGTTAAGGTATTCGCCGAATATTATCTAGGTAAACCACACCAAAAAAATCTTGATTGTGGTTGTGCAATGGCAACATTAACATCCGAAGCAGTTCGCTTTGGCGCAAAGATTCATAGTATCTATGAGAAAAAAATGAATGGAATTGCTGACCTTATAGCAAATGGTCTTGCAGGTAACTCCAATGACGAACGTCGAGCTAGAGCATGGTCTATGTTGGGAGTGCTAATTGGAGGAATAAACGTAGCGCGAGCAATGAAGAGTGCGAAAGTCACAGATGAAGTTGCGGAAGCTATAAAATCAGCTGCAATTAAAGCTGCTGGACAAACCTGCGTGTCAAACCCCAAAAGAGACTAAAATAAGTTTTTGTGTATCTATACAAAGTCAGTACTATTTAGATATAAAGCCTCATTACTCATAGTCAGATCGAGTAACGAGACTGCATGCACTTTCAACAGGGTTTTAATCACGATTAAAAATCATCCGAGGGATAACTAACCCTAAGCATAATCCTGTTACCGCTGCAAAGATAAAAAAAACAGGCTCAAGATAAAGCGACCAATGAATAATTTCAAAACCTGTTAGCCAAATACCAACCAGTATAATTAAGCTTGCATTAAACATAAAAAGCCGCATTGATGCACTTGCGGTAAAAAGTGATTTAAATGTCCTTGCCATAGTCCTTCTCCAATATCAATTAAGCTGACTGTAAATATTCTGCATGTAAACTTTTGTACTTTTTTCGTAGTGTCGAAATCGGCACTTTCTTCTCACCTGTTTGCGCATAATGTTTATAACCCAGTAAAACATCATGAATAAGAATACGCATTTTCCACGCCATTATCGGCGTAAGAATAGCAGGCTTTGCTTTATAGTCGATATCGAGACGAAGAAATGTATTTCCATCAAAACTTTCTTGTATTGAAAATTTAAAAAACATTTTGCGCAAAGGGAAATTCTTCCATTCATACACTTCATACTGATAACCCACGCCTTCTTGATAATCGATAATCCGTTCTTTTAGTTGAATTTTTAAACCCATATCCACAATATTACAAATACGCTCTCCACCTATTTTCGCTTGATTCCCACTGCCCTCTGCTTTATAAGATTGCTCAACACCACCATGAAAACTTGATACATCTCCGTATACAGATAGCACTTGCCACATTTTTTCAGGCGTCACATTAATAGGCATAACTTCATAGATATTTTTTAAATTCATTTACTGATCCTCAGTTATTAATAGAAAAACCACAGACATTTACTACTTGAGAGATCCTGTGGATATGACTAATATAGGTTCATAGTTAAATGAGAACAATACAGTCATTTATTAACACTCTAATATCAAAATGAGAACAATAGTATGTTAGACGATCTAAAACGTATGGTGATTTTTTCGCATGTCGTTGAATCTGGTAGCTTTTCTGCTGCGGCAATACGACTAGGTATCGCCAAATCTGCAGTGAGTAAACATGTCTCATTGTTGGAAAAACACTCGGGAGCACACCTACTTAATCGTTCAACTCGAAGTTTAAGTTTGACCGATATTGGTGAAACCTATTACCAAAGTTGTTCGAAACTGATAAAAATTTTAGAAGAAACTCAAAATATCACCGAAGCACTGCAAGAAAAACCACGCGGCTTGTTACGGATTTCCAGCCCTGCAAGTTTTGGTATTGAGCACATTTCACCGTTACTAAAACCTTTCTTGCAACAATACCCTGATCTTAATGCTGAACTATTACTCGAAGATTCAATTGTTGATATGACAGAGCAAGGTATCGACGTAGCCATTCGCGTTGGTTGGTTACCCGATTCAAATTTGCATGCGCGTAAACTTAAAGATTCACCGATGTTACTATGTGCATCACCTGAATATCTAAAAGAACACGGTACACCGAAAACACCCGAGGACTTAATGCAGCATGAGTGGATCATATTTAATTTATTACCCACCCCTTTTCACTACACCTTTACAAAAAATAAAGTCAGCAAGAAAGTACAAGTAAAAGGCCGCATAAAAACAAACAATGGTCATGCTGTGCGTAACTTAATATGTGAAGGAGCCGGTATTTCTGCCCTAACAAACTTTGTTATAGGGAAAGATTTAGAAAGCGGGAGGTTAATTCAGTTGCTACCTGATTACAGTATTCAAGATGTAGGTGTTTATGCCGTTTATCATCATAAACAACAGCAACAAGCTAAAATTCGAACGTTTATAAACTTTTTGGTGGAAAATCTTTAATGATTTTCAGAAACCATATTAATGGTGTACTTTGGTATCTCAATAACAAGGTCGGTATCACCAACTGTGGCCTGACAGCTTAGACGTGAATCAGGATCTAAACCCCATGCCTTATCAAGCAGATCATCTTCTAGTTCTGTCGATTCTTCTAACGTGTTAAAGCCTTCACGAATATAAATATGGCAGGTTGTACACGCGCAGGATTTTTCACAGGCATGTTCAATTTCAATGCCATTCGCTAATGCTGCATCACAAATTGTTGTGCCAGGTTCTGCTTCAAACATAGCGCCTTCTGGACAAATTTCTTCGTGAGGTAAAAATATTAATTTTGTCATTATTTAATCCTGATGTTTAAATTTATTCTGGCTACATTTTTTCGGCTTAAGTATTAGCCTTCGAATTCATCTACATTATGTCCAGCCATGGCTTTTCGAATATTGGCATCCATTCGTCTTGATACAAAGACTTCGGCTACTTTGTCGAGTGCTTCCATTGCATGTTTAATAACACGGTCATCTTTACCTGTGCTCACTTCTACTAATTCTTTTGCGGCATCATCGATAACTTGTCGTTCATCAGCCGATAACATATCACCATCATCTTCTAATGCAGCAGCAAGTGCTTCGATTACACGCTTTGCTTCAACTTGTTGTTCATGCAACATACGTGCAGCAACATCTTCTTCGGCATGTTCCATTGAATCAACAAGCATTTTTTCAATTTCAGAATCGCTTAAACCGTACGACGGTTTAACTTCGATACCACTTTCAACGCCGGTTGTTTCTTCTTTTGCAGAGACATGCAGTAAACCGTCTGCATCCACTTCAAATGTTACGCGAATTCGTGCTGATCCCGCAACAAGTGGTGGAATACCTTTTAACGAAAAACGTCCTAAAGAACGACAGTCTGAAACGAGTTCACGCTCACCTTGCAATACGTGCATCGACATAGCCGTTTGACCATCTTTATAGGTTGTAAATTCTTGTGCACGTGCAACAGGAATTGTGGTATTTCGTGGGATAATTTTTTCGACTAAATCACCCATCGTTTCCAAGCCTAACGATAAAGGTACAACATCTAATAACAATAACTCATCATCGGGTTTATTTCCGACTAACACATCTGCTTGTATTGCTGCACCAATGGCGACAACCGTATCAGGGTTAATATCCACCATTGGATTTTGTTGAAAATGCTCACCTACTTTTTCACGAACACGAAGTACGCGAGTTGAACCGCCCACCATAACAACAGCAGTTACTTCTTCTAATTCAACTTGTGCATCACGCAATGCTCGTCGGCAAGGCATAAGTGTTTTCTTTATTAAGGGTTCTATTAATGTATTAAATTGTTTACGACTTAATTCAATAGATAAAGATGTCCCATTGTTATCAAGATTAATGGTTGTTGTTAGCTCGGTTGTTAATGTTTGTTTTGCTTTACAAGCAGCATGGGTAAGCTGATTAGTAAACGACCTATCAATATTCTCTGATAAACCTAATTCTTGCTTAAGCCATTTCACGATCGCAAGATCAAAATCGTCACCACCAAGAGCGGTATCACCTGCTGTGGCTAAAACTTCAAACACACCTTTCGTCACTCTTAAAATAGAAATATCGAAGGTGCCACCACCCAAATCATAAACGGCTATAACACCATCTGAAGCTTTATCTAAACCGTATGCAACAGCAGCCGCTGTCGGTTCATTAATCAAGCGTAATACCTTTAAGCCTGCAAGTGTTGCGGCATCTTTTGTTGCTTGCCGTTGAGCATCGTCAAAATATGCTGGAACAGTAATAACTGCCCCAACTAACTCATCACCCAAGGTTAATTCAGCACGCACTTTTAATTCTTTTAAAATTTCAGCAGAAACTTCAATAGCACTAACCGTTGTTGATTGTGTTTTGATACGAGGAACTGAAGAATCGGTTTCTACAAAATCGTAATGGAGTGTTGTTTCTTTAGATTTTATATCTTCTAAGCTGCGCCCCATATACCGCTTTACCGAGCTAATCGTATTTAATGGTTCACTGATTTTATATTGTTGTGCTTCTTTGCCAACATGGATGGTACCATCCTGATCATAATGAACGATTGAGGGTAATAACTCATCTCCATTATTGTCAGGCAAAATAGATGTTTGACCACTTCTAACGGAGGCGACTAATGAATTTGTTGTACCCAGATCAATACCCGCAGCAAGTTTACGCTCATGCGGTTTTGTTGCTTGTCCGGGTTCGCTTATTTGTATTAGTGCCATAGGAATATATAAGTTTGTTTATATTAAAAAGTGTATTTTACTACAAACTATCCATTAACTCTTCTTCAATGATTTCTGATTCGGATTGTAATTTATCTAAGAACTGTAATTCATGCATTAATTGACTCGCTTTATCCAAATCTGCATTTTCTGGTTCATTCAATTGCTGTGCGAGGTTATCTAACACGACTATTCGACTCGACTTTAATTCGGCGAGAATTTTATCTAAAGCAGCTTCTGGGTCAGCTTTAGATTTAACTTCGCTTAACGCTTCTCTAAGTTCTATTTGTTGCATTAGAAACATCGGTGACATCACAGGGTTTGCTTGGTCATCGAACACCACACCTTGTAACTCGATTAGATATCGAGCACGACGTTGTGGTGATTTTAACGTTTGATGCGCTTCGTTAATAAAAGCCGCACGTTGTACCGAAAGCCTTTTTTCTTGGTCGGATGAATTTGCAAAACGGTCAGGATGAACAGCTTGTTGTAATTGTCTGAAATTCTCAGATAATTTACTTAAATCAACATCGAAAGAGATACCCAGCGAAAACAACTCAAAATAATTCTGAGTTAAACTAATATTCTCGGCAGCAGTCTCCATGGAAGAAGTCATTCTAAGATTGGAGTAAACGAATAGTTAAACGGTAAAGCTTTCGCCGCAACCGCAACTATCTTTTACATTAGGGTTATTAAATTGAAAGCCTTCATTTAGACCTTCTTTCGCATAGTCTAGCTCAGTACCCGCTAGATAGATTAAGCTTTTTTTATCCACAATAACTTTGACGCCATTTGATTCAAAAACTTCATCGCTATCTTCTATGCTATCAGCAAATTCCATAACATAAGCCATACCTGAGCAGCCGGTCGTTTTGACGCCGAGGCGTAAAGCTACGCCCTTACCCCGGTTTTCAAAAAAGGCTTGTACGTGTTCAGCTGCTTTTTCAGTTAACGTTACACTCATTGCAAACTCTACTATTTTTGCTTTGTTCGATAATCTTCAACTGCAGCTTTAATTGCATCTTCAGCAAGAACTGAACAATGCACTTTAACTGGAGGTAATTCTAATTCTTCTGCAATTTCAGAGTTTTTAATTTGCGCGGCTTCTTCTAAAGTTTTACCTTTAACCCATTCTGTTAATAATGAACTTGAAGCAATCGCTGAACCACAACCGTATGTTTTAAATTTAGCATCTTCAATTACGCCATCTGTGCCAACTTTAATTTGTAAACGCATTACATCACCACATGCAGGTGCACCAACCATACCTGTACCGACATCGCTTTCATCTTTATCCATAACGCCAACGTTACGTGGGTTTTCATAATGATCTATAACTTTTTCGCCGTATGCCATGATAATTCTCCTTACTACTTAAATTATGAAATATGAACGCACTAATTAATGTGCAGCCCATTGGATTGCGCTAATGTCGATACCATCTT
>Ga0316209_1001336_pt1 | contig 26474 bp, 22 predicted proteins | sample 6monopyrite_MG_FD_204945 | JGI IMG/M metagenome (GOLD analysis project Ga0316209, IMG submission 204945) | Microbial mat bacterial communities from mineral coupon in-situ incubated in ocean water Damariscotta River, Maine, United States -... | ecosystem: Environmental > Aquatic > Marine >...
CAGGGGTTTCGCTCGTTCAGGGACTTAACCCGACATCTCACGACACGAGCTGACGACAGCCATGCAACACCTGTGTATGTTCCACCCCGAAGGGCGTCATTCCTGTTTCCAGGAACTAATCCACACATGTCAAACCTGGGTAAGGTTCTTCGCGTAGCTTCGAATTAAACCACATGCTCCACCGCTTGTGTGAGCCCCCGTCAATTCCTTTGAGTTTTACGCTTGCGCGCATACTCCCCAGGCGGGGCACTTAACGCGTTAGCTACGCAAGAGAAACCCGAAGGTCCCTCAAGCTAGTGCCCATCGTTTACGGCCAGGACTACCGGGGTATCTAATCCCGTTCGCTCCCCTGGCTTTCGTACCTCAGCGTCAGAAACAGCCCAGACAGTCGCTTTCGCCACCGGTGTTCCTCAAGATCTCTACGCATTTCACCGCTCCACCTTGAGTTCCACTGTCCCCTACTGTTCTCGAGCCTGTCAGTTTTGGACGCAGTTCCACAGTTAAGCTGTGGGATTTCACATCCAACTTGACAAGCCGCCTACGTACGCTTTACGCCCAGTGATTCCGAGTAACGCTTGCACCCTCCGTCTTACCGCGGCTGCTGGCACGGAGTTAGCCGGTGCTTCTTTACCTGCCTTTGTCAGGCCTAAAGTTATTGGCTTTAGATTTTTCTTAACAGGCGAAAGAGGTTTACAACCCGAAAGCCTTCGTCCCTCACGCGGCGTCGCTCCGTCAGACTTTCGTCCATTGCGGAAGATTCTCGACTGCAGCCTCCCGTAGGAGTCCGGGCAGTGTCTCAGTCCCGATGTGGGCGATCATCCTCTCAGATCGCCTAGCCGTCATTGCCTTGGTGAGCCTTTACCTCACCAACAAGCTGATAGCCCATGACCCGCTCTCCAACCAGAAGGTCCCCGAAGGGATCCCCACCTTTACTTAAACCATCATGAGACGGTTTAAGACTATTCGGCATTAGCAACCGTTTCCAGTTGTTATTCCAATGTTGGAGGTACGTTAGCCATGTATTACTCACCCTTGCGCCACTCTACTCAGCGAATCAGTCATCCGAAGAATCCTTCATCATCCTTTCGCGTTCGACTTGCATGCCTAATCCACGCCGCTAGCGTTCACTCTGAGCCAGGATCAAACCCTTCACTTTTGATTGTCGGCCAACCGAAGTTGACCTGGGTTTTCCTGACTTTCACTCGCACTCAAATTATTTGTACGACAGGGTCATCCTTATTTTCAGAGAGCAACGGGCTTGGCCCGTGCAATGGCCGTTCTCGAGCTCCTAAACCGTTTGGTTTGGGACCTGCGCGAATGGCGGCCGAGTATCTTAGCTCTTAAACTTAGCGTGTCAAGCGACTTTCGAAGCTTTTCACAGGTTTTTTCAGAGCAAGAGAACGTCAACGGGATTCCCAAAAGTGGTTCACCGCGTTGTTCGGCCGGATAGTTTAGAGGCCATGAGAGCCGCGTCAACAGCCTGAGAGACAATTTTCCCACCTTTCTCAAATTCTTTGAAATTCGTCATGGAACCTGACCTTCCTCCCACATGTAACAGCCAGTCATGCACTGTTTTCGATCTCGCCTTGCAAGACCTTGGCCTACCCGCCATCAGCCTGTGGAACAAGCCGGCAATGCGATTAGCACCTTTGTATCTAATCGACATAAACACAGCGAAGTCTGCACGGTTATTTTCCTCTGTGACGCCGGTAACAACGCTGCAGACGGAGTGGCTTCTGCACGGAGCTGCTTAGCATTCCCAGCCTAACCCCTCCCGTCGTCCTGCTAAGTCTCCGATTCTCAAGCGAAAACCAGCCTCAAACCCAACTGTAAGTCTTCAAAAAACTTGGAGGCAGAGTTCCCGTTGGAATGCCTAAATTCCTAGAAATAGAACAAGAACCGCCTGCGCCGTAGGTGGATGCCCTGTGGGAATTGGCTTAACCCGCCCCATTGAGAGAGAGTTGGCTAGGTGTTTCGCAACCATTATTCGGCATAACGCGCCAATCCTCGCAGTGGACTGCCCCTCGAGCCTGGATGCAGTGGCTAAATCCATATAGCTAACAGCGGTGCGCGGCATGCAATTGCACAAGCCTGGAAAGCCAAACAAGGCAGCTTCCCAGGCTTGATGCAAAGAGAATCTGATTTAGCCGCTGATCGTCACTCGAATCCCAGGCGAAAGCATGTCAAACAGCTCCACGACATCTTCGTTGTGCATGCGTACGCAGCCGCCAGACTCGTAGCTACCAATGGTGCTCTCCGAGTTGGTGCCGTGGAGTCCGTACTGCGTGTCCTCCTTAAAACCCAGCCAGCGCTCTCCCAGGGGGTTATCCGGATTCTGATAGGGCACTGGACTACCTCCAGGTGGGTAATAAACTGGCTCCTTCTCGCATATGCCCAAGGTGAAGGTGCCCAGTGGCGTTGGCTCCCCCTTGCGCCCCATAGAGACCGCAAAGAGGCGGATGGGGATGCCATCGGCAAAAAGGGTCATCAGCCGCTTGCTGCGCCAGGCCGAGACGCTGAGTTTGGACTGAGGAATCTTCAAAGTCTCGCCCGCCCTTAGGGAGTAGTTTCGTTTGTGGTTGAAGTCGGCAATCCAACCTTGGTTGACCAGCAATCCCTGCTTGCGGAGATCTCGGCAAATCACCCAGTAACTATCGCCGGCTGCCACCGTGTAATCCTTGAACGGAAGGAAGGTGTTGACATTGCGTCCGACCAGGGAAATGCGTGGGGTCAATTCCAGGACCCGCTCGCGGGAATATCCAGCATCGAGCATTGCGGAGAGCAGAGTGCCAAGAGCCACGCCGGCAGTTTGGTAATCGTCTTTCGCAAGTGCATCTACGGCCAGGACATCGGTCCAGACCATGTGGGCGACGCTTCCTACCGGCCCAGTAGCCAATGCTGCTTTGAGTCCACCAGTGCCCTTCTCCACCCAAGCTTCCGCATAACCAGCAAACTCTTCACCGAACGAGCCCTCCGTAGAGGTCCGCAAGTTAGCTCGATAGGTGTCCGCTCCTCCTTCCCACACCCGAGACAGGCTTCGAATGCCACTGACTGCGGTCGATGCGCCGCGCAAAAAAGAGAGTTGCTCGGTAGTTGTGCCGCGATGCCAGGAAGAAAGTGCTTCCAAGGCAGAGACTGCGTTAACTGGAGCGGAGGAGGACGATGCTGGTTGCACGGTTACCTTCTCCACCTCGGATGCCTGCAAATCTGCTTCCGAAGGCCCGCTCAAGGCAACTTCCGGGGTGCTGCTTTCTGTTTCGTGGCTTGGGCCGTCCAGAGAAAGGAAGAGCGGGTCATCCGAATTGGAGGCCTCGGGTTCGGAATCTCCACAAGCCATAAGGCTCAGGGGGAGCAATGCAAAAACGAAGGTGCGGCGCATGACTCGCCATTCTGCCCGTATTCATGGGCTTATTCAAGCATTCCATGGGCGGGCGCTGGCTGGGAAGCATTGTCAAACTGCTGAGCGGACGGCAAAAAAAAACGAGCCCCTCATCTTGGAGATGAGAGGCTCGGTTCGTGAGTGACGTCGCGGGGAGGAGAAAGTCGCGTGGTCCCTGATTTCAGGGTGGGACGCAGCCCAAAATGGTTTACCCATTCTGGAGACATGCTCCCGGTCATGTTTTATCGGACCGGCGGCTTATGTCTCCGAAGCGATGTCATCGACACATGTTTACTCTACCTCTCATCGGCGCTCGGTTTACGCTTTCTTAAGCGAAACTTTTCCGATTGTGATTTGGAGTACGTGATCGCCAGGCAGATCCCAAGATTGCGTTTGCGCGTTTTCAGCAAGAGGTGCATCGGACCAAGTCAGTCCTTCCGGTGCGAGCACTTCTTGTGCAATCCAAGTTCCGTGTGCATCGACCGCCGCACGCAAAGCATCGTCGCCGTGCAGTTGCACATGAATCCGATCTGAAACTTCTAAGCCGGATTCCTTGCGTTGCGTTTGCAAGCGGTTCATGATTTCTCGCGCGAGCCCTTCGCATTCCAGTTCCGGGCTAAGGTCTGTCACTAAGCCAATAGTGACATAACCATCGGTCGCCGCCTCCATGCCATCGGCGCTCTGGGTTTGCAAAAGGATGTCTTCCCCTTCCAACGTGAATGCTTCGCCGCCGACCTCCACATCTACCGTTCCCCCGCCTTGTAGCTTGAAAACCGTTTCACGGTCCATGTCAGCAATCAGCGATGCCAAAGCTTTCATGTTCTTGCCTGCACGTCGACCGAGAGTTTTGAAGTTGGCCTTCGCTTCAACCTCGAGAAAGTCGGGGGTGCCATCGATCCACTCGACTTCCTTTACGTTGAGCTCTTGGACCAATGCATCTTGATAGGCGCGCGGCGAAACACTGAGCGCCTTTTCATTAGAGATGTGCACCACTAATTTCCCCAATGGCTGACGCACGCGGATTTGCACCCGTTCGCGCACCGCACGCCCGAGACTGGCGGCGCGGAGAATTGGGTCCATGGCCTCAGAAAGGGGTTTATCAATGGATTCAGGCGTGTCTGGAAAAAGTTGCAAGTGCACACTTTGTTCACTGCCATGTAGTTCTTTCCATAAAGAATCAGCAAGGAATGGGGCGATCGGCGCCATCATGCGCAGGGTTGCATCGAGCACTTCAAACAGCGTGGCAAATGCAGCGGCTTGACTCGCCTCCCCTTCTGCGCCCCAAAAACGGCGGCGGCAGCGACGGATGTACCAGTTGGAAAGTTCATCGACCAGGAAGCGCTCGAGCGGACGCAATGCGTTGTTCGGCAGTAGGTCTTCCCAGCCCTGAATGCACTCCTGTCCAGCTTCGGCGCACCGCGACAAAACCCAACGGTCGATGGCTTCCCGCTCACCCACAGCTGGTCGTTCTACTTTAGGATCCCAGTCTTCGGTCCGCGCGTACAAAGCGAAGAAGTCATAACTGGCGGACAAGGTTCCGAGCACCCGACGTCGGGCTTCGGAAACACCTGAGTCGTCGTAACGGCGTGACAGATGTGCTGCGCCACCGGCCAAGAAACTCCAGCGGATGGCATCGGCACCGTGCTCGGCGATGGCATCGGCAGGGATAACAATGTTGCCAAGGCGCTTCGACATCTTGACTCCAGACTTATCCAAAATCATGCCGTTGACCATCACACTGCGATACGCACCGCCCGCCTCCAAGCGTGGCAAAGCTTCTCCCCACAACTCCCCGCTCTTCCACAAATCTTCATCGACTTGGGTAAGGAAGTTAGAGATTGCGTGCAAGGAATAGAACCAACCGCGGGTTTGGTCGATGCCCTCGCAGATGAAATCGGCGGGGAATTGTTCGGCCACGACCTCGCGATTTTCAAACGGCCAGTGATGCTGCGCATAAGGCATAGCTCCACTATCAAACCAACAGTCAATCACCTGCCTCACCCGACGCATGGTGCCGGATTTGCCCTCAGTAGGCGTTTCAAAGCTGATTTCGTCCACCTCCGGACGATGTGGATCAAAATCTTCGCTCAAACCACCGCAAAGTGCGCTCAATTCGGCAAAGGATTCCACGCAAACCCAGTCTTCCGAGTCCTCTTCATTCACCCAAACCGGCAACGGCGTGCCCCAATAACGATCACGCGATAACGCCCAATCGATGTTGTTGCTTAACCACTCACCAAAGCGGCCTTCACCGATTTCCGGCGGCGACCACTTCACCTTGGCGTTTTGCGCTTCCATCTTCTCCTTATACGAAGTGGTGCGCAAGAACCATGCGGGCGAGGGAAAGTAAAGCAGTGGAGTATCGCAGCGCCAGCAATGCGGATAGCTATGACGATACTGATCAATCTTCAACAAACGGCCGCGTTCTTTTAAATCGCGCGACAAGGTTTTGTTTGCATCGCGAAAGAAGGTGCCTGCTTCGACACCAGCAAGATCGACCAAGAATCGGCCTTCATTGCCAACTGCCAAAGTTGCGATGAGTCCGTCGCGTTGCGCAATGCGGAAGTCATCGGCGCCATAAGGAGCCATGTGCACCATGCCGGTGCCGTCTGCGTCGGAAACGAAATCGTCGACGACCACAATATGGACTTTGTCGCCTTCCTGCACCTCGGTTCCGCCTTCCCATAGGAACAGCGGTTCATAGCTCAAGCCAGCTAAATCTTTACCCGAGACTTTGCCTACCACTTCAAAGTTGCCCTCGCCAAAAACGCCTTCAAGCTTGGATTCAAGCAGGATGAAGCGCTTTCCGTCATGCTCGGCGATTGCGTATTCGAAGTCCGGATGCACACAAACACCCATGTTGGATGGAAGCGTCCAGGGTGTCGTCGTCCAAGCCACTAATGCCGCACCAGCCAAATCGCCGGGCGCATCTTTGAGCGGAAACGAAACCCAAACCGATGGATCATCGATGTCCGCATAACCCTGGCTGACTTCATGGCTGGACAATCCAGTGCCACAACGCCCACACCAAGGAAGCACTTTGGAGCCGCGGTAAAGCAGCTCGCTCTTTGCAAAACGCGACAGCAAGAACCAAACCGATTCCACGTAGTTCTTGTTGAAGGTCACATAGGGATCTGCGTAATCCAGCATGTAGCCGATGCGATCCGAAACTTCTTCCCACTCCTGCTTGTAAGTGAAAACCGAAGCCTTGCACTTCTTATTGAAGGGGCCAATGCCAAACTTTTCAATTTCCGGCTTCCCCGAAATGCCAAGCTGCTTCTCGACTTCCAGTTCCACTGGCAAGCCATGCGTATCCCAGCCGGCTTTACGCATGACGCGTTTGCCGCGCATGGTGTGAAAACGACAAACCGAATCCTTCAACGTGCGTGAAAGCACGTGGTGAATACCGGGACGTCCGTTTGCGGTAGGCGGCCCTTCGTAAAACACGAAAGGATCCGCATCTGCGCGCGCCTCGAGGGTCTGCGTCAGGATGTCAGAAGATTTCCAAGCAGCCAGGACCTCCCTTTCAAAGGCATCCGGGTTGCTGAGATATGCGCGACTGCGTGGCTCGAACATGGCGGGATTCTAACGGCGCTTCGACGGGATTGCCGTTCAGCAGCCGCGGTTATGCGCTCGCTGCTACCCTGAAGCCATGAAACCACGCGTGGTCGTTTTATCTGGAGCGGGCATCAGCGCGGAAAGTGGCCTCAAGACTTTCCGTGCCGACGATGGCTTATGGGAGGAGCATAAAGTGGAAGATGTTGCCACGCCGGAGGCTTTTGCGCGCGATCCGAAGTTGGTACTGCGCTTTTACAACCAACGCCGCCGTCAGGTGATGGCAGCGGAACCGAATGCCGCGCATCGGGCACTGTCCGAGTTGGAGCAAGATTTTCAGGTAAATGTGGTCACCCAGAACATCGATGACCTGCATGAACGCGGCGGCTCAACATCGGTGGTGCATTTGCACGGCGAGATTTTGCAGATGCGCAGCGTTCTGGACGACGCCACCCTTTTCTCGACTCAGGGGGAAGACATCGTGCTCGGTGATCTGGCGCAGGATGGTGGGCAACTCCGCCCGCATGTGGTTTGGTTTGGCGAGGCGGTCCCTGAACTGGAAGCTGCTGCGGAAATCGTCGCCCAGGCCGATGTCCTCCTCATTGTTGGCACCTCACTCGCCGTTTATCCAGCAGCAAGCCTGATGCATTTTGCACCTCCACACGCCAAGCGCTATTTGGTGGACCCGAACGCCGAAGCCCTTGCTGTGGATGGGGTCGAAGTTTTCGCGGAGGCGGCTTCGACTGGGGTGCCGAAACTTGTGCAAAGACTACGACAACGACGACTTCCCTAGCGAAAGACACCCCATTTATGGGAGGATTGCCGCGTGACTGAAGCACACACCGACCAAGGAATCTGTCGTCATCCTTATCGCGCGTTTTTCCCGCTGGGTTGGTTCATGGCTTGGTGGGGTGTCCTGCCGTGGATTTTGTTTTGGGCGGGCAGCGGCATCGCTTATCCGCGCGACATGCACGCGATGATTTTCATCCAGGGAGTGCTTACGCCCTTTGCGGTGGGCTTCCTGTTCACCATGCTGCCGCGACGCTTGAGTGCTCCCGGCCCCAAACCTTGGCAGATCACGCTTGCACTTTTGCTTCCCCCGGTGCATGCATGTCTCGTTTGGCAGCAAGAAACGGGGTTGGCGCATCTTCTTTGGGGTTTAGAAGCAATCATGTTGTTGCAGTTCGCGGCGAGTCGCGTTTACGCAAGCGCAGGCTCGCGCTCGGGCCCGGCGGCGTTTCAGTGGGTTCCCCTCGGCTTCCTCTTTGGGGCGGTTGGGTCGCTAGTTCTGAGCCTGGCAAAGTTCCAACCCGACCTCCTCTCGCAGCCACATCAGTACTGCGCGTGGCTGTTGCTCACCCAAGGGCTTTTCCTTTGCCTCGTTCTTGGAATCGGCGCTTTGTTTCTACCACTCACGGCCCACAAAGAAGCCAGTGTCGACGTCAACTTAACTGCCAACCCTCGACAGCGACGTCTCGGGCATGGTCTCGCCGCCATCGGCATCATCACTGGATTTGCACTCGAAGCTTACGGCTGGATTTCCATTGGACGTGGATTACGTGCCGCTTGCATCTTGCTCACTTTGATTTTTTCAGCACGCATGCATCGATTTCCTTCGGTTGCGGGCACGCAACGAAAGTTGATTTGGATCGCCTCTTGGTGTTTGCCTTTGGGATTAAGTGTTGCAGCGTTGTTTCCAAACCTGCCCCAAGTCGGCTTGCACATTTTCTTCCTCAGCGGCACTGCCTTAATCACCTTCAGCGTGGCCCTGCATGTTGGCTTGGCACATAGTTCCGGGCAAGAGCTTGTGGGACGCCCCGTTTTAGCGATTCAGCTTTTTGGGGGGCTCGTATTTGTAGCCCTACTACTTCGCATCATCGCCGAGTTCGATGGCACCCACCGCTTTGCTTGGCTGGCTGCAGGAGCCGGTGTTTTCTTACTCGCACTGCTGCCTTGGGGCCTGTTAATCCTGCCGCGGCTCTTGCCAGACCTGAAACGTTCTTGGTCAAAGCGATAAGTGCTTTGAAAAGTGGTACTCAATGGTCTCACTGATGTCATGCAACTCGCGCGTGCGGCCCGACGCAACGTATCCGAGTTTGACGTAAACCTTATGCGCCAGGGTCATGCGTGTGTCGCTCCAGAGTTCCACTTCTAAGATTCCGCGTTCTAGTGCCCAAGCCTCAACCGTTTCAATCAAACGTCGCCCCTGGCCAGTGCCGCGCAACGCATTGGAGACGTAGCACTTTTTCAATTCGACGCGTTGGCCAGCCTCCAGTATGCCTAAAGCAATGCATCCGACAATGCGTTGCTGCTCATCTTCCAACACCCAAAACGCTTCGAAGGAACTCGCTGGCGTGCGCAACTCCGGCTCTTCCAAATCGACGTCCAGTACGTTCGGCGGATACTCCAAATAGCATGCCGCAATGAGCGCGATGATGCCGTTGGAGTCTTCATCGCGTACCAAACGCAAAGTGGGCATGATGTTGCTCAGGATCCCGATGGGTGCCAGATGGTTTTCATTTCCACGAAAGGTTGAATGCGATACGGCGCATGCATTTTGTCGACGTCGTACCAATCCTTTGCGTTGACCTTTTCTACGGTGACGCGTTTGAGATTTTCAGCAACCCCAATTTCCAAAGTGATGCGTTCCGCTTTGGAGCACTGCGCCGCGGCAATGCCATCGATGTCGCGATGACTTGCCATCACTTCGAGCAACTCCTTACGTTTTCCGGTGATGAGGTTGATCACCCCCGCCGGCACATCGGAGGTGGCGCAGACTTCACCGAAGATTGCGGTTGCAAGTGGATGCGTATCGCTCCCCACCACCACTGCCGTATTACCTGCGACCAAAACTGGTGCGAGCATACTGACTAGACCTAAAAGTGGTTCATCCTTCGGTGCGACAACACCGACAACCCCCATCGCCTCGGCAACGGTGAAGTTGTAGAAAGGTCCGGCCACTGGATTATTGCAACCCAAGACCTGGCTGAACTTATCGGCCCATCCGGCAAAAGAAACCAAACAATCGACTGCCGCCTCAACTTCCTTGCGCGCACGGCGCTCGCCACCTGGGACGGTTTGCGCCATGGCTTCTGCGAACTCGGTAGTCTTGCCTTCGAGCATTTCCGCCATGCGATAAAGCACTTGGCCACGGTTGTAAGCGGTGCGTCGAGCCCAGCCATCTTGGGCCTTGCGTGCGAAAACGACTGCATTACGTAAATCTTTACGCGAGCCTAAACACAGGTGGGCAAAGACTTCCCCTTTGCGGTCTTGCAACGGCCACGAGCGCCCGGATTCGGTGCGCGGGAAGGCGCCACCAAGGAATAGCTTGTAGGTTTTCAAAACGGGTAAACGTTCGGTATTCATGAAAGGCGGTCCGTGGATAAGGTGCTTTCGCCTTTCAGCGAGTGATTTTGCTTTCCAGTGAGGAAGCGAGGACAGCCCTTATCTAAAGATAAGGGTTGGCTTCGTTGACGAAGCTGGGGAGTAAAAGCGCCGCTGAAATGCGAAATGATCTTATCCATGGGGCGTCAACTCCAAATACGAAAGTAATCCTTGACGTCCGCCTTCGCGGCCAAATCCACTTTGTTTGAAACCACCAAATGGAGAGGCAGCATCGAAACGGTTGTAGGTGTTACACCAGACCACGCCTGCCTTCAGGCGCGATGCAATGTTGAAAATTTTGGATCCTTTGTCGGTCCAAATGCCTGCGGCCAAACCATAAGGCGTATTGTTGGCACGCGTAATCGCTTCTTCTGGGGTACGGAAACTCATCACCGACAACACTGGGCCAAAGATCTCTTCGCGCGCGATGGTGTGGGATGGCTGCACCCCAGTAAACCAAGTCGGCGGTAGGTAGTAACCGCGTTTCGGCAGCTTCGCCGAAGACTGGTGGCGAGTCGCTCCTTCTGCATCGCCGGCTTCTAGGTAACGCTTGATGGTCGCAAGCTGCCCGAGGGAGTTGATCGCGCCAAGGTCGGTGTTCTTATCCATAGGATCGCCGACGCGAAGGCTCAGAATGCGCACTTCCAGCTTGGCTAAGACTTCTTGCATGACGCCTTCTTGCACAAACAAACGCGAACCAGCGCAACACACATGTCCTTGGTTAAAGAAGATGCCCTGAACAATGCCATCGACCGCTTGGTCCAAACTTGCATCTTCAAAAATGATGTTGGGCGATTTCCCGCCAAGCTCCAAAGTTAAACGCTTGCCGCTACCCGCACATTGCTTAGCAATCGCTTTGCCAACGGGCGTGCTTCCGGTAAACGCGACCTTCTGCACATCTTTATGTGCAACCAAAGCAGCGCCGGTAGCGCCAGCACCCGTGATGATGTTCACCACCCCTGGCGGCAGACCCACTTCTTCAAAAATCTCTGCCAAACGCAGCGCGGTCAGCGATGTGGTTTCCGCCGGCTTCAAAACCACGGTATTTCCACATGCCAGCGCCGGCGCAATCTTCCATGCGGCCATGAGCAGCGGAAAATTCCACGGAATGATTTGCGCGCAAACCCCTAGCGGACGTCCTTTTCGTCCAGGGAATGCATAGTCCAACTTGTCTGCCCAACCTGCGTGGTAGAAAAAGTGCTTCGCAGCTTCCGGTATGTCAACATCGCGAGATTCCTTAATCGGTTTGCCGCCATCTAAGGTTTCGAGGACCGAAAATTCACGTGCACGTTCTTGCAGACGCCGGGCAATACGGAACAAATACTTGGCACGCTCCGACGCCTTCAACTTCTTCCATTTAGGGAAAGCTGCCTTTGCGGCAGCGACCGCGCGGTCGACATCGTCCTCGTTGGCGACTGCAATCTTGGACAACAACTCCTCATTCGCGGGGTTGATGGTGTCCATGTACTTGCGCGATTTCGGTGCTACGAAAGCGCCGTTAATGAACATGCCGTACTTATCGGCAATCGCAACCTTTACGCTTTCAGGCGCAGCGGCGTATTCCCAGGCATTACCGAACTCAAGTTCGGGTGCGACTTTGGTTTTAGGACTCGGTGACATCGTAATTTGCGGTGTAAGTGCCAGTTTCTTGGCGGTGCAGTTGCAGGAGAACGTCGTTCAGTAACGAGGAGGCGCCGAAGCGGAACCATTGTGGGGAAAGCCAGGCATCGCCCAAGGTTTCTTTCACCATGACTAGATAGTGCAAGGCTTGTTTGGCGGTTTTGATTCCACCAGCGGGCTTCATGCCAATCATTTGACCCGTGTTCAGGAAATGGCGGCGGATGACCTCCAGCATGACCAAAGTCACCGGCATGGTTGCTGCGGGTGCAATCTTGCCGGTACTGGTCTTAATAAAATCGGCCCCTGCTTCGATGGCGAGTTCACTGGCAAACACAACGTTGTCATAAGTTTCCAGTTCGCCCGTTTCCAAAATCACTTTCAAGTGCGCGGCACCACAAGCTTTCTTCACGGCGCGAATTTCCTCGCTGACGGTTTTGAAGTCGCCAGATAAAAACGCACCGCGATGGATCACCATGTCGATTTCATCGGCGCCGGCTTTCACCGCATCTTCGACATCGCGTAGTTTAGTTTTCAAATCCACCTGCCCGCTTGGAAAGGCGGTTGCAACACTGGCCACGCATACGCCGGAACCTTGCAGTTGCGCCTTGGCTTCCTTCACCCAACGTGGATAAACGCAAATCGCAGCCACCGATGGCACCGACTTCAGAGCTGGGTCTGGGCAGATGGCTTTGCGGCACAAGGCACGCACCTTTTCCGCCGAGTCCTTGCCTTCTAGGGTGGTGAGGTCGGTCATCCCGACCACCATGTGCAGCCCTTGAAGTTTGGCGGCCTTTTTAATGGATCGGGTAGTGAAGGAAGCGGCGCGAGCCTCCACAGCGACCTTGTCGACGGTAATGCGCGTCATGCGAGCATTCTAACCGGAGGTCGTGCGCAAGAACGGCTATGCATCGGGCTGCTCGACCCCGCACGGGACAAAACGTCCGTCGGTGCAAAACAGGAGGCCGATTTCATGGGCATCGGCGAAAACCAGGGACCGTTGACAGACCGAGGCACCCCACTCCACGGCTTGTTCCCGCGACAATCCGTAAATCACGAATCCGTCCTCGCGCCAACCGGGAGTGACTCCGGGCAAAGAGCATCCATAGGACTCATCGAAGGCAAAAGCGGAGGCCTCCAGACGATTGCGCAGCTCGGCGTTGGCGTCTTCGTTTACGGAAAGCGGGCGTTCCTTGGACATAGGATTCCACGCAGTGATGATGGTTAGGCTACCGAACTTCTTTACCGGTGACGCGACATCGTCCGGCAAAGCTCCGACCTCTCCGGTGAGGGTAAAGCGAAACCACTTTCCCGATGCACGGCGAAAAGCGTACATCGAAGATCGATAAACGGTCTCCCAATCGAAATTCACCATAAAAATCTAACCTTCGTCTGCGTATCCGAGCGCAGCAAGATCTACTTGACCACTGCCTTGCACCACTTGAGTAGCACCCGTATTCGGTTGAATCGGAGGATTCTCTTTGAACGCCTCCACCCAGTCAACATTGGCGTCGATCAAATTGTTCCGTTCGCCCGGATCCTCCCCCAAATCAAAAGCGCCTGTCCAAGTGAGAACCACACCAGAATCGTCGGCAACCATTTTGCGGTTCCCAACTGCGAAACCACGCAAACGCCCGGACTCAAAACGCACCAAACGCAGCGGAATCTCCTCTTGCAGAGGCACTCCCATCATCCCCGCCACATCATCGGGCGCAATGCCCATGGCATGCAGCACCGAAGCAAAGAAATCCACGCCGGACACCGGTTCCTGAACTTTCGCCGCCTCCACCCCAGGTCCCATGAGTAAAAACGGAACGTGCACTTCATCTTCATACAAAGAGCGGCCGTGCATCATGATGCCATGCGCGCCAAGATGTTCGCCGTGATCGGAAGTGATAAGCACGATGGTGTTCTCATTCAGAACACCGCGCGCCTCCAAACCCTCAAACAAGGCCTGCACGCCCTCATCTAGCTCGCGATACTGTTCCCGATAAGCTTCCTGCAACCAAGCCAAACGCCCTTCAATCTCAGGGCTGATGTTGCCCTTATGGATATCATCGGCATCATCGCGCAACATATCGTGCATACGAATGGAGTTATTGCGAATCTTCTCCATGGCAGCATTCTGCAGGTTCGGCCCAAACGATTGCGCCAAATCTTCCCGCGTTTCATAAGGGAAGTGCGGATCTATGTAGTTCACGAATAGAAACACCGGCTCGTCTTCCGCGCGCTCCAGCTCATCGACCGATGCCAGAACTCGCTGCGTCGTGTCGGCGGCATTCAAATCCAACTGGTTGGTGCGAAAAACACGCTTGCCGATGGCACCCACTGCCCGCTTGGCTTTCTTTCCACCCAATAATCGCAGTAGAGAGGAGTTGCCAAAACGCAACAAGCCTGCATGCAAACTGGAATCGTGGATGACCAAGCTGTCATCGTAAATTTCAAAACCTTGACCGAAACCATTCGGGCGAGTGATGCGCGAATTGGTCACTGCAGCCACGGTTCGATATCCATAGCCACGCAAAAACTCGGCCAAGGTTTCTTCTTGCAAAGGCAACACGACATCGCCCTTCGGCAAGGTACCGTTTTCTGCCGGATACCGCCCCGTAAACAGGGTCGCATGGCCACCTGGCGTAGTGTTGGCGCCAGAATATCCGTGCTCAAAGACCCGCGCCTTTTCAGTGTAAGCATCGAGCCAAGGCATATGCGATTCACCTTTCCATTGTTGATGCAGGGTGTCGGCGCGCATGGTGTCGAAGACTAAAAGGATGACGTTCGGTTTCGCCTCGGCAGACTGTTCCCCCAACGGCTGACGGATCGTGCGCACCAATTCCGTTTGAGTCTCTTGATCGAGCCATTGAAAATAGCCCATATTGGCAAAAACGATGGCGCCGAACCAAAGTCCTGGCAACTTTGGCATGCCCACTTTCCCCAGTAAACGCGCCATCAATGGGTAGGCCACCAGCAGAGTAAGCAGGAATAACACCGGCACATCTAACAGGCGGCGCGCCATACGGGGTAAATCCGCATACGGCAACCAGGTCGGCAACTGCGCGCAAAGGGCAAGAGTGAGGCCGAGGGCGAAGGCTGCAATCGGGGTAGCGCGCAGCGCTTTGGGCAGCAAAAAACCTAGGGGCTTCAAGCGTAGAAGCACAAAGCCCAGCACCATGGCGACCAACAGAAGAATGAGGCTCGCTACAGCAGTCCCGCTGCGGACATCGGCAAACACGTTCCACCCATCTAGCCAAATCAATGGGGAGAATCCCAGTAGGAAATAAGCAAGATGCGGACGGGGGGTGGAAGAATCCATCTCGATTAGGGTAATCGAATCCGCGCATAAAGTCTTATGATGCTGGCATGCCTATTACCCGGCAAAGCCCTCCGATGGAAGCCCAAGTCCTGACCCATCCCATCGCCCAAACCATGTTGACGCGTTTGCGGCAAAAGAGCACCTCTTCGCTCGAATTCCGTAGTTTAGTGAGGCAACTCACCGTGCTGCTTGGCCTGGAAGCGACTAAGGATTTTCCGACGGCTCCGCATACCATTCAAACGCCGCTAGCGACCTGCAGCGGCACTGCATTAGATGCCTCGATTGCTATTGTGCCGATTTTGCGCGCCGGCATTGGCATGGCCGAGCCTTTGATTGAAATGATGCCCGACGCCGTGGTGCGCCACGTGGGGCTTTTTCGCGATGAGAAAACCCTGCAACCGGTCACCTATTACGAGAAATTGCCCGGTGGACACCTGCCCGATGTTTGTCTAGTCGTCGACCCCATGCTCGCCACTGGCGGAACGGCCATCGCCACCTTGCAACTGCTGCGCAAATGGGGCGCGGTCGACATTCGCTTCCTTGGGATTTTGGGAGCTCCGGAAGGTGTTGCCGCAGTGCACCATGCCGATCCTGATGTACCGATTTTCCTGGCTGGTCTGGACGAGCGCCTGAATGAGCGCGGCTACATTATTCCTGGCCTGGGCGATGCCGGCGATCGGCAATACAACACTCTCTAAGCTCCCCTCGCTCCCCATAAAAAGCTAAACTCGCAAACTTGGTGGCATCGCATTTATCGTTCGGCGCGGACACTCCCTTTACCGAAAGGGAGCGCAAGGTTTTGCTGTTCTTCTGGGACCGCCTCGAAGCGAGTGGCCACCCCGACAGCGACCGTTTCCGATTGAAGTGTTTCGAGCATATGGAACGCATTCAGTCGATTCGAAATTCCCTAGAGTTGTATCCCCGGGTATTCGAAGAAAAGCAACTCGGACGACGGCAACGAGGCCTCGGCACTTTGGTGCAGCTCATGGCCAACGCCACCGATGCTGACTTTGAAATGTTTATGCCCACACGGGCCATGCTTTGGCGCAGTCTCACTATGGCGCATTTGAACTTCTGGCGCTTTGTGCGCTATATCAGCGAGGAGATTGATACCGAAGATGGCGATCTTGGCAGCAGGGTGAATCAGCGCGTGAACACCTGCGTTTATTTAAAGTTAATGGACGAACTATTGACCTCACTTTCTATGGATTCAAGTTTGCCGCTTGATTTGCGGGGCACTGCAGTCGCAAGCCTAACTTCCATGTGGGATTGCGCGCCGTCAAACAATGTAAAGAGCTTCTTTCCACTATTGCGCGCAGTCTGGGATGCACGGCGAAACATCATGGTCTCTATGGGAACTATGCTTGGCGTTTCCGAGATTATGAAATTGCTCCAGGCTGGCTGCGCGCCAGAGTTCGTGGATTACTTCGCTCGTGCGAACATGTCAAAAGACGAGGGGCTGGCATTCCAGGAATTCCTGATTGGGGTGACCACCGAGCAGATTCACGATTTAGAAATCCTGATGGCGCAAACCGGGCAGAGTGCAATTACTGCCGAACAAGCCGATGAAGCCTTAGGGCGCGCGAAGAAGTCATCGCAAAAGGAGCAGGAAGCGGAGATTGGCATCGGTGTTTTGACTTATCAGTTTCATCGGGAACGGCATTTGGAAGCTGCGGCGCGACGTTTGCGCAATTTGCCCGGCCCGAAACACACGGCTGAGGAGTACATGCTGTTGTACTTCCTGGAAGAACATCTCGACGCTGACGAGAACGCCTAGGTCATGCCGGAACTCCCGGAGGTTGAGACCACACGTCGCGGTTTGGAGCCGCATGGGGTGGGCCGGGTGGTTGAAGATCTCATTGTGCGCGAACGACGGTTTCGTTTGCCGGTGCCGACGGGAATGAAGCGCCGCTTGAAGGGTAAGCGGATTGTTGCCATCCGCCGACGCGCTAAATATTTGCTGGTGGATTTTGAAGGATGCTCCGGCCACCTACTCATCCACCTTGGCATGTCCGGGAGTTTATGCGTGGTGGATCGCGCGACTCCCCCACGCAAGCATGATCACATCGACCTGATTCTCGACCACGGCAAGGCGATTCGCTTTCATGATCCGCGACGGTTTGGGATTTGGACTTGGGTCGAGGCCCCGGAGGAAGCACACCGCTTGCTGGCTCACCTCGGTCCGGAACCGTTGCTCGATGAGTTTTGTGGTGACTATCTATTCATGCAATCCAGGAAACGCCGATGTGCGGTCAAAACCTTTCTTATGGATGGGCGCATCGTGGTTGGCGTAGGCAATATTTATGCTGCAGAATCCCTATTTGCCGCCGAAATCAGGCCGGGGCGGGCTGCTGGCCGGGTGACGCGGGCGGAATACCACTCGTTGGCAAGCCATGTGGTGCGGATTCTGCGCGCAGCCATCGCACAAGGCGGCACCACGCTTCAAGATTTTGTCAGTGGCGAGGGTGAGGCCGGGTATTTTGCCCAGGAATTGTGGGTTTATGGGCGAGAAGGCCAAGAATGTAAGCGCTGTGGCGGCATTCTGAAGGGAAAAGTGTTGGGCCAAAGGGCCAGCTGTTATTGCCCACATTGTCAGAAATAGGGGTTTCAACCCTCTCAGGGGTAGACTGGCATCGAAATAAAAACGAACACTTGTTTTATTCAAACGAGTGTATTAATCTAAAGCCATGTCTGACCCGACCACTAAGGACAGAATCATCGCGGCGGCGCAGGAGCTCTTCGCTGAGAAGGGATTCCCTGCGACCTCGATGCGCGAAATCACCACCCGCGCCGACGTCAACCTGGCTTCCATCAACTACCACTTTGGAAGCAAGGAGAACCTGCTGCATGAAATTCTGCGTCAGTGCATTGGCCCTTTGAATCAAGAGCGGCTGACAGCACTCGACCGTTTGGAAGCCGCAGTCGAGGAGACCGGAGTTCCACTGGAATTGCACGATGTCGTCCATGCATTCCTGGAGCCAGCAGTGCGTCTCTTTTCCGCAAACAACAATGAAGCTTTGCCGTGCATGATGGCGCGGTTGCATCAGGAGTTATCGCCAGGATTAGAGGAACTAATGACCTCCATCCTGGCACCGGTGGTTTCGCGATTCGTAGCGGCGGTGCAAGTCACTCTCCCTGACCACCAGCCGAAAGAAATTGTTTTGCGCGGGCACTTCATGATTGGCGCCCTCCTCCACCTCATGGATACCTCTCCTAAATTTATGACCAACCTATCCGGCGGCCTCCTCGACATGAAGGATTCCGATTACTTATTGGATCAACTGGTGAACTTTTGCACGGCAGGATTCCGCAATGGTTAAAGCCTATAAGCCCCTGCTCCTCCTTCCACTAATGGTGGCATGTTCCACGACCGAACCGCAACCGCTTGGCACTGAGATGGCATCACCCCAGCAAAAATGGGACACCGGCGACGCGTCTATGGATTCCAGCGCGATGATGGGTGAAGATTGGTGGACGGATTTTGATCAGCCTGACTTAAGTCTTTCCATTCGCACCGCACTGGAAAGCAACTACGACCTCATGGCCGCAGCCGCACGGGTGCAAGCGGTTAGCGCACGATTACGCGCTGTTGCCGGCGATCGTTTGCCGCAAGTCAATGCCGGACTTGGGCTAAAGCGCAGCCGCACCAACATCATTGGCCTGCCTTTTCCAGGAAGTCCCGATGTCCTCCCCATCACCAATAACAACTTCAATTTGGGCCTCGACCTCAGTTGGGAGATTGATTTATGGGGACGTCTGGAAGCAAGCGAAAACGCGGCCATCGCCAATTTAACGGCAAGCGATGCGGACTATGCTGCCACCCGCCTTTCTCTTGCTGGGCAAACCGCAAAAGCCTGGCTCGCACGCACCGATGCGCGCGCACAACTTGAAATCGCAACTGCGCAGCAACAAAACGCGCAGGAGCAACTTTCTTACTGGCAACTCAAACTGCGTCATCAATCGGTCGCCGATGCTTTGCTGCAGGCCGAAGCCAATCTTGCTCTCGCCGAGGCCGCCATTCCTGCCGCTACGGAACAGTTGGAAATGTGGGACCGCCAGCTCGCAACGCTGATGGGTGGCTATCCGAGTCGCAGTAAGGAGGACATGGTCAGCTCTTTGCCAACACTTCCCGGTGCGGTTCCATTGGGCCTACCCGCGGACTTGATCCAACGTCGTCCCGATTTAGTGAGCGCCGAGGCCAAAGTGCGCGAGGCTCGATTTTCAAGTGAGGTTGCGGATGCATCCCTCTACCCGGTGCTTGCTCTCACAGGTTCTGGTGGAATCACCAGCAATGAATTGGTCGATCTGCTTGATTTCGATTTCCGCACCTGGAGTTTGGGAACCAGCCTGACTGCGCCCCTCTTTCATGGTGGCACACTCAGCGCGCAAGCCGAAGCCGCAGAAAAATTGGCGGTGGCGAGTGAGCTGCAGTTTGCGCAAAGCCTTTTACGTGCGCTTGCCGAGGTGGAAAACGCATTAGGCAGTGAAGCGCAAATCCAAGCACGCATTGGAGAGCTCGAGCAGCAACTCGAGGCCTTGCAACGCCGCAGCGCAAACTCTGAAAGTCGTTTCCAAGCTGGAGTGGGCGATGCCTTCTCGATCTACCAACATCGCGCGGATGCTCTGCGCGCCAAGAGCAGTCTGCATTCCGCGCGTCTGCTTTTATTGACCAACCGCATTGATCTTTACCTCGCCCTTGGCGGCGGATTCCAAACCTCACCCCAACGATGAAACTTGCCCTCCGCATTACTCTTCCGATTCTCGTCCTTGTTTTTGGCGTTTGGATGAAAAGCTATTTAATCGCAACCGGCCCAGTCTTGCCGCCGCAGGATAGCGAGTACTTGATTCCCTTGGTCGAGGTCATCGTTGCAGAAGAAGAAACCACCACACTCGACATGGTCGCATTCGGTGAAGTACGCCCACGCTCCACCAGTTCCATCGTCGCTGAAGTTTCGGCACGAGTGACTTTTGTCAGCGACCAGCTTTACCGAGGCGCTTTCTTTGAACAAGGCGATGTCTTGCTGCGCTTGGACGACACCGATTATCAAAACCTTTTGGCAGCAAATGAGGCTGCACGCGATCAAGCCGCTGCTACCTTGGAATTGGAACAAGCCGCCGCCGACATTGCAGTGCAGGAGTGGGACCTACTTGGACAAGGCAAAGCCTCAGCGGCAGCTTTGCGTAAACCCCAACTAAAAGCTGCGGAGGCCACTTTGCGCAGCGCGAATGCCAACCTAGAAATCGCACGCAACAACCTAAAGCGCACCACCGTATATGCGCCCTTTTCTGGCCGCACGCAAATGCGCAACGTGGAGTTGGGCAACTGGGTTGCGCCGGGATCCCCTCTGGCCACCATTTACGCAACCGATGCAGCGGAAGTCAGCCTTCCGTTGCCGGCCGACGCAATGGGAATGCTTGGCCTTTCGTTGTCTGGGCCATCCAGAGAAATCGACGTGGACTTCACCGCCGCGATGGGCGATTCCACAGAACACTGGCACGGCAAACTAGTCCGCACCGATGCCATGGTCGACCCAAGCACGCGCATGTTGGAAGGCATCGCACTGTTGGACCACCCGTTTCAGACTACGGATTCAGCATCGGCGTTGGCGCCAGGCATGTTTTTGCACGCCACCATTCGCGGTCGGGAAGTCAACAACGTGGTGCGTATTCCACGCCATGCACTCTTACCGGGAGACCGAGTGCGCATCTTGACCACGGAAGGCAAAGCCGAAGAGCGCATGGTCGTAGTTTTGCAAAGCACTGTGACCGAATCCTTGATTGCATCGGGCATTGAACATGGAGAACGAGTCATCTTGACGGAGATTCCACTGTTCGTGGACGGCATGCAAGTGCGCACCGAAGGAGAGAATCAGTGAACGGACTCATTTCATGGTTCGCGCGCAATACAGTTGCGGCAAACTTGACCATGGTGGCCATCATTTTGACTGGCCTGATGACGGTGGGCACTTTACGTCAGGAAGTGGTGCCGAACATCATCATGGATTCTGCCATGGTGACCGTGGTGTACCCGGGCGCTTCTCCAGAGGAAGTGGAGAAGGGTGTCATCATGCGCATCGAGAAGGAAGTGCAGGGATTGGCGGGCGTCGACCAAGTCAAAGCCACTGCGAATGAAGGTGTGGGCATAGTCACCATTGATTTCTTGGAAGGCGAAAACCGTCAAGAAATGCTGGATGACATTAAGGCCGCGATTGACCGCATTGATAGCTTCCCGGCCAACACGGAGGAGCCGGAAGTTATCCTCCTGGAGCTCAACAAACGGGTCATGAACATTGCCGTCTGGGGCGATGCCGATCAAAAAACTCTGCGTGAAGCCGCGCGCATTGTCGAGGATCAGCTCATCCAGCAACCGGACATTTCTTTGGTGCGGCTAACCAATGCACCTGACTATGAAATATCGATTGAGGTTTCTGAAACCGCACTACGCCGCTACAAGCTAACCTTTGATGAAGTTGTTGCCGCGGTGCGCCTTGGTTCCATCGACCTTCCTGGCGGTGGCATAAAAACGATTGGCGGCGAAATTCTTTTGCGCACCGAAGGCCAGGCCTATCTAGGCGAGGAGTTTGCAGCTCTCCCCTTGCGTACGCTTGCAAATGGAACGCGCCTTCTGATTGGTGATGTTGCAACCGTAGTCGACACCTTTGTAGAGTCGGACCAAAGCAATCGCTTCAATGGAAACCCGGCGGTCATTCTTGAGATTAAGCGTATCGGCAATCAAGAAGCCTTGATTATGGGCGATCAAGTTTTGGAAGCTCTGGATCTTGCGCAAAAGCAACTCCCGGAAGGCATCTTCCTCGACAAGATCAATGATGAAACGCTTTTACTGCGCGGGCGTTTGGATCTCATGCTGCGCAATGGTCGGCAGGGATTGATCCTGGTGTTAATTGCACTCGCGCTGTTCTTACGTTTGCGTTTGGCCATGTGGGTGACTCTTGGCATTCCGATTGCATTCCTTGGCGCGACGATTCTCATGCCAGGCATGGGATCTTCGGTGAACCTGATTTCTCTGTTCGGTTTCATTGTGGTGCTCGGCATTGTGGTGGACGATGCCATTGTGGTTGCCGAAAACGTGCATGAACATCGACAACGCGGCAAGTCTGGTTTGCAAGCGGCGATTGAAGGCACGCAAGAAATGGCAAAGCCAGTAGTGTTTGCCGTCCTCACTACCATCGCTGCTTTTGTACCGATGATGCTCATGCCTGGCAACATGGGGCAGTTCTCGCGACAAATCCCCTTAGTAGTGATTGCGGTTTTAGTGTTCTCGTTGGTGGAATCTCTTTTGATTTTGCCTGCTCACTTGACCCACATCCCTGCCGACAAAGCCAACGAAAAACTTGGTCCGTGGGGACGCTTGCAAGCATTAGTGAATCGCATGCTCGATGGTTTCCTTGAGCGTTTGTATAAGCCGACCTTGAACTTCGCCTTGCGTCATCGTTACTTGGTGGTAGCACTCGGCATTGCCATGTTCCTTTCCACCTTGGGTTATGTGCAAAGCGGTCGAATTAAGTTCAACTTCTTTCCACCGATGGAAGCCGACAACGTGATTGGCGAATTGCAAATGCCACTCGGCACTCCGCTTACGGTAACTGAAGCTGGCATTCAACGTTTTGAACAAGCTGCGATGGAATTGCAGGCGGAACTCTTCAATGAAGAAGGCAAACCATTGATTCGCACGATTACTACGGCAGTTGGTGCACAGCCTCTAAAAGCTGCATCGGAGAGTAATAGCGGCACTTACACTCCAGCAAACTCCGGCTCCCACCTTGCAGAGGTCAACTTGGAGTTGCTTTCCGCAGAAGAGCGCGCGCGCGGTGGAAAGGAGATCCTTGCACTTTGGAGTGAACGCGTGGGGCAGATTCCTGGCGCGGAGGAAATCAGCTTTTCTTCTGACCTCATGGCCGCAAATGGTGACGTCCACATTCAGCTCGCTGGTCCAGACATGGAAATGCTGCGAATGGCGGCAGATGAGATTAAGCAGCGCATGGTTTCCGTCGCCGGTGTCACACGAGTGCGCGACACCTTCCGTGAGGGTAAACGTGAATTCAGATTGGAGTTAACCCCTGCAGGCGAGGCCCTTGGATTCCGCATGGGCGATCTCGGTCGACAAGTGCGTCAGGCCTTCTATGGAGAAGAGGCGCAAAGCATTCAACGCAATCGCGATGAGGTCGACGTCATGGTGCGTTATCCACGCAACGAGCGCGAAAGCCTGGCTACCTTGGAGAATATGCGCCTTAGGACCCAAACTGGTGCGGAAGTCCCGTTGTCGGTGGCCGCAGAAGCAAATCTGGGGCGTGGGTACTCGAAAATCGACCGCCTGAACCGACGCCGCAGCATGAGCGTGTTAGCTGACATCGATAAGGAAGCCACCACCCCCGATGAGGTGTTGGCCGCCTTGACGGCGGATTTCCTGCCCGACCTGCTGCTGCGCTACCCCACTCTCTCCTACACCCTGGAAGGGCAACAAAAGGAGCAGAGTGAGTTCATGGGTGCCCTCATGCGCATCATGGGTTTGTCGCTCCTCGCCATCTTCGTTCTGCTAGCGATACCGCTGAAATCCTATGTGCAGCCACTCATCATCATGTCCGCGATACCCTTTGGACTTATTGGAGCTGTCGGAGGCCATGCCCTACTTGGGTACGACTTGGCGATTTTCTCACTTATTGGAGTGGTGGCGCTGAGTGGCATCGTAATCAATGATTCCCTGGTCATGATGGACCTGATAAATAGAGAAAGGGAGAAAAACGTGCCGGTGCAGCAGGCAGTGCGTGATTCCGGGGTCCGCAGATTCCGCGCAATCATGCTTACGACACTTACCACGTTCCTAGGATTGACCCCACTTCTGCTAGAAAAGAGCTTGCAAGCCAAGTTCCTTATCCCTATGGCGGTTTCGGTGGCTTTCGGGGTGGTATTTGCTACTCTAATCACCCTCCTAATAGTGCCCTCTCTGTACTTAATCCTAGAGGACATAAAGGAGTTCCGTTTTCGCAAACCTTGGCCCCCATCCTAGATCCAGTGGAATTCAACATCTCACCTGAGCAACTCGCTGAGCTGCTAAAGGAGCGTCAGTCTTTACGCCTCATCGATGTCCGTGAGGAGGAAGAGTGGGATATATGCCGTTTACCTGAGGCGGAGTTGTTCCCGATGAGCCGCTTGCAGGATCTGCAAGAAGAGCTCATGGAGACCGAGGATGCAATCGTAGTTTACTGCCATCACGGGATTCGCAGTGCCGGGGTGTGTAGCCAATTGCGTTACCTTGGAAAGGCCAATGTGTTCAACCTTTCCGGCGGGATTGACCGTTGGTCAGCCGAAGTGGACCCCTCTGTGCCCGCATATTCGGCGCAAAAGCGGCCTCAGAATTAATTTTCAGGGGTTTTTGCCCTAGAAAGTCGGTTTTTATCCGAATGCAAACTCGTGCGACGGGCGTGCTGACATAAGGTTCCGTTAAAATCCACTTTTCTACAAAATCCCACGAAATCGGAAAACTTTCATATTTTCCCTTCAGATTCCTGGACAGAACATGATTCATGGGATAAACCTATTTCTAGGTCGTGCACCGTTGAATCCCCTGTGTGTGCTGACCACCTCCCTTACGGGGGCAATTGCCTCCACCCCTTTTTGACCCTAGGCTTCAGGAGTTTCTGAATGTTCCGTTACATTGTTGCAAGCGCAGCTGTCATGACCCTCGCGGTCGGCGCCTCCGCTCAAACCCAGCAAATCGCTGGTAATCTTCACCGCACCGTCGCACCTACGCACGGTGTTTACAACATGACCACAGGTTTCGAAGTAAACGCTCAGAGCTACCGCTCTGGTCCAGCGACCATCTTTGATAACACTGATGGCGTGACCTACTACTTCTCCACCCTCTCCGACACGGAAGAGTGGATTGATAGCTGCGCATTTGTTGCTGACGAGATCAGCGGCATGGAGCAGATCAACGGTTTTGACTTCAACTACTGCTCGCTTCTTGCGGACGCAGTAGGCGATGCAATCACCACCGAGGTTCGCTTCTACGATGACAACCCCGGCTTTGTTGAGCCTACCGGCTGGACCGATCTTGCCGCTGGCACCATCCAAAACGCAGCTTGTGCTTACGGCATTGCTGGTCTTCCAGGCGACACCTCCCTTGGTGGCATCTCCTGCTGGGCTGTTGCAATCGACCTGATGTGCGGCTTTGAGTGCTCTGTTCCACAGGAAGTCACCCCAGGTGGCATCACTGAGTTCAACGGCATTGGCTGGATGTACTTCGACGGATTTGGCGGTTTCACCACCGGTCCTTTCCTCGGCTCTACCATCCTTCAAACCACCCCTGGCTACGGTACCCGTGACCTCTTCGAACTGATGGACCTAGCGGTCGTCGGCGCTGAGTGGCAAGGCACCTTCTTCTTCGGTGGTCCTCCTAAGGCTCAAGCTACTTTCGATTGTGTTCTTTACGGCGACGGCATCCTTGATACCGACGTAGTAAACGCAGACGCACCAGACACCGGCGACGTTCTTTGCCTCGGCTCTGACGTTGAGTTCCGTGCAGGTGCTGCTGTAACCTGGGGCTTGGATGATGCAGGCGGCACCGCTGTCTTCCCATCCGCTGCTTACGCAATGCTTGTCGGTACCGCCGGCGGCGAGTTCGGTGCAGCTGCAGGCGCTGGCACGACCCTCTTGGTCGATCCAGGTAGCCTTCTGTTCCCACCAACTCCACTCGTCATGAGTGGTGCAGTACCTTCGGTAACCACCCCGACCCTTCCAGGTCTTCCTCCAACCGTATGGGCTCAGGCAATGGGCTTCAACGGCGGAATCGGAGCTGGTAACGCTGCAGAAGCTTCTAACGCTCTGCGTCACAACAACTAGGTTGTTGATCTGACAGCTCAGGCTGTCAAACGTACACCCCATCGGTTTTCCGGTGGGGTGTCTTTTTTTGCCAATTCGCAAGGCCCAGTAGCACTCTCGACGAGTCGGGCTAGAAATCCATATTTTCACCGGATTCCGGAATTGTTAGTTTTTCATGGGGTATACCTATTCAGTCCGCGCAATGCTGAACCCTCCGCCTGCGTCGATAACCCCTTTCGGGCCTTTGCCCTAGCCTCTGAGTTCAAAAAAATAATGATCCGCACCATTCTCGCAAGCGCAGCTGTCATGACCCTCGCGGTCGGCGCCTCCGCTCAAACCCAGCAAATCGCTGGTAATCTTCACCGCACCGTCGCACCTACGCACGGTGTT
>Ga0316209_1001337_pt1 | contig 26454 bp, 22 predicted proteins | sample 6monopyrite_MG_FD_204945 | JGI IMG/M metagenome (GOLD analysis project Ga0316209, IMG submission 204945) | Microbial mat bacterial communities from mineral coupon in-situ incubated in ocean water Damariscotta River, Maine, United States -... | ecosystem: Environmental > Aquatic > Marine >...
TGAAAATACGGTGTTATGATGAGCCAAGGCTTAAATCTCCTTCTATTACAGTGTTTGGTCGTACTTACATTGTAACAGTTCATTGAGATTTAAGCCTTTTTTGCTTCAGTTAGCGGGACAGCAGTGATGAATATCATGAAATCCAAGAACAAAGAAATTATTGAGATAGAAATAGGTGACTTAGGAGAAAGAAACAACCAGACGCCCGTGGAAGTGTGCAATTTATTTCGAGTGAATGGAAAAGAGTTTGCTTCTGATATGCATGTATCAAAAGTCTTACCTCATATTCATAAAAATCTGTAGCCTGGGTTGAGATCACAGCGAAACCCAGGCTACAAAAGCGGGTGTTTTTTAATATTTGTCTGGTGGCAAGTTCAACTAGTTTCATGGTTGTTGCTGATGTATTTCTATCCGAGTACACACTGTACCAGGTAGAGTATCGAAAGTAGTCAAGTGATGTCATGAGCCAGCCGCTGCGTCACGCTTTTCTGTTGCCAAGATTAAATAACGCGGTCGTTTCCGCCGTCAAGTGGGACATTAGCGCCGGTGACCTTGGCAAATAGCGTGTCACACATCTCGGCGGCCAGTGCGGCGACATCGCTGGAGTGGATCTCTACTTTGAGCAGGTTTTTCTTTTTATACGCTTCGATACTCATGCCGTAATGCTGGGCGCGTGATGCCAGTACTTCATCGCTCCAGATGGCGGTATCAAATACGGCGTCGGGATGGATGCTATTGATACGGATGTTGTCTTCACTCCATTCGAGGGCCGCGACGCGTGCCAATTGACCCAATGCAGCCTTGGAGGCGGAGTATGCTGCAGCGCCCGGGCCGGGGGCTGCGATGTTTTTTGAACCGATCACGACAACACGTCCACCATGATAGGCGCGTTTTAATAATGGATGACATTGACGCATGATGCGCAGATTGGCATCGAGATTGAGTGACATCACGGTTGACCACAGGTCATCGCTCAGTGAACCGATGCGATTCCCGGAGGGGAACATGCCAGCATTGAGTACCAGCATGTCGATGCCTCCAAAGCGACTGACGCCACTATTAATAGCCGTTTCCAGTTGTTCCGCGGAGGTGATGTCGCAGACGAGGCCGATGTAATTGGCGCTATTGTATAGATTGAGAATGTCACTATGAATGTCGATGGCGATGACCGCCGCACCTTTATTCAGGAATGCTTCCACACACGCTTTGCCAATCCCTGACGCAGCGCCGGTGATCAACACAACCTCGCCGGCAAAGGGCGGTGCTGTGCCCGACTTTTTAAGCTTGGCCTGCTCGAGGCTCCAGTATTCCACGTCAAAAATATCACTGGCGGGGAGCGCCCGATAGCCGCCCAGCTGTTCGGCACGCAAGATGATGTCAATGGTGTGACGATAGATGTCTGCGACGATATCACTCTCTTTACCACTGCGGCCGAGCGTGCAAAGATCCAGTTCGGGATCGATGATTACGCGTGGGCAGGTGTCGAGAATTTTCTTGGGTTCTTTAGCATTGGCGGCCTGCGTTTCAAAATAGGCAGTATAGGCTTCGGTATATGCGTGAAGGTCTCTGCCTAATAGCGGTAAACGCTTGGTGCGAATGACGTGGTCCGGGGTGGCGGGGCCGGATTGGCTGATTTTATCGAGATCATTACGTTGTGAGAATGCGCGTGATTTTTCTTCATTGTGGGTAGAGAGAAGCAGGGGAAATCCCGCAGTCTGAGAGGCTTTTTGCCGTAATTCAGAGAGGGCATCGCGGTTGGTTTCTGTTGCTGATGCCGGTTTGAGATCAATCTGCCAGGCATTGTTGCGATGGAGGTATTCCGTAGCACGAGAAACGAGATCAATCATCCGGTCATATGAACATTTCGCGGTATCACCAAACGAAAAGACACCGTGATTCAAAAGAATCATACCAATGGTCTTGTCTGTTGCTTCTTCTTTGAAGCGCTCAGCGCATATACGGGCTAAATCAAAACCCGGCATGACATACGGGATGACGACCACATCGTCACCATAAATTTCTCGAATACGTGCTTCGCCATCTTGCGTATTAGTAATCGACACAACGGCGTCGGCATGGGTATGGTCAACAAATTTATGTGGGATCGTGGCGTGCAGAATGGCCTCGACAGAGGGCGTGGGCGCACTTGCCAGTGTCATGTGCGTGCGTAGTTCATTCACCATATCGATATCAGAAAGGTGTTCTAGTGCAGCGAGTTTGATCAGGTGTTGCAGGCGTACGGGCGAGAAGCCCGCGGCCTCAATGGTCTCAAGGTCCCAGCCGCTGCCTTTTACATAAAGGATCTCTTCACGTTCGCCGGTAATGGTCGTCTCTTCAATCTTTACAGAGGTGTTGCCGCCGCCGTGTAATACCAGGGTTTTATCCTGCCCGAGCAGGCGTGAACTGTAGACACGTAGCGATAGGTCGTCTGGTAACTGTGCGGCCGTTGCTTCATCCCAGCGGTTGGTGACTTGTGTGGTGATCATCGTAAATGGGTCCTGCGCTATGAAAAAGTAGTTATTTTACGTAACAATATGATTTACATTAGAAAACATAAGAATTAATTGTATGTGGGTAATTATATCGCAAAATCATAGTGTTACTCTAATGCGGTAAAAATTAATGCCGATATGACCTTTACAACGAAGATATAGCGTTATATCGAAACATATTGTATCAATGATTATAAATGAAAGGTTCAGGTTGCGACTGTGAAGAGAGTAGGTCAAGTTATTATTTTAATCTTTGGTATTGCTGTAGTGATAGTGATGAACTGGCACTATCAGCAATTAATATCGAGTGTGATGGCTCACTATGAACATCATGAAAAAAACCAGATTAAAAAAATAAAATCATTAATCGAGCAAGACTTTAATACTATCGATCTTTACGTTGAGAAAGTGGCTCAGCAGGTAAAAAGCCTTGTTGGCCAGAATGGCTCGTCTAAACTCAGTAGTGAAATTAATCAACTTCATAATAAAGATACTTTATTAAGTACCGTTAGTGAAGTTCAAAGATCAATAGCATTGTTAGATATGCTAGTGATTCAGCGAGGTGATAATGATCTAAATTACGCGCTGTTATCAGGTGGTATTAGTAATATAGATTCTCTTCATCTTCAAAAGCATTATGAGTGGCTTGATAAAAACAGAGATAACCGACAGGGCCGAAAAGACCAAGAAAAAGCGATAATTATTAGCAATATTTCAGATCACTCACCACATCATTTTTTATACTCAGTCCAACTGGATTTGGATTTAACTGACGCGCGATTAGTGATGATGACTATGGTTGTTAGCCAGACTCAGTTACAGAAATCACTCATGGGTAACTATTACCTTCAACTAGATGGCGTTAAGCATACCGCATTAGATAACGATAATAATCGTTCATTCTCGAGTGAAAGTGAACTGAAATACTATGAGAAAATGGATGCCATCGGTGGTCGTAAGTTATGGGGAGAGTGGGTTGTCGGTACTGCTGGAGATTTAGATGGTTATCATTCTTCCTTGCTTACTGATATTGACAAGAATAGAACTGTACAAATTACGATAGTCATTGCATTAGTATTGCTGGGATTTCTTATTATTGAGTATAACCTTTTTTTAAGGCGACGTTTGTTGGCGATAAATAAAAATTTAGAAACACAGGTAACTAAAAACAACGTTGAAATCGATGCGATAAAAGAAAACAGTTATGCGCTTTCACATGATCTTCTCAAGATTGAATTGAGGCTACATAGTGTACTTGATGCGACTACAGATGGTGTGATTGTTTGCGATAATGCTGGTGTGATTACCAATATTAATTCCATTGTAATAAAGATGTTTGGTTATCACGAGAATGAGGTGGTTGGTAAGAAAATTGATTTTATTTTTCCCGAACTTTCTAATCGTGTGAGTGCTTCTGGGGATTCATTTCTTGAGCGTATAACGGCGAATAGTGAACAGTCGCTGATAGAAGTCAATGCGATTTCAAAAAACAATAGTTTTATGGCGGTAGAACTGTACGGAAAACGTGTGAAGGTGAATGAACATGAGGCGTACTCAATTATCATACGAGATATTTCTGAGCGGGTTAAAAATGAGGGCCAGCTACGTGATGTTCAGAAAAACTTAAGGGCAATTATTGATAATATTGAAGAAGGTGTTGTTACATTTGATTTGCAGGGGATAATTCAGGCCTTTAACCCAGCTGCTGAACATATTTTTAAGTGGAGTTCTGAAGATGTTATTGGTCAAAGAATATCAAAGTTGATGACAGACAGGGATAGTGAAGAATACAGTGCTTACCTGAAAAATTATCATGACATAGCGAATAATAATTTTTCTGATGTAGCGCCTCAAGAGCTTGTTGGGATTAGAAATAACGGTGATATATTTCATATGGAAATTACCACCAGTGAAATGTTTAGTGGCAGGGAACGTTTCTTTATTTCTATTGTACGTGATGTGACAGAAAGAAAAATCGTCGAAAAGAATATGGACATGTCTTATTCCGAGCTTGAATCAATGGTTGATTCTCATACCAATGATCTTAAAAAAATGAACAATGAACTCGTAAAAGCAAGGGATGATGCGCTCGTGGCCGCACGTAGTAAGAGTGAGTTTTTGGCTATGATGAGCCACGAGATACGTACGCCGATCAATGGACTTCTGGGAATGTTGAGCCTTGTGCGCGAGACGGAACTAAATGATGAACAGAGTGACTATGTTGAAACAGCCTATACGTCAGGTGAAATGTTGCTTGAATTGTTAAACAATGTGTTGGATGTGTCAAAAATTGATGCGGGCAGAATGACACTTGATCGTTATGATTTTGATGTTCATCAGCTGGTCGAAAATTCTGCTCAAATACTATCGAAGACTCTTCATAATAGAGATATCGAAGTCATATGCTATATCGCGCACAATGTGCCTCAGTATGTCTGTGGTGACGCAGGAAGATTACGGCAAATATTAACCAATCTTATGAGCAATGCAGGTAAGTTCACTGATAAAGGGAGTATTATCGTTTCACTTGGCATGAAAAATTTTAGCGATGGTGAGTATCGATTGAACTTTGACATAGCAGATACAGGAATTGGTATCGATGATGTGAATGCTGATAGCATCTTTGATGAGTTTTCTCAGGCTGATAATTCAGAGCGAAGGCATTATGGCGGTACAGGGTTAGGATTATCGATATGTAGAAAATTTGTCTCAATGATGGATGGTGAGCTTGTTGTTGATTCAATGTCTGGTATTGGAAGTACCTTTTCGTTTAATGTGTGTTTGGGTCAGTCAGATAAGGAAAATAGCGTAGTAAAGTTAAATGGACATCGAGTGTTGTTGTTATCCGCAAGTGAAGTTAGATGTCATGCACTTGAAAAACAGTTCGAAGAATGGGGTTGTGTTGTTCATCAGTTGGATCCAAATGAAGTGCTCCATGGTTTTGATTTTATAACCCTAATGGGTGACGAGATTATTATTGTCGATGGCAGTGGTGTTGTTGAAGGGTGTGTTGAGTTTGTAGAGCAACTGGCGGTTATGTTTCCTGATAAAAAGTTAAGCGTTTTGTTTATCAAAGATGAAATGACAGCAAGCTTATCGCCTATTATAGATGAATTGACTGGTAAGGTGGTCTGTATAAACAAGCAAATTCTGCCGTCAGTGCTTTTTAGTAGCATTAATATATTACAGAATAATACTGCTATGCTGCTTAACCACGAAGTGGATCACTCCTCTGTCAAGCAGGCAGAGGATGCCTGTTTTAATGGTTTATCCGTATTGGTAGCAGAAGATAATATTGTAAATCAGAAGATCATTGTGTCGATGCTGACGAAAATAGGGGTAACGGTATGTGTTGTGAGTAATGGGCAGGAAGCGCTTGATGTCTTATCAAATAGAGGGCATGGTTACCATGTAGTATTAATGGATTGCCAGATGCCAGAGCTAGATGGATATGCGGCAACACGAAAATTACGTTTAATTGAAAAATGCGATGATAGTATGACAAGAGTGCCAATTATTGCAATGACTGCACATGCCTTGCCGGGTGACCGCGAAAAATGCATTGATGCAGGCATGGATGAGTATCTTACTAAGCCTATAAAAATAAATACCGTTAAAGAGATGATTAAATGCTGGATGTGACTTATTTTAAAACTATAAATCGACTGGTAATCATCCCTCTTTAAAAAGTACCAAAAATAGTGGTTGTGCTACTACCACCATGCGTCATATTGAGGTATTCATTATTGTAGAGCCAAAGACATTTGGCTTGGCTATCGACACTAAAATAAATTAGGAATTTCATTAGCGTACAAAAGATCGTAAAAATTAGTGGTGGAATAGATAGCTGCAATGACAGTCGTGATGGTGACACGCTTCAAGATTGAGGCGGATTGCTTTTTCAATACTACTACTATTTAGTATCTATGCTAGCCCCTAGCACTAAACCTACCCAATAAGGGATGATTCAAGGATAATGTCGGCCTGTTCTTTTGTGATTAAAAGTGATGTAATTGAATGAATAAAAATATTTTAACGAATCTAATTGCCGGTGCTGTGCTGGGTCTGGGGCTGGAACTGGGTAACGATCTGATGGTGATGATCGGTTTGTTTGCGCTTTCTGGCGCGTTAACCAACTGGTTGGCGGTACATATGCTGTTTGAAAAAGTGCCGGGGCTGGTGGGGTCCGGAGTCATTCCGGCCCGTTTTGAGGCGTTTAAAGCGGCGATCAAAACGCTGATGATGGAGCAGTTCTTTACTCAGGAAAATATCGACCGTTTTGTTTCGGGCGGTGCGACGAAGCCAACATTTCAAATCGGCCCTGTGATTGAGAAGGTCGATCTCTCACCGTCGTTCGATAGGCTGGTAGAGGTGATTATGAACTCTTCGTTTGGCAGTATGCTGGGAATGTTTGGCGGCGCCGATGCGCTAACACCGTTAAGAGAGCCCTTTATTGTTAGCATGAAGGCGTCGATGGTGGAGATCACTGAGAAAGAGGGTTTTCATCAGCTGTTGCAGGCTGAGATCGATCAGCCCGCAGTGATGGCCGATATTCGCGGCAAGGTGGCGGAGATCATCGATGCGCGGCTGGAGGAGCTGACACCTCAACTGGTCAAAGAGATGGTGCAACAGATGATCAAAGAACACCTCGGCTGGTTAGTGGTGTGGGGCGGTGTGTTGGGTGGCGTGATCGGTCTACTATCGGCGGCGATTATTTTATAGCGGCTATTGCCGCATATTGGCGCGAAAGTTAAGGCCGTGTTGCGGTGATTAAGCTGCGCCGCAGACCATCAAGCGTTAGCCCCTGTAACAACTCGTGAGTGGAGAGCGGTCGGTCTTTATCGATAAGCCCAATAGTAAAGGCGAGGTTTCCTATCACTGCTTCGGCACTTTTCCCCTGTTGCCGCCACAATTCAAGTGAATCTGCGCCGCCCCGTTTTGAGAGCCGCGTGCCAGATTCATCGACCATCAACGGCACATGCCAAAAATTTGGAACGGCATATCCGAGCGCTTCAAACAGTTCAATCTGTCGCGCGGTAGAGTCGAGCAGATCGGCGCCGCGCACCACATCGGTGATCCCCATCATGCCGTCATCGACCACCACCGCGAATTGATAGGCGAAGAGGCCGTCGGCGCGCTTGATGACAAAGTCGCCCACTTCACGGTCGAGCGTCTGACTGACGCTACCGACAACCTGGTCTTCAAAGGTGATCGTGCGCGCCGGTACGCGATAGCGCCATGCCGCCACCTTATCGGGATGTCGCTGTTCCATCTCTGCACGGATCTTGGGGTCGCGACAGGTGCCGGGATAGATCGGCCCATGCTCATGCGAGTGCGGCGCACTGGCGGCCTGCTGAATATCTTTGCGTGAACAGTAGCAGGGGTAGATCACGCCTTGGTCGAGTAGCTGTTCGAATGCCTGTTGATAAAATGGATCGCGGGCAGATTGTTGATAGGGCGCGGAGGGGCCGCCGCCAGTATGATTGACGCCAGCACCTTCGTCCCAGTCGAGGCCGAGCCAGCGTAGATCCTCGATAATCTGCTCACTGCTGCCGGGTTTGACACGCGGGAGGTCGAGATCTTCCATGCGCAGGATGAATGGCATCGGGGTAAGTCGTGCCTGTAGCCATGCAAGCAGTGCAGTGCGCAGGTTACCCTGGTGGAGAGGGCCGCTGGGGCTGGGCGCGTAGCGGCCGCTCATGGTTTGATAAAGTTGATAGGCATGAATCTAGGTCGTCTGTTTATAGTGAATTAATGTTGACATGAATATTGCCACGAATATTGGGTAAGTCGGAATCAATTCACAGTTTTTTCATGGTATCTACCCGCGGAAACGGCTATACTTTTGATCGATTTGATAAAAATAATAACAATTATAGATTGTTGCGTGAGTTGGGAGGAGTGGTTTGTATGTGGTATTAATACTGCATATGCGTCGGATATGGGTCGGGGGTTTGAAGAATAGCAGGGATCATCAAGCGCCTTTTTTAAGGCTCCTCTCTTTTAATGCCACATTTATAGTCGTTTTTTCATAACAACAGGTACGCGATAGACTAATCAAACACTGATGATGAATAAAAGTAATAGTTATACAAAAGAAGAGCTGCTGCTGTGTGCAAATGGTGAGTTATTTGGCCCCGGCAATGCGCAATTACCGGCACCGCCGATGTTGATGCTTGATCGTATTGTGAGTATCACTGAAAATAGTGGTGCGAACGGTAAAGGACAGATTATCGCAGAGCTCGATATTAGCCCGGATCTGTGGTTTTTTGACTGCCACTTCAAGGGTGATCCGGTCATGCCGGGTTGTCTTGGACTGGATGCGATGTGGCAGCTGGTGGGCTTTTATCTGGGCTGGATGGGCGGCGTTGGACGCGGTCGTGCACTCGGTTCTGGCGAGGTTAAATTCTCCGGCCAGGTCACTCCTGAAAAGAAACTGGTGACCTACCGGATCGATTTGAAACGTGTCATTATGCGCAAATTAGTGATGGGAATAGCAGACGCTGTGATGGAAGTGGATGGTAAAGAGATCTATGCCACAAAGGATTTACGCGTTGGACTGTTTACCTCAACTGAAAACTTCTGAGGTACAAGATGGAGTGGGAGAAGGTTAAGTGAGACGAGTTGTAATTACTGGTATCGGTATCGTATCGAGTATTGGCAATAACAAGCACGAGGTGCTGGCATCATTGCGTGATGGCACATCGGGTATCGAATTTAGTCAGGAATATGCTGATCTTGGTTTTCGTTCTCATGTTCACGGCCCGGTCAAACTTGATCTTGCTGAGCATATTGAGCGCAAACGCCTGCGTTTTATGGGGGAGGCGGCGGCCTATAATTACCTCGCGATGCAGCAGGCGATTGAAGATTCAGGCCTCTCTGAAAATGAGGTTTCCAACCCGCGCAGTGGTTTGATAGTGGGTTCTGGTGGGGCATCAAACAAGAACATTGTGCTGGCGGTCGATACGCTGCGCAGCCGCGGCGCGAAGCGCGTTGGCCCCTATATGGTTCCCCGTACGATGGGCAGTACTACGTCGGCCAATCTGGCGACCACTTTTAAGATTAAAGGCATTAACTATTCGATCAGCTCCGCCTGCTCGACCAGCGCGCACTGTATCGGTAATGCCGTGGAGCAGATTCAGATGGGCAAACAGGATGTGATGTTTGCCGGCGGCGGCGAAGAGGTTGAATGGAGCATGACTGTGCTGTTTGACGGCATGGGCGCACTCTCTTCCAAATATAATGATGCCCCCTCGACGGCATCACGCACTTATGATGTTAACCGCGATGGTTTTGTGATCTCCGGCGGTGGTGGTGTGGTAGTGCTCGAAGAACTTGAGAAGGCGCGCGCACGTGGTGCCAAAATTTACGGTGAAGTGGTTGGTTATGGCGCGACATCGGACGGTCATGACATGGTGGCACCGTCAGGTGAGGGCGCAGAGCGCTGTATGAAATTGGCGCTTGAGACGGTCGATGCGCCAATCGATTACATCAATACACACGGTACCAGTACGCCGGTCGGCGATGTCAAAGAGTTAGAGGCGATCCGCAATGTCTTTGCTGATGAAGTGCCTGCTTTCTCTGCAACCAAGTCACTGACGGGGCATGCACTGGGTGCGGCGGGGGTTAATGAAACCATCTATTCATTGTTGATGATGGAGCATAACTTTATATCAGCCTCTGCCAACATCACTGAACTTGATCCTGCTGCAGAGGGGATGCCGGTGGTACGTGAGACGCGTAATGACGTGACGCTTAACTGTATTATGACGAATAGTTTTGGCTTTGGCGGCACCAATGCCACGCTGGTGGTTAAGCGGCTTGATTGAAATTTGAATTAGTCTGGAATTGATCCTGAATCGAACTGGGATTAATTTGGAAGTAACATTTAATGTCTTAGCTTCTATTGTGAAGAACTTGCTGTGTTTTTTGTAAGTTTCTGCTGTATCAGTGTGGACTGAATAATATCGGCTAAGATGGCTGCCGCCTCTTTCACCTGTATTAGCTGGACTTGTTCTATAAAATTCTCGTCTTCATTGCTATTAACTTCGTCGTCGTTTTCAAGATTACTTACTTTAGTGGGTGTTAGTCCTATTGAGGTGCGAAATCGATTGGTACGTTCCAGACTTTCGCGTTGCTGTTTTTCCCTTTCTGTTTTTCGTGCGGTTTGTAATAGTGTGACAGACTTTTTCTCGAGTGCTTCATTGCGAGTATTTGCCTGTTCGAATAGGTATTGAAATCCGCTGTCGTTTTTTATACGCATTTGGTGGCGTACCTTTATAGTCTCGAGATCGACCTGTTTTTGATGATAGGGGGTGAAACTTGCTGCGTTTATACGTACCCATGGCAGAGCGTTTTCAAGTGAGCTTTCACCCTGGTCTGCACTGGTAGATGTCATGGGAAAGCGTACGTCTGGAATCACACCACGATTTTGTGTGCTATCGCCATTGACGCGAAAGAACTGGGCCATGGTTAGCTTGAGCTGGCCGAGTGTTGCAATGTCACTGGGTGCGTGACGATTCAAATCCAGCATCTGCTGTACAGTGCCTTTGCCATAAGTCGTTTCACCTATGATAGTGGCGCGCCCATAGTCCTGCATGGCGCCGGCAAAAATTTCTGATGCGGATGCACTGAAACGATTCACTAACACCGCCACAGGACCATCGTAAGTAATACTTTCATCGGTATCTTCATTAATATCAAGCTGATTATCGCTGCCTCGTACCTGAACGACAGGGCCAGATTTAATGAACAGGCCAGTAAGGGAAATGGCCTCGGGTAGCGAGCCGCCACCGTTACCCGCGAGGTCTATCACAACCCCGTCTACCTTCTCGGCAATTAGTGCTTCCAGTAGCTTGCGGGTGTCACGTGTCGTGCTGACGTAATCTTTATCACCGCGTCGGGCGGCATCGAAATCCATATAAAATGTTGGGATCGTAATGACACCGATGCGTAACTGGTGACCTTCATTATTTACTTCGATAATAGATTTTTTTGCGTGCTGTTCTTCCAGCTTTATTTTGTCGCGAGTAATCGTAATGATCTTGCCCGTTCCATCTTCGCCATCTTCCTTGGGAATGACTTGTAAGCGTACAACGGTATTTTTAGGGCCACGGATCAAGTCGACAACATCATCGATCCGCCAGCCGATAACATCTTCAATGTCTCCACCCCTTCCCTGACCGACACCACTAATACGATCTTCTGGGTTAAATTGACCACTAAGATCAGCAGGGCCGCCTGGAATTGTTTTTTTCACAACAGTATAGTCGCCCACCGTTTGTAGTACGGCGCCGATGCCTTCAAGTGAGAGCCGCATTGTGATATTGAAGTTTTCAGACGTACGCGGTGAAAAATAGGCAGTATGTGGTTCGATAGAGGTTAAATATGCGTTAATAAAAGCCTCATATACATCTTCTGGTTTTGTTTGTGTCGAACGTATTTTGTAACGTTGATAACGTTTGCGTAGGATCTTTTTCAGCGCTTCTTCACTTTTATTGGCTAATAAAAGACTGAGTACATCGTTTTTGACACGCTGACGCCAGATTTCATCCAGTGCCTTTTTGTCTCTGGGCCAGTCTGCTTGCGAGCGATCAAACATATACTCCTCATTCAGCGTAAAATCGAAAGGTTTATCCAGTCGTTTGAGCGCATATTCGGCGCGCTCAGCACGGCGCTGATTGAAAAGACGAAAAATGGTAAAAGCAGGGGATAGATTACCATCGCGCAGTGCGTCGTCGAGCACTGTGCGGTAACGATCAAATGACGCAATATCTTTAGCAGTGAAAACGTTGCGGTTAGGGTCTAGTGAATCGATATAGTGAGTGAGAATCGCTTTGGACTGTGCATCGTCCAGGAAATTTTCCTTGTAATGAGATTGTGTAATGTATTTTGCGACAAGGACTGCGGATAATGCGTGTTCAGGTAATGGCACGAGTTTGGTCGTAGCCGCGGACAGTGGTAATGCTGACCAAGCTAACAGGGTGAGTATTGCAATGCTTCTTATAATCATTAGCTTATCTTACGTGAGGTAATTTAATAAAGGGAGTTCGGATTGACTTATTGTATATGACTATCGGCCTGTCTTTCATGTTTTTGAAATGTTGATATGGGGGCTATTAGCGACTCAATTCTGCTAAAAATATATCGTCCGGTAGTGTTAATGTCATTAAAAGGTTAAAATATGTGTATTCAATGAATAGCCCCTCAATGCGCCCACAATGACGCAATTAGTACGAATTTTCAATGGGGTGGTTCATATTTACCTAAATTAAACAAGAGAGTTATCAATGGCTAAACCGAATTATGCATATGCTAAGCGTCAACGTGACATTGCCAAGAAACAGAAGAAGGAAGAAAAGCGACTACAGAAGGCTGAGGCGCAGAACCTGCCTGTTGAGGTAGAGGCATCTCCAACAGCGCCATCCTTACCGACTGTCGATGAGGGATAATATCGATCATAATTTTTCAGTTATCATGCTGCCTATTATGGCTATAGCGCTGCATAGGGTGCAGTGACAGGCAGAGTCTGTCGTAATCTTGCTTGATCCGCTACCAAGTAGTAAGAATACAGTGTGTTGTATATGTTTATCTGATTAAAATAAGACCCCGTGTGGAAGATAGCGCCACTGTCCCGCGGGTAGCTTGGCCATGGATACCCGCCCAATTCGAAGGCGAGTCATTGATTCGACTGCCAAGTTGACTTGCTTACACATATATTCAATCTGGCCGGGCCGAACGTTTTTGAGCGCAAAGCGTAAGCGAATCTCATTTTGCCAACTGACCTTTGCTGCAGGTAGCTGCCAACTATTCATCTTCATCGCCTCGTTGAGCTGACTAAGCCCATCAGGTGCAATATCACCGCTTACTTCGACGATGTATTCCTGCTCATTTTTGCTGGCATCATCAATGAGTCTGCGTACAACCCGCCCATCCTGAGAAAATACAATGAGCCCTGTTGCGCCGACTTCAAGGGGGGCTGTTGGCTTTAATCTGGAAAAATGACGTTTGAGGATACGAATTCCTGAATCATCACCGGCTGAATGGCTTTCAGGTATAATTAATCGTAATACTGATGATGCGTCATTCAAATCACTTCCGTTGGGCTGGTGAAACAAAATGGTCGCCGGTGGGCAGGGCGCTAATGTCGCCTCTGGGTGAAGCTCGATTTTTTGATCGAGCACTTTGAACTGAGGTTGGTCGACGATTTCGCCATCGACCAGTACCCAACCACCTTCAATATAGCGTTCAGCTTCACTACGTGAACAGTCGATGAGAGCAATGAGACGCTTGGAAAGTCGTATAGGCTCGCTCACGAAAATAAGCCTATAAAGCGTGCATCGTGCCGTAAATATTGAGTTGTATTACATTTGAGTGATGAGTTCATAACTGTTATTTGACTGCGTTTAAAGTTTGGGTGCATGCTATCACAGCGCATTTACCTGCGCTGTAAACATTGAGCTAACTACTTGATGTCTTTTCACGAAAAGGGTGGGTTCAAAACCAATACTATAGGTGATTTCGTTAAACACCAGATTCGGTTATCACTCATGACAAGAACCACAGAATTTCAGCTTCGATGAATTTACTTATTTGTCATTGTGAACCAGTATTTGACAATCTAATTCGAATTATCTCCGCTCGAAAAGCAACCAAGGATGAACGCAAACTTTACTTAAGGTAACGCATTCGGAGGTTGGCAATATCATGCGTTCCAGGCCAAGATCAGCCGCGGCCCTTGAGCAGACGGTTTTTTTCTCGTTTCCAGTCACGATCTTTTTCCGTCGCACGTTTATCGTGCTGCTGTTTACCCTTGGCAAGACCAATCTCAAGTTTGACCAGGCCGTGACACCAGTAAAGTGCGGTGGCAACGAGCGTATAGCCTTTGCGCTCGACGGCACCGATCAGTTTATCGAGCTGTTTGCGATGCAGTAACAGTTTCCGTACGCGCGTATTTTCTGGATTAACATGGGTGGAGGCGGTGTGGAGTGGCGCGATGTGGCAGCCGGAGATCCACGCTTCCCCCTTTTTGATGAAGACGTAGCTTTCCGTTAACTGTGCGTGTCCGGCACGCAGGCTCTTGACTTCCCATCCGTGTAATACGATCCCTGTTTCGAATTTTTCTTCGATAAAGTAATCGTGCCGCGCGCGCTTATTCAGCGCGATGGTATTGCCGCCAGTTTTCTTCTTCTTTGTGACCATAAAGCTCATGTAATGATGATTAAATACAATCAGTAAATCCGACAGCATTATACACATTGGTGATCTATGTGGTTGAGTGATCTGTCGATTTCGCCCACAATAGCGTGATGGTGAAATACTGGAGCAAAAATGTCAGATAATCCGCGTACCAGCATACATGGTCAATGGTCGTCCCGTTGGGTGTTTGTGTTCGCGGCGACCGGCTCTGCGGTCGGGCTCGGCAATATCTGGAAGTTCCCCTATATTGCGGGTGAAAATGGCGGCGGTGCGTTTGTCCTCGTTTACCTGCTCTGCATCGCTGTGGTGGGGCTGCCAGTGATGATCGCCGAGATTTTGTTGGGCCGCAGAGGGCGACAGAGTCCGATCAACACGATGGCGAGCCTCAGCCGTGAAGAGGGACGCAGTCCCCTGTGGACGCTCCTCGGCTGGTCCGGCGTGCTGGCCGGTTTTCTAATCCTCTCTTATTACAGTGTCATTGCGGGTTGGGCGCTCAACTATGTGCTGGAGATGGTGAGTGGTACTTTTACCGGGACTTCCGCCGGGCAAGTGCAGACGATCTTTGATGAGCTGTTGGCAGACCCGCTAAAACTGACGCTGTGGCATACGCTATTTATCATCGTCACGATGATCGTCGTCGCGCGCGGGGTGCGTGGCGGACTGGAAAAGGCCGTGATGTTCCTGATGCCCGCCCTGTTTGTGTTGTTGATCATTCTGCTGGCCTATGCGATGAATAGTGGTGCCTTTATAGAAGGGCTGGCATTTCTGTTTATGCCTGACTTTAGTGCGCTTACGGGTAAAGGGGTACTGATTGCGATGGGACACGCCTTCTTTACCCTGAGCCTGGGGATGGGGGCGATTATGATTTATGGCTCTTACATGCGCAGCCAGGACTCGATTGCACGGACCGCGATGATGATTGTCTTTGCCGATACCATGATTGCGCTGGTAGCGGGCATGGCGATATTTCCTATTGTCTTTGCCAATGGACTGGAACCCGGGGCGGGGCCGGGGCTGGTCTTTCAAACGTTGCCACTGGCGTTTGGACAGATGGATGGGGGGCTCTTTTTCGGCACACTCTTTTTTATCCTGCTGTTTTTTGCGGCATGGAGTTCCTCCATTTCCCTGATTGAACCCGCAGTCACCTGGCTGGTGGAAAACCGCAATATGAAGCGGGTCACAGCATCCATTGTCTGTGGTATCGCGACCTGGTTGTTGGGCATGGGGACGGTGTTGTCGTTTAATCTCTGGTCGGAGAAAAAATTATTTGATATGACCTTCTTTGGTTTGCTTGATTTCCTGACAGCGAATATCATGTTGCCATTAGGTGGGCTGTTCATTGCCATCTTTGCTGGCTGGTCGATGTCGCGTCACTCTAAAGCGGCCGAAATGGCCACTAAACATCTATTCGCCTTTAATGTGTGGAATTTTTTACTGCGCTATGTCACGCCACTGGCAGTAATCATCGTGTTCCTGCAAAGCACAGGGTTGCTGGCAAAGATGACAACAGCGCTAAGTTTACGATAGATTGGATTCATGGCAATAATTAATAAAAGTGCGCTGGTGCGATATTCGGCCAGTCAGATGTATGAATTGGTGGATGACATCGATGCCTATCCTGAATTTCTACCGTGGTGCAAAAATGCAACTGTGCTGAGTCGCGATGAGGATGAAGTGCACGCGACGCTTGCATTATCGCGGGGTGGCATTCATAAAACCTTCACTACCTGCAACCGGCTGCAAAAAGGTAAGATGATTGAAATGCGTCTGGTGGATGGCCCCTTTCAGCACCTGGAAGGTTTCTGGCGTTTTGAAAAGCTGGGTGAAGGCGCCTGCAAGGTTTCACTGGATCTGGAGTTTGAATTTTCCAATCGACTGCTCGATGTGACGCTCGGGCCAATTTTTAACCAGATCGCCAACTCTTTGGTCGATGCCTTTTGCGAACGCGCGGTGAATAGTTATGGCCGCCCCTGATATCACCCCCGCCGAGAACCCCACAATGAACGACGACAGTGACGTTGAAAAAATCGATGTTGAGGTGGCGTACGCGCTACCGCATGAACAGGTGATTCTTGCATCATCGATCAATGTGGGGGGCACCGTGGGGGATGCAATTAAGCACTCTGGTGTTCTGGTGAGCTACCCTGAGATCGACCTGGCCGTCAATAAAGTCGGGGTGTTTGGCAAGCTCACCAAAATGAGTGCCGTGCTGCGTGAGGGTGACCGTGTTGAAATCTATCGCGCATTAATTGCGGACCCAAAAGAGGTGCGCCGTCAACGCGCTGCCGAGGGTAAGCGGATGAAAAAAGGGGGCGGTGATTTGAAGGCTGATGAAACGAAGCCTGCAAAAACCGCTGTAGCCGCGGATGAGACGAAGAAATCTGATCAGCCAACCGCTGGCGAGTCAACAGGGACTGCAGCTCCGATTGCTGCCTCAGCGGCTAAGCAATCGGCTGTTGATTAATAGTCTGCGATTAGCGTTCAGGTAGCCCTTCGGGCGGGATTTCACTCTCGATACGGGCTAGTTGGTCACCTTCAAAAAAGAGCGTGATGCGGTACTGAGTGCGTGGCGCATTGCTTTTGCCTGATTTGAAGCTGTGAATATAGTCCCAGCGATCACGACGAAAGGGATCGGTAATCAGTGGCTGGCCCATCAGTGTTTTAATTTCTTCCTGCGTCATGCCGATGGTCAACTGCGACATCATCTCTTTTGAGACAATATTGCCTTGTTGAATATCCACTTTGTGAATTGAGCATGCGGTAATTGATAGTGCTATTAGCAGTATAAACGCGGTAGAGATTTTATTTTTCATATAGGGTTGTTTTACAATCTTCATTACTAGTAAGGTGCCTCTATTCCCCGGTGGGCCGTAAGTGGTGCAGCGGGTGTGATTCAGCGGATTTTCGTACCTGAACTCAGGCGTGACCATAGAGGATAGCATAGTGGAAAATTCTGATTTGAAAAAGGCGGGGCTTAAAGTCACATTGCCGCGTGTCAAGATACTTGAGATTTTTGAAAACAACATTAAACGCCATTTGACGGCAGAAGATGTGTATAAGGCGTTGATCGAATCGGATGAGGATGTGGGGCTGGCGACAGTCTACCGTGTATTGACCCAATTCGAGTCAGCAGGGCTGGTGACACGCCACCACTTTGAAGAGGGGCACTCGGTGTTTGAGCTGGATGCCGGCGAACACCATGACCATATCGTTTGTGTCGAATGTGGCAAGGTCGATGAGTTTGTCGACGAGGTAATTGAAGCGCGTCAGAATGAGATCGCCAAAAAAGCGGGTTATGCGATCACCGATCACTCACTTTATATTTACGGTGTCTGTGGCGAGTGTCAGGCGAAGTAATACGCAATTTTTACTGACGCAGCCATCGTGCATCCACGATGGCTGGAGAGCGTCGCTGACAGCTCGCCGGTTTACGCAAAGACAAAAAAGAGTACTACGCCCAGCAGGATGCGGTACACCACAAACGGCATCATGCCGATCTTATCTAACAGCTTAAGAAAGAAGTGAATGCAGGCGTAAGCGCTGAGGGCTGAGAGAATCGAGCCGACGATCAGTGACTGCCAGTCCACCGTGGTTTCCTGTTGCACCAGTTCAAAAGTAATCAACATACCGGGTAATATGATCGCGGGGATCGATAGCAGAAATGAAAACCGCGCGGCGGCGGTGCGAGTTAGTCCTAACATTAAAGCGGCGGTAATCGTAATGCCGGAGCGCGACGTGCCCGGAATCAATGCGAGTGCCTGTGCACAGCCGATGATGATGATATCGCGCCAGCTAAGGGTGTGTTCATCGCGCTGGCGTTTGCCCTGTTTGTCGGCCCAGAGTAGTAATAGGCCGAACAGAATGGTGGTGGTGGCAATCACCTGCGGTGAGCGCAGTGAGGTCTCGATAATATCTTTGAACAGCAGTCCGCAAAGACCTACCGGGATGGTGCCAATCAGCACGCCCCATGCGAGACGACTTTCAGGGGTCTGTTGTCGAGTCGTGATCGAACGCGCCCAGTCGCGGCTCATCAGCTTCAGTTCTTTTCTGAAATAGGTGACGACCGCAGTGAGTGTGCCGACGTGGACGGCGACATCGAATGCCAGCCCCTGATCGGCCCAACCAAGCAGCTTTGGCACCAGGATTAGATGCGCCGAGCTTGAGACTGGCAGGAACTCGGTCAGTCCCTGAATCAGTGCCAGTAGCAGTTGTTGGAAAAAATCCATTACCAATGTGTCCGAAGGTTATACGCGTGTATCCGAATTTAGCGGGTGTATCGCGATATTATTTAGATTGGGTGATGGCGAGTGTTGGGCTGTCTTTAAACTGTTCCACATACATAATGGTGGCACCGGCCACGGCGGCCGGCATAGCGAAAAAGTTGAGTAACGGCACGACCGTTGAAAATAGTGATGCGCCACCGAAGCCAAAGGCGACCCAGCGCTTTTCTCTGACCACAACTTTTGATGTTTTGAATAGCAGGCCATGATTCGACAGTGGGTAGTCGCTATATTCGAGCGCCAGTATCCATGCACCAAAGATGGCCCAGATCGCGGGGGCGAGCAGATTGATGCCGGGGATGAAAAAGAGCACGGTCAGCGGGATGGCGCGGATGATGAAATAGCCAATTTTGCCCGCTTCGCTGATGATCGCCGGGACGATCCCTTTGACGATATCGCCCCAGCGACTCACGGGGAGTGTGCTAGTGGGGTCGAGATGGCGCTCCACCGCTTCTGACAGGAGGCCGTTGAACGGCGCAGCAATTAATAGCGCAAGGTGCAGGCTGAAGGTGAAGCCGACCAGTAAAAAGGCGATCAGAAAGAGTGGCCATAACAACCAGTCGAGCCACTGAAGCCAGTCGGGCAGATTGCCCATCACATATTCCATCAAGATCTCGAACTGAAAGATGCCGAGCCAGATCAGCAGGCTGAAGACAATCAGATTGATCAGCATCGGCAGAATCACGAAGCGTCTGATGCCGGGCTTAAAGAGGAGGAAAAAACCGCGCAGGAGGTATGAGGCGCCGATAAAAGGTTGAGTGAACATGTATGTGATGAGTGCCTGTGTGGTGAACGCGAGTAGGTGTTTAGATTTTATGATTTTTTCTGCGTGGAGGCAAAAGTGTCACGATGCATTGTTTTTAGACGAACGGGCCAACAGTGCGCTGCCTCTGGCCGTGTGTATATCACCGCAGGCGACCACCTCTGCATCGAGGTGTTGGGCACGGATCATCCTCCACGGCGCATTGTGAGCCCCGCCGCCAATAGTCATGACGCGGCGTGGATAGGGTGCGCCTAGTTCGGCCAGTAGTCGATAGCCGCGTGCTTCAACCTGCGCGATCCCCTCGAGTAGCCCCTGAAAAAATTGCAGCTCATCGGCGGGACGCGGGGTGATGCGGGGTGCGAGCGTTGGATCATTGATCGGGAAACGTTCACCCGTCGCAGGCAGTGGGTAGTAGTCGAGATCGCTGGGTGTGGTTGGGTCGAGCTGTGGTGTCATTGCCGTCATCTGTTCAGTATCGAAGTACTGTAAGAGTGTGGCGCCGCCGCAATTAGATGCGCCGCCCACTAGCCATCGCTCGCCCAGACGGTGGCTGTAGACGCCATATTCCGGGGCGAAGATCGGTTTGTCTGACAGCATTTTCAACGCCAGTGTCGAGCCGAGCGAGGTCACCGCGTCCCCGATCTCTACGGCGCCAGTGGCGAGAAAGGCGGCGATGCTATCGGTGGTGCCGCTGACGATACGGGTCTGTAACGATAACCCCAGGTGGTTAGCGATCTCAGGGCGGATGGTGCCGAGGGTTTCTCCCGGCACCGTGACCGAGGGCAGTAGTGAGTGGTCGATGTCGAGTGATTGGAACCACGTTGGCCAGCGGCGATGGATCACATCATAGCCCAGCTTCAGGCAGTTGTTTTCATCACTGATGCCGAAGGTGCCACTTAGCTGTGCGGCGATCCAGTCGGCCTGATGCAGCACGTGTCGTGCGTTGCTGTGTATTCTATGGTTGTTTTGCAACCACAACAGCTTAGCCAGTGCCGAACTGGCACCGTGTGCGCCACTTGCGGCCGGGGCGACAGCGGCGATGGCACTGGCCTCGCGCTCACTGCGGGCATCGTTGTACATCAACGCATTGCCCAGTGGGTTGCCAGCCGCATCGGTGAGCAGCAGCGTACCGGAGGTGCCATCGACGGCGATGGCTGCAATTTTGTCCATCGACACTAATTTTCCAAGACCTTCTAATAGCTGGCATACCGTTTTCCACCAGATCCAGCCATTCTGCTCGATGCGTACGCCATGCGGTTCTGACATCACCATCGGTACATGGTGTGCGGCCACCTGCTGCCCTTGTGCGTCGATGACGACAGCACGGCAGCCACTGGTGCCGACATCGATGCCTAGATAGAGTGCCATTGGTAGATTCTGGCTCGGGCGGATCTGTCGTCGTGCGGCTTACGGCAGGTGAACGGGTTCGGGTGCTATCCAGTTGGGGTTGCGATGCTCGGCAACAACATTAGTGTAGACACCGCCGCGCACATTGAACTCGGCGGTGACGCGCATGAATCTTGGATCACAGGCAGCGACGAAGTCACTCAGCATCTGATTGGTGACTGCCTCGTGGAATGCACCTTCATCGCGGAAAGACCAGATGTACATCTTCAGTGCCTTCAGCTCGATGCAGCTACTTTCAGGAACGTAGTCGATATTGATAGTCGCGAAATCTGGCTGGCCGGTTTTGGGGCAGAGGCAAGTGAATTCCGGAATACTGATGTGGATGGTGTAGTCGCGCCCCTGATTGGGATTTTCAAAGGTCTCGAGTGTTTTACTTGGTGTGCTGGCCATAGATTACATGTCGGTGCATTTGTGTTAGGTCAAATCTTTAAAGTTAATTTAACTAATTGAAATTTTAAGTTAAAGTTATTAAATATTTGCGTACGGTTAATGCCCGACGTCACTCCTTCAATTAAAATCAGATAAACAGAGTGTGTAAAATAACAGATAATTAAGGGCGGATCCCGTTTAGTGTAAATTTATAGAGATTTCAGGCTTGTCTTGCGTGGTCCTTATCATGTATCTTCCTTTGCCATGCAGTTGCAGAAAATTAAACTCGCCGGTTTCAAATCATTTGTAGATCCCACCACACTATTGATCCCTAGTCAGTTGATCGGTGTTGTCGGGCCGAATGGTTGTGGCAAATCAAACGTGATCGACGCAGTACGCTGGGTGATGGGTGAAAGCTCCGCCAAGAATTTGCGCGGTGATTCAATTGCCGATGTCATCTTCAATGGCTCTTCCGGGCGCAAGCCGGTCGGTGCCGCGATGGTCGAACTGGTGTTTAACAACTCTCAGGGCAGGCTGGGTGGCGAATATGCCAAATATGCTGAGCTGTCAGTCAAACGTCAGCTCACCCGTGACGGCAAATCCACTTATTTTCTGAACGGGAGCAAGTGCCGCCGCCGCGATATTACCGATGTCTTTCTCGGTACCGGGCTGGGGCCGCGCAGTTATTCCATCATCGAGCAGGGGATGATTTCGCGTCTGATCGAGGCCAAACCTGAGGACTTGCGCGCCTTTCTCGAAGAGGCTGCAGGCATCTCCAAGTACAAAGAACGTCGCCGCGAGACTGAGACGCGGATTCGTCATACCAAAGAAAATATCAGTAGAATCGATGACTTGGTGGGCGAACTTGATAAACGACTGCAGTCTTTGCAGCGTCAGGCGAAGACCGCCGAGAAGTATAAAGTGATGAAGCAGGAAGAGCGCCTGATTAAGGCGCAGCTGCTGGCGTTGCGACACCAGGCACTTGATGGTGAGGCGCAACAGAAAGACCTTACGATTCAGGGGCGCGAAACTGCACTCGAGGCACAGATCGCGGATCAGCGTGCGACCGAGGCGGCGATTGAAAAACAACGCGTCAATCACGCCGAAGCCAATGAGCTGTTCAATCAGGTGCAGGGCCAGTTTTATAGTATTGGCGCCGACATCGCACGCGTCGAACAGACCATTCAGCACCTGCAGGAGAAGCGCGACGAGAATCAGCTTGAACTCGAGCAGACCTTGCAGACACTCACTGAAAGCAAGGTTCATATTGAGCATGATCGACGTCAGATAGAAGAGATTAATGTCTCGCTAGAGGCCAGCGATCCGCAGTTTCATGTGGCCGAAGCGCAGGCGAAACTTTCGACCGAAGCGCTGCGTGAAGTTGAAGAGAACCAGCGTTGCTGGCAGGACGAGTGGGAGGCCTTTAACAGCGCCGTGGCCGGTAAGACCCAGCAATCTGAGGTGGAACGGACCCGTATCATCCATGTTGAAGAGGATATGGCGCGCCAGCAGAAACGGCTGCAGCGACTGGAAGAAGAGAATCACGGCCTCGATGCGAGCGAGCTTAAAGACGAGGTGGCGACCCTTAGCGAGCAGTCTGCCGAGAGCAGCGCACAGCTCGAAGCGTTGCAGCAAGAGGTACACGGCCTACTGACTGAGATTAGCCAGCAACGCGAAAGCAATAGCGGCACGACTCGAACACTGGTGGATGCACGTCGTCACCTGCAGGAATTACAGAAAACACACGCCTCACTCGATGCACTGCAAAAGGCGGCGCTTGGTAAACAGCAGGGTGCAGTGACGACCTGGCTGGAAGCGCATGACCTCGATGGCGTACGTCGTCTGGCGGAAACCCTTGAGGTCGATAACGGCTGGGAGCATGCGGTCGAAACCGTGCTCGGTCATCACCTTGAGGCACTTTGTGTCGAGGGTGTTGAATGCATTACCGATCACCTTGCTTCGTTACAACAAGGTTCGTTGACGGTCTTTGATACCCTGGCAAAGCCGGCGGCCACAACCCGTGCAGTCGGTACGCCACTGGCGAGCAAGGTGCAGGCCGCGTGGCAACTCGAAGGGCTCTTTTCTGGGGTCTATGCAGTTGACACGATGGCGGATGCACTGGCCTTGCGAGGGCAGCTCCAGGCGCAGGAATCCGTGGTGACACGGGATGGTATCTGGATGGGACCGGACTGGTTGCGGGTTGTCCGTGGCGGTGACGAGGAAGGTAGTGTTCTTGTGCGTGAACAAGAGCTTAAGTTGGTTTCTGGGAAACTAGATGAAGCTGAAGTGCAGCTCGCTCAACTGGAACAGACGCTCGAAGAGGGGCAGTTTACGCTGGCCGCGCTTGAAGAACAGCGCGAGACGCTACAGAGCAATATCAATCAGACGGCGCATAAAAATGCTGAGGTGCGTTCACAGTTAAGTAGTAAGAATGCCCGTCTCGAGCAGGTTGAAGCGCGTAAGCAGCGCTTGCTGGAAGAGCTTGAAGAGATACGTACGCACCACGAAAAAGGCAGTGAAGAGCTAGTTATCGCTCGTGAAGGACTTGAATTGGTGATGGCCGAGATGGCCGAACATCAGCTGCAGCGCAGTGCCTTTGTTGAACAGCGCGAAGCATTGAGTGCGCTGCTGGATGAGCGTCGCCAGCAGGCACAAACAGATCGTGATACCGCACGTGAATTTATGCTGAAAATTGATTCGATGCGGACTCAGTTGGCTACCTTGACGAGCAACTCCGAACGTATGCAGCATCAGCTGGCCCATATGGAGCGCCGCCGCGAAGAGTTGACCATGGCGCTGGAAGATGCGGTTGAACCGCTTGAGTCGGGTAAGCTTGAGCTGGAAGCCTTTCTGGAGAAGCGCCTGTTGGTCGAAGGTGAGCTGGCGGAGGTGCGACGTCAGGTCGAGACGTGTGATCATGAGTTGCGTCAGCTTGGCGGACGTCGTAGCGAGATTGAACAACAGGTGCAGGTGATTCGCACTGAGCTGGAACAGATGCGCATGGCATGGCAGGAGATCAAAGTACGTCGTGAGACGTTACAGGAGCAGATCGACGAGTCACAATATACGCTGGAGGAGTTGATTGCCGAGATGCCGCCAGAGGCCAATGAGGCCGAGTGGGCGAAACAGGCCGCAGAGATGGAACGACGCATCCAGCGACTGGGCGCGATCAATCTTGCCGCGATTGAAGAGTACACCGAACAGTCAGAGCGCAAGACCTACCTCGACGCACAACTTGCCGACCTCAATGAGGCACTGGAGACACTGGAGAGTGCCATTCGCAAGATTGATCACGAGACGCGTACCCGTTTTAAAGATACTTTTGAGAAGGTCAACGATAAGCTACAGGAGCTTTTCCCTCGCCTCTTTGGTGGCGGGAGTGCACGGCTGGAGATGACCAGTGATGATATTCTCGAAGCGGGTGTCACCATCATGGCGCACCCACCGGGCAAGCGTAACAGCAGTATTCATCTGCTCTCGGGTGGCGAAAAGGCCCTGACTGCGGTGGCGATGGTCTTTGCCATTTTTGAGCTGAACCCGGCACCGTTCTGTATTCTTGATGAGGTCGATGCGCCACTCGATGACAACAATACCATCCGTTTTAGCCAGATGGTCAAAGAGATGTCCGACCGAGTACAGTTTATCTTCATCACCCATAACAAGATTACGATGGAGATCTCCAATCAGCTCGTCGGTGTGACGATGCATGAACCGGGAGTATCGCGTCTGGTGGCGGTTGATGTGGCAGAAGCGATGGAGCTGGTCGCGGTTTAACTGTCTTGCATGCAGCGTTGATTTAAGGGGGAGACTGTGTCGCTACTCCGCTAAAAGTTATTGGGCGTCCATGCCAATAATTCACTCACTGCTGCGACAGTTGATGCCTTTTGCTCGGACCGTTCTGTGCCCATAATGTATTCGTACAACCTAGCTCACTTACGATCACATCAATGCAATGGGTAGGCGGCGAGCCTATCGGCGACTAATCGCCCTCACTTCGCTATCCATGGCGATCAGTGTATGTGTATGCTTGGCATTTTCATGAAGAAAGACGCATTCAATAAATCCGTTAGCAGACTACAGCAGAGATAGCAGGAGCACCGCCTGTTAGGGCTTCGGTATAAGTAAAACTGCACGTTAATCCGGCTGACGTTTTGCTAATTGTTGCCACTGTTGCGGATGTGGATGTCACTGTGAAATCCGGCGAAGTAATATTTGCTGCATCATCAATCGCTTCAGCGTCTGGATAAAAATTAACCATGGTTATGGTAATGCCTTCCATGGTGATTGATGTGTTGGCACCATTTTGTTCTACTAGGGTTTCTGAATGAGCGAGCATTGCAGCTGATTTGACTGAGGCCTGCGCCCCTTCAACTACTGCCTGCAAGGCGTCATCACTAATATTGGTAAATTTTGGCACCGCAATCGCAGTCAAAATACCCAATACAACGATCACGACCACTAATTCGATCAAAGTAAAGCCTGGTTGTGAAAACATTGGAAGTTTATTCGTTCTTACGATGACCATCATGTGCTCTCTGTATAGGTTGTTTATTAAACGTATTGCCCTACATATCGGCACGAATAATCATTTTATAAATAATATTAAGGACGATCTGATTAATTAACCCTGATAGTTGCATTCAGGTGAATCTTTTACTTCGCCTTACCGTGTTTAAGAAATGCCTTGTATTTGAGAGCATTTATTGCTTTATAGCGACCACTAAACCTGACTGATGGAGTCGAAAAAACCGTCCACATGCTTCTATGTGAGTTCTAACAACTGCCTTCATGCCATGTCTAAATTAACCAGTCCACAGGCACCCATAACCGATTGGCATTCTTATCTAACCCTCGGTAACGCACCCTGTTGAAACCGAAGCGTCGTTTAAGCACCAGAACCGGCGCTCTACTTTTGCGCGGATTTTTATTTGGCGCTGTTTTTAGC
>Ga0316209_1001338_pt1 | contig 26449 bp, 27 predicted proteins | sample 6monopyrite_MG_FD_204945 | JGI IMG/M metagenome (GOLD analysis project Ga0316209, IMG submission 204945) | Microbial mat bacterial communities from mineral coupon in-situ incubated in ocean water Damariscotta River, Maine, United States -... | ecosystem: Environmental > Aquatic > Marine >...
CTACTTGTCTAGTCTCCTGTGGTAGTGCAGTAGTGGACTATGACGAAGGTGCTAATTTTAATGCGTATTCAACTTACAACTATTACCCAACAATCGATTCTGGCTTAAGTGAATTGGATAATAAACGAATCATTCGAGCAGCCGACTCACTGTTACAATTACAAGGAATGACTAAAAGCGATCGTCCACAACTGTACGTAAATTTTTATGCCAAAGAGATTATTACCAATTCAAGAAATACCATAGGAATTGGAATTGGTGGGGGAGGTCGTCGTGGCGGTGTAAGTGTAGGGGGAGGAATTCCTATAGGAGGACGGGAAGTAGAACAACAATTTACACTGGATTTTATTGATGTGATGAATGATAATTTGGTTTGGCAAGGAGTGCTAGATGCTCGATTTAAAGAAAAGGCGAGTCCCAGACAAAGAGAAATGCACTACTTTAAAGTGCTTCAGAAAATAGTCAAGAAATATCCGCCCAAAGAGTAATCGAGAAAAAAAAAGGATAACTCATCTAAAATGGTACGAATTTCGTATGTATCAATGTGAGTGAAAATAACCGTAGTATGTTAACGTTTTATTTTCAGCCTCTAAAGATTAAGTTATTTATATTTGAATTCGAAAGAAAAGCGATGAAACACCTACTTTTTATACTGCTTATAGCTCCAATAACTCTTGTTGCACAAAACTCTTTTCAAGAAGCCGAGGGTTTATTTAAAAAAGAGCAGTTCAAAAAAGCAAAACCCCTTTTTGAGGCTTATTTAGAAACCTACCCTACGCATAAAAAGACACGAGAATATTTAGGTGATATTGCTGGTTATGCCAAAGATTGGGATACTGCTATCGACTATTACGAAGGGTTAAAATTGGAAGAGGACACTAGTGCAAATTATCATTTTAAATACGGAGGCGCTCTTGGAATGAAGGCCTTAGATATTAGTAGAATTCGAGCACTCGGGCTCATAGGAGATATTAAAAAAAGCTTTGAAAAAGCGGCCAAACTAGATCCAAAACACATTGAGGTTCGATGGGCATTGGTAGAATTTTATATTCAGCTGCCAGGCATTATCGGGGGTAGTGAGAAAAAGGCCATTAAATATGCGAATCAGTTAGGAAAAATATCTCCGGTAGATGGTTATTTAGCCAATGGCTACATTGCCGAATATAGTAATCGATCTAGTGATGCCGAAAGATTTTACAAGGAGGCAATTGCCGTTGGTGGATCTGTGCATACGTATGAAAAACTGGCAAGTCACTACGAAAAAACCAACCAACCGGAAAAAGCCTTGAAGACGGTTTCTAATTGCTTGTTAGTGCACGATCGCAATTCTTTACACTATCAAATTGGTAAAATAGCAGCTCAATATAATCTCGATTCTGAACTAGGGATTAATTGCCTTAAAAAGTACATCGAAAATCATTCTGTGAAGGATGGCGTACCCAAGGATTGGGCTTATTTTAGGTTGGCGCAGATCTACAAAAATGAAGGCAAAAAACAAGTCGCCTTGGAATGGATAGACAAAGCACTTCAAAGTAGACCTAATTTTAAGGAAGCTAAAAAAGAGAAGCAACGTATTCTTTCGTTATAAAGAATTGCACAAAACCGATACGGGGCATCTAAGTCTCCTGCGAGTTTTTACATTATCTTTACGCTGCTTTAAATTGATAACTATTATATGCGCGTACACTTTATCGCTATAGGCGGAGCAGCCATGCACAACTTAGCGTTGGCTTTACATAACAAGGGATATCAAGTAACAGGAAGTGACGATACCATTTTCGATCCGTCAAAGAGTAGATTAGAAGCCAAAGGTTTATTGCCAGAAGCTTTTGGTTGGTTTCCTGAAAAAATCACTACAAATCTAGATGCTGTTATTCTAGGGATGCATGCCAAAGAAGATAATCCCGAATTGCATAAAGCACAAGAGCTCGGTCTCACCATTTATAGCTATCCCGAATTTTTATACGAACAATCCAAACACAAGACTCGGGTTGTTATTGGCGGGTCGCATGGTAAAACTACCATTACTTCCATGATTTTGCATGTGATGCATTATCATGATAAAGAAGTAGACTATATGGTAGGAGCGCAACTAGAAGGTTTTGATACAATGGTGCATCTTACCGATGATAACGATTTTATGGTGTTAGAAGGGGATGAATATTTAAGTTCTCCCATCGATCGACGACCTAAATTTCATCTTTATAAACCCAACATAGCTTTATTAAGTGGTATTGCATGGGATCATATCAATGTGTTTCCGACGTATAAAAATTATGTCAAGCAGTTTGAGGTATTTCTTTCTGAGATCACTAATGGCGGAGCAATTATCTACAATCTGGAGGACCCAGAAGTGAAGGAAGTCGTAGAAGCCTCTTTAAATACCATCAAGAAGTATCCGTATGGAACGCCAGTTTATGAAGTAGTGGATGGTGAAACTTTATTAGAGACACCAGAGGGACCTATGCCTATAGAAGTTTTTGGACGTCACAATCTGAATAATTTAGAAGGGGCGCGTTGGATTTGCCAACTAATGGGGATAGATCAAGACGATTTCTACGAAGCTATTTCTACATTTAAGGGTGCTAGTAAACGACTTGAAAAATTAGCAGAAACTGATAGTAGTATTGCGTATAAAGACTTTGCGCATAGTCCGAGTAAAGTAAAAGCAACCACACAGGCAGTTAAAGATCAATATTCGAACAGAAATGTTTTGGCCTGTTTAGAATTGCATACCTATAGTAGTCTTAATCCTGAGTTTTTAAAAGAATATCAAGGTGCTTTAGACGCAGCAGATACGGCTGTCGTTTTTTATTCTCCGCATGCGGTAGAGATCAAAAAATTGGATCCAATTTCGGAAGAGCAAATCGCGAAAGCTTTTCAGCGAGACGATTTAATCATTTATACAGATCCTAAGGCATTTCAAGATTATTTATTTGCACAAGATTTTGAGAACACGGCGCTTTTACTAATGAGTAGTGGAAATTATGGAGGTTTGAATTTTGAAGAAGTGAAAAATTTGTTGACTTAAGAGTAAATGTCTTTTATAAAATCAGCTTCACTATCTAAAGAGTTTTTTAATAATTCCTGTTTTGCATTGTCTTGATCCTTGCTATTTTTGTCTTGAGATAATTTAAATTTCCCTTCCCAATTGGTGATTTCTATATCAAATGCTTGTATATAATTTACTGCAGCATCCATTCGTTTATTTTCCTTATCAAGAACAAATCGAGGGGATTCTCCTTCAAGAAATTCTGTCATCGCAATCATGGTTTCCTTGGCAGCTTCTGCATCATTAATTAATGAAATTGTTCCCGTGATGTGCACAATGATGTAATTCCATGTAGGGAGTTGTTTGGTAGAATAAACTCCAGGAGAAATATAGGTGTCGGGGCCTTTAAAAACAACAGTCACTTCGGCTCCATCTTTTAAGGTGGCCACTTGTGGGTTGAATTTGTCAATATGAGCCACCAATTTGCCAGTTTGTTCATTATAAATGATAGGAATGTGGGTAACGAAGCGCTGTTCTGCATCTGCAGATACTAACATAGCCAAAGGAAAATGTTTGATCACAGCTATCATCTTTTGGATGTCCTGCGATTGATGATGTGGTGGTGGGTAGGTGCTCAAATCTTATAAGTTAAATTGGCGTAAATGGTGATCTAAGTGTTTGTATTGCATTTTCCCGTATTGCTCTTTTGTAAAGTGCCCAAAACCAGGATGGGGTTGCCAATCATTACGTTCGCGTTGACTTTCAAATTCATCCAAAAGAGATTCTAAGTGTTGCTTTTCTTTGGCAAAATCACGTGGTTCTTTTTGCTGAAACTGTTTTGGGGTAGGTAGATTTTTTCGCCAAGGTTTATCACTGTATAACGATTTTTTAAACAGTACTTTCATCAACCAATTGGGTTTAAATCCATAATCTACTTTTTCTAATATAATATTCAATGGACCTTGGCAATGATGAAGCATTTGCGCAGGTGTCATTTTGCCCCATTGACGCTCGGTGCTTTCAGATAAATTACTGAGTCTATTTCTAATTTCGGAATAAACTTCGGGTTCAAAAAGTGATTTCATGGCAACTATTTTAAATTGAAAGGACTAACTCTATCAAAAATACGGAAAAGCATTGATTTTCAATAAAAGAAATTAATGACCAATATTCTTCATTAGGAATGAAAAAAGTATCTTTGTATCATGTTGTCACAGACCCTTCCTTTATTTATTAGTGGTGCCGAAATAGCTTTTATTCTATTTATCGTACTTATGGTATTTGGTGCCGACAAAGTTCCGGAAATAGCCCGTGGACTAGGTAAAGGGATGCGACAGATTAAAGATGCTACCAACGACATCAAATCTGAGATTACTAAATCGGCCGAAAAACAAGGTTTAGATATTGATATTACCAAAGACGTCAAAAAAGAAATTGACAAGGTGAAAGATGATGTTGATGACATTACAGGTCCCATAAAAAGACAATTCTAAATGCTAGAACGTTTGGAAGAATGGGATAGCAATCTTTTACTATTTCTAAACGGATTAGGTGTAGAATCTTGGGACTCATTTTGGACATTTGTTACCCGCATTGATAGTTGGATTCCGTTATTTCTTTATTTCTCAGTTCTTATTTTTTACTTTTACGGATCTAAAAAAGGATTTCGAGTATTTGTGTTTACGGTGCTCGCTTTTTTGGTAGCTCATTTCCTTACACATTTTACCAAAATAGGAGTTGGCCGAATAAGACCTAGTAACCTCGTAGATATTTACGATGGGTTGCGAGTCCTTCATAAGTCGGATTCGTTTAGTTTTTTCTCTGGTCATGCGAGTACCAGTTTTGCGATAACAACATTTTTGGTACTATCACTACGTTCCTTTCATAAAGGCGTATATCTTTTTTTCATTTGGCCTTTGATATTTAGTTTCAGCCGCATCTATGTTGGTGTGCATTATCCTAGTGATATTTTAGCAGGTGTTATAGTAGGTGTACTTATTGCCTTAATTTTTTATCAAATCAGCAAAAAAAACCTTAAAAAATTATAAAATTTTTATATTTTGAAGTCATAACAAAACCTTCAACATATGAAAAAACAAGTAACCATCGCTGTATTAACAAGTTGCCTAATTTTGGTAAGTTGTACGCAAGATCAGCTGCCAGAAAATTCTTCAGAAAATCTACAACTTACAACACTTCAAGACTCTCAACGCCTTTTGAGTATTGATGAGGTCAATGCGCAAATTCACGAGGCATTGCATAGCCGTGAAGGCTTTGATTGGAGTCGCGCTTCAGACCAACTTATATGGAGTGCAACAGTACATGGAGATAACTTACTAACTATTGGGTATGGAGAAAAAGGACAGTCCTTCCGTCTTACCAAAAGCACTCAATTAAACAATACCAAAGAAGCCATCATTAATTCGATATTACAACAAGAAAGCTCCAGTCGAGAGGAAGCCCTTTTTGAAGATGACGCCATTTTAAATGTGATTGACGTTTCGGTCAAGGAGTTGTCCACTATCGTTGCCCTTCGAGCACGTGGAGATATTAGATATTTGGAGCCAAATGGATATTCCTTTTTTAACAATGAGGCCTATCCACAGAATCAACGTTCATCGAGTGGATGTGATATGAGTGGAGACAATCTTAATTCAAATGATTTTAGAACTGTTGCTCCAGGAGCATTGGTGAGCTGGACTTATGACGAACATAATATTGAGCAAGCGTGGGCACTTAGCACAGGTGCTGGGATTACTGTGGGACTCATTGATACTGGAGTTTCTCAGAGCCAACCACTTTTAGGTGCTGCTTTTAACGATGGCTGGAGTACAGGGCGTAGCATTCAGAAATTTGGAACGTTTATCGATTCGCCGTGGTGGTGGAGTAATAACTACGACGGACCACACGATAAGTGCGGACATGGAACAGGTATGGGAGCTACTATTGCCGCGCCGAGAAATGATAATAATATGCCTGTTGGTGTTGCATACAATAGCAACTTAATCTCGTATCGCGCTACAGAAGATGTTGTTTTAAATGATTATCACGAGCGAAAAGGTGTTAAAGACGCGTTGATTCAGCTAGGAAATAACAATAGCGTAAAAATTATCTCTATGTCTATTGGTTACCCATGGTCGATAGGGAATGTTAGAGATGCAGTTAAATACGCTCACAATAGAGGTAAGCTTATTTTTGCGGCTGGTGGTACTTCTACCACGTTTACGAATTGGTATCCAGTGATCTTTCCGGCAAGCATGAATGAAACTATAGCGGTTACAGGAATTACTGACGACGGAAATTATACACAATGCGATACCTGCCATGACGGAAGCGAAATCGAGTTTACAATTGTGATGGAGCGAGACAATAATAATGGTCGTACAGGTACTGTATTAGGTTTTTATGATGGCGATACAAAGTACGTTGGTGGATCTAGTGTTGCTACGGCAACTACTGCAGGTATTGCAGCTCTGGTATGGTCGAAACATCCAAATTGGTCAAGATCTCAAGTCTTAGATAGAATGAGACAGAGTAGTGAGTTTTACCCGAACAAGAGTAGTACTAAAGGCTACGGTAATATAGACGCTTTACAAGCGGTTCAATAAACAATAAAAAAGGCCCAGGATCCTCCTCATACCCGGGCCTTTGGTATTTGGCACAACCACCAAATACGCAATTATATAACATTTAGGGTCCGCCCCAAGTCGACTACGTCTTGAGTTGGACCCTTTTTTATTATTGTGGATATACTACAAAGCTAAAAGCACTATCTCTAGCTGTTCCAGCAGCATCTTGAATACGAACTGTGAAGGTATTCGCACCTGTAGTTTCATAACCAGCAATTTCTGGTACGCCAAAACCAATAGTAAACGGTGTGATGGTTACAATTGTATTCGCTGGGTTGGAGTCTAAGTTTAATGTAATTTCATATACACCAACAGCCGAATTGTTCACAGAAGCTATACCGTATCCCGTAGAAATACCACCCAATGAGTCGATGCTACCATAAGCAATCGCCATAGAGTTACCATATATAGTATTGGGTGCTGGAGATGTGGTAGTTGAAGCTACTTCAACATTTCCATTGGTACGAATACTACCCGTACCTAAATTCACGCTCATGTTCTTAGCACCACCGGCCATAAAATCGACTTCGTCTACACTATCGCTATATCCAATTCCCCATCCTGGAAAGGCAGGTGAATGTTGTGAAATCATTTTATCTGGGTTTGAAGTTCCAGAACCAAATAACATTACTTGCGCACTTTGTTTACTGTGTAACGCTGTGGCAACACTACCAACTGAAGTTTCTCCAACGCTGGTGCCATTTAAAGATACATGTAGCCACGCATCAATATCCAACCAATTCACACCTACAAGTGGAGAAACACTACCTACTTGGGCAGAAAATACTCCGTTTGCATCGGTATTTAAGTTTTGAGTTTCTGTAAACACAGCAGCTCCTCCTGCTCCGTCTCTAATTTCAAAGTCAATAGTTACGGCAGAGCTTACTATTAAATTACCACCAGCATCTCTGGCAACCGCTTGATAGTTGATCAGTTCGGCTGCAGCGGCTCGATTACCAGTGCTTGGAACATTTTCCTGTACTATTTCAGGATTGTTATTATTCGTATTCTGAGTTGCAGTACTTATCCCTTCGGTATTTTGAGCCAATGTGACAAAACTTACCATGCTAAGGGCAACTAGTGTTATAAAAGTTATTTTAGTTTTCATAATTGTTGATTTTATAGTTTGATGATTTTAAATGTTTTTGAGTTTTGAGTATTCTTTTGAATGAGTTGAACCAAATAGGTTCCCGAGGTTAGGCCACCTAACGAAAGCCTTTCTGCAGAAGAGCTACTAGTTATTTCTTTTTCCAATACGGTTCTTCCTAAGATATCATGAACTGCGATTCGAAAATCTTGTCCTGTTAAATCCTGAAACGAAATACTAAGAACATCTCTTACTGGGTTCGGAAAAACGGAAGTGCTAGACTCGAGTTCGAAGTCATCATTACTTAAAAGGATTTCTTCAATTGAACTCAGCCAAAATCCTTGTCCGAGTGATTCGCCATTGGTAATAAGACCAATCACGGGCTCTCCAAGCGTAAAACTTAAAGTATTTGAAGCTCCACTTATGGTAGCTCCAGAATTGGCTAGTACCGTCTGACTTACGCTTTGTGCTTGCATGAATCCCGTAAGAAGAATTCCTAAGCAAAGTGCATACATTGTTTTCATACGATTTGTTTTGATTATTAATTTGTTTGTCAGTTCCTTTTAAAAGAACATGTGCTTTCGAAATCACTGGGACAAAGATGTGACCATTGCTTAAAAAAAATTGTAGCTAAAACATTGGATTTTAAATCACTAATAGACTTAGGTGTTCAAGGGAATAAATACAGTGCACATCTAGAAAAAGAATGCACAGGACATAGTTATGTTCCTTTCGATTTAGGGGAAAAACCCTGTTTTTGCAGGATGTTTTCCCTCTTTTTTAAATTGTAATTGTGCTGTATTGTCTTGCCGTACAGGCGCTTGAGCTTAAAATGCAATTCTTGCTTCATTTCTAAATTGCACTTATTCAGTATTTTATGGTTAATTTTACTAAAACCTTTAAAAACTAACATTATGAATCGCAAAACCCCCCTCGGATTATTAATAATTTTATTACTCGTAGCTATCTTATACTATTTCGTTGGTTGCGAACCGGATGTTGAAGCACCACAACAATCAATTTCTATTCAAGAAGCCGATCGATTGGAGGAATTGTATAAAGAAACCAGGTCTGGTGTACTGGAACAAGCTTTGGGCTTTGAAGATACGCGTGATTTTTGGTTCTCGTTAGATGAGTTAAAACAATACCTGGCGTTTGTAGAACAAGAAGCCAAGAAACAAGGGAAAAACAACTTGGGAATTCGCGTCTATTTAGGAGCTTATCCAAGACAAGGTAATTATCCTAATCCAGGATATGCAACCGTATTTTTTGTGCCAACAGAACAAGTTGAAGCATTGCCAAATGGAGCAAATGGATTTATAGCTACTCAACCCGTGAATCAAAATATTGAAGAAATACCGGCATTGAATTATGGCTCTGGTGGAATTCCACCTAATGATTATTCAGGTGATCAATAGTTTTTAAACCTTTAAGAGCATATGCCATTTGTACATATTGTTGAACTGATTGCAGCAATCATTGCTACCAGAAACTTTAAAAAGTATAGATATTCGAATGAACGTTATTTTTTATTTTTTCTTTGGTTCACTGTTCTTATAGATGGAACAAATGCGATAATGAATTCGGTGTTTAATATTGAAATATCGTGGCTTCACGAAGTATTTACAGTTACTAGTTTTTTGTTCTACTTCTATTGGTATTACACTATTTTTAGAAATGGATTTTTTAAGAAAACGGCCTTATTTTTTGCGACTATCTTTGGGTGTTTAACTATTGCAGCAAAGGTTTTTCCGAATGAAATGGCAGGTAAGGGATATGCCTTTATTTCCGGAGCTATTGGTATTTTGGTAATGACCTTTTTCCATTTCTATCAACTTTTGAAGAGCAATGAAGTATTAATAATCAAGCATAAGCTCAGTTTTTGGATATCAACTGGCTTATTGTTATTTTATATTGGAATTATTCCTCTAATCTTGTTGGCAAGCTATTTAGATATAGGAGGTAGTAATTATAAAACCATTTTACTAAGCCTTAACGTGGTGTTATACGGTTGTTATATTATAGGATTTTTATGGACGAAAAAGGAGTACAATCGTTTTTAATCATATTCTCTATTGTTGCGTTTTTTTTGGCGCTGGCAGTGATAGTACTTTTTGTGTTGTTCCAAAAACGCAAAAATAAATTGCTACGCGAACAACAATTTGCAGAGCAACGCTACAAAGAACAAATAGTTGAGGCACAAATCGAAATTAAAGAAGATACGCTGCGAAATATTAGTTGGGAATTGCACGACAATATTGGACAGTTGTTAACCTTGGCTAAAATTCAGATACAAAATGCGGAGGAAGGTGACGATACGCTGAGTGAAGCAGCAGATACGGTTGGCAAAAGTCTAACCGAAATCAGGAGCCTTTCTAAATTGATTAATCCGGATACATTTCGTGAGCTATCATTAATAGAAGCAGTAGAGTTAGAAATCGCTCGGTTTAATAGATTGAAGTATCTAAAAGCTTCTTTAACTCATTCAAAATCAGTATTTTTAATAGACCCTAAGGTCGAGCTTATTTTTTTCAGGATGCTTCAAGAGTTTTTTTCAAACACTATGAAACACTCTAAGGCAACCACGTTGGATGTGGACATCCAATATGAAAAACCTCTGTTGAAAATAGCGGCTAAAGACAATGGGGTGGGCTTCGATCCGCTTAGTGTAAACGCGAAGGCAGGTATTGGTTTAGCAAATATAAAGAACAGAGCTGCGCTTGTAGGGGCAATGGTTAAACTATTTTCGCAGCCTGGTAAAGGAACACAATTCAACTTAACTTATAAATCCCCTGTATTATGAAACATTCAGTAGTTGTTGTTGACGATCATAGCTTACTCTCTCAGGCTATTGGTGATTTGGTAGAACGTTTCGACGATTTTACTGTAAAGTATACTTGTAAAAATGGACAAGAACTTATTGATAAATTCAAGAATCCAGCTTGGATTCCAGACATTGTTTTAATGGATGTGAACATGCCTATACTCAACGGTATTGAGACTACCGCCTATTTACATGAAAAGCACCCTAATGTAAAGGTGCTTGCGCTGTCCATAGAGGAGGATGAAGCTATCATTCTCAAAATGCTTCGGGCAGGAGCTAATGGATATTTGATGAAAGATGTGAAGAGAGACGAATTGCGAAGGGCATTATTAGAGACGTTAGAAAAGGGGTATTATCATACCAATACGGTTGCTAAAATTTTGGTGGGATCACTTACCGAAAAGGAAACACCAATTTCTTCTCTTAAAGACCGTGAATTGGAATTTATTAAACACGCCTGTACCGAAATGACGTATCGCGAAATTGCCGATGTTATGTTTTTAAGCCCAAAAACTATTGAGGGCTATAGAAATGCTATTTTCGAAAAATTAAATCTGCGCAACCGAACTGGCCTCGTTTTATATGCAATTAAAAATAAAATCTTTGTTCCTTAGTTGTTTACGTTTTAACTAAGTCCTTTAACAAATTACGAACTACCTTACTAAGTTTATTAGGTGTTTTCGGGCCGCTATGATTGGTTAGTATCGAAATTCCTAGATTGTGTTTTGGATAAATAAATATCCAGTTTTGCATTGCCGATGTACCCCCATGATGATTATAAGATGTACCATATTTATCTTGCCAAACTCGCCAAAAGTAACCCACTTTAAACGTTTTACCTCGCTGATATAATACTTCATGTGATAGATTCACTGCCGGATTTTCAGGGTTTAATTGAAGTTCTATATAACGCATTAAATCTGATAAGGTACTACTCATTCCACTGCCCGTTGCCCAAAAGGTATTGAGTTGATTAGGGGAGGTTTGGTTGTTTTTCATCCAATATCCCTTCACACGATCGGGTATATTTGACTCAGCAACTTTTATGGATGTTTTATTCATTTCAATACTTCCAGTAAGGTATCTTTTATAAAGCGTATCCATATCTTGCCCATATACTTTTTCAAGTATAAAGCCTACGACTTCGGCTCCAGCGTTCGAATAGTTATAATTGACGCCAGGAGTTTCATTTAGGGAAACCTCTTTTAACGATTCTAAAAAATCATTTTTAGTAAATGCCTTCTCCAACTTATTATAATCGAACGGCACCGTTTCTGAAAAAGTTTCAAAAATACCATTCAATGAAGTTGGTAGAAATTTTGGTAGACCGCTGGTGTGTGTTATAAGATTTCTGATTGTAATTGGAGTGCCGTTATATTCTAAATTAGGATACTCGTTTCCTAAATAGATTCTTATGTCGTCTTCCAACTTGATTTTTTTATCCAACACCGCTTGAGCAACAAGATAACCCGTCATCGTTTTGGTCACCGAGGCAATTTCATAAATAGAACTATTGGTAGGAGGTACTTCTTTTCCTTTTACCAATGTTCCAAAATGACTCGTGTAAACTTCACCATCTTTATAAATGCCAATGGAAACAGAATTAATTTGTTTGTTTTTTAGAAGTGATTCTGCATGTTTATGTATACTTTTTTGAACCGCCTCCTGTTCTTGTGATGTCACAGTATGTAACGAGCCAATAAGCAATAATCCTAATAATAGAAATTTTTCTTTTTTAATGAGCATTCCGAATAGATATATGATTTTCTATTTAATAGACGTTCATATATCCTAATCGGTTGCCCAAGTGCTTACTTTTTTATCAATTAGTTCTCGAACTTCATTAGAAATTTCCTGCCCATTTTTGTCAGTGACCACAACCCAAACATTCGTGGTACATTCTCGATTGAAGACATCCGAATTCGAGCTGCAATCCTGTTTACTCCCTTTAATCAGATAACCAGTGTCTGTCTCTTCGGCTATATACCCATAATCGTTGTAAAAATCTCCATAACTCTCGCTCCATTCTTCTTTTCCTTTGGCATCCACTTTAATTGCGTAGATATCATAGTTTCCATTGCCATACGAACTAGTCGATCCAACAATTAAATAGCCTCCATCTTTCGTTGCAATAATTGAACTTGCCTTATCATAGCTTGCCCCTCCAAATTGTTTTGACCAAATTTCGTTCCCATTTTCGTAGTTCTTGGTAAGTAGAATTTGCGATGATTCTCCACTTCTAGATCCAATGGTGGTAACATTAATCGACCCACCGTTAGTAGGTATTATAGGTTGGAATCGCATTTCCTCTTTTTTTGTGAATCGAATGTTTTTTAATCTGTTTGTTGTCAATAAGATTTCGCGAACACGATTAAACGGATCTCGTACTACTTTCATTCTATAATCGGAAAATAATAAATCATTTTTAGTGAGCACCTGTACTTCATTTGTTTCATCTTCCCCTAACTGTTGCAGCATGAGCTTACCGTTATTTTCATTAAGATGGTATACAACATCTGTTTCCGAATTGGTGTACGATCCTTGAAATGCTTTTAGGGTATACGTATCTATTGTTTCAGATGGGATTCGAGTATCTGTCCTGTTAACTAAATTGGGTTGATAAATGGTATAACTTTCAGAGTTATTATCGGTAATTGAGAACAGTATTTTGGCAGGAGAATACGATTCAAAATAAAACAAATTGCCTTTATCTCGAACGAGTTTGTATAAATTTTCATTGTTTCTTTGATAATAAAGCGAACCCTCCTTCTCGGTAATCTTTACAATAGACTCTTTCGGAGTTCGGTACAAGCCAATAAGAGTGTTCAAACCTGTTGTAATTTTGCCTACTTCAGGAATTTTAATTTCGCTTTCTGCAACTTCTTCATCAGAAAGAAGAATTTCTGCGATCTCATTGGCGAGACCTCCCGTCCATACTTTACTATTATTACTCATGGCAAAAATGGCTATATTTTTTTCTGGGAAACGAATCATTTCTGCGCTATACGATCCTGTTCCTCCCGAATGGTGAATAGCTTTCCGATTAAGACGATCTCCTAATTCTAATCCAAAACCATAAGTGGTTATTTCACTGTTGGGTATGGGAAGTTGACTTTTCAATAGGAGTTCGTTATTGGTTTTGGAAGCATTTTGCAATGCTTGTTCAAAAATGAGTTGATCTTTCAAGGTCGTAAACAAAAAGCCATCCCCAAAATGATTGGTAACCATCGGAAATTGCTGCCAATTACCATCACCCCAATCCGAGTAGGGAAGTGCATGATTAGGAATGACATGCATATAATTTTTTAAAAAATTTGTTTGAGTCATTCCCAACTCTAGGAACAATTGTTTTGAGTATTCGTGAAAAGACTGTCCAGAAGCCACCTTCACAATTTCTGTCAGTAAGGTATAGTTTGAGTTACTATAGACATAATCCGTTCCAGGCTCAAAGTTGAGATCTTGCTGCTTTTCCAACAATTTGATCACATCATCATTGTCCATCCCAACTTCACGCCACCAAGGTGTTTGTTTTAAACTCATTAGTGCCGAATAGTCCCGAACACCGCTCGTGTGATTGATCAAGTGTCTTATCCGTATTTTCGATTTAATGGCTGGATAGAACGTGGGCAGATATTTTCTGATATCATCTTCTAAACTAAGTTTGCCATCCAAGCTTAACTTTAAAACACAAAGGGCAGTAAATTGTTTGGCTACCGAGGCGATATTCGATCGCGATTGTTCGTCTGTCTTCACTTGATGCTGCAAATTGGCCATCCCTCGATACGATTCATAAATAATGTTCCCATCTTTTACGACTCCAACCATAAGGCCAGGGGCATCTTCACTTATTTTTGAGTTTACGATTTCTTGAATTTTAGAGGTATCAACCTGCTGGGCAAAAAACAGGTGCGTAGAGAATAATAAAAAAGGTAACAGTAAATATTTCATGATGAATGATTTATTTTTTCAACAAATATGCATCACAAACATGGTGTTTGCGCTTCAAATCAAGATTTGAGACGTTTTTTCACGATATATTAACAAGGTATTCTTTGGGAGATTTTGAGGTGTGTTTTTTAAAGGCTCTATTGAATGTAGCCTTAGAATTAAATCCACAATCTAACGCAATTCCTAATAGTGTTTTGGTATTCTGTTGTCCAGATTTAAGTTGTTCAATAATTGCATTTACACGGTAGTGATTTACAAAGTCGTTAAAATTCATTTCAAAACCTTGATTCACAATTTTAGAAATTGTTTTGGGCCTGGTATTCAATTGACGCGCAATATCTGAAAGTGTTAGAGAAGAATCCATATACGGCTTTTCGCTGAGCATTAGTTTTTCCAATTTTGTTTTCCAAGAATCCAAATCTGGGAGCGAATTATCTTTAGATTTCTGTTTGTCTGCTTCGTTTAAATTCGATTTCGAATCGGATAATGGAATTGTAGCGCGTACCGTATTTGAGAATCCACTTATGGCGATATAATAATACAAAGCAGAGAAGCAGAGATAATACCAGAATTTTCGACCAAATTGACCCCATTCAGGATTCAGTATAAAAAACAACACACGTAAAACTAAAATAATCAGGAAGGCGATAAAAAAGTGGTTCAGCCATCTAAATAAAACAGATTCTGCATAGCTCACAGTTTCGAAAGCCACCTTTTTGTAGTATACATAATAGCGTAGACTTAGCAACAAATAAAAGAGCATGGATACCAATCCGGCAATTTGATACCAGAGTGAAAAATCTTTATCTCGGCCATCGGCGTAAAAGCAATACTCCGATAAAACTAGCTTGTCTGTCACGAACACAACGAGACTGTAGAGGAGATAAAGGATGGCAGGTGTAAAATGAATCCAATCTCGTTTTTGAAGCCGAAATGAGGCGTCCAATAAACTTTGGGTATAGAAATACAATACTGGGCCCAATAAAAATAATTGTTGAAAGGGAACAAAAAATAGCGTTTCCCTTTTTATTCCGCCTTGGTACCAATTTGCATATCCTAACATAAAAGGCGCAATGTAAAGGGAACATAGAAATACAAATAGACTTAACCACTTACTTGAAGAATTCTGATTCTGAATCCCCTTTTTTAATAACAGAAATGAGAAAACAATTCCTTGACTAAAGAAGATTAATAAGGTTCCACTTTTTGGTCCAAAGTCGAAAAACATAGAAGTATAAAAAACTTAGAGATTTAACTGTTGTATGCAAGATACTATTTTAATAGTCGAATTTTAGACGAAGGTTGTTAAACCACTCTAGATATTGTTAATCCATCACGAATGGGCAGTAATACTGTTTCCAATCGTTTGTCCTCGTTGAGCTGTGTATTGTATTTTAGAAGTGCTTGGGTGTCTAAGTCATCTTCTTGAACCTTCTCAACCACTTTTCCACTCCATAGTACATTGTCACTTAAAATAACTGCACCTGTGGGCAATATTGGAAGTAGCATTTTCAAATAAGCTGGATAGTTACGTTTATCTGCGTCTATAAATACGAGATCAAACTGAACGTCTAGAGTAGGGATAACTTCCAACGCATTGCCAAGATGTTGAACAATTTGCGAACCCCAAGGCGAACGATCGAAGTATTTTCGTTGTAAATCGTACAACTCTTCATTCACATCTATGGTGTGCAGTGTTCCTTCTTTTTGCATTCCTTCGGCTAAACACAAAGCCGAATAACCAGTATACGTACCTATTTCTAAAATATGTTTGGGTTGGACGAGTTTAGAAAGCATGCTTAACACGCGTCCTTGAAAGTGACCGCTTAACATACGTGGAGCCAAAATCTTTAGCCAAGTTTCACGACTTAATTCTTGTAATAATTTAGGTTCAGCTTGGGTATGTTCTATTGCATACTGATCTATATTTTCGGGTAAAAAATGCATGTGCTTCAAGTATTGTTATCGAAAATTTAGAGGTGTTTTAACTTGTGCCAAGTATTCTGTTTATCAGTTTTTTCTTTGCAGCTTCGTCATCTCCGCAAAGCCACTGAATAACATTTTTCTCCCAAATAGCGTCGTTTTCGTCGGGAGTAATAATATTACGTTCCATCGCCAAGTCTAGTATTTTTCCTGGATAAGAAGACTGTTCTTCGCTTTCCATTTCACCTAAAGGATACGGATCGTCTAATCCCATTAATATTTGCTCGGTTCCTTGATTTTTGACCAGTAATTCTAGCGAACCAGTATCGTGAACCAAGGTGTCGAAAAATATGTTTTTATGTCCTACGGCCCTTCTAGGGTGTGTTTTTCCTTCAAATAAATCTGGGCGCCCATCGAATCCTTGAATACGTCTCCCTAAGTTCATTTGTGCAAGTTGACCACCATGCGCAAAACACGTTCTCATATTTGGATACTTGTCTGCATAACCATTTAAGGTTAAAAAGTGATAAGCATCAGCGCATTGTGCGAGCATCCAAATTAAGTGAAACCGCCAAGCCGTATTTTCTAATTTGATAAATTTTTCACCGTCATATGGGTGTATTTCAACGGCCAGATTGTATTTACTAGCCAATTCAAAAATGGGTTCATTTTCTTCATCAAAAATACAACGCCAAGTTCCAATGGTATCCATATAGTGTGTAGGTAGACAAAGCAACTGCATTCCAAGTTCTTCTACGCAACGCTCAATTTCCCAAATTGCACCTCGAACAAAGCCAGGATGTACAACAAATCCGCAGGTAAATTTAGACGGATGTTCTCTTTGTATTTTGGCATTAAAATCGTTCTGAAAACGAAGCGCTTGTTTCATTTCCTCCAAGCGAAGTCCGTTGCCGTATAATTGCGATAAGTTGAGCACAACGGCATGATCAATATTGTATTTTTCCATCCACGCCAATTTTTCATCCAAGAAAAAACTGGAATCTGTCACAGGACGGCTCCAATCTTTTTGAAGCATATATTTTCGATCCTTATCAACCCAAAATATACCCTTGTCTTGCATGAATTGAGGAATTTCTTCTGGGTAGGGAAGAAGGTGTGAATGACCGTTGATACGTAATTTTCGTTGTGACATCTTAGGTTAGTTTTAAACTGTTGTGCGTTCCGTACTTCACTATGAGTTCAGTAGCGGCGGGCTTTCCGCTGTATCTCTTTGTAAAAAGTGCTTGGTCTATTAAGTATTTTACAAAGAGGATGCCGCATCAATCCCTAACGCAGTCTCCCGTAAATGTACAAAGATTTTTCGCTGGCAGGGTAGTCCCTTGGTTTCATTTACTTTTTTAATCGAAAAAGGTGAGCAAAATACCAGAACAATATAACGACTATACCACCTACTATGATAGGAATTAACCAAGGTGATAGGCTTTTAATACTTTCCAGTGAAATAAGAATACTACCGTAAAGGATACCAAAAAATAATACCACAATAAAAAGCAACAAGGTTGCCATCATGGATCTGGTAATCGCTAATTCTTCATTATTTCTAGAACCTAATTTGTTCACATTGATTTTCAACATATGCTTATTAAACCAGGCAAATAACAAAATTAGACCCAATGTAATTATTGGAAAGAACCAAATAGAACTTGCACTACTATAAGCGTCGGGTATACCTTTCGCATTAAAATGAGTAGGAATTTGCTCTGGTAATCGATTCCAATAATAGAAAATTAAGCCTGTTTGAGCAATTGGTATACTCCAAGATATCTTGAGTAGAAGACTCTGCTTCATTTAGAGATTTTTGGTCCGTCCACCGTCTACAGGAAGGTTAATACCATTAATATAACTAGCTGCTTCACTTGCCAAAAATACAACGGCGTTCGCAACTTCTCCAGGTTGGGCAAATCTACGGGCAGGAACAATACTCTTCATAAATTCGGTTGCTCTTTCTTCACTACCATCAAATCGTTTGGCAGCGTTACTAATAATTCCTGCTAATCTATCGGTTGCTGTAAATCCAGGAAGTACATTGTTTACTGTGATGCCAAATGGCCCCAATTCGTTAGCGAGCGTTTTACTCCAATTGGCAACCGCCCCCCGAATGGTATTACTTACTCCCAATCCGTCTATGGGCTGTTTTACTGAAGTAGAAATGATATTGATGATACGTCCGTAATCGGCTTTTTTCATTCCTGGAACGACTGCTTGAACCATGATTTGATTGCACACGAGATGTTGCGAAAAAGCATCCGTAAACTCCGAAGTTGCTGCCGAAAATATAGGCCCTCCTTTTGGGCCTCCTGTATTATTTATTAAGATATGCCACGTTTTTCGCTCCGCCGCTAAAGAAACTTTTTCTTTTACTTGATTGGCATCGCTAAAGTCGGCGACAAAATAATTGTGCTTTTGGCCTTGCTCAAATGGCAGTTCGATGAGTGTCTCTTTGAGTTTCTCTTCATTTCTAGCCACCAAGGTTACAGTGGCTCCAAGTTTGGCTAGGAGTTTGGCTGTTGCTTTACCTATACCTGCAGTACTTCCACATACCAGCGCATTTTTGTTAGAGAGATCTAAGTTCATAATTATTCAATCAATATTATTAATTGCCCTTCGATTGTGCCGAAGGACAAGCGATTAGTTATAAGTGATACACACATTTTTTGGTTCGGTAAAAAAGCGCAATGCCTCAAATCCACCTTCACGTCCCACGCCGCTAGATTTAACCCCTCCAAAAGGAGTTCGTAGGTCTCTATTTAACCAGGTATTTACCCAAACGATTCCCGCTTCTAATTTTTTGGATAGTCGCATAGTTCTATCCAAGTCACTTGTCCAAACCGTAGACGATAGTCCGTATTTAACATCATTCGCTAAACGTAAGGCTTCTTCTTCTGTTTCAAAAGTGGAAATAGTTACCACAGGCCCAAATACTTCTTCTTGTTGAATCGTACAGTCATTATTTGCTACCTCGATAATAGTAGGTTGGAGGTAGTATCCATTTTCACCATTTGGAACTTGAACACGCTTACCACCATAGCGTAATTTTCCACCTTCTTCCTGTGCTATTTTGATATACTGTTCTACTTTTTCTAAGTGAGCTTTAGAAACAAGTGCTCCTAAATCTGTATCAGCGTTCATTGGGTTGCCTACCTTCAGAGCAGCTACCTTTTCAACAAAATCTTTTTTAAATCGTTCGGCAATGCTTTTTTCAACATAAATTCTACTTCCACACAAACAAATTTGACCTTGATTTGCGAATGACGACTTGACCGTCACCGCTAGCATTTTACCGTAATCACAATCAGCAAAAATGAGATTCGGGTTTTTCCCACCTAATTCCAGCGATAATTTCTTAAACAAAGGCGCTGCCGTTCGAGCAATATGAGCTCCGGTTTGAGTTCCTCCTGTAAATGAGATTGCTTTAATTTTTGGGTGCGCAACGATCGCTTGCCCAGCTGAGGATCCACTGCCATGCACAATGTTCAAAACTCCGGCGGGTAAGCCAGCTTCAGATGCTAATTCTCCTAAAAGATAGGCTGTCATAGGCGTAACTTCACTTGGCTTTGCTACTACGCAGTTTCCCGCTGCAATAGCAGGTGCAATTTTCCACGTAAATAAATATAGAGGAAGGTTCCAAGGCGAAATACAGCCAACTACCCCAATGGGTTGACGCAAGGTGAAATTCATTGTCTTTAGTCCAACACTTTCATGAGCTTCACTGGCAAACTGTGTAATGGCATTGCCAAAAAATCGAAAATTAGCCGATGCCCTAGGAATATCCACAGCTTTAGCCAAAGACAAAGGTTTTCCATTGTCTAAGCTTTCCGCCTCTGCCAGTCGATCGAGATTGGCTTCGATTAAATCGGCTAACTTTAATAAAATCTTGCTTCTTTCGTCGATGGTGGTATTACTCCATATGGGGAAGGCCTTGGCAGCCGCTTGATAAGCCTCCTCAATGTCTTCGGAATTTGAATTGGCAATATGCGCATACACTTCACCATTGGACGGATTGTAGTTGTCCAACCAATTGCCAGAAACTGAATCTTGATACGTACCTTGTATATAATTATTTATTTTTTTCATGGCTTACGTTTTATCACTCTTTGTCAAACATTTGTTCAAACGCATCATAAATGGCCAAATGTAACGTGTCTCCGTGATCTTGAGCCTCTAAAAAGTTGAAATAAACAATTCCTCCTCCTTCTTTGTAGGCTAGTTCTAGCTTATACCTAAGTTTAATCGCCCCTGTCTCCATAGTTGGGCCTTCACTCCCAACAGCCACATAAACTTTCTTCGGAGAGCTGTCTTTTTTTGGGTTCCAATCAAGTACCGAATGATCGTCCCACCACATGCTGGGAGATACAATAATATAATTATTAAAAAGTTCAGGTTTTTTCAGCAGAACTTCTGTTGCCAGAAGACCCCCTAAAGACTGGCCAATAATGGTTTTTTCATCCGTAACACTGTAATTCAGATTGATGTAGGGTTGTAATTCGTTTTTAATAAAACTGATAAATTTTTCAGATCCACCTGTGGTGGGAAACTCCTTTTTGTCTCTTTCAATCGAGGTTGGAAAGGTGAAGTCACGTTTTCTGTCTACGTTTGCAATTCCAACAACTATACTTTCTGGTAGCATATTGATCCATGAAAAAGAACCAAATTGAACCAAACCTGCTACATGAATGAAATCTTCGTCTGCCGATCCATCTAATAGGTAGATAACGGGGTATTTTTTGTCCGATATTTTTCCATAACTCTGCGGCAAATAAATATTTAGTTCCCTTTTCTCTTTTAAAATAGTAGAAGCTATCGAAACCGTTTCTCCAATAGAGAAGGGCTTTTTTTCTTGAGCCAATATGGGATACACAAGGCAGAGTAAAAGGACTCCAATACTATTTTTAAACGAACTCATATTAATTTTTCGGTTTATAGGCCATCGCCTTAATCTCTACTACCAGATTAGGATGTGGTAGTTGGTGCACGGCCACAGTGGTTCTAGCGGGCCCGGTTTCCTTGCTAAAAAACTCAGCATAGACTTCATTGTAACCCGCAAAGTCATTCATATTTACCAAAAAGCTAGTTACATCTACAACATCTGCCATAGTTGCGCCTTCGGTCGCGAGATAATCTTGAATATTTTCAAGCACAGCTCGTGTTTGTTCTCGAACATCTAATCGCATGGTGCCCATCTCATCCACCTGGTGAACTCCAGCAAAGCTGTTATCGGGTAGACGAGAACTTGTACCACTTACGAATATAAAATCTCCAGCACGTTTTACATGCGGGTATGCACCTCTTGGGGTGGCTTTGTCATTTAATACTCCCATATAGTTATAAATTACCCACGACTTCATCGTCGTGAAGAATATCTTCTGTTTCTTTTTGAACCATTGCTAGTTTATTTTCCAACGACATTTCTATTGGTAGTTTCCCGTCGTTTAATAAATTTAAAATGGCTTTGTCTTGTGCGCGTCCTTGTTTCATGGCCTGCTCATAACTAATATGCTCATTAAAGGTGACCAAAGCGTACTTGCTGGAATACTTGTTAGGAAAATTGGTTTCGAAGGCAATTTCGAGTTTTCGTTTCTGTTGAAATAACGGACTTGCAGTGTGTTCTTTCATTTCATGAAAGTTGTCTACCGCTAGATCTGCGATGGCATCTGTATCCTTTTTTCTTTCCTTTTCGTAAGCTGAGAATACTTTTTGCCAGTCGGTTGGTTGGTCTTGGAAACGATCTAATACGTTATCAAATACAATAACATCTTCAAAACTGGCATTCATTCCTTGTCCATAAAAGGGTACTATGGCATGAGCGGCATCTCCCAATAAAAGAGTTTTGCCGTAACTGTTCCATGGAGAACACTTAATAGTTCCAAGAGGACCCGTTGGGTTTTCGAAAAACTCCTCGGCCAAATTTGGCATGAGAGCAACGGCATCTGGGTATTCTTGATTGAAATACTCGAGTACAATATCTTTAGTGGTGAGATTATCAAAGCAATAATCGCTATTCGAATAAGGTAGAAACAGGGTGACGGTAAAGCTACCATCCAAATTAGGTAATGCGATGAGCATATCTTCTCCTCGAGGCCAAATATGAAGTGCGCTTTTGTTTGTTCTATAGCCTCCTCCTTCGGCTGGAGGAATCGTAATTTCTTTATACCCGTGTGTTAACCATTCTTGAGAGAAACTAAACAAGAATTTCCGATGATTAAACATGCTTTTCCGCACCGCAGATCCTGCTCCATCCGTTCCTAAAATAACATCTCCAGAGAGTTGTATTTCTTCTCCAGTGTCATAATCTTTAAAAATGGCTGACGCATTTTCTAGATCTACTTGATGACAACCTTTATTAAAAATAATAGAAACGTTGGGCATCTTTTCGGCTTCGTCTAGAAGTAACATATTCAATCCCGGGCGAGAAATCGAATTGATATACTCATTTTCTCGACCACTGTACGGACTTAAAAACGTATTGCCTTCTTTATCATGAATCATTCGTCCATGCATTGGAATACATAATTCTTTGGCTGCTTCTTCAACACCAGCCAAACGCAATCCTCGTAATCCACGATCACTTAAGGCTAAATTAATAGATCGTCCGGCATCTTGCAGTTCTTCGCGAAGGTCTGGACGTTTTTCTACCAATTGTACGTTGTAACCGCGTTGTGCCAAACGTAGTGCTAGCAAACTTCCGCAAAGTCCTGCGCCAATTATAAGTATGTTTTGCGATTTGTTCATCTAATCTAAAACCTTTTTTAGTCGTTGTACGAATTGATATACATCTTCAAAGCTATTGTACAATGGGGCAGGAGCCACTCTAATTACATCTGGCTCACGCCAATCACTTATAACTCCAGATTGTGTGAGTTTGTCAAAAACTTCCTTGTTGGCATTTTGTACTTGTATGCTTAATTGTGCACCGCGCTCGTCTAAATTGCGAGGTGTTATAATTTTGATATTCGGATTCTTTAATTCATCGATTAGAAATTCAAGGTAACCGGTTAATTTTTCTGACTTCTTCCGAAGGTTTTCGAATCCAGCAGTTTCAAAAACATCCAAACTGGCTCGAATAGCGGCCATGCTCAAAATAGGAGGGTTGCTCAATTGCCATCCTTCGGCTCCAGGTAACAAATCAAATTCGTCACGCATGCCAAATCGGGTTTCTTTATTGTGTCCCCACCAACCCGTAAAACGTTTTAATTTTGGATTGTTGGCATGACGTTCGTGTACAAAACATCCTCCTAAACTTCCTGGGCCACTGTTTAAATATTTGTAACTGCACCACACGGCAAAATCTGCTCCGGTGTCATGGAGATTAGGTTGAATGTTTCCGGCCCCATGAGCGAGATCAAATCCAACCATGGCATTATGTTTATGACCTAATTCGGTAATTTTTTGCAACGGAAAATGCTGCCCACTATAGTAATTGGTGCTACCAATCATAAGTAAGGATACGCTATCGCCTTGCTCATTCATAATGGCCTGCAAATCTTCAAAACGACATATGTCCTCTCCTTCACGAGGCTTCCATAAAATAAGAGCATCGCTCGGATCGTATCCATGAAATTTTAACTGACTCTCTACCGCGTATTTATCACTCGGAAAAGCGTCACTTTCGATAATAATCTTGTATCGCGCCTCAGACGGTTGGTAAAAACTAACCATCAATAAATGTAAGTTGGTCGTTAGCGTGTTCATCATAACAACCTCACTTGGTTTAGCTCCAACTATTTTGGACATGGAAGCACTTAAAAATTCGTGGTACGGAAGCCAAGGGTTTTCTGCTTCGGTGTGACCTTCAACACCAAGTAACTCCCAGTCTTTAAGTTCCTGATCTATGTACTTTTTAGTGTGTTTAGGTTGTAGTCCTAAGGAATTTCCACAGAGGTAAATAAGTGGTGTTCCGTGCGTATCTACAGGAAGGTGAAACTGATCCCGAAAGTGTTTTAAGGGGTCTTGGTTATCACATTGTTGGGCATACGATAAACTATTCTCCATTTATTTTTTAACCGAAATATTAGTAAAATATAGTTTGAATCCTCCAGTACTATCTTTATGCATTTGAGCAATTTTAAGTCCGCTGAAATCTTCGTAATCTTCAAAGGTTGTGGCCATAGACGCAGCTTCCTGATTTCCTTCTCGAAAGACCCATTCTTTCACCATAAAATCATTGCCGTAATAAAAGTCGTAAGCATCACCTGGCGTATAGCCGCCTTCTTCTCCATAAACGATTGTGAGCATGTTAAGTGTATCCTTAGAAATAGGTGCGATTTGATTTTCTTTTTCAGAAATCGATGTCCCTTCGTCCCATACCAATTGAAAAGGAGCAAGTAGCCAATATTTGTCATTAATAAAGGCTTGATCTGCTTGAATGTATATGGAATCTAGACTTGCCGAACGTTGGTAAGATACCGTGTCATTAGAAGACATATAGGTCACTTCATTTGTTTGAGGCATCCATTTAAATGAACGTTCAAAGTGACGTTCACCACGATCAACATTGAAAGTAAAGTTGAGTTCAGAAACATCATTCCATGTGTCAAATCCGTTTTTATACGCAATAGTCTCGGCGGTCGACAACACGGGATTGGCATCGTGATCTGGTATCAGTTCTCTATTTTGAGTTGGTTGGGATTCTTTTTTTCCTTCATTTTTACAAGCCACTAGGCAAGCGAAAAGGAAGAGTAGAAGTGCCGTCTTTTTCATTCGGATGGGTTTTCAGTAAAAATACGGAAACTATTCGTCATTTGGGCGTGCATATTTAAATCGATTGATCAGACTCACGCTTGCATATCCATCTAAACCATTGATGCTCACACTAGCTGCTTTGTCCAGTTGAACAAATCCGTCTTCATTTATAAAATCGTCTAAAAGATAGATGCTTTCGATCGCACCAATGATAAAGATGCAGCCATTTTCTTTTATATCATATTCATTAACATAACTGCAAGCAATCTGAATAGTTGATTCGGCAACGAATGGAGCTTGAAATTTGTCCCTATAGACCGGGGTAAGGGATGTGTTATCAAATTCCGAAACATCTTTTGGGTATTTCGCTGAGGTATGATGCGCATCCTCGATCATGTTTTCTTGAATGTGATTGATTGTGAATTTTCCGGATTGTTTCAAATTTTCGTATGTATTTCGCGGTACCGTGGTTGGTCTGAGTACAAATCCAATAAGCGGTGGATGACTGCCTAAATGAGTGATACTGCTGAACACTGCTACATTTTCAATACCATTTTCAGATTTTGTAGCGATTAAGTTGGCGCTTTTGTACCCAGTGCAACTATTCACTAGATGAGCGCGAAATCGGGAATCCATCTCTTTTATGTCTTCTGAAGAAATTCTTTTCATAGCATAAAAATACGGGGAATACTTAACTTTGCGTAAATGATATCAGTTATGGACTTAAACAAAGCATTCAGTACAAATAAAGAGACATGGAATCAAAAAGTGGCGATTCATGCGGCAAGTGATTTCTATGACTTGGATGGTTTTAAGAAAGGAAAGAGTTCACTCAATAGCTACGAATTAGAAGCATTAGGAGATGTTTCTGGAAAGAGCCTATTACATCTGCAATGTCATTTTGGACAAGATACCTTGAGCTGGAGTCGTCTAGGGGCAGAATGTGTTGGTGTTGATTTGAGTGATAAGGCTATTGAGTTAGCGAAGTCATTAAACGACGAACTAAATCTAGATGCTCAATTTGTTTGTTGCAATGTTTTAGATACTTCGAAGTTTGTCAAGAGTCAGTTCGATATCGTTTTTACGAGTTATGGAACTATTGGTTGGTTGCCTTCATTAAAACCGTGGGCGCAAATGATAGCCGAAAGACTCGCAAAAGGAGGGCAATTTTATATTGTAGATTTCCATCCAATTGCGTGGATGTTTGATTATACAGTATCTCCTCCAGAAATGAAGTATGGATACCATCAGAAAGAAGTGATATACGACGAATATGAGGGCACCTATGCTGATGACGGTAAATCAAAAATGATTAGCAAAGAATACGGTTGGAATCATTCGTTAAG
>Ga0316209_1001339_pt1 | contig 26443 bp, 23 predicted proteins | sample 6monopyrite_MG_FD_204945 | JGI IMG/M metagenome (GOLD analysis project Ga0316209, IMG submission 204945) | Microbial mat bacterial communities from mineral coupon in-situ incubated in ocean water Damariscotta River, Maine, United States -... | ecosystem: Environmental > Aquatic > Marine >...
TGCGGCGCTCGGGAATCTGCTGGCAAAGGTACTGACCAACCTGCCGGAAACCGAAATGGCTAAACACCGCATTTGCCGTCTGTGCGCCGTCCGGACGTGTAAAGATTGCCCTATTCCGGGCCACGCAATCTGATTGGCTATCCAAAAAGAACCTTGATTTGACACGAATAGTGCCAATTTATAGCGTTGAACGCTCAGCGCGTTGAAGGAAGGCTCTTGGAAGGGTGAACCCATGAAAAAATCCATCTTGATATCCTTGAGCGTTCTCGCCGTCGCCGCTGTCGGCGTCATGATTGCCATCACGCGCGGCGGCGAGTTGGTGACCCCTCAAGGCGAGGGGACCGTCTCCCTGGACGCGGGCACGTTCGAAGCCTTTCCGCTTCCGGACTATGCCGCCAAGCACGTCACCGACGATTATAAAAGCTACTTCATCGAGGTGGAGCCCGGCATCAAGGTTCACATGCTCGAGGTCGGGTCCGGCTACCCGGTGTTTCTCATGCATGGCAATCCGACATCGGGCTTTCTCTATCGAAAGGTGGCAGCCAAGCTCCCGACCGACCGGCTGCGGCTGATCATGCCGACCCTGGTGGGTCTGGGTTTCTCGAGCAAAGTACCCGTCAGCGAACACACGCTGGAGAACCACATGCGGTGGATCAATGCGGCTCTTGCTCAATTGCAGCTGAGCGAACTTGTTTACATGGGTCAGGATTGGGGCGGCGCGGTTGGACTGGGGGCACTGTCCTTGTCTCCCGGCCTGCTCAAAGGCGCAGTGCTGGCGAACACCGGCTTCAATGCACCGACAGAGGCTGGCAGTGTTTCGACAGCGCATGATATCGCCAAGACACCGATACTCGGCGAGCTGATGTTTGAGCGGGTGGTTTCCATCTTTGACCGCCTACCCGACACGCAAGGGGACCCCGCCTCGATGCCGGCCGACGTAACGGAGCTCTATGGTCGGCCCGTTATCGAGAGCGGAAACGCCAAAGCACCTTTGGCCATGATGCGCATGGTTCCCTACAGCCCCGACCAGCCAAGCTCAACGCAACTGAGAGAAATTGAACGCTATGTGCAGAACCTGGACATTCCTGTCGAAATCGTCTGGGGCATGAACGACCCCATATTGGGCAAAGCACTAGCAAGGATGAAACAAAATTTCCCCGATGCCCCTGTCACGGAGACCCAAGGTGGACATTTCCTGCAGGAAGAAGTGCCCGTGGAAATCGCCGCCGCTCTGCTTCGCGTGATCGATCAGATTCAGCCGCCGACCACAGAATAGGCCGATTGGCCGAAGGCCTCTGCAACCACGTGGTCTCGATCAGTGGAAAATTGGAGCGGGCGATGAGATTCGAACTCACGACCCCAACCTTGGCAACTGCCAATTGGTATTTTCGCTATCGTCTCCGTTTTCAGTAAAATCTACTATATTCCACGCAACATCAATTGCTTGTTTATCACACCGAGTCGCCATTGGTACGCTGCGATTTCCGGCGGTTTCCCTCCTACTGCTTCCCCCCTGCTTCCCCGGTCATGCTGCACCTGCGTGGGGAAGCAAATATCAAGCGCGTGGGCCACCGGAGCGCAGGAGCAACTTCGAAAGGAATGACAACTCAAATCACGGACAAATCGCATGACCAGATTAACTAAACGCACCGTCGAGGCGCTTAAATCCAACCCAGAGCGTGACGCCTTCCTTTGGGACAACGAACTGCGCGGTTTTGGCGTTCGCGCAAAACCAAGCGGCACCAAAACCTTTATCATCCAGTATCGGAACCAAGAGGCGAGGACCCGTCGCTGCGTCATAGGCCAATATGGAGTCCTGACTGTCGAGCAAGCCCGCAACCTCGCCCAAAAGAAACTCGCCGCCGTGATCGACGGGGCCGACCCGTCTGCCGAACGACACTCGGTCCGCACGGGGCTGACAATCGCAGCAGTTTGCGATTGGTATCTTGCCGAGGCCGAAGCCGGTCGGCTGATCGGACGCAACCGCCGCCCTATTAAAGCGTCATCAATCGCAGGTGATCGAAGCCGCATTGAACTCCACATTAAGCCGCTGATAGGGAATCGCGTGGTCAGCCAATTGAAATTGGCAGATATTGAACGCTTGCAAGGTGATATTGCGGCTGGTCGGACTGCCCAAGCGAGGCGCAGATCCCGAGGTGGGCAAACGGCTGGCGGCGCAGGCGTTGCTGCCCGCGCCATCAGCACGCTTCGCGCTTTACTCAATCACGCCCGCCGCCTCGGCATTATTGAGGCTAGTCCGGCAAAAGGCGTGCGCATCATGGCCTCGCAGAAGGCGAAGCGATATCTGAGCGCTGGCGAAATCCGTCACCTTGGCAAGGTGATGACGCAGATGGAAAGCGAGGGCGAGCACCCGACCGGCCTTGCTGCAATCCGCGTCATGCTTCTCACCGGTTTTCGCCGCATGGAAGTGCTGGCAATGCGCAAGGAATGGGTACAGCTCGACGACAATCTCGTCCGTTTTCCGGATACAAAGTCCGGTCCGCAAATCCGCGTGGCGGGAGACTCAGCAATGCATGTGCTGGAGGCTCAGGCATTGTCCAGCCATTCGCCCTTCATCTTCCCGGCGGATTGGGGCGATGGGCATTTCATAGGCGTCGTTCGGGTGCTGGGCCGGGTCTGCGCGCGCGCGGGTCTGGACAGCGTGACACCGCACACCCTGCGCCACAGCTTTGCAAGCATGGCAGCGGCACAAGGATTCAGTGAACTGACCATCTCGGGCCTGCTCGGTCATGCCCCGCGCGGCGTAACCCAGCGCTATGTGCACCTGGATACCGCGCTCGTCATCGCGGCGGATCAAGTGGCGGGAGAGATTGCTCGACTATTGGACGGTGGCGAGTTGCGGAGCGTGCGGGAGATCAAGCAAGCGCGCACACTGGCAGCGTTGCGTGCTGTGGCATGATGCCTACTTGTCTAGGTCTGCCCTGAAGCCAGATTGAGAGACTGCGGTAGCTCGTGCTTGTCGCCGCTCCAAATCAAGGCCTGTCTCCAGAAATGGGGATGGGCCTTGTGGATAAGCCTGTGGTCTGTTCGGACTATCAGGAACCGGGGGACACGGACTATCAGGAACTCACAGCTCGGACTATTAGGAACCAAAACAGGCCTCAAACCCGCAGAAATGCTGGGCTCCAGCGCCTCTTAACTATGCTAACGACAATCCTTGTCGGATTGTTGCTAACGCGCAGCATATCAGCGCGCGGCTCCTTAGCGCTTTGGGGTGCGCCGTCGCCGCGCGCCTGTGCACTCGGCAGGTGCAAGCTTCGCGGCTGCTTGCTAGAGATTAGACGATGAAGACCGACCTTGATCATTTGCCCCCGCAAAAGCAGCGCGAACTTGAGCGCGTGGTGCAGCTTATCTTCGAGGAGTTTGATGACGCCTTTGCCCTCGCCAAGCATGAGTGGAAGAAGGCGGGGCGCATCCTCAAGGTGATCCTTTACGGTAGCTATGCGCGCGGCACGTGGGTCGATGAGCCCCACACCGCGAAGGGCTACCGCTCCGACTTCGATCTGCTGATCATCGTCAACGACAAGCGGCTCACCGACAGAGTCAAATACTGGGCGAAGCTAGATGACCGGTTGATGCGCGAATATGGCGTTACCGGTACGCTCAAGACTCCAGTCAACTTCATCGTCCATACCCTGCAGGAGGTGAACGACGGGCTCGCCCACGGGCGGTATTTCTTCATGGACGTGAAGGAGGACGGTGTTGCGCTTTACCAGTTCGATGAGACTGAGCTTCATACGCCTAAGCCCAAGACACCGGTGCAGGCGCTCGCCATGGCGCAGGAGTATTTTGACGAGTGGCTGCCGACAGCGATGGGATTTAAGCGCAATGCTGGTTACGCAGTACGAGACGGAGACCTCAAACTCGCGGCATTCTTGATGCACCAGACAGCAGAGCGACTTTACCACTGCGTGCTTCTGGTCTGCACTTTTTATACGCCGCATAATCACAACTTGGCCTTTTTGCGCACGCAGGCCGAGCGGATCGACCCGCGTCTCACCTATGTCTGGCCCCGCGAAACCAAGCGCGATCGCACCCGGTTCGAAAAGCTCAAGGACGCCTATGTCAAAGCGCGCTATTCGAAGCACTATCGCGTCACCAAGGAAGAGCTTGAATGGCTCGGCGCGCAGGTTGAAGAGCTTGGCCGCGTCGTGCACGAAGTGTGCTCGGAACGCATCTCGAAGCTAAAGGCCGAAGCGAAGGCCAAGCCTGACCAGATTCGGTGATCGAGCGAGGACTTGTTGTCTCCGCTTTCGCCTTTTCTAAGCCGAAAGCAGCCTGTCGGTTTGCGACCCATTTACCGCCGTTCACATGAGGTCCTGATGGGTGCATAACCGGGTGATGGTTTAACTTTGGATGCTGAGCGCCTATGTCCTTTATCGATCAGTTTCAACTCACGGTGCCTTTGATCCAGGCACCGATGGCAGGCATCTCGACGCCCTTGTTAGCAGCTTCAGTTTCCGAAGCAGGAGGACTTGGATCAATTGGAGTGGGCGCGACTGATGCGGCCGGTGCACGGGCGATGATTCAGGAGCTACGCAGCCACACGGCCCGGGCCTTCAATGTAAACCTGTTTGTCCACTGCAGGGCCAAGGCGGATCCCGGTCGCGAGGCGGCGTGGCTCGCATCGCTTGCGCCGGTGTTTGCCGAGTTCGACGCCAAACCACCGACGACGCTGCGCACGATCTACAAGAGCTTCGCCGACGATCCTGACATGCTGGCGATGCTGTTGGAAGTGGCGCCGCCCGTCGTCAGCTTCCACTTCGGCTTGCCCTCGGCTGATGCCATTTCGGCACTGCACGCACGTGGTGTCTTTTTGATGGCAACCGCCACCAGCCTTGAGGAGGCACGGGCGATAAAAGCGGCAGGCATCGACGCGATCGTCGCGCAAGGCATCGAAGCTGGCGGCCATCGCGGAATATTCGATCCGACCTCGCCCGACGATGCACTTGGAACCTTTGTGCTCACCCGGTTACTAGTCCGGGAAACAGGACTTCCAATCATCGCTGCCGGAGGGATAATGGATGGCGCCGGCATCGCTGCTGCGCTCAATCTCGGTGCAGTCGCGGCGCAACTCGGCACGGCATTCATAGCGTGCCCGGAGTCCGCAGCAGACGAAGGTTACCGCACGGCCCTGAGAGGTCCGGGCGCGTATCACACGACGCTGACGTCACTCATCTCCGGCCGCCCAGCGCGTGCGCTTGCGAACCGCTTCACGGCGCTGTCAGATCAGCTTGGTGGACGGCTGCCGCCTGATTATCCGATTGCCTATGATGCCGGGAAAATCCTTCACACAAGAGCTAGGGCGAAGGGCGACGACGGCTTTGGTGCACAATGGGCCGGCCAGGGCGCACCGCTAATCCGCGAAATGCCGGCCGCACAACTGGTTCAGATACTACGAAAAGAACTCCAAACCAGTCTGGCCTGATGGACGGCTATCCACCCCATTCTTGCCGGCATGGCCGAGCGGGGACATTGCCAAGAGCAGCCTTTGCTCTAGCGACGACATCACGGTTATCTATGTAAACGTGAGGATAGCTTTTCGATGGTCGAATACATCTACCTGAAGCCCGGCGAGCAAATGCCGGAAATGGCTGACGAGGATGCGTGGCTTGTCGTCGAAGCTAGCGATGATGATCGATTTTTCGGCAGCGGCTACGGCTTCAAAGCGTCAGGTGAGGGTGTGTTTTACGCCTCGCTGCCGAAGAGCGATCTGAGCTTAGAGTCGGCGCTCGACGCTGCAAAACAGTGGGCCGCAAAGTATCAGGTTCCCCGCATATGGGTGCAAGCAACGCCCGATTAGCATAGTCCGCTGACCGCCCCATCCACGACATTAAAGCGTCAAGACTATTGCCCCTAAAGCCGCCCACGATCGTGGCTGCAACCAATCGTCGAGCATCCCGTGTGCGCTCGCAATCCGAATATCTGGCCGTTGGTGTGCGATGATCGCGTTGTTTTGCTGCCATGGCGTGGGATCATTTGGCGACGCTCTTAGGTACTGCCGCTGCAGAAAATTTGCGGTTTGGTTGCAGATCAGAGGCACACTCGCACCGCTATCACTGCAGGTCGCTGGCCGCGCCGGATGCAGTCGCGATGCAATCCGCTTGCAGGCGTGAGAAGCTCGGGGTATTTTTCCGCAAGCGTCTGATTTGAAAGGAAGAATCTAGGGCGAGATAAAAGCACCGCCGTCGGTCGGGGTGCAGGTGGTTGGTTTTGCTGAGCAATATGCGACGGCACTTAAGTAAGCCGACCGGCGCTCTCCTAACAAAGACGTGTGTTTTCAACTCAGTCAGCGACGGCGCATTGCGTACTCAGATGTCTTTCGAGCCTGATATGCGTCAGCATGCGTACCCATGTCCGTCCAAACAGATATCGGCGCATGCGATAGGATTTTCATTGATCATGTCCTTGGACGGCAGCGCATCAAAGGCGGCCCCAGCGTAGAAACGTCATGTGGCGTGGCAACCCATGATCGAGCGATACTCGGTGTCGATGGCGGGCCGGTCTGCTCCCCTCCATGATCCCCCAGGTCGGTCCGTCATCACCCAAATGAATGAAAGGACCGACCGGCATGCCATCCGCAGGCACGACAGAGCATCTTCGCGAGCAACGACAGCGCCAGACAATAGAACCGATCGTGATGCGTGTCCCCGAGGCCTGCCGCTATCTCGGGATCGGGCGCAGCACGCTCTATGTGCTCATCGGTAAACGTGAGATCGAGATCATCAAGCTGGGCAGTTCGACGCTGGTGCTGACTGCCAGTCTCCGATCGCTGGTTGAGAGACGGCGGAAGAATTCAGATGAGCCGACTGCAGAAGCTGTGCAATGACCATGCATCACGATCTCATGAAAGCCATCGTGCTCGCTGCAATCGTCAAGATGCCAAGCCACTCGAAGCGTCAGCTGGTATCGACGGTTCGGGAGCGACGCGAGAAAGCCGAAGATGCATTGGCAGCCAGCGTGGTCGTGGAACTTTCGCGGCGCTTCTAGTGCACAGGAGCAATGTCCGCTTCGCGCCCCAATGTAAGACGTAGCCATTCCAGATTTTAGGACCCAAAAGCGGACGTTCTTCTCGGCCATTCCGGCCAAGGAGAATAACTATGACTTACTCACACTTTGACCCTGCTTCTCAGAGCCGGGTGCCTTGGAACTTCGGCGCTAAGATTGGTCCAAAGCGGCCATTCAATCAGAAGCAGATCTGGGCGATCCGATTCTTCCTTGATCGCGAGGAGCGAATTCGAGACCGGGCGCTATTTGACTTGGCTATCGACAGTAAGCTGCGAGGCTGTGATCTCGTTGAGCTCAAGATTGGCGATTTGGTCAGTGGTCCAGAGATCAGGACGCGAGCCACGATTACTCAGCGCAAGACAGGTCGGCCCGTTCAATTCGAGATCGCAAAAGATGCGAGAGATAGCCTGTTTGCCTGGCTAGAAATTAGAGGTGGAGCGGTCGAGGACTTTGTCTTCCCGAGCCGGGTTGATGCTTCGCGCCACCTAAGCACACGCCAATATGCCCGACTCGTTGACGAATGGGTCGAAGCGATCGGACTGCTGCCAGCGGAGTATGGGACTCACTCACTGCGTCGAACCAAAGCTTCGATCATCTACAAGGCTACGGGAAACATAAGGGCGATCCAGATTTTGCTCGGTCACTCGAAGATCGAGAACACCGTCCGCTACCTCGGCGTAGACATCGAGGACGCTCTCACACTGGCAGAAAAGACGGAAATCTGACGTTCAAGCGGTCGCTTGGTCCCCTCAAGCGACCGCTATTAGTGACGGCAACTCTACCAGCGAGCGGCAAACAGTGGGGTGGAAAGCTGCCGCAAATGCAATTCGCTAAGAAGTCAATACTGGGCCCGTTTCAGCCAGTCTGCTTTTGGAGCTTTTACTCGAAGCCGAATTACCGTCAGCATTGCGTTCCGGAAATGCGAGGCGAGCATCATTCTTGACCGTCAGTACAGTACTAGGAACCAAACCGAGATCGTTGCGTCAACGCACGGAACGCTGACAACGCTCAGTTTTCAGGGCCCCGAGGTTTGTAGCGGGGAAGCGCCCATCCGAACGAAAGCGCTCCAGCCCTCAACCCAAACCCGCATGCCAGCGCAATTACGATTGCAATTTCACGCTGTAGGCCCAGCGGATGCAGGACGATATAGGTCGAGGCTGCGAGAACCACTGCAGTCACGTAAATCTCGTGAGAAAAGATTATGGAATCTTCTTTTCCGAGAACGTCGCGAATGATCCCCCCAAAGCATGCTGTTATGACGCCCATAGTGATCGAGACCAATGGGGCCTCTCCTAGCGCATTGGCCTTTTCGGCCCCGGCGGTTGCGAAGAGCGCGAGCCCCAATGCATCGAACCACAGTATCCATTGATGGCGGGAGGCGGCGAGATGAGCTGTGAAGAAAACCGCCACCGAGACTATCATACAGACGCCAAGATATTCTGGACGATCCATCCAGAATATCGGTTGGCTGTCCAGTAAGAGATCACGGATGGTTCCACCGCCGATCCCGGTTACCGTGCCAAGCAGGATGAAGCCGATGACGTCCATCTGATTGCGTGAAGCGACTAGAGCGCCGCTTATGGTGAAAACCACGATGCCAAGCCAGTCGAGGGCGGCAATGCTGCTATCGAATATCACTTTTTGCTCTTGTCTAAATCGTGATGACTGCCGCAACACAGTCGAAAGTCATTTTGCGATGATCCTTTTCCCCGCACCGGGAAGGCCGTGTCCTCCCGTGGCCCAGAGGAAAGCGCGAATAAATCTGCATATAAAGTGAGAGCCTTCGGTCGCATAAGTGGCGGCTCCAAGCTCCTTCTGCAAAAGGGGGCATTGGGTAAGGTTTGATACGCTGCCCGCCCCCCTTGAGAATTGATCACGCGAACAACTTTTCGGCGGTTTTGGCCACGCGCGCTCCGAGATACCGGGCACCGGCAAGCTCGTCTTCGTCGGGTTGGCGGCTGCCATCACCACCGGCGATGGTAGTCGCACCATAAGGCGCACCACCACGAACCTTGTCATGTCCCGATTGGCCTTCGAACCCATAATCGAGGCCGACGATGGTCATCCCGAAATGCAGCATGTTCGTGATCAGAGAAAATAAGGTGGTCTCTTGTCCTCCGTGCTGCGTCGCGCTGGCTGTGAAGGCTGCGCCGACCTTCCCGTTCAATGCACCCCGCGCCCAGAGACCACCCGCCTGATCGAGAAACGCCGCCATCTGCGACGACACCCGGCCGAACCTTGTGCCGGTTCCGATGACGATCGCGTCGTAGCTTTCCAGTTCTTCGATCGTGGCAATCGGCGCATCTTGATCCAGTTTGAAGTGACTGGCACGAGCGATCTCTTCCGGGACCGTCTCGGGCACGCGCTTCACGTCGACAATCGCGCCTGCTTCCCTCGCACCTTCCGCGACCGCGTTGGCCATCACCTCGATGTGACCATAGGTCGAATAATATAGAACGAGAACCTTGCTCATGACTTTGTTTCCTTCGTTGTGAGTTTATCATCGGCCTGACCGAATGCGTAGGCATCCATCCGCAAGACACCGTAAGTCGTGCTGGTATGAAGCCTTTCGGCAGACGCCTCTGATCCTGCCGCCCCCAGTGCAACAAAAAGGGGCAGAAGATGCTCTTCGGTCGGGTGATTGCGCTGAGCGTTCGGAGCGAGACGTCGGTAAGCGAGAAGATCGCAGGTACGACCTTCTCTAAGTGCCTCATCGAACCAGTCTGCAAATTCGTTGACCCATTCGGGCTCTTCCTTGCCTTGCTGGCCGCGCCAGCTGGAGAGATCATGTGTGTAGCTTCCGCTGGCGATAATCAGGACGCCTTCACGCGTAAGGGGCGCGATGGCCCGTCCGACCTCGAGATGATGCCCGGGCCCCAGCTGGCTTTGCACTGAAAGCTGCACGACCGGTATGTCGGCATCGGGCCAGATCAGCATCAGAGGAACCCAGGCTCCGTGATCGAGACCGCGGGCGTTATCGGTGGCTGCAGACAGACCGGCATCGCCCAGGAGATCCACCACGCGTTCTGCCAACTCCGCAGAGCCGGCCGCAGGATAGGACAGCCGGTAAAGGGCTTCGGGGAAGCCCGCAAAGTCATGGATCGTCTCGTTCTTCTCGACAGCATTGACCGTGGGAATGCGAGTCTCCCAATGAGCTGACACGACAAGGATCGCGCGTGGACGGGGTATTGTGGGCGCCAGCCCCTCGAGGAAGTAGCGGGCGGCTACATCCTCGAGTGGAAGCGTCGGAGCTCCGTGCGAAAGAAAAAGCGGGCGAAGCATGGGTTCAGACCTTCTTCGCGAACGGATTACCGATCGCATAAGCGCCGTCGCCAAACATTGCTTGCGCGAGCAGAGTCACTGCCCAGAACACGGGATATTCCCAGCCACCTCCCGGATTAGAAAAGCTGAAGCCAGCGGAAAGGTGCGGGATAATTGCTCCGATCATGATGACCAGCGCTCCAAGCGCAGCCCAGCGGGTCATGAAACCCACAATAAGCGCAAATCCAAGCGCAATCTCGCCCGCCATGACAGGATACGCGAGAATGCCGGGAAAGCCGATGCTTTCGAAAAATCCGACCGTTCCCGCTGGGGTAAATACGACTAGCTTGGTCAATCCGTGCGTAAGTAGGAGCGAGCCGCTCGTCACTCGCAACAGGGCAATGGCTCGGGATGTTGTAATGGCGTCAGTCATAAAGTCCTCCAGGTCGGTTGAACACTAGATAGTCTGATACGGTTTTGCATTGAATTGCCCATCATTGACTACTGGCTATGCGTTTACGTATACCAAGGCATGGACTGGGACGACCTTCGGACATTCCTTGCAATCGCGCGGCACGGCACGCTCTCGGCCGCGGCGCGCTCGCTTGGAGTTACTCAACCAACGATGGGGCGCCGCCTCGCAGCTATGGAGAAACGAATTGGGGCTCGATTGCTCCAGCGCACCCCGACCGGATATGCGCTTACGCCGCCCGGGGAGGCAGTGCTCGGCAATGCGGCACGCGCTGAAGCTGAAGTCCTGGCTGCGGAACGCGCGATCACCGGAAGGGACGTTGCTCTCGAAGGAGTCGTTAGGCTGACAACAGTTGACACGCTGGCCGCGCGCATAGTCGCGCCGGCCCTTGCTGCGCTCCAAGACAAGCATCCGGGCATCGTGGTAGAGCTTGTTCCCGATACGCGATCGCTCAGTCTGTCGAAGCGCGAAGCCGATATTGCGCTCCGCATGACACGATTTGAAGGACATGAAGTTGCAACCAGACGCGTTGGTGCGGTTGCCATCGGGCTTTATGCCACCGCTGAGTGGATCGAGCCGGCCAAACGCGGCGATGTGCGGCTCGTCACGGTTTTGGACGATCAGGCCCACCTACCGGAAGCCAAGTTGCTTCGAGAAGTATTTCCGAACGCCTCCATAGGCTTCAGATCGAACAGTCGCGAAGTGCAGCTACATGCTACTCTCGCAGGTGCCGGGGTCGCAGCCCTGGCTTGCTACAGAGCAGATTTGGAACCAAGCCTCGTCCGGCTCAAGAACTCGAAATCGGAACTGGTCCGTGACATCTGGTTAGGGGTGCATATCGACATGCGACACATGCCAAGGGTTCGCGCGGTTGCGGACGCGGTGATTGCAGCGTTGAAGGAGAACTCCAGCGTTTTAAATCCGAAAGCCCGATAGAATATGGCCGCTCACAAATCCTAGCAGGTCCTAACTGTGGGTCCGCTTCTAGGCGGGTTATAGGTACAGGGCAGATGATCGAAATTGGGCGCAAAGCTGGCTATATGCCAATGTCCGCAATTGGGTCGTTGGCAGACCAGCCGCTTTTATCTGTAAAGCTTAAAAAGCAGCCGGTCCGGTTTCAGGAGATGGCGAGCCGGCAGCGAATGACTGACTTTGGGGTGGGAAGCAGACCTCCCCGCTACCGGATCTTATGACCAGCCCCGGTCCATTTTGCCACGACTTCCGCGATCGGAGTTTGCTGCTCGCCGGAAGGAACAGGGTAGTGATGCACCGACAAGACTGTCGCATAATTTTCGGCGCCATCCTTCGCGATCATGATGCGGTCGCCGGGAGAGGGTAGCGCCAGGAATTCAAATTCTCCCCACGCCTCTGAATTGCTTGCCTTGCCGCGCACGACCATGATTTGACAGCTGACCATCGTCACCTCCTTGAGCTCTACCTATAGCAGAGGGAAGCCGCGCCAAGGTCTACCTTGGAACCTCTGGTGCAAATAAGAAAGCGGCCCCACGCGATGTAGGCCGCTTCCTATGGCTGAGTTTCGATCCGAACTTACTCTGCGGAGCCTTCTACGCTTTCCTCTGTCGGCTCGTCATTTCCGCCGTTGGTATTGCTCGACGCTTCGCCACTACTCATGACGAGCGCGTCGCCCGCGGCGGTGAAATTGCCGGCCGGGATCAGTTCGCGGGCATCGCCATTCGCCACCATAAGCTGGCGGACCTGCCCGTTCCCATCGGCCACAATCTCGCGAACCTCACCGACTTTCGCACCGCTGGGTGAAAGCACGTCCATGCCTGGCGCGACACTGAAGGCGCCATTCCCGTTGGCGGCGCCGCTTCCTTCGGCAGCGAGCATTGAGCCGGCGCTGTTCATGAGGCCGCTGCCCGTAGCGGGAGCGGAACCATTCCCGCTTGCCGAACCACTACCGGCGATTGAACCTGCGCCGCTTGCCATTCCTGTCACGGTGGATGCCGTGCCGGATACCATGCCTGTCGCGGTGCCGCGCGCTTCGCCTGCGGTGCCCACGAGGGTTTCGCGAGTGCCACCAACAGCGCCACGAACGGCATCGGTGCCGATCAGCTGGGCCGAGGCACTGCCACTGCCTGATGCATTGCCGGAACCCTGCGCATCGGCTCCTGCTTCACCTAGCGGAGAGGAAAGCAGCTGGTTCGCACTGCCAGTGACAGAGGCATCGGCCTCGCGGTCAGCTTCGACACGTCCCTGACGGCGGTCGATGCGGGTCGAGCCGCGCGAGGTGCCACGGGCGTCGATAGCGCCGCCGGTAGTGCTGCGAACCGTGGAGTTGATACCACCTATCGTGGAATCGAGCGTTCCACCGAGGCCGCCCATGCCACCAAGCCCACCGGCAATCTGGGCGCTGGCAGGCGTTGCGATCGTGGCGAATGCGATGGCTGCGGTAAGTGAGAGCGTCTTCTTCATGTCATCTTCCTTTACTTGTTACCGGATTATGTCCGGCTCTGGAAAGGAAACGGATGGCTGCTTCGGCTTAATCCATCGAAGTCGAAAAAAAGTTGGGTAATTTTCTAACGCTGACCGCAACCGCGACAGACGAGACCACGTCCGTAAGTATCATCAGGCCCGCGCTCGCCGAGGTCGACTGCCTCCGTGTCGAGCACGCGTCTCCAGTTCGTTCGCGTAGCCAATGCGCGAGACACGCGCGCAGCCACCAGCGGTGTGGCGTAGGACGTTCCCCTGACCCGAACGGTCCTTCCATTTCGGTCCAGTCCGACAATGTCGGCACCTGGTGCGGCATAATCGAGATGAAGAGCACGGCCTGCCTCAATCAAGGCCCGCTCCCTTCGATCGACGGCGGTGACCGCTACGACACCGGCATAGGAAGCTGGGTAGGCAGGAGGCGCGGCAGGCCCGTCGTTACCGACAGCCGCAACGATGACCACACCACGCTGCCTTGCAGCCGCAACTGCACGCGCGAGCACGATGTTTTCAGGACCCACCAGGCTGATCGTGATAACATTGGCGCCTTCGCCAACCAACCAAGCCATGGCCCGCGTTATTGCCATCACGTTCCCGCCTGCGGGATCGCTGCCGTAAACGTCAGCAACCTTGATGCGCGAAACACCGGCGGATTCCAGCAAGGACGCAACAGCACTGCCGTGATCGCTGGCTTGCCCGGCGCCGCGCGCAAAACCTTGCACGTTCTCGACCGTTAGCGAAGAATGAGGAGCGCCGTCGATCATGCCGACAATGACACCGGCCTGCGTGAAGGATGCAGCTCGCCTCTCGCGGGCGCTGACGGTTTCTGTCGATCCTCCAGCTTGGAAATACAGGTTATCTACAGTCACTTCCGCTTGGGGCATCAGGTCGCGCAATTCACGCTCACCCTCGGCGAGAGAAGTGCCTCGCGGGAGCGAGAAGGTGATGACTTCGAGCCCCAGTTCCGCGAGCTGCTCGCGCTGATTTACGTTGTACCCTGCGCTCTCCGCCGCTGCGATCGAAGCGCCGTCCGCGCCCATGACCACCAGCACTCCGCGGCGCGCCGGATTGCCGAGAGTGTCACGCTCTATCGCGTCACGATTGCGGCGCACGAGCCTGTCGATGCGGCGCAACCGGTCTTGCGCGAGCTCATCAATGTCTCGGTCCAGCCTGCTGGTGACGCGGGACACGTCATCGAGAACGGGATCGAGTATGGGGCCGGTGCGCGGAACACCGATCTGCACGTCGCCGATCCCGACCTGCGCATACGCGTGGAGGGGTGCGATCGCGGCGCAAAGTCCGAGTATAAGGGCAAGCAAGCTGCGCATGGGCTGTCTCATCAGGTATTTTCGATTAAGGATGGATGAAACGCATGGAGCCAGCCGTTTAATCCCATAGAGAAGGCAAGGACACTGGAACGAACGTTCGAACAGCAGGTGCTCGACCTACTTCCCCGGTTGCGACGCTTCGCAATCGGCCTGACGGGCAATGCCCCCGACGGTGATGATCTTTGCCAGGTGACAATCGAACGGGCCCTGAACAACCGCGACAAATGGGCGGCTGGTTCCCGGCTCGACAGCTGGATGTATCGAATTATGCGCAACGCATGGATAGACGAGACCCGCGCGGTCAGCAGGCGCGGCCAGACGTTCGTGGCCGAGGAAGCAGGACTGTCAGTTGGCGGCGACGGCGGGCAGGAGGCCGCTGTCGAGCTGTCCAATGTGGGTCGCGCGCTCGGCAAGCTACCCGAAGACCAGCGTGAAGCTGTGCTGCTCGTTATGGTGGAAGGCTATGCCTACAAGGAAGCCGCCGAAATTGTCGGCTGTCCGGTCGGCACCTTGAACTCCCGCCTGGTTCGCGGCCGCGATGCCTTGCTGGCCTTGCTGGAGGACGCGGCATGAGCATCACCGACGAAGAACTGGCAGCCTTTGCTGACGACGAACTGGACGGCGAACGCAATGCAGCGGTTGCGAAAGCCGTCGCTGATGATCCTGCTTTGGCGCGGAAGGTCGACCAGCATCGCGCTCTGCGAGCGAAGCTTGGTGATCATTTCGCTCCGGTGCTTGAAGACGAAGTGCCTACACATCTGAAAGACCTACTCGAACCCAAGGATCGCGTTGTCGATTTTGCGAGAGCAAAGGAAGCGAAGCGCAAGGGGGACGGAATAAGGTGGGGCTGGATCGCAGCACCAGCGCTCGCCGCTTCGCTTGCATTAGCGGTCTTCCTTCCTCGCGGTTCAGGGGTGCCGGAAGGTTATGCAAACGCGGACCTTGCCGAAGCGCTCGACACCCAACTGGTTGCCTCCCAAGGCACCGACACTTCCACGCGCATTCTGCTTAGCTTCCAACGAGACGACGGCAAGTATTGCAGGGCTTTCTCTTCCAGCGACAGTAGCGGGATCGCTTGCCGGGACGAAACCGGATGGGCGCTGGTTGAGGAGGCCGGTGGCACGGCCGTAAAGAGCGGCGAGTTCCGCCAGGCTGGCAACACGCAGCAGGATCTCCTTGAACGGGCGCAGGAGATGGCATCTGGTCCGGCTCTCGATGCAGATGCCGAACGCGCCGCGATGGAGACGGGCTGGAGCCGCGATTAAGGATTTGTGCCCTTCAAAGGCAGAGAGCGCACACGAAGAGGGGCCGGAAATCCGGCCCCTCCTTGTATTCAAAAGTTCGACAACGAGATCAGTTTTCGAGGGTCACGTAACCGCGGTAGCCACGCTCGGCCATATCGTGGATGTAATCCTCGCGCTCATGGCGAAGCTCAAAAGCATATTCTTCCCACGCATCGCGAAGGTCCTCCACATCGCTGGCCCGGCGCAGGTCCGAAGACAGTTCCTTCTGCGCTTCGGTCACATCGATGCGATAATCGAACCAGAGGCTGTTCTCGATCCCAGCGATGGGGTTCGTCAGGATGCGCTGCTCCTCCTCGCGGGCGAGCGTCTCCTCGTAGAGAACGACGGCAGCATTCGCAGATGCCGAAATCGCGGCAGCAGCCAAGGTGAAGGTCAAAACCAGTTTCTTCATTTTATGTCTCCTCGTTTGCAAGCGCTGCGGAACGCAGCTCCGACAAGGAAACGGATGGCGAAATCAATTTAATCCTCCGGCCCAGAGGAATTTGTTCGCGCTCGCGCTTAAAAGATTATCGCTGCTAGGATCCAATGTTCGCTGCCGGGGCGTTTTGGGCTGGTCCGGCTTTTGGCCAAGGTGGCGACAATTAGTGTCAATTCCAGCCTCTTCGCGGGCAACACTGCAAACATCGCCACAAACGCGGCTTCAATTGCTGATCTGCAGGGGCAAACCGCAACGTTGTTCGATCTCGCTGATCAGAACACGCGTGGATTGCGTGAGGCGAACGAAAGTGTGGCGCTCGCTCGCATGGAATCTCCAGTGCTGATGCCGACGGACAGCTTCGGGGTCTCCGGCGGGTTCGGTTACTTTAACGAAAGGGTCGCGGGTTCTGCTTCATTTGCCGCAAGGCTGAGCGACAGCACCTACTTCACCGGCGGCGTCGGTGTCGGTTTCAGCGAAGGCGAAATTGGCGCACGGGCCGGCTTCCAAGCAGCCTGGTAAGTCGCAGAAGGGGGCTGTTTACCAGAATCAACTGTGGACCAGAAGAGTGGGGGTCGGGACGCAAGTTCCGGCCCTCTTCAATGTCTGCAATCGGGTCGCAAGCGGAATGGCAGCTTGGGGCGCTCCGTCACCCGGGAGCCGCCAGTCCGCAACCGGCCCCAATTCCGCCGCTTCAAATGACAAGCGAAGTGGGCAATTAGATTGGATACTTTCACCGACCGCACTCCAAGCTGGGCATACGCCAAGCCAACCCTTGCACCTTGGAATCGGGTGGTTCAGAATGCCGCAATGCAAACGCCAGAGTGCGCCACGAAACTCCGAATTGTGCTTCCCCCGTGCTTCCCCGGAGTAACCGACAGACCGGGGAAGCAGGATCCGCCAACTTGCGATCCGCTTAAGCGGTTCAATTTTCGAAAGAAAAATGGAGCGGGCGAGGCGATTCGAACGCCCGACCCCAACCTTGGCAAGGTGCCCGACGCCTCTTCGCCACCGTATCCCGTTCCACGCTCTAGCGCTATATATCACGATAATTCAATCACTTGTGGCTACATAGTTCCGCCGAACTTATCCGGGAAGTAGCCGGCGATTTGCTTCGAACTGCTTGGAATTGGCTCCGATAGGGGGTATAATAGGGCGATTCTAAGCAGAAATTCGGCAAGGCGTTGATATGGCAAAGGAAAAGCTCACAAAGCGGATCGTGGACGCGCTCAAGGCTCCGAAACCTTCCAGAGTTGGGGTCAAGGTTCGGGAGCATTTCGTGTGGGATCGCGAGCTGCGCGGGTTCGGTGTGCAGGTCATGCCGTCGGGCCTCAAGAGCTTCGTCATCCAGTATCGCACCCCGGAAGGAAGGAACCGGAGAGCCGTCATCGGACGCTATGGGCTGATGACGGTCGAAGAAGCCCGCAAGCTCGCCCATGAGAAGCTGGTGGCCGTTTCCAAGGGCGTCGATCCGGTCGCCGAGGAAGCGAAGGCGGCCGGCCTGCTCACCGTGGCCGAGGTCTGCGATTGGTATCTGGCCGAAGCGGAAGCCGGGCGGATCCTCGGCCGCCGCCGGCGGCCGATCAAGGCGTCCACGCTGGCGATGGATAAGAGCCGCATCGAGGCGCACATCAAGCCGCTTCTCGGGCGCCGCCAGGTCGCATCGCTCAAGCTCGGCGACATCGAAGGCGCCCAGGCGGACATCGCGGCCGGCAAGACCTCAAAACCCCGCGCCGGCAGCCGCGGCGGCGCCACAACTGGCGGCGAAGGCGTGGCCGCGCGAACCATGTCGACGCTGCATTCCATCTTTGAGCACGCGGTTCGCCTCGGGAAGATCGAAGCCAATCCCGCGAAGGGTGTGCGCAGGCTCGCCAGCGCCCCGCGCATACGGCGTCTCAGCCGGAGCGAGATCGAACGGCTGGGCAAGACGCTGCGGGCGGCCGGGGAGGAAGGCGAGCATCCAACCGGCCTCGCCGCCATTCGCTTCCTCCTCCTGACCGGCTTCCGGCGCATGGAAGGTTTGGGGCTGCAGCGCACCTGGCTGGACGAAGAGGAGTGCGCCATCCGCTTTCCGGATACCAAGAGCGGCGCGCAGATTCGCGTGATCGGCCAGGCGGCCATCGACCTGCTTCTTGACCAGCCCAAAACCAAGTCCCCCTTCTTCTTTCCGGCCGATTGGGGCGAGGGGCATTTCATCGGCGTCGTGCGCGTTCTCGATCGCGTCTGCCAGAAGGCCGGGCTGGCGGACGTCACCCCGCACACGTTGCGCCACACCTTTGCGAGCCTTGCGGGCGATCTCGGCTTCTCCGAGCTGACGATCGCAGCGCTCCTCGGCCATTCCGCCAGGGGCGTCACGCAGCGCTATGTCCACATCGACGAAGCGCTCAGGATGACGGCTGACCGGGTGGCCGATGAGATGGCCGACCTCCTCGATGGGCGGGCGACGCCAACGCGCTCTCGTTCCCCTCGCCGTGAAAGGTCCGAGAGGAAACTCGAAGCGGCCAGTTCGTGACGGTCCGAGGCGCGTGTGATGCTTCGGACATCCGCTTTCGCGATTGTCCGAAGGATGCGGCAATCTTCGGACAGACCTTCTGCCCAAGAAATGTGCAAACCAGACGGCTACTTGAAACCATTAGAGCCCGAGGAGCGCTCGCAGTTTGTGCTCAATACCGGCGGAATCGATGCCTTTCTCTTCGGTGGTCGTCACAAGGATCCCTGCGTCGCCTTCACCCTCGTCTTCCGGCAACACCCCCTGAGAGCGATACCAATCCAGCTTCGCTAGCCAGCGGCGTCGATACGCTGGCTCAGACATCAACCCAAGGTGCTCTAGAAACAGGCGCCGACCGGTTTCTGCATCTTCAATCGTGAAATCAGGGTAGCGAACACTGCCGTCTTGCCCGTTGAAGGGTTGTTCGTACGCATAGGTGATGCCAAGGGAATGAAGCAGGTTGGCAATGATCACTTCAGATTTTGAGCGGACTAGCTCGCCGCGGGTGGTGCGGTGAATGAGGCCTTCTTCGAGGAAGGCCCCGACATGCTCGACAGGCTTGGGATCGGAAAACAGATTTGTCAGCCGACGGGCGGTCTCGGAATGCTCGGATAAAGACAGCTTTAGGAGGGCCCGAAGGTCGCCCTGGTGAAAGAGGACCACTTCTTCGCGTTGACGAGTCAATGCTGTGTAAAGCAGTTCGCGCGAAAGCAGGCGGCAGGGGTTCGGGACCACGATGAACGTCATGCCGAATTCGCTGCCTTGGGCTTTGTGGATGGTCAACGCATAAGCGAGTTCCAAAGGCGCTTCGCCTTCATCGCCGAAATCACTCCCTCCAAAGCCAAACTTGAAGCCGAGCTGCGAAGAGAATTCGACCTCAATCTTCCAGGGGAGCCCCTTTGGCTTCCAACTGCTCCCTTTGAACTGGCCCACAACGATTCCGATCTCGCCGTTTGCGAGATAACCCTTCTCCATTTTTGGATAGACGTCGTACCGCCTCGCATTGGCGACATTGATCACTTTGTCGCCGTACAGGACCCCTTGTGCGCCCAACGGCTTGCAGGTCTTTCGCTCCCAATATTTTTCGGGCTCGGCCCAAGCACGTGCTTGCCGTCGGAAGGACTTCTGAAGCCACCGATTCAAACCGTCTACGCCGGTCTCGCCGGCGCGCACCGGTGACAGTATCTGCCATGCCTCAGCGTCGGCACCTCCACCACGACGGCTTTCGACGCCCTTGGCGTCCTTTTCCGAACGCGACAGGTTGAAGTAGACCGCCTTACTGTACGGACGACCGCCGAGGCTAATTTCGAAGGTGGCGTCGTCCCGCTCGTCGTCGAAGCCTTGCTTGTGCGAAATGGCCCGCGTCGCTGCCTTGATTTCGGCAAGAAGCTTTGTCTGCAGGTCGGTGTCGCCTTCCCAGCGAACAGCTCGAATGCCGATCGACTTGCCGCTGGCTAGACGATCCCAGGCTTCATCAGCACCGGGATCGGGAGCCTCTCCCCCGAACCACCTCGACAAGATGATGTCGTCACGAGCCGCTGGCGGCTGTCCCGCCGCGACTGATTGCTCGGTCTGCCGGCGCACGATCTTAAGTTCCGCATACCCGGCCGGCGCCCCGTTACTTGCGATGGCATGGTCGTCGTTCAAACAGCGGACGATGTCGACAAAGGGGCGACCCGCGCCTATTGGCGGGAGCTGCCTCGGATCGCCTACCAAAATCAATCGCTCGACAGCCGTTGTCTCTATTGCATCAAGGGTGGCCGCCAATTGGTCCTCGGTCAGCATCGAACACTCGTCGATGACTACAGTCTTGAAGCCGCGCTCGCGGTTCGCGTCATCGGTAACGCGATAGGCCCCGGTCAGCGGGTCATAGCGTCCGAGCGCCAACAAGAATTGCGCGAGTGTGTACGCCTGCGCGTTGTTGGCCCGCTTTTGCATCTGAACCCGCGCTTTGCCGGTCGGGGCGAGCAGGAGGGCACCCCCGGCGGCGACCGACGGCAACGACAGGAGGGCCGTCAACAGGCTCGTCTTGCCCGTGCCAGCAGGCCCGATCAGAACCGAAAACCGGGACCGATAAATCTCCTCCAGCGCTTTGGCTTTTTCGATGCGAGCAAGCTCTTCCGTCTCGGGGTCGCTCGCGTCGGCAAACGGCGGAAGCTGCTGGTCGATGAGGGCTCGCCAATCGTGCTCACCAGCGTGGCGTTTGCCCGCGAGGCGCCGTTTCACGCGAGCCGAGATGATGTCGCGTGACTCTGCATACTCCTGGAGCTGCCATGCGGGCGTGCCATCCGCCATACGGGCGACGGCGATCCTTGCCTTCAAGAACGTGCCAAATGCCTCGATCCAATCGGCGCCGATTGCGCATTGGGGCGAGATGTCGAGGTCGCGGACGCGTTGCACGAGCCAAGATTGGGGAAGCAAGGTATGCCCTTCACCAGCTGCTCGATCGAGTGTGGTGATCATAAAGGCGCGGCCGCGACGGGGATCAATCGCCTCCGCACAGCGGGAGGGATCAGGTACGGGCGCCGCCGCCGCAATCGTAGCGTCGGGGAACAGTCCACGATCGATCACTGCTGCCGAAATCGGGTCTATGCGTCCGCGGTCGTCTTCGAAGCAAAGATACGGATTCGCCAGAATTTCTGCGTCGGAATCCGTGATGGCTGCCCGCTCGCGTTCCTCGGTTACAAACCATCGGGTCGCCTGATCGGCGGTGATCTCGAATCTGGCAAGCAGCTTCAGCAGCGCCCGCCGTTCTGGCTTCAGGCTGTCCCAGAGCTTGGCCGCCGTCGAACCGACTGTCGCTGCCAAATCGGGAGCGAGCAGTGTCGGCTCGTGAAGCACCTTTTCAACGAGCGGCCAAGGATCGCGCACCTCCTGAGATCCGTCGGCGTGCAGCTGTTGACCAATGGCGTGGGCGACCAGGGTGCCGTGAGTCAATCCGAACGCTGTTAGCGCTGAACCTAGGCCGGGAAAGGCACCCCGAAGCCGCCAGATTCGGTTGAGCTGATTGTCGACCCAGCCCCGAGCGGCGGACCAGTTGCCAGGCACCGTTTTTTCGAGCCGCTCCAATAGCGACGCGCAGGCGAGCAGAACCGTGATCGCCTGGTCATGCGTCACATGCTCAGTGCCCATTGAGAATGCATCCCAATGTTCCTCGGGCGCATGGAGCACAAGACTCGACAAATCGATGGTGGAGTCTTTTGCGGCCAGGTCAATCAGGTCGTGGTAGGGAAGGAGAAAGCCGTCCTTGATCTCTGGCCGGATCGAGTGATGCAGATTGCGCTCCCACAGGATGCAGCGCATGGCATCCGACGGCGCGCCCTTCTCGTAGATGTATTCGACGGAAGGGTCGACCTTGAGAACTCGACCTATGCCGACGATGACCCGTCGGCCGTCGTCCGTTAGCGGAGTGCGCTTGGCGTAGAAGAAGACAAGTGACTCTTCCGGTGCGATGGCGCCGAAGAATGTGTCGAGCATCGCAAGCTGGTTCCGGCGTTCCTGAACCCAGAGCTTATCGAATTCGAGGTCGGGCTCGAATTCGGGTCGGAAATCGATCTTGTAGGCCTTGGCCCGGTCGGGGATACCGTCGTCCGAGCTCTTCATCATCCAGGCGAAAGGAACAGCCGCAGCCGAGAAGGCCGCATGGTGAAAGTGGCTTTCCCGGAAATGTTTGTATCTGGGGTCGTGGCTATAGGGGTGGCGGACTCTCCGGGCATAACCGAAGGGCGCCATGAATGCTCCGCGTTCTGCGGCGCACGCCGGTAGCCGAGCGCCGTCGGGATCCCACGCAGCGCCAGCAACGCTCGTCTCGAAATCGTCGTCCTTGGTTTCTGCCACTCTCGGCAGGATCAAGCAGGATGTGTTTCCCCGTGGATTGGTGCAGATTTTCCCGGCCCACCGGCTGTCGTGCCATGGCACTCGGACGGAAACGTGCATGGTCGGAAGCTGTCTCGCGCCTCTGATCATTGCCAATTTCTCCCTCCAATCGGTGCCGTGATCCGCTCGCAGCGAATAGCATCGTGACACAAGTGGTGCATTTTGCATATCATGCAGAAACGACAGCGGGAGGCTGGGCCATGGCGTCCAGATCGAGCAGGAAGGAGTTCCGGACTTCGGTCATTTTGACCGAGGGACAGTTCAAGCGTGTTCGGGAGATCGCACAAGGGAACGACGCATCGATCGCATGGGTATTACGCCAAGCCGTCGACCGCTACTTAGAAGCGCAAAGCGCCACATCGGTAAGTCAGGCTAGAAAGCCGCCGGGGACGACGCAAGTGCGCTAGTGCAAGGGGGGCAAGTCATGGGCCGGGGAAAAAAGGAAGGCGAGAACACGCCACACGTCCGTTGGCCGGCAGGCCGTTCGGAGGCCAACTCCGTTTCTTGGGACGTTGCACCCGCGAAGAGGCTCCATGCCTGATTTTCGCGTCTCCCCAATCTCGATCGTCAACCAGATCAAGAGCAACCTCCAGGATCGGTACGACTCCGGCTACCCTGTTCTCAAAGAGCTGCTCCAGAACGCGGACGACGCGGGGGCCCACCGATTCAGGCTTGACGCGCTTCCGGGTTGGCCGACTGCAGAAAACCCACTTCTCCGCGGGCCGGGGCTCCTGATCGTCAATGACGGCGTATTTCGCAAGGACGATGAGCGCGGCATCACATCGTTCGGCGAGAGCGGCAAGGCAACCGATAGCGCCGCGATTGGCAAGTTCGGGCTGGGGCAGAAGGCGGTCTTCCATCTCTGCGATGCGTTCGTGGTCTATACCTATGGGGACAGCGAGCCTTTCAGCACGGTCGTGAACCCGTTCTTGGGAGTGGACGTTGACGGCAACGTCAGCCGTCAATGGGAGCCGCCGAGCGAAAGCGGCCTCGTCGACACCGACCTCGAGCTTCTAAGGCGTCAGGTGTCTCCCGACTTTCCAGCTCGTTGTCTTGCACTCTGGCTTCCCTTTCGCCGAGAGGGGCTGCGGCCGGCTCCTGATGTGGGCTTTTCCAGCAACTTCCCGTCCGGGCCGGAGACAATCGCGGAACTCGCCAACACTGATGATCTACGAGTGCTTCTGACCGCACTTCGCCATCTGGAATCGGTCGAGATCCGCGAACACGGTGAGACCCGCTGCGCCATCGGGATAGATGACGTTCGGGACCGACTGCTCGGACCGAAGCACTGGCATAGCGGCACCCGGTCCTTCGGCGGCACAATCAAGACCCGTCCTGAACAGTCGGTGGCGCAATTCGTCGGTCGCGAAGCGATGATCCTTGATGGTCGCCTTGCGGGTTTGCGGCTCACTCCGCACTGGCCGAAAACGATCAGCGTTCTTAGTCCAACGCCTCAACCTGAAAAGGGTGAACCGCACGGCGCGGCGACGCTGGTACGCGCATCCAAGAGCGCTCCGTCGCAGCTGCGGATTTCTTGGGCCGTGTTCCTGCCGATCTCAGAAGCCTCTGACATCGCAATTCCGCTTGACGGCAGTATACTCGGCCAGTTTCGTCTGCTGCTTCATGGCTACTTCTTCCTGGATAGCGGCCGCCGCCAGATCGAAGGTCTGTCAGCCTCAGCCAAAGACGAAGAGCCTTCCGACGCCTCGGGGCTGCGTCAGGCCTGGAATTCTGAACTTCGTGACTCTGTCGTGCTGCCTCTGTTGCCCGCCCTGCTGCGGGACGCGCTCAATTCGAAGATGGTGACATCAGCGGAGCTTGCGCAACTGGTAGCGGCCATCGCAGCGAGCGAGTGGTTTCAAAGGAACCGAAGCGCAATCTGCAAGGAAAGCGCACTCGTGCGCGTACTCGAAGCGCCGAGTGGAAATATCTGGCGCCTTGTACCGTCAGGGAGCACCCTCCGTCCGCTGCCGAAGTCGGTAGCCGACGCTCCTGGGAGGATCGAGGAGCTATTTGCGGAGATCCATTATTGGGCGCAAATTCGAAAGACGCTTCTTTGCCTAGATAAGAGTGCCTCGCTCACCGCAGAGCCGATGCGTTGGGCGTCCGATGATCTCGACTCGCTCTTTGCCGTCCTATCGCCGAGGGCTTTTCAGTCGGGAGCCCTTGCGCCGCTCCTTGCGGACTTCCTTGGTTCGGTTGACTCCGAAGAAGCCAATCGCCGCGCGGTCGGGCCACATTTGGTATCCGCATTGCGTAAGGCGATGGTTGAACCGGCTCCATTGTCGTCCGCGGAGTACGTGTCGGCGATCCTCGCCCATGTGCCTCATGGGCTCCTGTTTCCGCTTCCGACATCCGTCGAGCATCGGCAGGTGCTTCGAGCTTTGGCTTCCGCTCCAGCCAACATCCTGCCGGTTCGCGGTGCGTGGATCGGCGATGCTCTCCGTCTGCCGCAGCTTTCGAAGACAGACCTAAGGGCCCTAGTGAGCGCGCTCGAACCGCACATCGGCAGCGACGATGCGGATCAATCGGCGACGGCGGCGTTGGCTATGCTCGTGCACGCAGAGCAGGAAATATCTGAACTGGCACGCGATCCTGATTTCGCATCCATCAAGGTTCTCAGAGGGCGGGATTTGCGCACGGGTGGTCCAACTGCTCTGTCGCTTCAGGCGCTTTTCGAACGATCCCAGGCAGGACTTCTGTTCGCATCCTCTCCCGAGGCCAACAGGCTGTTGCCGTTGTTGGTAGACGTCTTGCCGGATGCGACCCCGTTAGTCGTGGAGGGCAAGACAGCGGAGTTTCTCCGAGAATCGGCTGGTTCAACGCTTTCGCTTCATGTTGCGGGGAAGGAGTCCGTCTTCGCACTTATCAATCGGGCTGCTCGCTTCGGACCACAAGACGCCCGGTCCAGGTTGCTTGAGCGACTTCGGCCTGCAGATGACGACGATCGGGCAGCCCTGCGACGTTTGTGTGCAGGCGAGCGCGCGGCTGGTTACACAAATGCCAAGCTATGGATACTTGAGGGCGCGCCGAGTGGCATTGAAAGAATCGCCACGGCAATTCTGAGCAAGAGCGAAAGCGATTTTCTTGTACCATCACGCATCGCAGCTGAACTTACGCCGAAACTGCGAACTTATCTCGGAATCGTGGCACTCGACACCGAGGGACTTGAAGCGTTGCTCGAAATGCATCGCGATGCAATTGCTCAACTCGAACCAACGGCGTCGGAACGAGAAGCGTTCCTGCAGACGCAGCTATCAGATTCATTGCTACGGCGCCTCCCGATCCACGTTCGCTCGGATGGAGCAATAGGTGATGCCGAAAATGTCTATCGCGAGGATGATTGGCCAATTCCCGCAACGCTGAGGGAGCAAGTTCGCACGATCCAGCCTTGCAGCAATCCGGTCGCGCGCGAACGGCAGCAGCGGCTCATCACTGCTTGGTCTCCCCAGAGCCAACTCGAAATCGCGCTATCCCGGACCGAACCGCATCGCCTGCGGAGCGACATACTCGATGCCCTGGTGAAAGTGGCCGCCGAAAAATCCGAGCCGGAGCCGCGGCTGTATGAAGCGCTTCGCACAGTTCCCTGGCTTGTCGCGGACGAAAGGCCAATTGCACCACAGGATATACTCGCGCTTCCACCTTCTGTTGATGAGGCGGCGCGGGCGCTGCTGCTGAGAAACGGCCAGACAGCTCCGTTCCTGCCCGTGCGAAAACTGGCAATCGATGTTCGTGAGCATCCAGGGTTTGTGCATCTCGAAAACTGGATTCTACCGGATCAGCGTTCGTCCTTCGAGGCGTTGGAACTGATGATCGAGG